>Ga0310810_10010489_pt1 | contig 10789 bp, 13 predicted proteins | sample NCmetagenome_FD_207641 | JGI IMG/M metagenome (GOLD analysis project Ga0310810, IMG submission 207641) | Soil microbial communities from experimental microcosm in Duke University, North Carolina, United States - NC | ecosystem: Engineered > Artificial ecosystem > Soil microcosm > Unclassified ... | reverse complement strand
TCCTGAAATACGACACTGGAAGGACCAAGACGATCCGGAGATGGGCGGGGGGTAAGAAACAATGCGCAGCTAGCTGACGGCTTTTCGCAGACCGCGGGAATGAGTGCCGTGCGCCAGAGACTCGGAGTTAGCCCCAACCCATCCGTTCACGCAGAGAAGTAACGTGTGCGATGTGATGTTTCCCGTGCCACGCATACATGCCGAGGATGTAATCGAGGCGCAGCTGGCCGTCTTCGGGATGGATATACGTTCGTGACCACTCTGACTCCTGCATCGCCCTGAGCAACACGACCCAGCGCCGGTGCAGTGCTTCGAGCAGCATCAGCGAGACGCCGACCTGTGTCGCCGAGGTATCAGGCAATCTCGCCCAGAGTGCTTCTTCATAGGGCTTGATGGTAGGATTGTCTTCCGTAAGCGCCAGCTTGAAGCGCACGTAAGCATTGAGATGGCTGTCGGGAACGTGGTGAACCAGCTGGCGGACCGTCCAGCCGCCGTCTCGATACGGTGTGTCGAACTGAGACTCGTTGAGCCCCTGGACCGCGGCGCGCAGCTGCGCGGGCGCTTCCGCGATTTCGCCGATCCAGGTCTCGCGCTTTGCCGGTGAGACGGTTTCCTCTTTGACGTAACGCCCGATGGGATAGCGCGGATCGCTCATGGCTCATGTGGGGCTGGGGGTCCACGCGGGCCTGGTGCTACGCTCAGCCGGACCGCCCCGCTCACCAGACTCACTTTTCCGTCCTGCGGAATCTCGACGTACAGATCGCGGCCGCTCTTGGTGAGCGCCGGGTAGTTTTTGCCGACATCGAGCAGCATCGAGCGGAGGATCAGCTCGGGGACGGGGAACCCACCGATCGTTACTCCCTGAAGTCGGAAGTGGCTGAGCCCCGGCCCGGCGGGGAGCAGCGCGATTTCCGCAGCGAGCACGGTGCTCGAATCTACCAGAGCCGAGAGCGGGCCGATCATCGCGCGGGTCTCCGCGGGAAGATCTTGAATGCGCCCGCTCAGTATGATGTGCTCGGTATCGACCGCAATGAGAATCTCGGTATTCTCCGGCAACGGCTCGACGCCGAGCCGCGCCATCAGATACGAAGCCCAGTCGCCGCCTTCGATGGTGCCCTGAGTGGCCTTGCGATCCAGGAACACGGAGTCCACCACGGCCTGCGCCCGAGCGACCCCTGCCCGCGTAATGCGCCCAGGCACCGCCTGCACCGTGCCGAGCAGCGCGATGAGGAGCCAGGGACCCTTCACGGATTACCCCGCGCAGCATCTTCGCGCCAGAGCACCAGCGCGAGCAGCAACGCGCCGATCGTCACACCGAGGTCGGCGAGGTTGAAGGTGTAGAAGCGGAAGTCGCCCAAACCGAGGTCGATGAAATCGACGACGCCGCGGGTGGAGCGCAGCCGGTCGAGCAGATTGCCTAGGGCGCCGCCTGCCACGAGGGCGAGCGCCACCGCGCGCAACGCCGCTTCGGGGCGGGTGCGCCGGTACATGAGGAACAGCATGCCGACGGCGACGAGGGCAATGACCGCAAAAAGGAGCCGCGAGCCGCCGCCGAATGAGAGATTGAGCGCCGCACCGGGATTGTAGGATAGTGTGAGCCGGAAGAGGCTTCCGATGACGGAGTGCGGCCCCGGGCGCGTACCCAGCGCGGAAACCACCAATTCCTTGGTCGAGCAATCCGCGAGCAGCACGGTGGCGAAAACCGGCCAGAACCAGAGAGCTTTGCGCGGCGCGAACATTCCGCAATATCGCCCGCTACAGCGCGGGGAGGAATTGCGGGGCGCGGCGCAGCCGGGTCTCCCGCTCGAAGGCATAGGCAAAGCCCAGCAACCGCGCTTCGCTCCAGGCTCGCCCGAAGAAGGACAGCCCGATCGGCAGCCCGTGCACCATGCCCGCCGGGACGGTGACGTGGGGGTACCCGGCCACCGCGGCGGGCGTCGAGCAACCCCCCGTATAGCGGTCGCCGTTCACGAGGTCGCTGGGCCAGGACGGACCAGCCGTGATGGCGACGACCGCATCGAGGCGATGCCGGGCCAGCAGCGGGTCGAGCCCTAACCCGCGAGCCAGCCGGCCGCAGTCCGCCAGCGCCCGGCGATACTCCGGCGCCGCGAGCGAGCCGCGCTTCACCGAGCGTTCGAAGATCTCCTGGCCGAACCAGGGCAGCTCGCGATCGCGGTGGGCCGCGTTGTACGCGATCAGGTCCGCGAGGCCGCGAATGGGGAACCCGGAGCCGCGCGTCGCGAAATAGGCGGCGAGTCCCGCCTTGAACTCGTAGTCGAGCACCACGGTCTCGGGACGGTCGAGCTTGCCGAGATTGGGGATCTCCGCGGGATCGACGAGCACCGCGCCGAGCTGCTCGAGCGCCGTGAGCGCCTCGCCGAGCGCCCCGTCGACACTCGGCGGCAACCCAAAGCCCTTGTGGGCGACCCCGAGCCGGGCGCCCCGCAACGCGTCGGGACGGAGGCCGGTGCTCCAATTCTCGAGCCGGCGGGTCTTGAGCGGCGTCGTCGCGGGATCGCGCGGGTCGAAACCCTGAATAGCCCAGAGCACCGCTGCGGCGTCGGCCACGCTGCGGCACATGGGGCCGGCGCTGTCCTGCGTCGCCGAGATGGGAATGATTCCGGCGCGGCTCACCAGCCCGACGGTGGGCTTGATCCCGACCAGCCCGCAGATCGAGGAGGGACAGACCACCGACCCGTCGGTTTCCGTGCCGATGGTGATCGCGGCGAGGTTGGCGGCGGCCGCGGCGCCCGATCCCGCGGAAGAGCCACAGGCGTTGTGATCCAGGACGTACGGATTCCGGGTTAGCCCTCCCCGGCCGCTCCAGCCGCTCGTCGACGTGGTGGAGCGGTAGTTGGCCCACTCGCTCAGGTTGGTCTTGCCGAGCAGCACCGCACCGGCTTCCCTGAGCTTCGCGACGACCGTGGAATCGCGTGGAGCGGGCGTTCCCACCAACGCGAGCGAGCCGGCCGTGGTCTGCATCCGGTCGCCGCTGTCGAGATTGTCCTTGACCAATACCGGGATGCCATGCAGCGGCCCGCGCGAGCCTTTCGCCTTCCGCTCGGCATCGAGCTCATCCGCGATTTGCAGCGCATCGGGGTTCACCTCGATGACCGAGTTGAGCCGGGGACCCGTGCGGTCGACGGCCTCGATGCGGGCGAGGTATTGCTCGGTGATGGAGCGCGAAGTCCAGCGGCCCGAGGTCATGCCCGCCTGCAGCTGTTCCAGCGTGGCTTCTTCGAGCTCGAATGCTGGTGGTGACTCCGGTGCGGAAACGCGTGGCGTCGGGAGCGGCGCCCTGCCGGCCGCCATCCCCGCGACGGCGGACCCGAGCAAGAACTCGCGACGATCCATTGCGTTACCTGGTGCCGACGAGCCGGCGCAGGTGATCGAGGTGCGTGGCGGGGAGGTCGAGGGTTTGTCCCACGGCGATGATGCGTTCCAGGTAGCCGGGTCGCGGTCGCCCCGGCGCCGGATCGGTGGGCTGGTACAACATCGCCCGGCGCAAGCGTCCATCGCCGTCACGCACCTCGGCGATTTCCCGGCGATACATCCCGTCCGGAATTCCTTCGAAGCGGTCGAGCGCCACCACGTCGGCTTCCGTCAGCTCCCAGAGCACGCCGGGGAGGTTCTCGCCCGCCGCGGGCGCGGCGCGGCCGTAGCCCTGCGCTGCGATGGCAAAGGCATGACCTGGCAGCACGCCGGCTCCCAGGCGCTGTGCTCCAGGACAGCACTCCGCCATGTGGCTGGCATCCATGTTCGCTCCGTACGCGAAGTACAGCATCACTTTGTTGCGCCGCTCTCGAGCAGCTGGCGAACCGCGGGCAGCACGGTCACCCGGAGCAATCCCTGTGGCTTGGCGAGCCCATCGAGCTCCGTGAGTCTCGCCTTGATCCACTCGGGCGGGACCGGTCCGCGCGCCAGCTGACCCAGATAGTCCTGCCCGATCGCGGCGACGCGGGCGAGCGCTTGCGCCGCAGGCACCACGTCACGCACCAGAGGCTCGCGTCCGGCGAGGCTGTCGATTGCCGGTGCGAGTGCTCTCCACGCCGTGAAAGCGGAATCGAGCGCGGCGCGCGCCTTCCCGTCATTCGAGGCGAGCGCGGCAACCAGGGCGCGGGTCTCCCAGTGCGCCGGCGGATCCGGCCGCGCCGCATCGACCGCAAAGACCAGGGGGGTCTGTTGCACCAGAGGCTGCAGTCTGGCGCGCTCGCCGAAGCTCACGGGTTCCAGCAATTCGAGCAGCGCGATGAGCGCCCGCGGATTGTCCCCGTCGGCAAGTCGGCGTGCCATGCGCGGTGTGTGTGCCTCGTGCGTCAGACCGAGCAGCTCCAGCCGGCCGCGCATGATGCCGAGGCGCCGGTACATGTCCGCGACGTCGCGCACCTCGCGTGCCGACCACAGCCTTTCGGCGATCGCCGCGAGCCGCGGCCAGATCCGTGAGTCGATCGATTCCGGCGTGAGGTGCTCGCCCCACATGCACGCCTCACCGCCCAGTACCAGGCGCGCCTGTTCCGGAGTGAGCGTCGTGGTCGCCGGCAGCGGGTCGACGAGATAGTGGTACTCGGCGGGGCGCATGGCGTCCAGATACCACCCGGCCGAGAGGATACCGCGAAAGCCTCGCTTCGCACCATCGCCGAGCGAGGCCTGTCCTCGCCATGACTGGATGACGGCCGTGGTCGGGAGCGCAGGATGCAGGATTTCGTCCCAACCGACCATCCGCTTGCCGTGCCTTTGCAGAATGCTCGACAGCCGGCGATTGAAGTACGCCTGGAGCGCGGGGTTGTTCTCCAGCTTGTGGGCGCGCATGAAGGCGCGAATCCGTCGGTTGGTACGCCACTCCGAGCCTTCGACTTCGTCGCCACCGATGTGCCAGTACATATCGGGGAACAGCCCCGCCATCTCGGTGAGGAAGCCGTCGATGAATTGATAGGTCTCGGCGCGGGTCGGATCGAAGGTCGGCGCGAAGACTCCGAAATGACGCTCGATTGCAAAGGGGCCCGGCCCGCTGGCATAGCCGGGATAGCCCACGAACCAGGCCGTCGAGTGACCCGGCATGTCGAATTCGGGAACCACGCGAATGCCCCGGTCACGAGCGTAGGAGACCACGTCGCGAATCTGGTCCTGGGTGTAGAAGAGGCCGTCCGAGCCGAGCTGCTGGAGCCGGGGATAGCGGCGGCTCTCCACGCGGAACCCCTGGTCCTCGGAGAGATGCCAGTGCAACACGTTGAGCTTGACCGCGGCCATGCCATCGAGCTGGCGCTTGATGACGTCGACCGGCTCCCAGTGGCGACCGACATCGATGAGTAACCCGCGCCACGGAAAGCGCGGCCGGTCCTCGATGCGAACCGAGGGCAAATACCATCCCGCCGAATCGGCCCCGATGAGCTGCAGCGCGGTTTCCAGGCCGTGCAGCGCGCCCACGGTGCTAGGAGCCTCCAGCGTTGCGCCGCCCGAGGTGACTTCCAGCACGTAGCTCTCGTCTTCCGCCGGCGACTGTACCCGCTCGCCGGGGCGCTGCACCGCGATCGTCAGACCCGCAACCCCGCGATCGAGCAACAGACCGGTGATTCCCCCCGCGCGGTGGACAAAGCGCGCGACGCCGCGCGCCAGCCGGTCCTCGCGCACCGGTCCCGCGAGTCGCACCGTGAAGCTGCTGTCGAGCCGGAGCTTGCCGACCCGCCAGGTGACCGATGCCGGCACCGGCATCAAGGCGGGAGCCGGATCCGTGGCGCGAAGGTCCGGGCGCAGTCCCGCGATCAGGAAACCGAGGAGGAGCATGGAGCGGGAATCTACTGCCGGATCAGCGCCATCGGCCCGCGCGAATGAAGAGCGGCCAGGCCACGCGTCGGGCGGCGGGCTCTCCCCAGCAAGCCGCGAGTTCCGGCTCGAGCGCGGCCACGGGATCACTGCCGTGCACGCTCAGGTACTTCCCCACGGCCGACCAGGTGCGCAGATAGCCGAGCAGCTCCGGGAGCGTCAAGCTGGCCTCGATGGCGAGCGGTGGCGCAGGAACTTCCGCCATGGGCAGCGCAAAGCTCCTGTAGCCTTCATCGACCAGCTTCCGCTCGGTCGACCAGTAGGGTCCGACGGTCTCGTCGTGAAAGCGATCGATCACGGCGTCGATGGCCGGAGAGGCCCGCAGTCGCGCGTAGCCCCAGATCGCAAGGGCGGCGCCGGGCGCGGCGATCCGGTCGATTTCGGCGAGGAACCGGGTCAGGTCGAACCAGTGCAAGGCCTGCGCGACCGTGATGAGATCGACCTGACCCGCCGCGAGCGGCACCCGCTCCGCCAGCGCAACGGCGTAGCAGACCCGCGGCGTGCGGCTCGCGGCACGGAGCTGGGTGCGGCTTGCATCGGTGGCGACGACGCGCTCGAAGTAACCCGCGAGCAGCGCCGCCGCCTGACCGTTTCCCGTGGCGCAATCCCAGGCCAGCCCCCGGCCCTGCGGCAGTCCGGCTACCCACGCGATCAGCTCCGGGGGATACCGGGGCCGGAACTTCGCGTAGGAGGAGGAATCGCGCGAAAAGAGGTCCTTGAAGCCCCGCGCCGCTTGGCTCAACCTGCGGTGGCTTCCGCGGCCCGTCGGGCGAGAAACTTCTCGATCGCGGGTTTCTTGGTCTCGAGATCGGGCGCCGACATGACGACTCGCTCGAGGTGGGTGAGATACCCGGGGTAATTGGTCAGCGCCCGGAGCTCGGTGAGGTACGGCTCCAGCTTGGCATACACCGCTACGTACTCGGTGTTGGCGGCGTGAAACATCGCCGCGTCGATCGCGCCCATGGTCACGAAACTCGCCGCCATGTCCCAATAGGTGGTGACCATGCGGTAGGGACCGCTGTCCGGCGCGACCCAGGTACCCAGCACGTCGCGGGCGCTCTTCGGATGAAACTTCGTCACCCACCAGTCTCTCGCCGCCCGCAAAGTGGGCTCGCGGCGCAGCTCGTAGAGCCGCAACAGCAACTCGGCGCTCCGCTGCCGGAACTCCTGGTCCTCGCTCAAGGTTGTGCTCCCGGTTTTCGGGTCAGGGGACGTCCAGGGTACCGTGAAATGCCTGGGTCGTCACGATCGACTCGTAATGCAGCTCGTGGATCACCAGCAAGTCATAAGATCCAGCCGGCAGATTCCGGATCTTGCCGACGTAATAGTTCTGCGAGGCGAAGGGGAAACCGGGCTTGGTGTTGTACGCGTTGATGTGCAGCACCAGTTGGTGGTCGTCGCGGGATCGCAGTGAGGCGAACAGCGTGTATCCCGAGTTCGGGGTCTGGAATACACCGGAGACATCGATGCCACCGCTGATCGGCGCGGCGCGCGTTTCGAGTGTGGGTATTCCGAAAAGCAGCTGTCCGAAGAACTGTAGCGTGGCATGCACCGGCTCGGTTGGGGAGCCGCAGCCCGCGAGGAGGAGGACACCCAGCAGCCGTGCTCTCATCGTCTGTGTTCCGGCTTCGACTGCTCCGCGCCTTCCAGGTGGACGCTGTGCAGTACGCGGTGCAACACCGGAGCCAGCAGGATCGTCGTGACCCCGATGAGTACGAGTCCGGCAAAGAGAGCGTAGAGTCCCGCGAAGATCTTGCCGGAGTCGCTCGCGACCTCGCCCACCTGCCCCATGCCGCCCAGCAGCATCGCCGCATTCAGAAAAGAGTCAACCCAGGCCATCCCGCCCAGGCGGTGATAGCCGATGGTGCCCAGCACCAGCGATACCCCAACCAGCCCCCCAGCCCATATGAGATGCGCGAACATCCGCCGCGCAAAGTGGCGTCGCGACAACAGGGGCGCCGACCGGGGCTCATACATGCTTCGAATCTACGGGTCGAAGCCGAAGCGCGGCCAACTGCGCTTCCACGTCCTCGGGCACACCGAGCTTATCCGCAATCTCCGCAAGCTCTTCCGCTGCGCGCCACGCCTCCTCCAGCTCCAGCAGCTCCCCGGCCAGCCAGCGGCGCTCGGCGTCTTCGTGAGCCCCCATTTCGAGCGCGAGCCGCATCGCCGGCGCGAGGTGCTGGAGGTATCCGACCTTCTTGCCGGTCCAGTATCTCTCGGGCGACGCGGTCACCTGGCCCACCAGCGATTCCGTGCTTGGCGCGGCCTCCAGGACCTGCACCGCGTCCTTGACCCGTGCCAGCGAGGCACCCTGGCGATTCACCCGTGGCAGGATTTTCTGGAGCGCGTGTTGCGCCGCGTCACCGCGAAGCACGACGAGATCGCCCTGAGGCTTGCCGGCCCAGGTCCGTTTGCGCTCGGGAATGTGCAGACCCCACCCCGTCAGGTGCGGCGTCAGACGCGTGTGCTCGATCTGCAGCTGCGTGATGGGCAGCATGGCCCCGTCATCCAGAGGAAGCCGCGCGACAGTGCGGCGAGCCTTGATGGATTGGAGGGCCGGATTGATCAAGTTCCACAGTCCGCCGCCGCCGATTGAAATGCCAATCAACTTCGGCACCAGAATCAGCCCCACGACCCCGACGGCACCGGCGCCAACCAGGAGTCCGTGGCGCAGGCGCCGGCGGCCGAACTGATCGCCGTAACGCCAGGCGGCAAACTCCGGGCGCAGCGGCTCGCCGATGCGCACCAGCTCGGTGCCTTCTCGCAGCCGCGCCAGCCCGATCTGATCGGTCGAGAGCCGCATCGTGGTGTTGCGAAACAGCCGTTCACATTCTTCGATCGCTTCCCAGCGATCGTCGAAGGGCGTGAGGTTCCAGCGCTCGCACTTACGGCAGACTACCCAGAGCCTGCCCTTGCCCGCATCGAAGGCGATCCGCCTTCCGATCGGCAGGTGCTCGAGAACGACGTTGATGCCGAGATCGCTGTGGCAGAATAGACAGCTGCGATACATCGCTAGCGAGCTCGGCGATGCCGGCGCGGAGTGGAGAGGGCCGCCACGGGCGCGACGACAGGGGCCGGTTTGGGAAGGTGACCGAAGAGATCTTCGCGCACGGCCGGGTTACGCAGCTTCCACACCACCCCGTCGGTGAAATAGTGGTGGATGTTGAGGAAGGCCAGGATTGCGAAGCCCACGACCTCTCCGGGGCGCGACCCCAGCCAGCTCGTGACCACCGCCATCGCTCCCAAGGGAAAGAGAATCGCCGCGATGATCGAGGCCAGCAACAAGAGCACCAGGTATGCCGCCATGTGGCGCACCACGCGTGCCCGCGAAGGCTCGCCGAACTCCCCTCGACGCGTGCGGTTCATCTCCACCCGCATCGGGAAAATGAGATACTGCAGCGCGTGGGCGATCTGCACCACGAAAAGGGCGGGCAGTCCCCAGCGAGCCATGGCGGCGTACCACACGAAGATCGCGAGCCAGGGAATCAGTGCTCGCGCCGAGGGGAAACGGCCGGTGCGTGCCTTGTGTAAGGCAAATCCCGCTATGCCCAGCGCGAGTGCGCCGGCCATGGCGAGCGTCACGACGTCGTAGAGCGGGGAGAGCGGCAGCGTTTCGTAGGCGAAGTGGAAGAACCAGACGACGTGCCAGACGAGCAGGATGTAGAGTCCGCTGCGGATCAGCTTGCGCTCGAGCGGATTGAAGGAGTTTCCGTCCAGAAAGGAGTACGCCGCCATCATCCCCCAGGCCTGGCCGGTGTAGTGCCAGGCGAGATAGGCATTCTGAATCGTCATCAATGCCGAGATCGGCACGTCGGTGCTGCGGCTGGCGATCACGGCACCCACACAACAGAGCGACAGAATCGCAGGCACGTAGAGCGCCGCCCATGGATGGGCCCGCACGCTCGCCCGGCTGCGGTAGACCATGCGATACGATGCCAGGAAATGCGGCATATTGACGAGCGCGGTCAGCCAGGCCTGGACGCCGAGACTGACCAGGATCAGGTCGCCGCGGCCCGTCAGCAGCAACGGCACCAGGACCAACAGCGACAATCCCCCCGCGCACAGCCCATCCACGAGCGGCGACACCATTGCCGCGCGGCGTGGCGGGGCGAGCGTGGCGACAGCAGGAGTGCTGGTACCGGAACCGGCAGAAAGGTCTACAGGGGCTGCCACTCGCGCTGCCTCGGGCGTGAGAAATACAGGAAGACAGAAATATCGCTGGGGAGCCTGCGAGGAGAAAACCAGCCCCGAAACCGTCCTGCGGGAGTCAGCTATCTGCTTCGCGGATCAGGGCTTCGAGGTCAAAAGGGTCGGCCATTCGCAGCTCGAGTTCGCCCTCGGCGTTCCGCGGCCATTGCTCCGGCGGACGATCCCAGGTGAGCTCGAGGCCGATTCCATCGGGATCGGTGAGATAGATCGAAACGCTTACGCCATGATCCGAGGCACCCCGAAGCGGAATGCCCGCGTCGCGCAGCCGGCGAACGGCGACCGCGAGATCCCGGCGTGTCGGATACCGGATCGCCGCATGATAGAGCCCGGTGTGATGCGGGGGCGGCGGCGCTGCGCCGAGGCTCTCCCAGGTGTTGAGGCCGAGGTGGTGGTGATAATCGCCGGCGGCAAGAAACGCCGCGCTGTTGCGGAATCGAGTGACCAGATTGAAGCCCAGCACCCCACAATAGAATTGCAGCGCCCGATCCAGACTGCTCACCTTCAGGTGAACATGGCCGATTCCAGCACCCGCGGGGATCTGATAATCGGTTTCAGGGGGCGCGGTGAGTGCGGCAGATCGATTCATCTCCATCACCTGGCTGCGGGAGGATGATGCTCCGATGATCTACCGCACGATTGGACGCGGGGCAAGCGCGAGTTTTGGAAGGAGGGTGAATGCTCACCACCACCCGAGGAGCTTCCACCACAGCATGCCCACTCCCAGCCACAGCACGATGTTGAGGAGCGAGATCAGGAA
>Ga0310810_10010488_pt1 | contig 10791 bp, 5 predicted proteins | sample NCmetagenome_FD_207641 | JGI IMG/M metagenome (GOLD analysis project Ga0310810, IMG submission 207641) | Soil microbial communities from experimental microcosm in Duke University, North Carolina, United States - NC | ecosystem: Engineered > Artificial ecosystem > Soil microcosm > Unclassified ... | reverse complement strand
GTCTCACGCGCAAGTGCCTGCTGAAACCGCGTTTCTGCCGTCTGCGCCATGCCCTCGAGGGCGAGGATGCGGGCTTCGGCGGCCTTCGTCTGCCGTTGGATGTTCTCGAGGTCCTCCACGCGCGCCACCAGGCTCTCGATCTGCTGCCCGATGCCGGTGGCCCGGCGTTCGGTTTCCTCGAGCGACGCATTGACCTTGGGAAGCTGTGCGAGGTGAGCCTGCGCTGAGGCGACCAGTGCTTCGAGCGCTTGCCGCTCGTCTCGAGCGCGCTCGATCTGCGCGTTCAGATCTCCCGCAATTGCAGACTGCTGCTCGTCGCTCGCGTTCATCAGCTTTCTGAACAGGGCCATGGGGGCTTCACCTCAGTCGGATTCGGAATCACCGCTGTCGCGGCACAACCGCCCGCTGCACCGAGCACTGGACCGAGCGCACACCCGAGCATGCGGCCATCGCTCGAGACGTCTGGATTTGGGTCAGAGATCAGTTCAGGATTGTGCGAGCGACCACGCAAGGTGCAAGGGACATTCCTGCGACCGCACTGGGCTTCCACGCCCAGGGACGAGGTCTTTCCATCCGGTCACATGCAAAGTTGAATCACAAATAACACTGCTGTCACCGCCCGGCGCTTGATGAAGCCCTTCATCGTGGTAGCGGATCGAGCAATGGGGCGAGCCCCCGTATCGGTGCGAGGACTCGCTGGTGAGGCTGAAGCGCGCGCGGAAGTGCGCCGCGCAACGCGGCGTGCGCTTCGTCTATACGGCTGCCAGTGACGCGGCAACCTGTTGAAGCAACGCAATCAATGTCTTGACGTCCGCTCCAGAAGATCCGGCGGTTTGCAACGAAACGACAGCCGTGTTCACCTTGGCCAGCGCAGCGCGCGCCGTCGGCGGGTCGAGCTTGCCATCGGCGCCATTCTGGCTCACGTCGGCAAGAGCCCCTTCGAGCGCTCGCCGCGCCGCCTCGAGATTCCTGCGGAGCGCGGGATCCGCCGTGCTGGCGATCAGTTGCTTGATCTGCGCGATGATCCGGTCGAGTGCCTGCTTCACCGTCAAGATCGGGACCTGTGCCTGCTCGGTGTCCGCATCCTTATCCTTGTCGGTGACCACGAGAGCGAGACCGTAGGTACCCGCGTTCGCGTACCGATGCGACTGCCGCAACTGACCGACGACGCCCCCAAACGCGTCGCTGAATGCTTCGAAGCCGTTGCTCAAATCGGTCGTCCCGTCACCCCACTGAATTTTGGCCGTCTGAGTGTCGCGCTTGCCAGGATCGGTGAACGACGCACGTACTGTCACCGGCAATCGTTGCAGGAAGAACGGGACATCGACTCCGAATTGCTGGTTCAGGCTGTTGAAGATGCCCCACGGACTGATCGTGGGGGCGACATTCGTCACTTTGAGCGCGAACGTCGTGTAACCAGTACTGTCATCAAGCGGCTGAACGGCCTTGATTGGGATTTGATACACACTGGGACCGTCCAACTCGGTGCCTTTGAACTCGACGATCAGTCCTGTCTTTGCATACTGGCCACTCCGATCGAGATCCCAGAAGATGTCGGGGCGGTAGCTGTAGTAGTCGCAATCGTCGTTGGTACCGGTCTTCAGGAACTGCAGTGAGCTGACCACGCCACCCATGTTTGACAACGGGAGAACGTCGGGTTTGACGTCGCCCAGGTCCCTATCGCCGCTCGACTCTCCGATGCCAACGAGTGTCTTGGTGTGGCCACCGGGAAATGAACCGTCACCGAAGGTATCGCCGTTGGCGCGAACGCTGCACCGCGGCGGCGCGAACCAGCGCCATGAGTCCGCCTCATCGTTGAACCCAAGGTGCAGGTCGAGCGGCGACCCTTCGAAGTTTCGTAAATCGTGGAAATCGTCTTTGCTCCAGTCGAGAAAATCGACAACGAGCGAGCGGCCGCCGAATACTGTCTCGTCGTACAGCTCGATCCACGCCTTCGTCACCGGCGTTTGCCCCTGCCCGCCCAGGAAGGTCTCGCTTCCCTCCGGAATGGAGTAAGGCCCGAGGAACCTCGCACCGGGCAAGAACGTCGGACTGCCAGCCCGCGCCATATCCCTGTGGCGCCACTCGCCCATTTTCACTGTCGCGCCCGGCCCGGAGTTCTGGTGTTCGCTTGCGTAGAAGAGCAACTCCAGGCCGGGACTGACATAGAAGGTCGATGCCGCAGCGAAGTTGGCGACGGATTCCCCAGGCACAGCCGAACTGGGGCCCACCGATCGCAAGCCTGGCTCGAGAGCCGGTTTGGAATCTTTGTTTTGGTGGTTCACATACTTCAGCCGAATGTCACAGCCCGGCGACTGGCAGCCGACGAAATCAATACGATAGAGATCCAGGATGTCGTCGCCAATTCTGATGGGCTCGACGATATCGATGCCGCCACGCGCACCCGCGAAATAGAGTGTCCCGTTGATGTTGCCCTGGCGCAGGAACTGGAACATCTGGTGTTCCCTCCCTTTCGCGGTAGGCCAGGACTGACCGAGGTAGGCCTTGTCAGTCGCATCGTTGGAGTCCCACGTGTCCCACGGCACAAAGTCCAGGCCCGGTTTGGTGAGGTCCGTGCACCCTCCTGCACAACCCGCAGTCGGTAGCGACTCGAAGAAATAGATCTTCTCGTTGAAGACGTCGCCGGCCTTGGCACCCGTGATCGCCAGGAGATACCGGCCGTTCGCCTGCGGCGCGATTGCGATGATTCCGCCGTTGATGGCGGGATCGAGCGGCCGGAAGCTGTTCAGCAGCCGCGGATTTTCAGGGTCTTCGGCGTTGATGAACAGGACCTGCATCTTCTGAGTCTCGTCACCGAGCGGCGTATCGACGCCAAGGACGAGAATCTCACCCACGGTCTGCATGCTTTCGGGATGCCCGTAGTGCGGCCATCCGCCGGTCCCGTTGAAGTCGATGTGTTTGACGCCAACATCGAGAAGGCAATGCGGGTAATCGTCAACACACTCGGGGTCCGGGGGCGTATCACTGAAATCGCGGCCCTTGAGCAGGCGGTTGCTTCGGAGGCGCTCGTCGTGCTTCTCGCGTGAGCCCATGCGCACGACGACGAGGTTGCCTGGTTCATGGGGTCCGCTACACACAACCGGTATTCCCGCATTGAGACCACTCCGGCTGAAGAAGAAATACGGCGTTCCATCGGCCGCATCGACGCGGGCGATGCCTTCGTAGTGCCTGCACAGCGACGGGTCCGGCATCGTCTCGTCCTGTTGGTACTTGCCAATGTCCCATCCCATTGGATCTGGCCTGACGCTCAACGCATTAAACTGGCCGACGACGTCAGGCAGAAAGCGGACGTCGGTGCGCGGTTGTGCGGCGGAGTCCGCCGCGCTGGCCACGATCGCAACTGCGATCCAACACACGTGTGCCAGGTACGTGATGAGTGTTCTGCGTTTCATGACGAATCCTTTCTTTGATCTTTGAGAGCACGACACCTGGTGAAGGTCTGCACGATGCAGGTCTTCGGGCCGCCGTGACGCGGCTCAATGTGTCTTCACTGACTAGATCGAGAACGAACGCGGAAACCTGACACGTGCGACGCTGCGTCGCTAGGTTGCTGGGTGGCTGGGTGGCTCGGTGGTTGGGTGGCTAGGTGGTTGGGTGGCTACGTTGGGTAGGTGGTTGTGTTCCCAACGACCTAGCTACCCAGCTACCGAGCTACCCAGCTACCCAGCATCGCCCGCGAAGCGTCTATCTGTAGAAGTAATAGTCGGCTTCGTAATCGACCATCTTCCTGGTGTTCACCGCCTGCGATGTGCATTCAGATGCGGGCGGTTTCACTCCGCCGGCAGTGTTCACTCGCTGAATGTACTTGGTCCCTGCCAGCTTGCTGCCACTGGTCGGCCCGACTTGGCTTCCGCTCACTTCAAGTAACAGCCACTCGATGGCACCCGGTGCGACGTAGTTTGCGTCCAACGAGCCGTTGAGCCTTGTGGCCCAGACCGCGCTCGTATCCTTCGAGTGCTGCCACGTGGCGTGGAAGGCATTGTTCCGCTCGGGATTCTTGCTGTGAAAATGCGTGAGCACCTGCTCGCCAGCGTCATCGAACGCGGTTGCCTGCGGTCCGATGAACACCCAGTCCCCACCCGCGACGCAGATGTAGTTTTGGGTGCCGACGGCGTGCGCCACGAAAAACGGATTCCATCCAGCCTCCACTTCAAGGCCTTGCGGCACCGCTGGGGGAAGAAGTTTGCTCGGGGCCGTCTGCGCCGGAGCCGTGAGTGCGACGCTCATCGCCACGATGAGGGCGTGTGTCTTGGTTGACGTCATGAGTGCTCTCCTGTTCTCTGAAATCGACCTGCTAACAGGAAGATCGAAACCAGAGGCCGGAAAACGACACGCTCAAACAGGACGCCGAAACCGCGTCAACACCCAACCTCCAACTCCCAACTCCCAAAGCAGCCTGATCTTTGGAAATTGGAAATTGGGAGTTGGGGGTTGACAGGAATCACTCGCTAAGGTCTTTCCAATCGTCGTCTGGAATGCGGTTAAGAGGCGAGCTGCGCGCGATACAGCGCGGCCTGGTCGCGCTTTCCCCAGGCGGCGTAGAGCTCGATCAGGCGGGCGATCGTTTTTGTGATGTCGACCTGCGGAGGCTGCGGGAGCGCTTCGAGATCGTGGCGCGCGGCGAGCAACATCCTCTCGGCCTCGCTGTACTGCCGCAGCGCAGTAAGGGAGGAGCCGAGCAAGCTCTCCGTCGCGCCGATGCTCCAGTCGTCCTGCGGGAACGCCCGGCGACGTCTCGGCACCATCCCGGGCGACAGCGCACGGATACGCAAGCCTTCTCGAAGCAGCGTCTCGGCCTGTTTTGCATCGCCGCGCGCCAGGCGCGCGGAGGCAAGGTTGATTGTGTAAATCGCAAGCAACTGATGATCGCCGCCCATCACAGCACGTGCAATGTCCACCGCCTCGGTCAGTGCCGCGATGGCCTCGTCGGACCGACCCTGCGCGAGCAGCACCCGTGACAAGCCGTTTTGAGTCGCAGCCACGTCCGGGTGCTTGGTGCCGAGCGCCTTCCGATGGATGGCGAGCGCCTCTCGAAACAGCGATTCAGCGGCCGCATTGTCGCCGCGAGCCGCCACGACGAGCGCGAGGTCGTGCATCGTCGTGCCCGTGTTGGGATGATCCTCTCCGCGTATTCTCCGATTCCGCTCGAGAGAATCGCGCAGGAGCGCCTCGGCGCCCGCAAGGTCGCCATTCAGCCGCAACACCGATGCGACACCAGTGAGACTGTTTGCGATCTCCGCGTGTGACTCGCCCAACACCTTCCGCCGAATCGCGAGGGCTTCGCGCAGGAGCGGCTCGGCGCGCTGATTGAATCCCGCGTCCTGATGCAGGCGTCCCAACTCCACGAGAGTCACGGCGACGCTCTCGTGCTCCGTTCCGAGGAGCTTCCGCCTCAAGCTGAGTGCCTGCTCGAGCGTGCGTTGCGCGGCCACGTAGTCGCCTTTGTCGCTTTGCAGAGCGCCGAGATCGTTGAGCGTCTGAGCGAGACTCTCATGGTCCCGCCCGAACACCTTCTCGCCGCTGACAAGCGCTTGCTGAAGGAACTGCTCCGCCTTGTCGTAGACCCCATACCGGCGATAGAGGCGTCCCATGACGGTGAAGATTTCGGCCTGCGCCTCGGGCTGACTCGCGAGCTCTTTCTCCACTCGCCCCGCGCCAGCATCGAGCAGCCCGCGAATCGTCAGGCCATCTGGCGTCGCTCCGTTCGAAATTGGATCGGCGCCCATCAGGAGCCCGGTCAGCGCCTCGCTCACTTGCGCGGCCTTCTCTGCCTCCCGAGCCGCCCTCACCGCCTCGTTCTGAGCCCGGTCGCGTTCTGCGGCAAGCTGGGTCGTGTGGTACACGCCGAACGCGACGAGCAGCAGGACGACCGAAGCGGTCGCGGCGACGCCACGATTGTGTCGCCTCACGAACCTGGCGACTCGATACCGTACTGTGTCGGGGCGAGCGCTGATCGGTTCGTGGCGCAGAAAGCGGCGGAGATCATCGGCGAGTGCGGTGACCGACGGATAGCGCTCTTGCGCGTCCTTCTTCAGTGCCTTGGCGACGATGGTGTCGAGATCTCCCCGAAGCGTCCGCTGCAATCTGTTCGCGGTCGTGCCGCATTGCACGGCATGACGGGTGAGCACGTCGGTCGGGGCGTTCCGGCCGACGACCGCGTCCGACATCCGGCGCGGCTCGACTTCGACGATGGCGCGGATCAGCGTGACCGGTGACTTGACGGCTGCACCGCCGGGATGCTGCCCGGTAAGCAGGATGTACAGCAGCACGCCAAGCGCGTAGACATCAGTCGCCGTCGTGACCTGGCCTTGGGCGAGTTGTTCCGGGGCCGCGAAGTCCGGAGTCAGCACCGGGCCCGCATCTCGTGTCAGCGGACTCACGTCGGCAACCCGTGATCCGCCCCACTGGTCGTCGGGATCGAGCAGCTTGGCGATGCCGAAATCGAGCAGCTTGACCTGCCCATCGACGCTGACGAGGACGTTGGCAGGCTTGATGTCGCGGTGCACGATCAGGTTCGCGTGCGCGTGCGCCACCGCCTCCAGTACGTCGAGAAAGAGATGGATGCGTGCTTCGATCCCGAGCGTGTGCCCATCGCAGTAGCGGTCGATGCTCTGCCCCTCGATGTACTCGAGGACCAGATGCGGCTGCCCGGTCGGCGATACGCCTGCATCGATCAGGCGAGCAATGTGCGGGTGGGTCAACTTTGCGAGAAAATTGCCTTCCCGCCGAAACCGCTCTTCGCCCGAGCGCCCCACCAGTGCGATGTTCAGGAGCTTGACCGCCGCCTTTCCTTCGAACCGTCCGTCGCACCGCTCGGCCAGCCATACACTGCCCATCCCGCCCTGGCCAATGGGAGAGACCAGCCGGTAGGCCCCCAGGATCTGCCCTTCGAGTGACGGCGTCTCGGCTGGACGCTCGACCAGCGGAACTGCGAGCTCGAGAAAACCGGATTCCTGCACGTCCTCGTGCTCGGCGAGGAGGTTCTCCAGGTCGTCGCCGAGGGCCGCGTCGCGTGCGCGGATCGACGCCAGCCACATGGCTCGGCGGTCGTCCGGGATTTCGAGGGCTTCGTCGAGATACGGACTGAGGGCGCGCCAGCGATCAGGACTCAGTGGCGGCACGGGGCCTCATCGGAATCGGGCGCGCGCTGGACATCGCATGGTGCAAGTAGAGGCGCCCCTTCTCCCAGTTGCGCTGGATGGTGCGCTCCGATACACCGCGCATGGCTGCGATCTCGGCGAACGAGAATCCGCAAAAAAACTTCAATTCGATGATCTCTGCGAGCTCTGGCTCGACGTCCGCAAGCTCGTCGAGCACGTCGCTGATTTTCAGCAACGTGCGCGGATCGGGCACGCCATCGGCATGGTCGGTTCCGAGTGAGGTCAGGTGGAACAGCCCGCCGCGCTTCTGCGATCGGTTTCGCCGGATATCGTCGATGATCAACCCGCGCATCACCCGTGCGGCGTACGCCATGAACCTGGCACGGTCGACGAACACGGCGCCATCGCTGCCGGAAATCTTCAGGTAAGCCTCATGTAACAGCGTCGTGACGCCGAGCCCGCCGCCACGCTGCCGGCGATTCAGCTCACGTCGCGCGAGCCGATGAAGTTCCGCATACAAGACGTCGAACAGCCCGTCGGCTGGAATCCGTTCATCGACCATAAAGGGGCGTGTCGAGAGCGTTGCACTCATAGCGTCTCCACCTGTGACTTTCGCGCCGACGAACCGATTGGGTTGTTGCCGGCGCCCGCTGAATCGTCCCTCTAGTCATCAGATCGGAAACGGACAAGAGAATACGACACCCGCAGCCCCCGTGTCGTCTTTCTCCGACGAATCTCGATTACCACCATGACTCGACCTTTTAAGGAGAAGAACGATGAAACCGGGCATGGCGCTTTCCGTAATCGCAGCTGTCCTCATTCTGACCGGCGCTCCCCGCGGCGCGGCCGCTCAGGGCACCAAGCAGACAGTCCGGTTCGTTCCGGACGTTCTCGGGCAGTTCACCGCCTTGACCCAGCGGGCCGATGCCATGGGTTTCGAGCTCAACGGACCGGATCCCTCGCAGTGCGACCACATGCAAGCCATCGTGAGGGTAGATGCGGCCGACGGCACACCCTATTTCCTGGTCAGCCGCAGCACGCAGGATGAGGGAACGAACCCGTTCTGCGAAGGCGGCAGCACACATTCGAATATTTACATCGTGCGAATGGGCTCGCGCGACAAGACCGGCGAGCGCCTGCGCAGCAACCGGCTCATGCGGGGCGTAGAGACGACCTACACGCCGCCGGATCCCGCAGACAAGGTCGTGGACACAATCCTCCTCGATGGATCCACCCAGTGGCCGCATTACGACCACCCCGGTGCGATGCAGCTTGTCGGCAACGTCGTTGCGATCGCCCTCGAGGCTGGACAGTCGGGAGAGTCGCCAACGAGGATTCTGTTCTTCGACGTGAGCGATCCGGAACACCCGGGCCTGCTGGACAACAGCTTCAATCCGATGTTGGAAAAAGCCGGCGTTGTCGGCATCACGCCGTGTGCAACGGGTCGCGAGGGCCTGAACGTGCCCTGCGCGACAGGTCATTTCTTGATGCACGTGAGCTGGGGCGACAACGACGAAATCCGGTTCTTCGAATCCAACGTCGGCGATCTCGCCAGTCCCGATCTGGATTGGGCAGAGCTTTACACGTGGCACAAGAACGAGCTCGTGGGTGGCACCTGGCCGGCCAAGCATCAGACCTTGCACTTCATTCGCGAGGGGAATGCCGGCGGTCGCTTATTTCTCGCCGGCGCACGGCCGGTTGGCACGATCGAGGGGCTCTGGGGCGACGACTACATCGATCTCTACGAGGTTGGCTTCGACGGCAACCGCGTCGTGCTCACGCACAGATCGACGCGCCACATGATCTCCCATCCCGGCGGCGAAGGACTCTACAGCGACGGCGACGTCCTCTGGGGCGACCGGTTGGCCAGCTTCGCCGCTGCATCCGGCTTTCACGTCACGCCCACCGGGGAGCTGCTCTTCTACGCGACCGAGCACGACAACGACGGTCCGCAGGGCACCAACGGGCGTGGCAGCGTCAAGATGGGAGAGTGGCGGAACATCGACATGTTTCGCCACGATAGTCCAGCGTACGCGCCGACCATCACGGCACCAGCGTCCCTCGATATTGACGAAGGCAGCACCGCGACGGTGACCGCCACTGTCGGTGGGCCCATCGCCAGGCCGTGGATTGAGCTATTCGAGTCCACTGGCTCTCAGGGTCGTTACGTCGTCATCGATCAACTCGACCACTCCAAAGACAACTTCGACGATTTCCGGCAGCTCGATCGAGCGGTCTTCTTGGACCTTCTCAATCGATTCAACAATCGCGCGGCATCGTGGCGCTGGTTCGCACCCGTCAGTTGTACGATCCGCACGAACGACGAGCCGTTCAGCGACGCAGATTTCCCGGGAACACGAACCCGCACACTATCAGGCACCGGCGACGTGACGGTCGCGGACGACCTGCACGATGTCCTCAACAATACCGGCACGGCGGACATGTTCCGCGCCGTGTCGTCGGCTCAATTCACATCGTGTGCGAGTTACTACTCACCGAACATCACGCCGCGATGGGACGTGAACTTCGACGGGACGACGGAAACGGTGTCGAACACCGTCACCATATCAGCCACGGAGAACGGCCCGAAGACCCTCGAGCTCAAGGTCGAGGCGCAGCATCCGATCGATGGTCGCGTCGCAAGGAAGATCATTCCGGTCACCGTCCACAACGCGAATCCCGTAATCAAAGGCTGGACGCTGTTGGTTGGTCCGGGGCAGCGTCTTGGCACAGACGCAACGTTCGCGATCGTGAACCGGCCAGTGGCCGTGTCCGCGATCTTCACCGATGCCGGCCGCCTCGATCACCAGACAGCATCCATCGAGTGGGGCGACGGATCTGTCTCGTCGTCATTCGACGTCTTCACGGATGCCTTTAACGGCGTGGAGGGCCGATTGGAAGCGCGGCACACCTACGCGGGTGCAGGCGTCTACACGGTTCGTCTAACCATCGTCGATAACGATGGCGGTATTGGACAGGTGACGACGACCATCACCGTCGTAAGGCCACCAGGATAGTGTCAGGGGCCGATCGGCGTGTTCGATACGTTGATCGGCCGCCCCGCTGACGCGTCGACCGCATTTGCAGGAGAAGTGCCTACCTCCGCCGCCAAGACGAGCAGACACGAGACTCAACGGATATCGATGCGAGCGCCCCTGAACGTGTGAACGTTGGTGGTCGGGTCGAACTCTTCGATGTAATGAAAAAAGAACGAACGACCGCTTCCGAGGATCGTTCCGTTCGCATCCAGCTCCTCGTGCCCCTTGTTATTCAGCTGCGCCTCCGCCCCACGCGCCTGATTCGAATTGTGAATCACCTGGTGGAAGTCGTCGGCGACTCCCATAAGCAGCGAAGGCAGTGTCTGAAGTTCGCCGATCGTCAGTACGCCATCACTAGCTGCAGCGGTGAGCTCCTCCGCATTGACGAAATAGATTGGAACAGCCCCGAGCCCCGAAAAGCGGATCTGAAACGGGAAAGGGTCTGTGGTCGGATCGTGCCACCACCGCTTGCCTTCGATCGTCAGTGTGCAGCCGAAAGCGGTCGGCGGATTGAACTGAACCAGCAGATTGAAATTGCCCGGAATGCAGAAAGGCTCCCTGTAGAAGGCGATTCCCACGGTCTCTCCGTCGGTGGGCATAAAGGTCGCGGCGAAGTTGGCATAGAACGGAGG
>Ga0310810_10010487_pt1 | contig 10791 bp, 6 predicted proteins | sample NCmetagenome_FD_207641 | JGI IMG/M metagenome (GOLD analysis project Ga0310810, IMG submission 207641) | Soil microbial communities from experimental microcosm in Duke University, North Carolina, United States - NC | ecosystem: Engineered > Artificial ecosystem > Soil microcosm > Unclassified ... | reverse complement strand
CGGCGGCCGATGAGGTTCGTCACCAGAAGGCCGGTGAGCAGCAGCACGATGAGCGCAAACACCGCACCGACCCCCGGGAGCGAGAACCCCACCAGAGCCTCGGGACGATAGGCCGGCGGCAGGACCCTCAACGTCAGGTCCATGAGGTGGAGTATGAAGCTCACCACCCAGACGCTGGCGAGTATCGGCAGCCACACCAGCACACCTGCAACCAGGTAGCGCCGCAGATTCCACGTCCTCGTGCCGCCGCTTCCGTTCATGGCGCTAGCGCCGCTTCTTGCGAGCTCTCTTTACGCGCGCTGTGCGCGCTGGCCGGCGTGCGGCGCTGCGCGGGGCTGCGGCGCGGCTGCGGCCTGCGACGGAAACCGAGGTTGCCGCCTTTTCGGCGCGCGATTCGGCCGGCTTGCTGCCCTTCGCCTCCTTCTTGTCCTTGGTGTCCTTGGTGTCCTTGGACTCCGCCGTCGGCTTCGCTTCTGGCGTCTCGCTCTTGGTCTCCGCCTTCGACTCTTCCTTCTCCGCGCCGACCAGGTTGCGTTTGGTCTCCTTGTCCGACTTGAAGTCGGTCTCGTACCAGCCCGCGCCCTTCAGGCGGAATACCGGCACCGAGACCAGCTTCTTGAGGGCACGTTTGCCGCAGGAGGGGCAACGGGTGAGCGGCGCGTCGCTGATCTTCTGCATCACCTCGGCGTAGTACTTGCAGGCTTCGCACTCGTATTCGTAAAAGGGCATGAGCTCTCTTGGCGGTTGATGTTGTCGGGGGATTATAACAAGGCTCGCCCCGGGGACGACGTGCGCCGCCGGTCGCTTCAGCCGCGCGCCGCACGGCGCTCGTCGGCCCTGGCGAAAGTGAGCTGCCCCTCGCGCGCACCGACACGGATGCGATCCCCAGGGACGAACTCGCCCTGCAGGATTTTCTGCGCGAGCGGATTCTCGATCTGCTGCTGGATGGCGCGCTTGAGCGGCCGCGCACCGTACACCGGATCGAAGCCCGCCTGGCCGAGAAGATCGCGCGCGGCATCATCGAGCGAGACGTCCATGCTGCGCTCCTGCAGCCGCTTGCGCAGGTAGAGCAGCTGGATATCGACTATGGCGCGAATCTGCTGTGTGCCGAGCGGATGGAACACCACGATGTCGTCGATGCGGTTGATGAACTCGGGACGGAAGCTCTGCTGCACGATCTCCATGACGGCGCTTTTCATCTTCGCGTAGTTCTTCTCGCCTGCATATTCCTGGATGACCTGCGAGCCGAGGTTCGAAGTCATGATGATGACGGTATTGCGGAAATCGACCGTGCGTCCCTGACCATCGGTGAGGCGCCCATCATCGAGCACCTGCAGTAGCACGTTGAAGACATCCGGATGGGCTTTCTCCACCTCATCGAGGAGGATCACGGAGTACGGTCGCCGCCGCACCGCTTCGGTGAGGTAGCCGCCCTCCTCGTAGCCGACATAACCGGGCGGAGCCCCGATCAGACGGGCAACGGAATGCTTTTCCATGAATTCCGACATGTCGATGCGGATCAGCGCATCCTCGGTGTCGAACAGGAACTCGGCGAGCGCCTTGCACAGCTCGGTCTTGCCGACGCCCGTGGGGCCCAAGAACAGGAACGAGCCGTTCGGGCGACGGGGATCGGACAACCCCGCGCGCGAGCGGCGAATCGCGTTCGAGACGATGCGCAACGCCTCGTCCTGGCCGACGACGCGCTTGGCGAGTGCATCCTCCATGTGCAGCAGTTTTTCCTTCTCGCCCTGCAGCATCTTCGATACCGGGATGCCGGTCCACTTCGAGACCACTTCCGCAATCTCTTCCTCGGTCACCTTGTTGCGTACCAGCGTCGGTGCCTGGTCCTCGGCGACCTCGGCCGAGCTGAGTCGCTTCTCGAGCTCGGGGATCTTGCCGTACTGGAGCTCCGCCATGCGGCTGAGATTGCTGGCACGGCGTGCGGCATCGAGCTCGAGGCGTGCGCGATCGAGCTCCTCGCGGATGTGGGCCGTCCCCTGCACCGCCGCCTTCTCGGCCTTCCAGACCTCCTCGAGGTCGGCGTACTCCCGCTCGAGCGCCCGCAGAGTCTCTTCGAGCGTCGAAAGGCGTTTGCGTGAGGCCTCATCCTTCTCCTTCTTGAGCGCCTCGTGCTCGATCTTGAGCTGGATGATGCGCCGCTCGAGGCGATCGAGCGCCTCGGGCTTCGAGTCGATCTCCATGCGGATGCGTGCCGCGGCCTCATCGACGAGATCGATGGCCTTGTCGGGCAGCTGGCGGTCGGTGATGTAGCGGTGCGATAACGTCGCGGCGCCCACGATCGCCGGATCGGTGATCTCGACCTTGTGGTGCACCTCGTAGCGCTCCTTGAGTCCCCGCAGGATCGCTATGGTGTCCTCGACCGAGGGCTCATCCACCAGCACCTTCTGGAAGCGCCGCTCGAGGGCGGCGTCCTTCTCGATGTACTTGCGGTACTCATCAAGGGTCGTAGCGCCCACGCAGTGCAGCTCACCGCGGGCTAGCGCAGGCTTGAGCATGTTGCCGGCGTCCATCGCGCCTTCGGCCTTGCCGGCTCCGACCATGGTGTGCAGCTCATCGATGAACAGGATGATCTGACCTTCCTGCTTGGCGAGATCGTTGAGCACCCCCTTGAGGCGCTCCTCGAACTCGCCGCGGAACTTGGCGCCGGCGATGAGCGAGCCCATATCGAGCGCGAGGATGCGCTTGTCCTTGAGGCCTTCGGGCACCTCGGCATTGACGATGCGCTGCGCCAGCCCCTCGACGATCGCCGTTTTGCCGACTCCCGGCTCACCAATCAGCACCGGGTTGTTCTTGGTGCGCCGCTGCAGCACCTGGATGGTGCGGCGGATCTCATCGTCGCGCCCGATGACGGGGTCGAGTTTTCCCGAAGCTGCACGCGCGGTGAGATCGATGGTGTATTTCTCGAGCGCCTGCCGGCTCTCCTCGGCATTGGCGTCATTGACCTTCTCGCCCCCGCGTACCTCATCGATCGCCTTCTCGATGGCGCCGCGCACCACCCCGGCTTCCTTGAAGAGCCGGGCAAGCGCGCGATCCTCGAAGCCGGCCAGCACGAACAGCTCGCTCGAGATGTACTGATCGCCGCGCTGCTGCGCGAGCTTGTCGGTGACGTTGAGGACGCGGTTCAGATCATTGGAAATGTGGATGTCACCCGGAGTCCCTTCGACCTTCGGCAGCCCATCGAGAAGCGCGAGGACGCCGGCGCGCAGCTTGTTGACGTCCGCGCCGGCCTTCATCAGGAGCGGACGCACCGAGCCCCCCGAGCTGTCGAGCAGCGCCAGCATGACGTGCGAGGGCTCCATGAACTGGTGGTCGCGCCCGAGCGCCAGCGACTGGGCATCGGCCAGCGCCTGCTGAAAACGGCTGGTGAGTTTGTCCATGCGCATGGGAATCGGCCTCAGACGGGAATGGTCGGTGTGTGGGGATAAAGCGCAGCCGTTTCAAGGGGCTGCGCGCCAATAGCCCGCTTCCTCGATACCTAGGGTAGTCCCGTGCCGTGCGATTCGCATCCGGCGAACGGGGGACGGTGCGCTCCGGCACCGCGCAGGACTAGCTGCCAGGGGGGTCCGACCCGGCCGCTCGGCCGTCCGCCAGTGTCCGATTGTCACTCACCTGCGCAAGGGCCCGCAGCTCGTTGAGCGAGAGTCCAAACTCTCCTCGATGGTCGAGCTGATCCCATTGTCGTGCGAGCAGCTCGTCCGCCTGTCGCGTTTGACCCAGTCGGAGGTATGCACTGGCCAATGCGCTCGTGAGGTAGGTCCGCTCCTCAGGCGACGGTGCCGGCGACGCTGCCATCAACTGCGCTGCGCCTGACGCGATCTCCTTCGCATTGCGGGCAGCGACCGCCGCCAGTAGATCTGCCCAGGCTTTATGCGGCCCATCAACATCGCGATAGCAGGGCGTGGATCTGATGTTGCTCCAGAGATCGGCGAGTTCGGCAATGCTCAGATAGGTAGCCGTCATGGCACCGACGTTGCGCACACCCGTCTTCCAGGTGTCTTGCACCTGAGGGTCGGCGCACTGCGCCGTGCTCGTGCGCAGCAGCAGCATTGTCACTGCACCGACGGTATCGAGGTCGTCCAGCCGTCCGCTCGAAACCGCGCGACGAATTGCCAAGGCGCGCCGCACCAGGACGTCGCGCGCAACCGTGCTGTGCTGTGAGGGGTCCAGCGTGGGGCCGGATGGCGCATCCGCGCGCAGAATATCCAAGACCGGGACCGGCAACGACGTCAGCCCGGTCAAGCTGAACGCATTACTTGCCATGAAGCGCAGCCGCGGAGCATTCAGATCCACGAAGGGAAAGAAATCTGAATTCACCGGTACAGGCAGCCCATCGAACATCGGGCCGACGATGCGGTCGTCTCCAATCAACCGCGACCGCAGATCGGCCAACGACTGTACGCCGACGCGGTCCAACTCCGCATGCATCTGGGGCCAATGGAGAAATTGCTCGCTCGCCGCGGGGAACGCGGCCGCACGCGTCGCCACAATCAGGATGTCTAGATCGTTGAGATTGTAAATTGCATAGGCACCGAAGTGGCGCTTCAGTGCCTTGATGATAGATGCGACGACACGGATGTCGGTCTCGTAAATCTGCACCCATTGCACGAGGCAGCCATCCGGCCGGAGGTACTGAACGAGGCGTCCGTAGAACTCATCGGAGAACAGGTTGGCGACGCCGCTCACCCATGGATTTGATGGTTCCGACACTATGAGATCGTAGGGTTCGGGCGAAGCGGCAAAGAAGGTCTTCGCGTCTTCGTAGATGATGTGGCTGCGCGGATCCTCGAAAACGTCTTTGATACGTGGCATAAAGGCCCGCCGCGCGCCCTCCACCATCACTGGCTCGATCTCGATCGTATCCAGATGCCGCAGCCGCGGGCTCGCGAGCAACGTGTGAGTCGTAAGCCCTGAGCCGAAGCCGATATTGGCAACGCGCGTAGCATCTGGCCGCATACTCAGTGGAATCGCCGCCGCCAATACGCCGGTAGTCTCATCCGGCGCGTGTTGTGCGGCGGCTTCCATCTGCAGTCCGGCATCTGGCTTGCCGTTCGTCGAGATCGCAACGATCCCGCCAAGTTCATGCACCGTTACCGTCGCGGTCTTGCCGTCACGCGCAAAGATGACCTTGGCGTCGGTTGGGAGCGTCGCGATGCCCACACGGAAGACCCCGGACGCGACGCGCATCGGATCGAGTCCACCGAAAATCGCGGTCAGGGCAAGTACGGCCACACTGCTTGCAACCACCGGCGAGGTAGCAGCGCGTAACCAGTTGCCTGGCCCGAGTCGAGACAGCCCGAGTGCCACGTGCAGAGCCGAACCGGTCAGGATGACACCCTTCAGCCCGACCCATGGCATGAGCAGGTGAACGGCGAGCAGTACGCCGGCGATGGCACCGAGCGTGTTGACGGAGTAGATCGCGCCGATGGCTCTCTCACCCGCGCCGCGGCGCATGAGTGCATGGGTAAGAAGCGGCAGAGTCATGCCGGCGCAGAATGTCGCCGGGAACATGATCAGCATCGCGATGAACTGACTCACCGCATTGAAGGCGACATATCCGCTGGAGGTATGCGTAAACGTGCCGAGTGCCCAGGCCATGAAGTCGTACATCAGGTTGCACGTCGGCACGGTCAGTGCGGCGAGCGCGCCCATCGTGAGCATGATGGCAGCCAGGTAGCTTTCCGGATTGGCGATACTCTCGATGCGTCTGCGCACGTACAGGCCCCCGAATGCCAGCCCGAAAATGAATGCGCTCAGCATCAGCTCGAAAGAGTGCGTCGAGCTTCCGAGAACCAGGCTCAGCATGCGAATCCAGCCGAGCTCGTACAGAAAGGAGGCCAGGCCCGTCACGAAGGCCGCGAGCAGGAACCAGCGGGCCGCTGCCTGGTCGGTAGCACGCGCACTCGAGGATTCTGGTGCCAGGAGTGGTATTGGCAGCGCCTCCGGCTGTCCACGAATGAGCAGCCACACCGCGAGCGCGAGCGCCACGTTGAGCAAACCCGCCGTAAGCATCGTGCCCGGTAGCCCGACGAGAGCGATCAGCAGGAATCCGCCCACCAGGACCCCGACAGCCGCGCCGAGGCTATTGGCGAAGTAAAGGACGGCGAGCGTCTCGCCGGGACGCGCTGGCCAGCGGCGGATGATGCCTCCGCTGATCAGCGGGAAGGTCATGCCGAGCAGCACCGATTGCGGCACCAACAGCAGCGACCCGAGCGACCACTTGTAGAGGTCGATGGCGAAGCCCGCAGGCAGCGCCGGGATAACCGTGGCAAAAGAGGCCTCTGTGGCGGCCACGAACACGCGGTGGAAGAGAAGACCCAGGACCCCGATCAGGCCTTCCACCAGCAGGTACCCCCACAGGAGCTGTCGCAGCCGGCTGCTGTATCGGGAGATGAGCCACGCGCCGAGCGCCATACCGCCCATGAAGATCGAGAGCACTAATGTCTGCGCGTAGGCCGCGTGCCCCAGGAAGAGCTTGAGGTAATGCGACCAGATGGACTCGTAGATGAGCCCGGTGAACCCGGACATCACGAATACGCCGAGCAGGAATCGCCGGCGGGCGCTATCGATATTCGGCATTACTGATCCCTGACAGACTGAGTCGCCGCGGGCAGCTTATGTAAGCTTCCAACGATTACTCGTGAAGTGGATCACGGATCGGTCAAGTGCGGGGAAAAGCCTGAGTCGTTTTGCGGCCGCAAGAATGCAATGCGAGCGGGCGAGGAGCGCCGCCGGTCTCAGGAGTCCGCATCACCGAGGCTGAGTAGAGGGCCAATGAATGCTTTGTAGTTACGCCAGCGTCCGCCCGATCGCCGATACATTTCCTGCCGCACCTGCCAGAAGCTGGCAGTCATCACGGTGCGCTCGGCGCGGTGAAAATTCAGACAGCTTTCGTTCCACTCGAGACCGAGGAAGTCGAGCATTTTGCGCGTCGCGGGCTCGGGGTCTGCGGTGAGCTCTTCGTAGACCACTTCGAGCAGTGTGCCCGCGGGAAGAACGCTGCGCCAATGCGTCATGAGACGCTCATGCTCACGGTAATAGTGCGCAAGGTCGGTCAGATCCATGGTGAAATCGAGGTCTGCCGAAAACTGCTGGAAATAACACGACAGGCAGGTGTCGATGGGACTACGTCGTGCGTAGAGCATGCGCGCTCTCGGGAACACCGTATGAATGACCCCGAGATAGTCAGCATTGAACGGTGTCTTGTCGACCACCCGCGGGGCGTTGGGGTCGCGTGCGGACAGCGCGCGCGAATAGGCAGCTGCCAACGTTCTGCGCAGCGATTCGTCCGGAAACTCACGGCGAATGACGCTTTCGTGCCGGCGTATGGCGCTGCTCCAGAAACCGAATTCCCCGCCGCCTTTCACCGCGGGATGCGAAGCGATGATTTGCTCGATCAGCGAGGTACCGGAGCGCGGCATGCCCACAACGAAGATAGGCCGCTCGGAGTCGGAAGCGCCGGGATTCGGCACCGAGAGCTTCGGACCAGTATAGGTGCGCCGCATGTCGTCAACGAAACGCGTACGGGCCTCCCGGTCATACGGCTCGGCCGCCGCCCTCTGCAGCTCATTCGCACGCCGGTAACTCTGGAACGCCTGCGTGAAGTCCCCGATGTCGTCGTAGAATTTTCCGATCGCGTACCGGATGTTGGCTTCCTCGAGCGGGGCGAGGCCGCCTCGGGCGATCTGCTCTGCCCGCTCCAGCCAGGCACGGTCCGCCGACGTCATTCTTCGCAGCCAGACCAGTCCCGCCCACGGTGCTTGGGCCTGCGGGTCAATCTCTATCGCCCGCTTGAAAAGAGACTCGGCCTCGGCGAAGCGACCTTCCGGACCCGCGATTTGGCCGAGACTCACCAGAGCGGGCACGTTTCGCGGCGCACGTCTGAGTACGCTCTCCACCAGCGATTTGGCCTCACCCCAGCGACCTAGCAGAAGAATCGTCGAACTGAGACTGAGTTGAGCGTCTATATAGGTCGGCCTCAACTTCAGGGCGTGCCGGAGCGGCGCCTCAGACTCCACGACGCTGCCGCGCCAGCGAAGCACCGTCCCTAGATTGCAGTGTGCGTCGGCATAGGACGGCTTGATGCGAATGGCATGACGGAACTGCTGCTCAGCCTCCACATAGCGGCCCAGTCCGCAGAGTGCGGCACCCAGATTGTTGCAGGCCGCAGCGCTGGGCGACTGAAGCTGCAGCATCTCACGATAGCTGTCCACGGCTTCGGCGTAAGCCTTCGCGGCAAGAAGCTCATTCGCCCGCGCGAGCAGGGACTCGCTGCGGCGCCGCTGCGCTGCCGCGCCTGATTCTGCCGACCCCGCAGACTCCTTGCGGCCCGTGGTCAGGCGCACCAGCAGAGCCTGCGTGAGCTCATCGACGATCTGGGGCTCGACTCCCTTCTCCAGCAGGCGCCACTTGAAGGAGTTGGCGAGCTTCGCCCGTTTGAAGAGATTCAGTTCCAGAGAGCGCGCCTCGCGGTCTACGCGATGCAGGAACTTCTGCAGCAGTTGCGGCAGCCCTGCGGCGTTGCGCCTCTCCCGCGGGGCCGCGAGTCCGCCGGCCGCTTCCTGCATGACGAAGTCATCCGCCAGAGCAGCGCCTACTCTGGTCGCGTCGCGAGTATCAAGCCAATCGAGCAGCATGCTGAGTTAAACACGAGGTCCGTGTGCTTCATGAAATAGTACCCGCATCCGGCAGCCACCGGAACACCGCAGAGGAACAATCTGTTGAGCAGATCACAGCGCCGAGAAAGCGGCGTGTTCGGCGTTGCAATTGCGGGATCTTTTTCCTGAGGACCGTTGTCGTAACAAACTGTCGCGATCAACTTATCCTCGCGTCAACTGCTCGGCTGCGGCAATGACCGCGATGCCTGCTGCGATCAGAATTACTTGTATCGCGCTGGTACGCGGATCCGCACGCCGATGGAGGCCTGGGATGAGACCAGCGACGGCAATGTAAATGAAGCCGGCCGCGGCAAAGGCGAGCGCGTAGGGTAGCGCACGCTGCGTCTCGCGGAATGCGAAGTACGCCACCACGGCACCGAGCACCGAGGCGAAACCGGTGGCGAGATTGAGTAACAGTGCGCGCGAGCGCGACAGCCCCGCCTGCACGAGAATGGCGAAATCCCCCACCCGATGCGGGATTTCATGGGCTCCGACTGCGAACGTGGTGAGAACTCCCAGCTGAACGCTGCCAAGGAACGCTGCCGCGATGAGCGCGCCATCGAGCGCGTTGTGAAGGCTATCGCCTACCAGCACCAGCACACCCGAGGCATGATCACGGCCGTGATCGTGGGCGTGAGCCGGTTCATGTCCCAGTACGCCGCGCCGCTCGTGCGCCTCGTCGGCATGCTGAGGACAGGCAGCGGCTCCCTCGCCGTGAACGTGTGCGTGCGAGTGCCACCACAGCACCAGTTTCTCGATCACGAAAAACACCCCGAGGCCTGCGATGAGGGCGAGCCCGATCGCATGGGCGCCTGCGGGACCTGCCACGGCGATTGCCTCGGGTAGCAGCGCGAGCAGCGCGGCTCCGAGCAGTGCTCCGGTCGCGAAACTGATGAAGTGCGGCAGGATGAGGGCGCTATGCTCTTCGCGCACCCACAGGAACACGACCGCGAACGCAGCGCTTGCGATACCACCAACGGCGGCGAAAAGCATGATGGTGAGCAGCAGAGTCATGGCTGCTCTTCGCGCCAGATGAGTGCCGCCATGCGGCCACAACGGCCCTCTCGCCGGTAAGAGAAAAAGTGTGCCGCATCGGCGTAGGTGCACCACTCGCCACCGAACAACGCGGTAATACCGAGTGCAACGAGTCGGGCTTTGGCGAGGGCGACGAGATCGCATTGCCAGCGTCCGTTGGCGTTGCCGCGAAACGCGCCGGCCGCGGCGCTATCGTGCGCGAGAAAAGCGTTGCGCACGTCCTCACCGACTTCGAAGTGCGCTACGCCGATTCCGGGACCAATCCAGGCCAAGAGCCGTGCCGGGGCCACCGAGAGTCTCGCAACGGTGGCCTCCAGCACACCTGCGGCAAGACCGCGCCATCCCCCGTGCGCGGCAGCAACCGCCGAGCCATCGCGAACGGCGAAGAGCACCGGCAGACAGTCAGCCACCTGCACGACACAAACGTGTTCCGCACTGCGGGTGATGGCCGCATCCGCCACGGGAATACCGGGAGCTGCCGCGGCACCAGGCGTTTGATCCACACCGAGATCGAGCACCTGGACGCCGTGCACCTGCTCCATCCAGGCGGGTTCGGCCGGTAGCCGCAGTCCCGCGCGGATGCGTCGGCGGTTCTCTTTCACTGCCTCGCGATCATCGCCAACGTGCGCGGCTACATTGAGCGCATCGAATGGAGGCATGCTCACGCCGCCGCCGCGTAGCGTAAAGGCGGCCTGAACATGCGGTGGGGCCGGCCACTGCGGTGTGAGGACCTGAATGGCTGCCGGTGTCGGCTTCGAGTTCAAGCGCGCTCCGCCTCGAGTTTCCCGATGAGCCGCCGCATGTCGTGCGGCAGTGGCGCCTCGAACTGCAGCGGGCGGCCGGTCAGCGGATGCGTCAAGCCGAGGCGTGCGGCGTGCAAGGCCTGGCGCGGGAAGCTACGCAGCGCCTCGGCCACATCCGGCGAGCAACCAGCCGGCAGACGGCGGCGGCCGACATACACCGGATCGCCCACGATCGGGTAGCCGATATGAGCCAGGTGCACGCGGATCTGGTGCGTGCGTCCGGTCTGGAGGCTGACGCGCACCAGTGTGTGTGCTCGAAAACGCCGTTCGATCCGGTA
>Ga0310810_10010486_pt1 | contig 10791 bp, 3 predicted proteins | sample NCmetagenome_FD_207641 | JGI IMG/M metagenome (GOLD analysis project Ga0310810, IMG submission 207641) | Soil microbial communities from experimental microcosm in Duke University, North Carolina, United States - NC | ecosystem: Engineered > Artificial ecosystem > Soil microcosm > Unclassified ... | reverse complement strand
ATCGATTGTGATCCCATCCGCCGAGGGGACTCCAAAGTCACGGCACAGAATCAACAAAAAGCTGACCAAGCGCGAACCCATATCCCGATGAGCGAGGGTCTCGATCATCATTTCTGTTTGCAAAATCCGTGAGGATAGACCCCGTAACATCAACATAGATAGGTCTGGGTTGTCTTTGAGCGATTGCTCCACCTGGTCAATGGGCGCAGAAAGCAATTCTACCGGTGTGAAGGCAACGGCGTGATAAAACCGATCAGAGCGGTGACCCGTGATCAGCGACAGGACGCCAAAGACACTGTTTTCGCGCAATAGCGCGACGGTAATTTCTTCCCCAGCTTCGTAAACTCTAGAAAGCTTTACAGCACCTTTGAGCAAGAAGTAGACCCGTTCTGCTGGGTCTCCGGGGAAAAATATTGTTTTGCCTCGCTCAAAGGTTTCAACTACCGGTGGAAATGCCCCACCGCCCATCTGACGGAACACTGCTGCTAACGGTCTATTTTGCGTCACGACCATAATCTATATGCTCTCTTGCCAACGCCCTGGCGACTTTGTGTCTATATTAATTAATTGCCGGTAAAGCTTGAGACTCCTGAACCGACTTGCTGAAATCTCTGAATGTATCCAAGAATACTTAATCTGAGTCCAAGCTAGTTTTTTGTACTATTTGCTACATAATTTAGGGAAGATCGGTGGATTGGAAGTTTTAGTGAACCCAGTAATCGGTCAAATTGAGAGCAGACCTTTGGGGTCAAAATACACTGCCTATACTTTGTGACTGCATTGGATTGGAGCCATAATACACCGTCTTACCCTGTATAATCACATTTGACCACTAAGTATTTAAGTGTTCATCCGATTAGCTTTAGGATAAAATATTATGCTTAATTTGGCTGGAAAAAACGCTCTTGTAACCGGTATTGCAAACAATCGCTCGATCGCGTGGGGCATTGCTCAGCAGCTGCACAAAGCGGGAGCCAATTTGGGTGTCACTTATCTGCCAGATGAAAAAGGACGCTTTGAGAAAAAAGTCAAAGAACTGGTAGAACCGCTAGCACCGAGTATCTTTTTACCTTGTAATGTCGCTGACGATGCCCAAGTGGGAGAAACCTTCAATGCGATCGCACAGCAATGGGGCAAGCTGGACATCCTAATTCATTGCCTCGCCTTTGCCGGTAAGGAGGCTTTATCGGGGGATTTTAGTAATGTCTCAAGGGCTGACTTTACTCAAGCCTTGGAAATCAGCACATACTCGCTGACTCAACTTGCGGCGGCGGCTAAACCCTTAATGACCGAAGGCGGTAGTATTGTTACCCTCACCTACCTAGGGGGTGTGAAAGTGATTCCCAATTACAACGTGATGGGAATTGCTAAGGCGGGACTAGAAATGAGTGTGCGTTACCTAGCGGCTGAACTGGGGCCGAACAATATTCGAGTCAATGCTATTTCGGCAGGACCAATCCGCACCTTAGCCTCCTCAGCCGTTGGGGGTATCCTCGATATGATTCATCATGTGGAAGAAGTGGCACCTCTGCGGCGGACTGTTACCCAGATGGAAGTGGGTAATGCGGCAGCATTCTTGTGTAGCGAGCTATCGAGTGGGATTACGGGTCAGGTTTTATATGTAGACGCCGGTTACGAAATAATGGGGATGTAGATTAGAGGGTTGAAGGTTTGAAGGTTGAAGGTTTGAAGGTTGAAGGTTGAAGGTTGAAGGTTGAAGGTTGAAGGTTTGAAGGTTGAAGGTTGAAGGTTGAAGGTTGAAGGTTTGAAGGTTGAAGGTTGAAGGTTGAAGGTTGAAGGTTTGAAGGTTGAAAGGTTGAAGGTTTGAAGGTTGAAGGTTTGAAGGTTGAAGGTTTGAAGGTTGAAGGTTAAAACTTTCAACTAGCCAACTTTCAACTCCACTCTCCTTTAAAGGCACAGGAACTAAGTTTTATGCAAATAAGCGATAACCCTAAGGGGAATCTGACAGAACACACAGGTTTCAATACTCAAAACCAGGAGACTCGGTTCCCTGTGCGGATGGCGACGGTGAGTCGTACCACAGGTGAAACGGATGTGCAGGTAAGCTTGAATTTAGATGGTACAGGCGCTTGCACTGCTGCCACGGGCATCCCGTTTTTAGACCACATGCTACATCAGATATCCTCGCATGGGCTGATCGATCTGGACGTGCGGGCAAAGGGGGACATCGAAATTGATGACCATCACACCAATGAAGATGTTGGGATTACACTGGGGATGGCGTTAGGGAAAGCACTAGGCGATCGCAAAGGGATTGTCCGTTTCGGTCATTTCCTTGCTCCCCTGGACGAAGCGTTGGTTCAGGTTACCCTCGACTTTTCCGGGCGTCCGCACTTAAGCTACGGCTTGGAGATTCCGACGCAGCGTGTGGGAACGTATGATACCCAGCTAGTGCGGGAGTTCTTTGTGGCAGTGGTGAATCATAGCCAGATGACGCTGCACATCCGCCAACTTGATGGAATTAATTCACACCACATCATTGAAGCGACATTCAAGGCATTTGCACGGGCAGTGCGGATGGCAGTGGAAATTGACCCCCGTCGCGCTGGGATGATTCCCAGTTCTAAGGGTGTGTTGTAGTTGCCCCGCGAGTTTGGGGCAGGTACCCAGAGCTGTAGAGAGGAGGCACTGCCCGGAAAATCCTCGTGAACCCTATCGCCTGCCCCCTGCGGGAAAGGTAATCTTAAATTCAGTTCCCTGAGTGCGATCGAGTTCCAGGGTTCCCTCTAGCTGCTCCACCAATCCTTGTACAACAGTCAGTCCTAAAGATGTTGTTGTGGTGATATCAAAGTCTTCTGATATACCGATGCCATTATCTCGAACAATTAACGTCATTGTGTGATCGCTGTTGGTATGAAATTCAATCTGGATTTCACCTTTACGATTGGCTGGGAAAGCATATTTAAGAGAGTTGGAAACAAGTTCATTGATGATCAAACTACAAGGAATAGCGGTTTCAATTTCTAGCCTGATATTGTCCACTTTAATCTGTAAAACAACGGCTTCATCGTTGACTTTGTAAGAGTCAAACAAATGAGCCGTTAATGCAGGAATATATTGGGCAAAATCAATATTAGCTAAATCGTCAGAACGATACAATTTTTCGTGAACTAGGGCAATCGAAGCAATGCGATTTTGGCTATCTTGTAAAACGATAGCGGCCTCTTTTTCTTGAGTTCGCCTAAACTGCATCTGGAGAAGACTACTGACAATTTGTAAATTGTTTTTGACACGATGGTGAATTTCTTTGAGTAACACCTCTTTTTCTTTGAGTGAGGCTTTGATCTGAGCTTCTGCTTGCTTGTGGTCGGTAATATCCGTGTAGGTGCCAATCCACTCCCGCACTTGACCGTCACAGGAGCGCACCGGTACTCCCCGCATCAAGATATCCCGATTCTGACCTTCGACAGTTCGGAGCCGATATTCAATTTCATACAGGGTTTGATTAGCCCGTGCCGATTGCCAAACCTGCTTGACTCGCTCTTGATCGTCTGGATGAATCGCCTCCAGCCACTGATCGTTTTGCACCTCTGCTGCACTCTGCCCGGTCGAGGCTAGCCAATCAGGGGGTAGGGTTTGCATATTTCCTTGGGCGTCCGTTGTCCAGACTGCCTCAGATGTAGCCATTACCAGCGAACGATAACGCTCCTCACTGTGGCGCAGGGCTTGTTCTGCTCGTTGACGTTCCAAAAGTTCTTGGTGCAGTTGGCTATTTTGCTGTAACAGTTGATTCGAGAGCCTTTTAACACGTAATTGATTCTCGATACGAGCTAAAACTTCTTCGGCTTGGAACGGTTTGGTGATATAGTCTACCCCACCCAACGAAAAAGCTTTTATCTTATCCAAGACTTCATTCAATGCACTAATAAAAATAACTGGAATATCCTGAGTGGTTGGGGAAGACTTGAGTTTTTGACACACTTCATAGCCATCCATCTCAGGCATGAGAATATCCAATAAAATTAAGTCAGGTTGATTTAACTGAACAGATTTGAGAGCTAGAGTACTGCTCAGGGCGGCACGGACTTTATATCCTTGTTTCGATAAAATCTCGCTTAAAAGATTCAAATTGACCGGATTATCGTCAACAATTAAAACATTGTCTTTTAGGGGATAGTCTTGAGGATTATTCATTTTCAACCTCCCGCAGGTGGGATTAAATTTAATAACTCTTCGTACTGAAAATTGTTGGCAAACGTCGCTAAAGCGTTAGCTAGTGGTTCATTGTGTTCGCGAATTTCAGCAATCAAGGTTTGGATCAGATTGACATCCAGTTCTATGAGAGATTGCTGGAAGCCAGCCACTAAATCTGGAGGCAAGCTAGCCAAGGCAGAGGAACTTAGAATATCTGTCTCAGTTGTAGTAGGTGCAGCAGCAGCTTCCTGATAAACAAAGCACACTCCGATATGATTGTGCAAGGCGTCAAAAATCTCTTGTTCTTTGAAGGGTTTGCGAATAAAGTCATCGCAACCCGCCGAGAGAATAGTGGTTCGTTCTTCTTCTAAGCTACTGGCTGTCACAGCGATAATCACCGTTGCTTGACCTTTTGTGATGGATTTAATGCGTTGCGTGGCTTCATACCCATCCATCACAGGCATTCGCATATCCATTAAGATTAAGTGCGGTTGCCACGCTTCCCAAATCGCGATCGCTTCTAGTCCGTTGCTAGCTTCCTGGAGTTCAAAGCCAAAGGGGGAAAGCAGCTTGCTCAAAACTTGGCGATTATCAACTACGTCGTCCACAATCAGAAGGCGATAGCTGGGCTGGTTCGGTTCTAGTGCGATCGCACAACGGGTTGGTTGTTGGCGTTCGATATCAGGAGTTTCAATCACCTGAACTCTAATGTCAAAGGTGAAGGTAGTACCACGCCCCACTTGAGAACTGACGGATATCTCACCTCCCATCAGTTCAACGAATTTACGTGTTATCGTCAACCCTAAGCCTGTCCCTTCCTGGAATTGTTGACCTGTTTTCGTTTGCACAAAGGCTTCAAAGATACAATCTAACTCATCAGCAGCAATGCCGGAACCTGTGTCTTCAACTGCAAACTGTAATGGGTGGTTGGTATTTTCTTGCTGATTCCCGAGTCCTCTTCTGACGCGCAACGATACGCTACCGGAGGCGGTAAACTTCATCGCATTCGAGAGCAGATTAATTAACACTTGGCGTAACTTAACTTCATCCGTGCGGATATATTGAGGAACATCGAAACGGCGGTCGAAATGCAACTGTAACCGTTTATGGTTAGCTTTCAGTTGGAACAAGTCTTGTAAGTCATCGAGTAAGCGATAGAGGTCGAAGTCCGTCTCATTGAGGGTAGTCCGTCCCGCCTCAATTTTGGATAAGTCTAATACTTGATTGATCAGGGTAAGCAAGTGTTCGCCACTACGGATGATGGTACTGAGATTTTTTTTGTGTTCTGGTAGGAGATTTGAGCTTTTGTGCATCAATTGGGAAAAGCCCAGAATCGCGTTCAGGGGAGTCCGCAGTTCATGGCTCATATTCGCTAAGAACGCACTTTTGGCTTGATTTGCCGCTTCTGCGGTAAGTTTAGCTTGTTGCAGGGCTTCTTCTGCCTGTTTGCGATCGCTAATATCTTCGGCAATGCCTACAAATCGGTAAGATTGCTGATGCTGGATGGGGAAGGAACGGGCACGAATCCAGCGAATTTCTCCATCGGGTCGTACAATGCGGTAAGTTTCGTCAAATTCGGCAGTATTGCGAATCTGGCGATTCAGTGCTGCTACCATTGCCAGCTGTTCTTCTGGGTGAACGGAGTCCAACCAAGAACGGGGATTTTGATACAAGCTTTCGCAGGTTCTTCCCCAAATTGGTTCGTAAGTCGGACTGATGTAAAGGATTTCCCCAGTTTGGGACAGAATAAAGAAGACTTCTTGAATATTTTCTGCCAGTTGACGGAATTTTTCTTCGCTCTCGCGTAACTCCTCCTCGGCTCGTTTACGTTCCGTGATATCCTGTACGGTACCAAAGAGCTGAGCGACCTGCCCTGTCTCATTCAACACAGGCCGTCCCCGCCCCAAGGTGTACCGCATGGAGCCATTGGGTAAAAAAATCCGCATTTCATGCTCGTAGGGTTGACCTTGAGTGATGACCAGTTCGACGCTACGCTGGACTTTTTCTCGATCATCGGGATGGAGCTGTTGTAAATGCTGTTCTTCGGTGGGTTCGCCTTGGGTGGGGTCGAGTCCGTAAATTCTGAAAGTTTCATCCGACCAAGTGAGTTCGCGAGTCAGGAGATCGAACGACCAATTTCCTAAATGAGCGAGGCGTTGAGCTTCGGCAAGGGCATGTTCGCTTTTAACCAAGGCAAGTTCGGCAAGTTTGCGATCGCTAATGTCTTCTGCTACATAGATAAAACACTTGGGTTCCCCATTGGGTTCGTGTCTGAGGGACACCGCGACATTTGCCCAAACCACTGAGCCATCTTTGCAAATGTAACGATTCTCCAGCGAGTAGTTCTTAATTTCACCGGCCAATAACTGGTGGACAGAGGCTTGTATGTGAGGGCGATCCTTGACCGTCGTAATATCTTGGAAGGTGCGTTCCATCATTTCTGCAAGGCTGTAGCCAACGAGGTCGCACAACTTTTGATTGACTCGGAAAAACCGACCCTCTAGGGTACAAAGACCGATGCCCACAGCAGCTTGCTCGAAGACGGCGCGAAATCGGTTTTCACTCTCTCGTAAGGCTTGTTCTGCTTGTTTGCGATCGCTAATATCTTGACCGATTCCGATCTGCCAACCGTTCGGTAAGCGAACATTCGCCCAACAGGTTTCCAAAATGGTTCCAGCGCGAGTTCTTAGCTGAACATCTCGCCATGTCCCATCCGCTCTCATCATGAACTCAAACAGTGCGGCGCGGTAATCTGGGTCGGGATAGCATTCCGCCATGACATCCCTCTGCTTGAATTCTTCGAGTGACCAGCCGATGGTATTCTGCATGGCTGGGTTGACCAACTCGACCTGAGCCTCAGCATTGTAGAAGCAGAGCATAACAGGAATATGGTCAAAAATGGTCTGGAGCAGTTCCTTCTGTTCTCTCAGAGCAATCTCGGCAGCTTTGCGATCGCTAATATCCGTCAGCGTCCCCACATATCCGACAACCTTGCCCGTTTCGTCGCGTTCCACCTCCGCTTGGCTTAAAACCCAACTAATTTTTCCCTCCGGATTCAAGAGACGGTATTCGTCTTGCCAAGGAACTTGATGAGTCATGGAGTATTGCCAGGTTCGATACACTCGGTTAGCATCTTCTGGATGAATATAGGAACCCCATCCCCATCCCAACACCTCCTCTAAGGGCGCACCCACGATTTGACAGGCTCGTTCATTGGCATAAATGGTCTGTCCAGAGACATCAGAACGGAAAATTCCTACGGGGGAAATTTCTGCTAAGAGGCGAAATAGTCTTTCGCTTTGCTCTAACGCCTCTTCTGTTTGCTTGCGCTGGGTGATGTCGGTGAGCATCCCTAAAGCACCCGTAGCTTGCCCCGACTCATCTATCGTTGGACTGGTTGAGATAATCACCCAAAGTTCAGAGCCATCTTTGCGGCGGAACTTAAAATCGTGTTTTTCTTGAATTCCTTGACGGCGACGCTCTAAATTCCGATTTGCGATCGCGATTCCTTCCTCGTCCATGAAGTCGAACATGGTCAACCCCAACAATTCTTCGACCGTACAGCCCAACATGTGAGCCATTTTGGGGTTAGCAAACACAGTCTTTCCTTGAAGGTCGATGATCCAAATTCCTTCCTCGGATGTCTCGACGATCTGACGGTAACGCCGTTCGCTCTCTCGTAACGCTTCTTCGGCTCGTTTTTTGTCGTTAATGTCTCGATGAATTCCAGCCATCCGCACTGGTGTACCCCGTTCATCGCGAGCAACCACTCTACCGTAAGTCGAAATCCATTTCCACGTTCCCGATTTGGTTCGCAATCGATAGTCACAGTTGTACAGAACGGAGGGGTCTTTTAAATGAGCATTCAGCTTTTCCGTTATCCAGGGTAAATCGTCTGGATGGACAACTTGTTCCCAGTTGCGATACTCTCCTCGAAACTCATCCGCCTCGTAACCCAGCATTTTGAACCATTGAGGACTCCAATAAATCTCTCCTGTGCCAATCTTCCAATCCCAAAATCCATCCCCAGAGCCTTCAAACGCCAGTTGCAATCGTTCTTCACTGCGCTGGAGTTCTTCTTCGGCCTGCTTGAGTTCCGTCAGGTTCCGAAAACTCGCAACAACTCCCGAAATCGTATTATCTGGCTCAATATATGGAACGTAAGTCACGCTCAAAAATCGGCGTTCCTCAGGCTCATAATCAAACCATGCTTGGTAATGAATGGTTTCTCCGGCTAGAGATCGGTTTAAAAGCAGTTTAACGACATTTTCAAAGACATCGGCACCCAGAATCTCGCTGACCGAATGCCCAATAATTTCTTCGTTGGGCTTTTGACGCCAACTCAGATAGGTTTGATTCACGATTTGATACCGATAGTTGCGATCAATCAGCGTGATCGCATCGGTTGTCGTTGATACAATCCGTTCGTACCGTCGCAAGGCATCCTCAGCGTATTTGCGCTGGGTAATGTCGGTCATCATCTTTAATGCCCCCGTGTATTGCCCCGACTCATCAAAAATCGGATTCGACGCGACCATCACCCAGAGTTCAGAACCATCTTTCCGGCGCAATTTAAAGTCATACTTTCCGACAATACCTTGATGGCGACGCTCTAAATTCTGCTGGGCAAGCACTTGCCATTCCTCGTCCATGAAGGCAAAGACTGGTATCCCTAGCATCTCTTCGACGCTATAGCCCAACATTTGAGCCATTTTGGGGTTGGCAAAGGTGGTGTTTGCTTCCGAGTTGAGAACCCAAATGCCTTCATCGGTCGTCTGGACAATCTGACGATACCGCCGTTCGCTCTCTTCCAGAGCAAGTTCGACTTGTTTCTTGTCGCTAATATCGCGTCCTACCGATTGCAACTCCACCAAGTTACCCTGCGGGTCAAATAGCGCCCGATTAATCCATTGCGTCCAGCGCACTTCGCCCGCAACCACCACCCGATTTTCGATGACAACCACAGGATTATCCCGGCTGATGGACTGAACTTGTTGCTCAATGTATTCGAGGTCGTCTTCCAACACAACTGGGGCGTAGTGCTTGCCGATAAGGTCTTCTCGCTTGACTCCAAAATAGCGGCAGTACGCTTCATTGATGAAGGTGAGGGTGCCGTCAGGCAAAAACCGACTCACCAGTTCGGTCTGATCTTCGACGATTGCACGATAGCGGGCTTCACTCTGTTGTAAGGCGTCTTGGGTGCGTTTGCGATCGCGAATATCGCGACTGAGAATCATAAACGCCCCAATCGCCGGCTCGTCTAACCAGTTCGTTGCCACACCCTCTAGCCAAACCCAACTACCATCCTTGTGCCGCAATCGATATTCTGTGGTGACGGGTACTCCTGGATTCGCCAGTTGTCTGGCTATCGCGGCATCTAGGCTAGGACGATCCTCTGGATGCAACACTTGCAGGGGTTTTTCTCCGACAAATTCGCTGGGGGAGTATCCTAAGATTCTCTCCACCGCCGGACTTTGATAGAACACTCCACACTCTGGAGTAGACAGGGTAATGATATCCGGGGAAACTTGCGCCAGCGCCCGGAAGCGGGCTTCACTAGCCCGAAGTGCTTCCTCAGTTCGTTTGCGATCGGCAATTTCACGCTCTAGTTGTTGATTAATTCGGGTTAATTCTACTGTCCGTTGAGCTACTTCGGCTTCTAATGTGCGGTTGTAATCGGTGAGGAGTTTCTCTGTTTGTTTGCGATCGGTGATATCTTGAAAGGCGCTAACGGCATAGATAATATGACCTTTGTTGTCAAAAATAGGCGTAGAGCGCAACTCAAAAGGAATAATCTTCCCTTCGTGATGAACTTCAATATCATCAACAATCACGTTTTCGCCCTTTAACGCTCGCAATGCTGGCAGTTGATCGGTGGGATAGAGCTGGTCAGTGCCTGCCCGATAGAGGTTGTAGGCTTGGGCTATTTGCTTAGGTGATGCGTCTGCGTTGATACTGTGATGAATTAAACCCTGTCCAGTTTGATTGATATAGGAGACTTTGCCATCAGCCGTATGTAGAGATACCCCAACGGGAACAGCTTCTAATAGTTGCGTCCATTTACTTTCACTTTCTCGCAACTGGGCATACAGTTTGGCATTTTCAATCGAAATGGCAATCTGTGAGGATAAGAGATTTAGGACTTCTAATCGTTCTACTGTAAATGCGCCCGTCGTGAGGTTATTTTCCAGGTAAAGAATCCCCATCAGTTTGCCTTGATGGATGAGGGGCGTACACAAGATCGATTTGGGCTGCTGTTTGAGAATGTAGGGATCGCGGGTGAACTCTCCTGCATGGGCTGCATCGTGCAAAACGACACTCTTTTGGGTACGAATCACATAGTTTGCGATCGCATTCGATACCATTGGTGTCTCGCTATTACCACTGACTGTTTCAATCGGGATAGATTGCAAAACCTGGGCTTTATCGGATGTAATTGTTCCTGATGCTTCAATCACCCACTGTCTCTCCTGGTTCCCTGACTCTGATTGGGAACGCAAAATCAAAAATCCTTTTTGAGCCCCAGCATTTTCGATGACAATTCTCATCATCTTCGTTAACAGAGCGTCCAAAACCAGTTCACCTGAAAGAGCTTGTGAAGCTTTGAGAATGCTCTTCAAATCTAAAGTACTGACT
>Ga0310810_10010485_pt1 | contig 10792 bp, 4 predicted proteins | sample NCmetagenome_FD_207641 | JGI IMG/M metagenome (GOLD analysis project Ga0310810, IMG submission 207641) | Soil microbial communities from experimental microcosm in Duke University, North Carolina, United States - NC | ecosystem: Engineered > Artificial ecosystem > Soil microcosm > Unclassified ... | reverse complement strand
GCACCAGCGATGCGGCAGACGACCCCAGCCGTCACGACACCACGGCCCGACTCCCAGGCGAGCTGCAGCACGATCGGCACATTGCGCAGAGCGCGCGCACGTATTGCCCAACTGTCGAGCACGAGGTCACGCGGCGATTGGCGATCCAAGGCGACGCGCACCAGTGCAAGGTTTGCCCCCAATGAGGTCGTCGCTTGCTGACCGAAGGCGCGTGAGCGAGCAAGTCGCGGCGGGAGAAGAAGATTCCGAAATCCGACGCGCTCGGAAGACGCCGCGACGATTCGCGCGAGCGCGTCGCGACCGGCGGCAAATCCTGTAGAAATTACAGGGTCAGCATGCGAAGTGGACGCTGGGAAACGAACGCGCGATCACGGCAGCGACTGTTGCGCGTAGCTGTGCTATTCAGCGGCGTCGGTGCAACACGACGATCGGAATCGTTTTACCGCACCTCTTGCGCGACGCTCGGAATCCTTGGAGCGCGATCGTTATCCCAGACTCTCGACAGGAACCGAGCCAGCCGGCCGAGTGCGCGCTGCAGCGGATCTTCACCGACCAGCCGCGCGCCCTCGGGCTGGTACTCGAGCATCAGCTTGCGGGTGTGATAGGCCTCGAGCTCGACGCGATGCGCAACGCTGACGATCGTTGCGCGAGGCAGGCGCTCCAGCACCAGCTGCATCAGCTCGCCCTGGCTGAGTGGATCGAGAGCGGCCGTCGCTTCATCCATGACGATCAAATGCGGACGTTGGAGCAGCACGCGGGCAAACGCCAGACGCTGCTTTTCGCCGCCTGACAGGACGTTGCCCCACTCGACATCTTCATCGATCCGATCGAGGAAGTGGCCGAGGCCAACCTCTTCGATCGTGGTTCGCACCGCCGCGTCGTCGATGCTATCGGCTGACAGTGGGTACGTCGCCGCGTGGCGCAGAGTCCCGAGCGGTACGTACGGCTGCTGCGGCATCAGGAACAGGCCGGCGTCTTCAACCAGAATCTCGCCATTGCCCCACGGCCACAGACCCGCGATCGCCCGCACCAACATGCTCTTGCCCGTTCCTGACTCGCCGACCACGAGCACCTTCTCGCCGGGTTTGATTTCGATGTCGGCCTCGTTCACCACGGCGTTGCCGTCGTTCAGCGTGACGGACACGTCTCGCAGATGAAGCGCCCCGTCCTCTGCGCGTTTACGGACGATCCGACCCGACGCGTCGGCCATCTCGGCATCTTCGAGCCGGTCGAGCGACACCAGCAACGACGCGACACGGTGTGCCGACGCCGTCCAGTCGGCCAGACGTGGATAGTTTTCGACGAGCCAGTTGAACGCCGCCTGAACGGTGACGAATGCCGAGGCGGCCTGCATCATCTCGCCCAGCGTCATCGTCCCAGCCACGTACTTCGGGGCACACAGCAATAGCGGAATGACCGGCGCGAACCCGTTGCTGGTTCCGGCGACAATCGTGGTGCGGATCGACTGCATCATCATCGCGCGCCACCGCCGACGAACCATGCTGAATGCGGATTCGAGCGTCACGCGTTCTTCCGCGTCGCCTCCGAGCAGGGCGATGCTCTCGCCGTTCTCGCGCACTCGTGTCAGCGCGTAACGGTAATTTGCCTCCGCCTGGTTCTTGTTCTCGGCGAGAACGACGAAGCCGCGCGCGATGTACACCATCGCACCGCTGGCCAGCGTCGAATAGACGACGGCGGCGATGACCAGAAACCCGGGGATGCGGAACGTCGATCCCCAGACGGAGACCTCCAACGCGCCGCCAATGAACCACAACACGCCGATGAAGGTAAGCGCCGATATCACGGCCGCGAAGATACCCAGCACGAGGTCGACCGGCGCATCGACGCTGAACCGCAGATCGTCAGCGACACGATACTCGGGTGTGCTGTGGTCCCCTTTCATCAGATTGAGCTGGTAATAGCGTCCATTCTTCAGCCATCGATTCAGTAGGTGTGAGTTCAGCCAGCTGCGCCACTCACGTTGCAGCGTCATTTTCGAGAACGTATTCGCGCAGCCCATCGCCACCGTCGCGAGGACGATCGGGAACAGAATGAGTGACTGCCGAAACACCGCCGCGGCGTCGCGCCGCTCGAGCGCGTCGAACATCATCCGGTTCCAGACGTTCATGCGGTACGCGAGTCCGAGGTTCACCAGCGCAATCGTGAAGACCGCTATCGTCAACAGCCAGGCTGCGCGCCTGGCGTCGTTGCTCCAGAACCCGAGCGCGGCTTCCCAGTAACGTGCGATGAGGTACCGTCGTCTCTCCCGATCGTTGCTGTTTGCCATCGCTCGCCTTTCCTCTTGTCGTTAAAAGGCGCCTTGCGAGCACACACATCTCGTTGCTCAGGCATTCCACAGCGGCTCAGGTTGCGACCGCCGACTTCGGGGTCCCGCCTGAAATTGGAATCACGATCTCTGCCGAGTGGCTGGCCAAGTGCCTCTGCCGAGTGGCTGGCCAAGTGCCGGCTGAGGTCGAGCGGGTTCTCGGTTGGGTTAGCGCAAAGTCAGGCGACGTGCGCCCGTGTCTCGGTGGTGGCGACTGACGTTGAGGGCCGTGCTGCAGACCGACGCGACCGTGCACAGTGGATCGAGTAGTCGTTCGCGACCGAATATCCTTCACCGAAAGCGCGATGTAAAAATTGCCACATCCTGCCCTTGGGCATCGGAAAAAATTTCATCTTCCGTCTAGAGTTGCCCATTTGCGAGGTGTAGAATCTTCATACGCGCTCATCCCAATCAACATAAGAAATACACGACACCACCAGGACAGCTCCGTTTCGAGCGAGTTGAAGTGTGCAGCACGGGCTCCGCCTTGAGCTCGGGGCGCACGGACGAGAGGCACCAGAAAGGCAAGCGATGCGCCACGCCGACGACCAACACTCTACGCGATATCTCCTCGCACGTTATTGGGAAGCGGCGTTCGGCTTCTGGCGCACGGATGCGAGGCGCACGGCGTGGTTGCTGACCATCGCGGTGTTTTCGATCGCGCTGTTGAATCTCGGTCTTGGGCTGCTGCTGAACATCTGGAATCGCGTCATGTTCGACGGGCTCGAGAACCGCGACATGCGCACCGTGGTCTTTCAATCGATTGTGTTCCTCCCGTTGGTTCTCGGCAGCCTAGCCATGGCCGTCGCCGACACCTATTCGAAAATGAGTCTGCAGCGGCGGTGGCGAGCCTGGCTCAACGGACATGTGCTCGAGCATTGGCTCACGAGCGGCCGTTACTATCAACTGACCCTGCGGACCGGCGAGCACAGCACCCCGGAATCTCGCGTCGCGGACGACCTGCGCCTCAGTGTCGATGCGCCGGTAGACATCGTGCTGGGCGTTTTTGCGGCGCTCATTTCTCTCATCACCTATATCGGCGTGCTCTGGTACATCGGCGGCGACATCACCATCCCGATTGGAAACACGACGGTCCGCGTTCCAGGGTTCCTGGTGATCACGGCTTTTCTGTATGCGGTGGTGGCCAGCGGCGCGATGGTGACAATCGCCCGCGGCTTCATACCGTTGGCTGAGAACAAAAGTCAGGCCGAAGCCGATTACCGGTATGCCCTGACACGTGTGCGCGAGAACGCCGAAAGCATCGCGTTGCTCGGCGGCGATGCCGAGGAGCGCGCGGGCCTTGACTCGGCGTACAAGGTCCTGCGGAAGCGCTGGCGAGCGGTGATGATGCAGTCGATTCGGACCACGATCGTGGGGAACACCACAAACGGTCTCGCACCGATCATCCCAATCCTGCTCTGCGCCCCCAAGTACGTCGCCGGAACGATGACGCTCGGCGCAATGATGCAGGCCGCGGGCGCGTTCATTACCGTGCAGCATTCCTTCAACTGGCTGGTCGAAAACTACCCTCGTGTTGCCGATTGGACCGCGGCAGCCCGCCGACTCGCCTCGCTGCTGGTTTCGCTGGATGGTGTCGGATCGGCGGGCGACGCCCCCGGTCGCCAGATCCTCCGCATCCCCGCTGACGAGGGCACCCTGCGGTTGCACGATCTCTCGCTGACTTCGAACGACGGCATCGCGATTGTGAACGACGCCGATCTCGAGATTGCACCGGGCGAGAGGGTGCTTGTGGTTGGCGAATCCGGAACCGGCAAGACGACACTGGTGCGGGCGATCGCAGGCCTGTGGCCGTGGGGGGCGGGAGAGGTTCGGCTCCAACACGAGGGGCTTTTCGTGATGCCGCAGCGCCCTTACGTGCCGCTCGGGACGCTGAGACGCGCCGTCACCTATCCGCTGTCGCCTGAGGCCGTCGAGGACGACGTGGTGCGCCGGTCGATCGAGGATGTAGGGCTCGCGCATTTCATCGACAGACTCGATGCAGACGAACACTGGGATCAGGTGCTCTCCGGCGGAGAGAAGCAGCGCCTCGGATTCGCCCGCATGCTCATACGAAACCCGAAGATGATCATCATGGACGAGGCGACCGCCGCTCTTGATTCATCAAGCCAGGATGGATTGATGCACCTGGTCCTCGAGCGGCTTCCCTCGGCGACGATCGTCAGCGTCGCGCATCGCGTCGAGCTCGAAGCCTTTCACACGCGCAAGCTCGTGCTCGAGTACGACGACGAAGGGGCGCGGCTGGTCCGCGATGAAGTCTTGTCTCCAATGATCACCACCGAGACGCCAACGTTGCGCGACCATGTTCGTCCGATCCGTCGTCCTCGACCCGCGCACGATGCTGCGGGTGCGGCGGTTGCGCCCGCGCGTGCAGTCGTCGAAGACTTCCCCGAAGCCGGCAAGCCAACGCTTGCTCCCAGCGCTGTCCCCGCTCTCGCTCCGAGTGCGTAGCGGATTTCGTGCGCGAGTGGCACGAGGTCGAAATCAAAACGAGTACCTGACGGCGAACTGGAACCGCCGGGTACTGTTGTCGACGACGCACCGCCCCTTTCCGAACTCCGGGTTCACGGTTGGAAGAGTGGGAATGAAACCCTCGTAGCACGCCTCGTTGGTGGCGTTGAAGACATTGAATCCTTCTGCGGCCACCGATGCGCGCCGGCTGCCGCCAACGGCAAACATCTTCTCGAGCCGCACGTCCGTGGTTCGGTACGCGAGCGCCTTATCCGGCCGTCCGGCGAACAGCAGCACCTGCTTCTGCCCGATGGCAGAGCCGCGCGATTCGTCGAGTACCGTGAATCCAAGACCCGAACTCATTGTGACGAGGCTGCTCAACATGAAATCGTACGGGAGCCGGACGATCCCGGTCCCGACGACGCGATGGCGCTCGTCGTCCTGAGTCGGATGACGCGGGTAGTCTTCGACCGTCGGGTAGTCAAAGCTGAAGAGATCGCCGCCGATGGTGTCTGCTCGTGACAGGGTGTAGGCGACACTGAAACCCCACCGGTCACGGAATGGCCGATCGACCGTGACGAAGAGCGCGTCATTCCATGTCTTCTTCGCGTCCGTCGAAATGAGGACGTTGCTGTAGCCCGGAATAGGAAGACAGCACGTCCCATCCGGTCGTCGATTCGCGAACTCATATGTCAGTCCGTTCCGTGCGCGAATCCCAGCATAGCTGGCCGTCGCGAAGAGGCCGCCAACGGAGGTTCGGATGCCGCCGGTGAACTGGTCGGAGACGGGTGGTTTGGTGTCGTTGGCCAACAGGTAGATCTCGGGCGCCGGTGCGACACCGCGAGCAATGAGAGCGTCCAGACCGGCTTTGCTCAGGTATGAAGGGTCCCACGCGATCGTGTCGAACCCGTTCGGATCGGGGCCGCCGGTTGCCGAAAAACGAAAGATGCGCGTCTCGTACTGCAGCCGGTACCGCTCGTCGAGACCGGCGTTGTAGAAGATGCGGTCGTAATAACGGCCAAAACCGCCGAACAGCACGTGGCGACCTGTACCAGTGAGATCGAACGACGCGCCAACGCGCGGCTGCCAGGCGCCGTAGAACGGCGGCCGATTGCTGCCGTCAGTGAAGTACCGCCTGGCATCCACGAAGCTCGCGGTGGCGGCACGCACCGCGCTCGGCGTGACGAACTCGTTGTTCAGCATGTCTGACTCGTAGTCCCATCGCAGTCCGGCATTGATGGTCAGATGCGACGTCGCGGTCCAATCGTCCTGCGCGAAGATCCCGAACTGGTTGTTCGTGGCGCTGAGATCCGGATTGCCGACGCCATACGACGCTTCAGATGGAAAGGCGAATCCTGTTGACGAGCGCACGCGAAAGAGCGGGTTGCCGAACAACTGCTTGCTGACGCCATAATCGAGCAGGCTGAACACCGCTCCCGTCTTCACCAGGTGCGCTCCCCGCCATTGGATGTGCCGCGTGTAGTCGTTGCGCAGAGAAAACCGTGACTGCGTGAACGCCTGAGTCGAATCCCGCCCCCCGACGCGAATGACACCCTCGTAGTCGATTCCAACGAGGTTCGGGTTGAGCGGATGCTGTCTCCAATTGGACCGCTGAACGGTGAACGTGAGCTCGTTCAGAGAGGCATTGCCGGGGAGCTGCCATCGTCCGAGGATTGAATCGACACGGTTGTCGAGATCCGATGCCGCCTCGAAGCTCGTTTGTGCCCCGAAGTCTCGTACATCATCCTCGTTGCGGACGTTGTAGCTGACGTCCAGCGTCTGTCCGGCGCGCGGCTGATACGTGAGCTTCCCAAAACCGAGCCGCTCGCGGAACCGGCTTGGGAATGTGCCTTCGACCCGCTCAAGGCCGAGTGCCGGCGGCACCGCCGTCCCGCCCAGCATGACCTGGCTGGCCCGATCCTGGCGATTCTCCTCGTACGCACCAAACACCAGGAGCTTGTCACGCACGATCGGACCTCCTAGTGAGGCGCCCGGCTGCCATCGCTCGTAAGTGGGTTTGGGAAGGGCATTCTGTTTCGCAAACCTGTCCTGCGCGACGAGGTCCTTGTCCTGATAGAACAAGAACAGATCGCCCGTCCATTGATTGGTCCCACTGCGCGTCGCGGCGGTGATCACCGCGCTCGACGCCTTCTCGTGCTCCGCCTTGTAGTTTTGTGTCAGGACCGCGAATTCCTGCACCGCCGACTGCGGGAACGGCGAGCCGCGGCTGGAGTCCTGACCTACGACGCCCCCCTCGAGGATGTCGTTCTTGAAGCTGACGCCGTCTATGAACACGTTGACTTGCGTTGCGTCGAGCCCCCCGGCCGTGACTTGTTTCTTCAGTTCGTCATTCGAAACGTGGACGCCCGGCGCCAGCGCCGCGAAGTTCAGAAAGTTTCGCTGATCCTGCGGGAGGAATCGAACCTGCTCCTGCGTGACGACAGTTGCGATTTCCGACGTTCGCGTCTCCGCGAGCCTGGTCGATCCGACGACTTCCACGCGTTCGGCAAACGTCGGGCTGGCACTCAGGATGATGTTCAGTGTGGCGGTACGCCCGATGAGCACGCGAACGGTGCTCGTCTCCGGCTTGTGCTGATCTGCTGAGACAGTGATCTCATACGTTCCCGGCCGGAGTCCCTGAAGGACATACGTGCCTTGTGCGTCTGTTTTGACTTCGCTCGCGAAGCCCGTGTCGACGCCTTTCGAAGTGACCGAGGCTCCTGACAGCGTGCCACCCTCGTCGGAAACAGTGCCCAGGATGCTCGTGGTGGTGGTCTGGCCCGCTGCCCCCTCGACCGAGCTCAGCGCGAAAGCAACCGCGATTGCCAGGCAAATACGAGAGCTCTTCACGGCCTTCTCCCTTCGAAACGTCACGCGCACCGCCGGTCCCGCAGGAACCTGGCTTTCGGCACCGCTGACGTTGAGGGCTCCGTAGCGAGGCAAAACGTCTGCCCGTTGGCGGGGCAAACCTCTTCAATGAGGGCTCCAGCTTCCAAGGAGAGTCGAGTCTCCTTGGGAGTTGGAGGTTGGGTTGAAGGTCGGGAATTGCGGCCTAAGAGGCCTTTCGCCGCGAATCGTAGAAGCGTCGCACCGCGCGCTGGAAACGCTCGTTGAGCGGACCAGCAATCTCCGCGGGGACGGGTCCCAGACGCGACCATTGCGCCTGCGCGCTGCGGACCTCCTGCTCGGCGTTGCGCCAGCGGACCTCTTCGTTCTCCTCGGCCGCGCGGCTGCCAGCGATGGTATTGGCCGCGAGCCGCTCGCGCCATTTCTCCGCCAGCAGTTCCGTCGGCGTCAACTGGCGGGTCTGCGCGCGCTGCTGCGCCGCCGGCAGCAGGTCCTCGACTTTGGAGAGCAGCTTTTCCATCCGCTTGCGCGTGACTTCGGGATCGAGATCGGTGCCGGCAAATGCGGCGGGCCACGTGCCCACCAGCTGGCCAATCGCCTGGTAGTAGCGCGCCGCCAGGTCCTGTTGTACCTGCCGCGGGACCTCTGGAGCCTGCTGCCATTTGACGCGCGCCTGCTGCACGGTCGTATAGAGACCGTCTGGCGGATCGCCGACGGGCTGTCCGTTGTGCGGCACGAGGCCCTCGAGGTCGCGGATGATCGAGTCGCGAGCGGCCGCCTTCTCCTGCAGCGCGATCTGATCACGATGCTTGTAGCGGTCAAAGAACTTGTCGCACGCGGCGCGGAAGCGCTGCCAGACCGCTTCGGATTTCGACTTCCGCACCGGTCCAATCGTCTTCCAGTCGGCCTGCAGCCGCTTCAACTGGCCGGCCGCGGTGTCCCAGTCCGTCGAATCGGCGAGCGCTTCAGCCTGCTCGCAGAGCGCCTCTTTCTTCACGAGGTTCGCGCCCCACTCCTCCTTGCGGTGCTTGAGATCCTCCTGCCGTCTGGTGAAGAACTTGTCGCAGGCGGCGCGAAACCGTTCCCACACCGCTTTCTCGTGGCCGCGGCTGACAGGCCCAATCGTCTTCCATTCCGCCTGGAGTCCCTGGATTTCGGCGGCGGTCTTCACCCAATCGGTCGAACCGGCAAGCGCTTCCGCACGCTCGCAGAGCGCCACCTTGGCCGTCAGGTTCCTGCCCCGCTCTTCGTTCTGGGCGGCCAGGTGCGCGGAGGTCCGTGCGAACACCTCGTCCTGCGCCGACTTGAAGCGCCGCCACATCGCCTCGCCCTGAGCGCGTGGCGCGAGCGCCACCTGCTTCCACCGCGTCTGCAGTTCGCGCATGCGCCGGCTGGCGACGTCGAGATTTTCCTCCGTCTTGAGCGCTTCCATCTCCTTGGAAAGTTCTTCCTGAACCTGCAGATTCGCCCAGCGCTGCCACTCGTCCGCGTCACGCAGTTCCTGCACGCGTGGGGCAAGTTTGGCGCGCGCTGCCTCGAGGCGAGCTTGCAGTTCCTGGCGATCTTTCTTCGACGGGAGCGGCGTGCGGTCGTCGAGGGCCGAACGGATATCCCGCAACGCGCGATCGCCGGCCTTCAGCGAAATCTGCTCCGCAGCCACGAGCGTTTCGACCTGCCGCGCAATCTGATGCAACCGTTTGAGGTTGTCCTGCTCCTGTTTCTGCCGGTGCTGCTGGTGCTCGTGTTCCTTCTGCTCCAGCGCCGCGATGGCCTGCTCCAGCCGTGCGCCCGCTTCCGGGTTCGCCGCGACGTGCTCGCGCAGCACGTCGGCATCACGTCGGAGTCCGCGCCAGCGCGCCACAATTTCTTCCAACGGCTGCGTCGACGCCAGCAATTGCTCCAACTCGGTGGCGAGCGTCTCGAGCCGGCCGGCAGCTGCCTGCGCCAGCATCCGCCGCCGCTCGCGATCCTCGAACGAGCGACACGCGTCCTGGAAGCGTCGCGTCAACGAGGCCGCATATTCCGACGGCATCGGCGGCAGCCCATCCCACCGGACCTTCAGCTCGGCGATGCGATCCGACGCGTGCTCGCCCGAGAGGTGTTCGATTTCGTGGCAGATGGCAAGGCGATCCGCCTGCTCGCGGGCCAGCGCCTCGGCGCGTTCCCGCTCGGCGGCGCGTTCCTGCTGCCGTTCTGTAATCGCTTCGCGGACGGCATCCGATGCGGAGTCGAACTGCTGCTCGACCGCGGGATCGACGACGACGTCGGCTTGAAATTCCGCCCACGCGAGGCGAACTTCCGCCAGCTTTGCAATCGCTTCGTCTGGATCGGGGATCGCGACCAGGGTTTCAGCACGTTGTACCAGGTCCAACGCGTGCTGCCGGTCGACGGCGGTCATCGAGGGCGACTCAGCTGCGGCCAGCGGCGGCTCCTCGGCTGCGCGCAGTTTTGTTCGGGCGCGTCGAGCCGCGACTTTGTTCCGTGCGCGCTGCGAGATCGCGGTGAGCGCGTCGGGGGCGTCGACCCGCTCGAGCGCAGCGACCGCAGCGTCCGTATGTTCGGATTTCAGCGCGACCTTCAGCAGCTCTTCCTGATCGGCGACGCGCGCGAGTGCTCGCAGGCGCGTGGACGCATCGGGCGCGTGCCGGCTCAGCGAACCGAGCGCCTTCTGGTCGTCGAGCAGATCCGCAATCGCTTCGCGGACGGAGGAACTCGTGCTGGCCCGCGCCACCACCAGCACTTCCTTCGTCCGTCCCAGCGCCAGCAGCTGACGGACCGCGTCAGCCGCCGCCGAGACGTCGTCGGCTTCGGCGGCAAGACCTGCCAGACCGCGAATCGCTTCCGTCCGCACCTCTTCGTCCGGATCGGTTCGCGCGATCTCGGCAAGGACGGCGGCGTCGTCGAGGCGCGTCACGGCAGCGCGTCGCACACGCGCGTCGGCGTCCTCGCGGGCAAGCGCGCGCAACGCTTCGCCCTCGTCCGGGCCGATGTCGTAGACGGCCGCGGCACGGACGGACGGGTCGGTATGCTTCCAACGAGGAGTGGGACGGAGCTTTTCGAGAATGCCCATGCGCTTTACACGGTGAAGTCGGGTGTTGCACCCAACTCACATCCTTTATCGCATACACGGGTCGGTGTCGTTCGGACGTG
>Ga0310810_10010484_pt1 | contig 10793 bp, 9 predicted proteins | sample NCmetagenome_FD_207641 | JGI IMG/M metagenome (GOLD analysis project Ga0310810, IMG submission 207641) | Soil microbial communities from experimental microcosm in Duke University, North Carolina, United States - NC | ecosystem: Engineered > Artificial ecosystem > Soil microcosm > Unclassified ... | reverse complement strand
TCTGCCTGGAATGAGCCAAGCATCGGCGAAGTGATTTTGTACGTTTTTTCCGCATGAGTGATCACAAAAGACAACCCATCTTTTGTTTGTGATATATCTGAATATGAATAATCGCTGCCGATTAAGCCATAGGAGACGATTTTCTTTGTAGAGCCACGGAGAGTCTTTTCAACCCCAGTATGTTGCATATTGGCAACGATCAGCCCAGTCTCAGGAATGTTAGAAGTTAGTTTTTTGAATGCGTCAAAATAGCTTTCTTCCGTTGGGTATAGATCGGCATGGTCCCAAGATATGGCACTGAGCAAAAGATGGGTTGGTTTATAGTAAAAGAATTTTGCGGTGGGATCTGTAGGCGAGCTCTTGTATTCATCTCCTTCAAAGACGCTCCATTCGCTATCGGTTATCTTTGCGGATGATTCGTGCGATAAGGATACGCCTCCGAACATGTAGCTTGGATCTAGGTGCGCTTGCTCTAATATGTGTGACAAGAGGGCGCTCGATGATGTTTTGCCCCAGGTGCCAGTGCATACGATTGATTTTTCTTTTATGAAATACTTGCCGAATACTTCGGTATATCCGAGAGATGGGATATTATTTTCTCTCGCGTATATTGTTTCGGGATTTTGCGTGCCTGAAGCAGTGGTAATGACTACGAGATCAGGGATACCATCTGCTACCATTTTCTCAGGGTGCCAACCGGCGTAGAAGGTAATCCCTTGTTTCTCAAGCTCAGTCGAAACCGGAGGAAAGAACCCTTTATCTGAGCCGGTCACTTTGACGCCAGCCTTATGAAAAGCGATAGCGAGCGCGCTGGTCGCTACGCCGCAGATGCCGATGACGTGGACGTGTTTAGGAAGATTCATAGGGTTATATTAGCAGATACCGCCTATTTCTTCACGAGTATTTTCTTCACTTCTTCGAGATCATCTGACCACTTTTTTCCATCGAACCATTCGAGGCCGGCAAATTGCAACTTGTAGGTATCAGTCGGACGCTGGAGGGAGCCGAGATAGATATATTTAAGACCATGTTTTTTTGCGTATTCAATCGCTGTGGTCATCATGCCCATGCCCATGTCTTTTGGTGACATATCGATATGATAGAACGGGTATGAGTAATGGAGTATATCTTTATTTTCATAGCAAATAGCATAACCGAGCTCGTGAGCGTCTTTCGAGTATACAAAAAGGCTTGTAAAGTTACTTTTGGCCTTATCTGTAAGCATCTCCTTTATCTTTTGTGCGCTCATGATACCTGGCCCGAACTTCTTCTCATAAAAATACTTGGCATCCATGGCTAGCTTGTAGGTGTAATCTTTGAGGGGCAGCGTAACTGACTGTAGCGCCATATGTTTCTCCATTGCGCCGATTTTCTTTAAAATCCTTTTATTCTCGCTTGAAAGCTCGAACTTCGACAGATCGATGCGTACGCTTCTCGTCTGGTGCATCACACCTTTGCCGATGCGCGTAAAAACATACCCATGCTCATACATGTCAGAAATATTCTCTTCAGAAAAGTCAGTGATTATTTTTTCGTTCCAGTGGAGGTATTCCATATAAGCCAAGAACTAGTGAAGCGCCAGCCAGAATCCAAATACGACAAAGATAAAATGAATGATCCAGAAGCGCATAACGGTCTTTTCTTCGCTCCAGCCTTTGATCTCAAAATGATGGTGGAGGGGAGCCATAGCGAATACTTTCTTGCCAAAGATGTATCGTGATGCGACTTGGATGACTACAGAGAATGCCTCAATGTAGAACATGAAGCCGAGGAAAAAGAGGGAGCTGAGCTCGCCGATAGCGAGGGTATTCACTGCGAGCAGTGCGCCCAAACCGAGAGAGCCGACATCTCCCATCATAAATCGCGCTGGTTTTATATTGAAATAGGTATATGTCGCCAAGGCGCCAACAGTTGTAGCATTCAAGATTGCGATTTCGCCAAAACCATTGATCCATGAGAGGAGAGTGAGTGCGCTGAAAGTAGTGACGAGCATGCCTCCTGCGAGGCCGTCCATACCATCAGCGATATTGACTGCATTTGCGGTGAACATGACAACGAGGATGACTATCGGCACGATGAACCAGCCTGCGTCAATCGCGAAATTGAAAGGAAAATAGATAAAGTGCCATGCTGGACCGAGTCTCCAGTATACCCACCATGCGGTGACGCTACCGGCGATAAATTGCAAGATGAGCTTTTCGTGTACAAGAACGCCACGTCGTGTGCGTGAGCCGAACCAAACTGATAAGCGCTTGAACATAGTCCATGGAAGGGTCAGGATATACCAGAGTCGCATCGACCATTGTTTGTGGATGCGGATAAGGATGAGAATATGTTTGAGCTTACGAGAATGGCGCTCAGCACCATATATGCTCATGAGATCGTCCAGTCCTCCCAAAAGGGCGGATATCAGCATGACGCTGATAGGTACCCATGTGAAGCTGCGTGACCAGTTAAAGAAAAAAGTGATGACGGCGACGGTGATCACGACGAGTAAACCGCCCATAACTGGTGTCTTTGATTTATATGCATGCGAACCGAGTCCTTGAAGCTCAGTCTTTGTGCCTTTGATGACATTGTATCGGTAGAGCAAGCGTGTGAGAAATGGTGCCCAAAGAAATGATACTGCAGTTCCTGCAAGCATAAAACCTATAATATAGGCCAAATCAGCTGTCCCCTGGAGAATGCTTAACATACGCTACAGCCTAGCATATTTAGGTCCGATTTTGAACCTTTTAAGAAAAGACATTCAGGCGTCGGAGAGATGTTTGAGATTTCTGAGCTCGTATAAAAATACGATTTGATTGGCCAGTAGTTCCGTTTTCTGTCCAGACTTGTTCAACGATAGGTTTCTCGGGATTGAGGATTTCGATTATGCCTTGCTTGATGCCGCTGCCATATATGCCGTCTTCAGGGTAAGCGACCGCATGAGCATAATGAATCTTGGTTGGTGTAAAATTTTGATATTCGATCTGATGTATAACGAGGATATGATCGCGGTCAGAATTATCGGGTCCGCCTATCATTGAGATAATGTCGCCGGGCTGGGCGTTTTTTATTTGTATGGTAGTGCTATTTTTCTCATCCGTAAATGTCGCCACATCGCAGTTTTCGATCGGACGGAGCGCGCAACGGACTTTGCCGACGAGCCCATGGCAATTGACGAAATGGATATGCTTATCAAGGGCGCTCTTTTTTAATTCTTGAGATTCAGCGTTCAGTACATAATATGCAAACGCGGAACAATCGATGCCTATATTGTTATCAGTCAATGTTTTTTTGAGAAGTTCGTCGGTGATAGCAGACTGATCGACATGATCTTTTAACATAATGCCCTTGATCTCTTCGAATATTTCCTGCGGACTGCCTTTGCCGATCGTACTGCGAAGCGCTGCTCGTGCACGAGTCGTCTTGTTGTTGAAATAGGGCACAGAACATACTCCTGAACCAATTGTGAAGTGGAGGTATTGGTCAATGACTGATAGGGCTCGGTTTGAGAGAGTCTTGGTATTCATGCTTCGATTATATCACTACTGAGCGCTCATGACGTCGACGATCTCTTTTCCGCGTTTGTTGAATCTGCCGTGCGTTTCCATGATGCCCAAGAGGGATTGAATGCGGAGAAGGTCTGCATTTTCATCTACATTCGGATATAAAATCGTTTGATGGCCTAGTGCGCCAAGCGCCTGGATCTGTTTGTCAGAGATGCTTTGGGTGATGCGGGTGATGCGCTGGATGATCTGTGATCCATCGTTGATAGGAATGATATGTGTGCTTTTTGTACCCGTGGTCTCTCCTCCTGTCAACGCTTTTACATGCGCTTCGAATATAGTCTGACCATCAACGCCGAGCTCGCGATTCTTCCGTTGAAGCTCTGACTCATAGGTCGTCGAAGCTGGTTGGCGGGCATTGATCTCAATCAAAAAAATCTTGTTGAGCTCATCGTCCCGCATAACATCGATGCCGAAAAGGCCTCTCCAACCATCGCTTTGTAGTTTTCGTGCAACATCAGTCGCCATAGTCTCTATTGCGCTGATCTCGGTTTCGTCCAATAGCGAATGGGTCAGTGACCAGTCATTGCCGATAGTGGTGAATAGATTTTCTGTGAATGGTGGAATACCCGTGATCTGATAGCTGATATTGCCGAGGAATATATTTTTTTCATCGATGACCACATTGAGTGTGAATGAGGGGCCGTGTACGTATGAAGTCACGCGTGCGAGCCTCTCGGGAAATTTTTCTTGTACAGCCTTGAGCTCATCGGCTGAATTGACGAGTGTGGTGCCAAGGCCCGTGTGACTGTGCGCCCACTGGATGATGAGAGGCTTTTTATTCCAAACAATATCTTTCGTTATGGTGAGCGAATGAGGTGGAAGATATGTTTCGCCGAGGGCGCCGAGATATTCTACTTGCGTCATCTTATTTTCGATCTTTTCTGCAAGTGTGCTCGAAGGGTTTGCGAGATGCCACGCATTCTTTGTGCAGATTTGTTCGATGTGCGGAGTATTTTTGAATACGACGATGGATACATTGTCTGCACCTCGTGTGGCAATCAGCCTTCGTACGCTTTCATGATCGAGCAATTCTCGCGTATCAAAAAGCTCACCATCTTCTCGTGTTGTTTCTATGAGATGGATAAAATCAGGGTAGAGTTTTTTTACTGATTCAGCATATGCGGTTTTGTTTGCTACGATTTGATATTCAGCGGTCGGTTGTGCGCCTAAAGCGCGCTCTATATCGCGAGTTACGTAAAGGATTACGGGATTTTTGACTGATTTTGCCATAGAGCCAGTTTACTGTTAAAGTGCACTCATGTCTACACTTTCTATCATTGGAACCCCTATCGGCAACCTCGAAGATGTCACTATTCGCGCGCTCAAGGTGCTCGGCAGCTCGGATCTCGTTTTGTGCGAAGATACCCGTATGACCAAGCGCCTTTTCGATCGTCACGGCATATCAGTGCCGACAAAGTCATATCATATGCATAGCAAAATCTCTCGTACAGATGAGATTATAGATCTCTTGAAAAATGGAACAACGGAAAAAGGGAAAAATGAAATACGCATTTCATTGGTTTCAGATGCGGGAACTCCTGGCATATCCGATCCGGGCTCAGAGCTCGTTTCGAGGATCAGAAAAGAATGCGCAGCAGAGATATCTGCTGGTGAATTGAAAATAGAAGCGATACCTGGCCCGTCTGCTTTGACGTCAGCGCTTTCGATTGCAGGCGTGCCATGCGCAGATTTTACATTCCTCGGTTTTTTGCCTCATAAAAAGGGGAGAGAAACGCTGTTCAAAGAAGTTGCAGCCTCAGAACGCACCATGGTTTTTTATGAGTCGCCTCACCGCATATTGAAAACGTTGGATTCACTCGTTGAACATCTCGGCTCTGCGGGCGTCGCAAAAAAAGTAACGATTTGTCGCGAGCTCACCAAGATATTTGAAGAAGTAGTGGCTGGCACGGCGCAGGATGTAAAAGTATATTTTGAAGCTCATGCTGATAAGGTGCGTGGCGAATTTGTGGTTATAGTCAGCGGGGAATAGTTGATAAAAAAAGTCTCCCCTGCAAGCAAGGGAGGTTGAGTGTGGGACTAACGTAAGAGTTTTTCAATTGTTTCCACTAAGTTTGGTTCGGAAGTAAAGATGATAGTGTCACCGAGCAGAGAAGTGACCTCGATGGTCTGGTCGCTTATCCGCACAATTTTGCACTCGTCAAAATGACTGACATAATCGGGATGAGTGTCATTTTCAACTGCGCGCCAGCGCACTTCTTCATCTTCAGCTACGCGAACTATTCTCGTGAAATTAATTGTCAACTTGTTTTGAACGAAATGGCACTTTGCGATCTGGCCGACAAACTGATCAGAGGCAATCGTGCGAAACCAACAGTGCTTGAATTGCTCCAGCACGTGAGCGAGCTGTGTGTTCATAGTTATCCTTCTGGTGCTATCGTATCACTATAGGGTATAATCGCAATACTATGTCAAAACGCCAACTTATAATCCTATTCGGTGCGCTTATTATCCTTCTTACTCTCATCTCAGGCTTACCTTCGATATTGAGCAAGATTATCTACATTATCCTCGGTGCGCTCATCATCACTGTCGCATATACGACGACAAAGCCGTCCCAGAACTCCCAAAAGAAAATTGAAAATGCGCCTTATGTCGATGCACATGCATCGCCTGCGCCAACAGTTTCTGAATCAGATCAAGTTACTCCACCTTCACACGGCTAATGAATATTCCCGAGTACAGCGCAAAAGCCCAAATCGCAACAGTTATCATTGTTGCATTTGTCCTTGTTGTGTCAGGCATTGCTTTTGCGTGGTTTTTGCCGCTCGGCAAAGTTTCATATTCAGATCAGATCAACTCAGTCGCTACGACGAGCAGTATGGCGACTACGACTATTGCTGCGATTACCACTCCGGTATTTGTTGTAACTCATCTCCCAACGCCACAACCAGTGCGAGCGGCATATTTCACGAGCTGGGCAGCTGGTACTCCTTCTTTCAAAAAGAAAATGTTCGATTTGGTGCAGGGTACTGAGCTCAATAGCGTCGTCATCGATGTAAAGGACTATAGCGGTAGAGTTAGCTTTCCGATGGATAATGCTGAAGTGAAAGCGGTAGGTTCAGTGCAGGTGCGCATCCCTGATATAAAAGGCATGATTGCCGATCTGCATGCAAAGGGGATATACGTCATCGGTCGCGTCGCCGTTTTTCAAGACCCATTTATCGTGAAAGCTCGTCCTGAATGGGCAGTGCTCGACAAGCGCACAGGAAAACAATGGCAAGATTCAGGTAAAGCATATTGGGCTGATCCAGATAATAAAGACATGTGGAAGTATGTCATTGCTATAGCAAAAGAAGCGTATGATGTCGGTTTTGATGAGATCAATTTTGATTACGTTCGTTTTCCGTCTGATGGAGCAGTCGGTAGCGCTATCTTCGCCAAGCCTGCAAGCACGACAAAAGCCGAAGCGCTCAAGAAATTCTTTGTATATGTTCACGATGAGATGTCTCCACTCGGTATTCCAACCTCGGCCGACGTATTTGGTCAAACGACGAGCGATCCTGGGGATATGGGTATCGGACAGCATTTTGAAAATGTCCTGCCATATTTCGATTATGTCTGTCCGATGGTCTACCCGTCACATTACATCACTGGATTTTTGAATTATACAAAGCCCGCAGAGCATCCATATGAGATCGTAAAATATGAATTGGACACTGCTGTTGCGCGCGCGATCGCTGCTTCATCGAGTCCTGAAAAGATCCGTCCATGGCTCCAGGCATTCGACCTTGGTGCGATATATACTCCTGCGATGGTGCACACTCAGATGCAGGCAACTGCAGATGCGGGTGCACACGGCTGGTTGCTCTGGAATGCAGGTTCTATCTACAACAGAGCGTTTGTCTTGCCATATGAACGCGCTACGACGACTGCTCGCGTGACAGTAAAAGCGAGTACGACTATACAGTAGGGAGCAGACTTTCATACGCTCTTGCGCTTTTTGGTAGGAGTGGTATTATTTATACTCGGAAACACGCTGATTGAGGTTGGATGCCTCGATACAAAAAGCAGCGTGTAAATGCAATCGTTCAAATAGAGAAAGAAGAAAAACATGGCAGCAAACTCAATGCTGGTTCCCCTCGAAGGAGGGAAGAAACTGAAAATATCGGCCGGAAGTGATTCCATACCGCATATTCAATTGTTTCTGCGCGAAACCAAAAAGCCTTTCAGGGACAAGATCGATTTTGATCGATACTGTGATCTGAAAACTGAAGGTCAGCGTCTGGAGTTCATTGAGGCTCGCAAATTGGACACCGAACGTCCGATTCGTCGCGAAATGTTAGCTGGTAAAATGTCACTCGCACCAGCTTGCGCCACAGCCTAACACGCTCAACTGTTAACTTTTTATCCAGCCTTAGAAAGGAGCTGGGAAATAGCTCGTAGTTTATAACCCTCGTCCGCACAGGTATTTGCGGTCGGGGGTTTACGTTTTTATATAGATTATTTTTCATGCTATACTTATCTCAAACACCGTTATTTATATGGACGACAACCGCGTTACATATTTCGCCGAGACTGATGCCCGCAACAAACGGGTAAAGTTCGGTATCAAGTCTATCGATCGCACCAAACACGTTTATGTGATTGGTAAGACAGGTATGGGCAAGTCTACTTTGCTCGAAAACATGGCTGTGCAAGATATCCAGAATGGCGCCGGTATGGCCTTCATCGATCCACACGGCAAGACCGCCGATCTCCTCCTTGAGTATGTTCCCAAAGAGCGCATCCGCGATGTTATTGTCATCGCGCCTTTTGATACTGATTTTCCTATTTCTTTCAATGTGCTTGAAAGCGTTGATCCCAAAAAGCGCCATCTCGTCGTCGGCGGTTTGATGAGTACGTTCAAGAAGATCTGGGAAGATGCGTGGTCTGCTCGTATGGAATATATTTTGACCAACACTCTGTTGGCACTGCTCGAAGCACCTGGTACGACATTGCTCGGCGTCAATCGCATGTTGTCTGATAAGGCATATAGAAATGAGATCGTCGCTCAAGTACAGGATCCTTCAGTCAAATCATTTTGGGTAAAAGAGTTTGCGAACTATACAGAAAGACAAGCTGCAGAGGCAGTGCCTGCGATCCAAAATAAAGTTGGTCAATTCACTGCAAATCCATTGATCAGAAATATGATCGGCCAACCAGTGTCGTCATTTGATTTCCGTAAGGCTATGGACGAAGGAAAGATCATCATCATCAACCTTTCAAAAGGCCGCATCGGCGATGAGAACATGAAGCTCCTCGGCGGATTGCTCGTGACCAAGATCTATCTCGCGGCCATGTCTCGCGCAGACGTGCCTGATCGTGTGGTCAAGATGTTGCCGCACTTCTATCTTTTTGTGGATGAATTTCAAAACTTCGCCAACGCTTCATTTTCAGATATTCTTTCTGAGTCTCGCAAATATAAATTAAACCTGACGATCGCTCATCAATATATTGAGCAGATGGATGAGAACGTTCGTGCGGCAGTGTTTGGTAACGTAGGTACGATGATCGTCTTTCGTGTCGGTGCTACCGATGCTGAGGCTCTTGAAAAAGAATTCGCGCCAACCTTCACTATGGAAGACCTGGTCAACCTCGGACAATTCCAGATGTATCTCAAGCTCATGATCAATGGTCTCACGTCTGCTCCATTCTCGGCTACTTCGATGCCACCGATACCTCAGCAAAAAATCTCGTATGTCAAAGAGATCATTGATGCGTCCCGCGAGCAATTTGCACGTCCTCGCGCTGAAGTCGAAGAAATCATTTTGAAGTTCCATGAGCCGACGCCGGCGCCAAAAAAAGAATCAGCTGCGCCCAAAGCGCCTCTTACAGGGGATTTGAGAAAACCAGAGCAGAAAGCTGCTTCGCAAGCACCAAAACCTGAGCCTGCTCCAAAAACTGTAGCTGATGCGCCGGTAAAGTTTGTGCCGCCAGTGAGAGCTACTGCACCATCGCCTTTGCTCAAAGATAGTTTGGCAAAAATTGTCGCACAGCCGCGAGCTGTACCAAAAGCACCTGCTCCTGTCGCGCCACAGCCAGATGCTCTGCCTCGAGCGGTCGAACATCAGCCATTCAAAAAAGCCTTTGCTTCAGTGGTGCCAGCAGAGTCCGCTCCTACGCGCAATCCTGCCCCAGTGCCGACAGTAAAACCAGTGTCGTTATCCGCTTTGAATAAGTCGAATCTCGCCTCGCCGGTTTCTCCTCGTCCTGATCCAAAAGCTCAAACGCCTCAAAATGTCAGTCAATTGAAGAATGCATTGGCAGCCGCTCTCGCCAAAGCAAAATCTGTTCCATCGGAGTCCAGTGTGCCTGTCCCAGCCCCAGCTCAACGTCAACAGTATGAGACAGAAGCGAGAAAACCATTACCCGATCAACCAAATGAAGTTCCGGAAGAAGTGCTCAAGAAGGTCTTGAAGATTGACTAAAGGTGTGGGAGCATTCATATATGACGCCACGACGCATACTCATATTCTCATTTGCGTATTATCCGCGCTTTGTGGGCGGGGCAGAAGTTGCTATAAAAGAGATAACCGATCGTATCGCCCCTCAGACGATCGAGTTCGACCTTGTCTGTCTTCGTCTCGATTCGCGTTTGCCTGCATTTGAACGCATCGGCAATGTGAATGTATATCGCGTCGGTTTCTCGCAGCACAAAGAATTTTCAACGGACTCATTGCCTTGGTATCTGCATATCAATAAATACTTTTATCTCTTTACGGGTGCGAGAAAAGCCCTCTCGCTCCACCGAAAAAGAAAATATGATGCCATCTGGTCGCTCATGGCTACATACAGTTCGTTTGCTGCGGTTATCTTCAAAATGTTCAAACCGAAAGTGCCATTCATTTTTACGTTGCAGGATGGAGACCCAATCCCGTATATCAAGCGTAAGGCCCTACCGCTCTACCCATTATTCAAAATGATGTTCACGCGAGCAGATCATATCCAGACCATATCTACGTATCTCGCTGATTGGGCAAAAGAGATGGGGGCAACATGCCCGATAACTGTCGTGCCAAATGCTGTTGATTTCAAGCTATTTTCAACGAAAGAGTCTCCAGAGCAACAGGATGCATTGAAAGAGAAGCTCGGCAAAAAAGAGGGGGATACGTTTGTCATCACTACTTCCCGCCTTGTGGTAAAGAATGCAGTCAATGATGTCATCGATGCGCTATCGTACTTGCCAGAAAACGTAAGGTTCATCATTCTAGGTCAGGGGTATCAAGAGGAGCAGCTCAA
>Ga0310810_10010483_pt1 | contig 10793 bp, 10 predicted proteins | sample NCmetagenome_FD_207641 | JGI IMG/M metagenome (GOLD analysis project Ga0310810, IMG submission 207641) | Soil microbial communities from experimental microcosm in Duke University, North Carolina, United States - NC | ecosystem: Engineered > Artificial ecosystem > Soil microcosm > Unclassified ... | reverse complement strand
CTGGAACACGTGCAGCGCCGACCCGAGCCCGTGAGCCGCGGTCACGTCGATGCCAAGCGTCCGGAGCGCGCCCGGCAGGTCGTCGTACGGGCTCGTGATGAAGTGCTGCTCGAGCTCCGGGTGCAGCACGAGGTACGCGTTGCGCAGGCGATTCATGCCGAGGACCCACCGGTAATCGTCGCCGTTGAGCTGATTGAGCCGCGCGATCGTGGCGACGCCGGTGAAGAGCACGACCGACAGCAGGAAGATCGCGATCGCGATGAACGCCGGGCCGAAGTGATCGGCCTGGGCCACGAGCGCGAGCGCGATCACGGCGCCCGAGAGGATCGCGAGGAACACGCTGACGCGTCCGAGCGACTCCGTGTACGTGAGCGACCGCGTCGCGAGGAGGCTCCAGTGCTCGGTCGCGAGGATCTGGAGCTTTGTCGCCACACCGGGTGGGGAAGAATGGTCGATCATCGCGCTGCGCGCTTCGTAGCGTCGGCCCGCCCGTGGTCGGCGTACATCAGCGATCCGGGTGTGGTCAGCAGCTCGCCCGTCTCGAGCAGCGTCTTGAGACCGGAGAGGATCATCGGCCAGCCGCCGTAGAGCTCCTCGTTCGCGCCGTCGCGTAGCTGGTCATGCGTGACAGTGAGGTGACACGAGTCGCCGACCTGCTCGATCTCCCAGGTCACCCGTGAGGTCCCCTCGCTCTTCACGTCCTCGCCCCAGAGCGCCTTCATGGTCTGCACGAGCCGGCGCGGCGGATCGAGCTCGATGTTCTTGCCCTCGCCCAGGATCGTCGGCCGCGATGGGTGGCGCGTCTCGTAGCGCGAGCCGGGCGTCCAATCGGAGACGATCCTGACGCCGAAGTTGTACTTGCTCCGCATCTCGCTGTCGGTGATCGCTTCCCAGAGCCGCTCGGGAGTGGTCTTGATGTAGATCTCGAAGATCTTTTCCACGTGTGCCTCCATCTTGTTCTTCAGCTCGCTGAGCGCCGCGGCCCACGGCTCGGCGTACTTGCTGACCCAGCGGTCGTGGACGAGCCGGATCGGCACGGCATTCAGGAAATGGAGCTTCTCGCGTCCGTGCCGTCTGGTCACCACCAGCCCCGCGTCCTCGAGCTGGCTCAGATGCTTCATCACGCCGAAGCGCGTCATCTTGAACCGGCGTGCGAGCGCGCCCAAGGTCTGCCCGTCCTCGCGGAAGAGCTGGTCGAGCAGCCGTCGCCGGGTCGGGTCGGCGAGGGCCTTGAAGACGTCGTCCATCGCCTCCGGTATAGGTGACCGTCTGGTCACATGTCAAGACAGGCCCTGGGGCGCGCGGTCGGTCGGCCGCGCCATGCCATGCTTACTGCGTGATCGAACGCTTCGCGGTCCTGCTCGTCGCACTCGCGGCGATGCTCTGGGGCACCGACGCCCTGTTCCGCGCACCGCTGCTCCAGCATCTGGGCGGCGATCCGGTCCTCCAGGCGACCCAGCTCGTCACGATGGAGCACCTCGTCCTGACCATCGTGTGCCTGCCGATCCTCTGGCTGGCCTGGCGCGAGATCCGGGGACTGAACGCGGCCCAGTGGCGGGCGATCGTGGCCATCGGAGTGGGCGCGTCGGCGCTCGCGACGATCCTGTTCACGATCTCGTTCGGGTACGGGCACTTCATCGAGACCCTGCTCCTGCAGAAGACCCAGCCGCTCATCGCGATCCTGCTCGCGAACTTCTGGCTCGGCGAGCGGATCTCGCGCCGGGCGTGGCTCTGGGTCCCGGTCGCGATCCTCGGCGCCTACTGCATCGTCATCCCCGATCCGCTCGATCCCCGCGCCGCCTGGGAGGACTTCCACGTGAGCGCCGGCCTGTTCGCGCTGGCCGCCGCGGCCCTCTGGGGCGGCGCCACCGTCTTCGGCCGGTACGCCCTGGCGTCGGTGCGGTTCACGACGCTCACCGCGCTGCGCTTTGCGACGGCCCTGCCAGCGCTGCTCATCGTGCTGCTGCTGATCGGCGGCCCGGCCGCGTTCGGCAACTACCGGTGGACCGACACCCCGCTCTACCTCGCGATCGCGCTCATCCCGGGGTTGTTCCCGATGCTCCTCTACTACCGGGGCCTGGCGAGCACCCCGGCATCGCTCGCGACGCTCGCGGAGCTCGCCTTCCCGATCACCGGGATCGTCGTGAACCTGTATTTCGTCACGCCGCCGCAGACGATCAGCGCATGGCAGCTGGTCGGGATCGTGGTACTGGTCGGCGCGCTGATCGCGCTCGACTACACGAACGCGAAGCGGCCGGCGAAGCTCGAGCGCGGCGCCGAGGTCGCGCTCACCTAGTCCTCAGTAGGTGTAGGGCGAGGCGTTCGGGTCGCCGGTCCTTCCGCCACCGCCGGATCCCGCGCCGCCGCAGGCCCCCAACAGGACCGCGAGCGAGAGCAGGCCGATGAGCATCCTTCTCACGACAAGACCTCCTGATACGGTGGATACGGACTAGAGGGCCGGACGGATATGGGCATCGTCATCATCGCGGCACTCCTCGCGGTCCTTGCGGCCGCCGCGCTCATGTTCGCGCTCGTTGCGCTCCGACGGGCGAGCCGGCCGCGCGCGGCACTCCCGGTGAACTGCGGCGACTGCATCTACATGGTCCCGCGGGCGAAGGTCTACAAGCGCGAGACGCTCGAGGACGCGGACGGGATCGTCCACTACCTCTGCGAGCAGCGGTGGATCGAGATCACGCCGTACTCGCCGCGCTGCGAGCTCGGAAAGAGCAAGACGCGCCTCACAACCGTCCCGAATTAGGGCTATGGTCGCGCCCGTGCCGGACGCCTTCGCCGCCTTCGACGCCCATGTGCGCGCGAGGCAGCAGGAGTACATCGACGAGCTCTCCGCACTGATCCGGCTGCCTACCGTCTCCGCGCAGCGTTCCGGCATCGACGAGACCGCTCGCGCCGTCCTGGACCGAACGAAGCGGGCGGGTTTCACGGCCACCGCCGAGCGCGTGCGCGGCGGCCCACCCACGATCGTCGGCCAGCAGGGGAGCGGCGGGCGCACGCTGCTGGTCTACGACCACTACGACGTGCAACCACCCGATCCGCTCGACGAATGGACCTCGCCGCCGTTCGAGCCGACCGTCCGCGACGGGGTCCTGTTCGGCCGCGGCACGTCGGACAACAAGGGCAACCTCATGGCCCGGCTGCAGGCGATCGAGGCCTACCGCGCGACGATCGGCGAGCTGCCGCTCGTCGTCCGCGTGCTGTTCGAAGGTGAGGAGGAGATCGGCTCCGAGCACCTCGCCGAGTTCACCCGCACATACGCCGATCGGCTGCGCGCGGACGGGTGCATCTGGGAGGCTGGGTACAAGGACGCCGCGGGCCGCCCGACGGTGAGCCTCGGGCTCAAGGGGATCTGCTACGTCGAGCTGAGGGTGCGCGCGACGGCGCAAGACGCCCATTCGTCCGTCGGCGGGATCGTCCCGAACGCCGCGTGGCGCCTGACTTGGGCGCTCGCGTCGCTGAAGAATGAGCGCGACCAGATCACCGTCGACGGCCTGATGGACCACGTCCGGAGGCCCACGGCCGGGGACCTGGCGGTCCTGGAACGCCTGCCGTTCGATGAGGCCGGCTGGAAGCGGATCCACGGGATCAGTGGGTTCGTCGGCGGGCTCAGCGGCATCGCGCTCAAGCAGCGCTATTTCCTCGAGCCCACGTGCACGATCTGCGGCCTCAGCTCCGGCTACCAAGGCGAGGGCTCGAAGACCGTGCTGCCCGCCGTCGCGAGCGCGAAGGTCGACTTCCGCTTGGTGCCCGACCTCGAGCCTGGGCTCGTTCGCGAGCTGCTGCGGAAGCACCTCGACGCGCGTGGCTTCAGCGACGTCGAGATCACGCCGTATCACGGTGAGCGGCCGTCGCGCTGGCCGGCGGACAGCGACGTGGCGAAGGCCGCGGTCGCGGCGAACCGCGCGGCCTACGGCGTCGAGCCGGTCGTCTACCCGCTCATGGCCGGATCGGGTCCGATGGCCCAGGTCTGCGACGAGCTCGGCATCCCTGCGGTCGGCTTCGGCTCGGGGAACGCCGGATCCGCGAACCACGCGCCGAACGAGAACATCCGGGTCGCGGACTACATCGACCACATCCGCGCGTTCGGACGATTCCTCCACGCGTTCGCTGGCCGCCCACTGGATTGAATCCGGCCGCACGCCGCACGCTCCTTCTGGTCCTGGGCTTCCTCGCGTTCGCCGCCGTGTACAACGGCCTGGTCATGAGCCCGGTCCTCGAACAGATGGCCCGGGAGTTCGGCATCACTACTGGTACCGCCGGGCTCGTCGTCGCGGCATACGGCGCGCCCGGCATAGCCGTGGCGCTGATCGCCGGTCCGTACTCCGACCGGATCGGTCGCAAGCCGTTCCTCGTGGTCGGGCCGTTGATCATGGGCATCTCGACGATCGCCGCCGCGATCGCGCCGACGTTCGCGCTCATCGTTTCGGCGCGCATCGCCTCAGGCATTGGGTCGTCGGTGCTGTTCCCGAACATCAACGCGACGATCGCGGACACCTTCCCGTTCCGCGAGCGCGGCCGGGCGATCGGCGCGGTGATCGGCATGAACACGATGGCCAGCGTCGTGGGGGTCCCGATCGCGGGCATCGTCGCCGAGGCGACGAGCTGGCGCATCTCGGTCGCGATCGTGGGTGTCCTCGCGATCATCGCGGCGGCCGTCCTGTTCGCGCGGATGCCGAACCAGCAGGGCACGAATCGCGAGTCGAAGGTGCGCGCGCTGTACGCGCTCATCCTGGGCGACCGCTCCGCCGTGGCCGCGATCGGGTCGAGCTTCCTCGGCGCGCTGTTCTGGTTCACCTGGGCGACCTATCTCGTCGTCTATTTCCAGCAGACCTTCGCGCTGAGCGAAGGGCTCGCGTCCACGGTCGCGCTGACGCAGGGACTCGGGGTCCTCATCGGTAGCCAGATCGGCGGCCGTCTTGGCGACCGGGTCGGCCACAGCCGGATCGTCGCGGGTAGCGTGCTGCTCTCGGGATTCCTGCTCTTCGTGCAGACGAACGTCGGTCTGCCGTTGGTCGCGACCGCGGCGTTGAACCTCGTGCTGTCCACGGTCATCGGCGCGCGGTTCGCGACGAACCAGGCGCTCATGAGCGAGCAGGTCCCCGAGGCCCGCGGCACGATGCTCGCGCTCTCGGCGTCCGTGGCCGGTCTCGCGATCGTCGTCGGTGCGACCGTCGGTGGGCTCATCGTCGACGGCGCGGGATTCTGGCTGCTCGGGGCGTTCTGCTTCGCGTGCGCGGCGCTGTCGGCGCTGGTCGTGGTCCTCTTCGTGCGCGAAGAGCCGTTCGATCTGGAGGTCCAGGCCCTCCGCTAGCCCTGCGCCCATTCTTGGTTACGAGACCGTTACCGAGACGTAACCGAGGTGACCCGTCACAGCCCGGTTTGGGCACGCCACCTGCCCCCTTCTTACTCGCTTAACCGAAAGGAGCTGGCCAATGGCAACGCAGGGCAAGAAGCCCGGTGGCGGGATGACCGTTGCCGAAGCCGGCCGCATGGGCGGCAAGCTCGTCAGCGAAAAGTACGGCGCCGAGTTCTACAAGGGCATCGGCAAGAAGGGCGGCTCGAGCACCGCCGAGCGCTACGGCCCGGAGTTCTTCGGGAAGATCGGGCGCAAGGGTGGCAAGGCCGTCAGTGAGAAGTACGGTGCCGGTCACTTCGAGCGCATCGGTCGGCGCGGCGGCCAGAAGGTCGCTTCGCTGGTCGAGCGCGCGAAGACCCTCGAGGGCCAGGAGGACCAGGGCAAGCCCGCGCCCGAGGTCCGGGCCGAGGAGAGCATCGGAGCCTGATACTCATGGCGTGACCGACCAGGTACGAATTGGGACGCGGGTCGTGAAAGCGGCCCGCGTTCTGCCGTCCGGCGCGGGCACGCCGCTCGTCCCGCCGCTCGTCCAGAGCGTCGCCTTCGACTACGGCTCGATGGACGAGCAGGATGCGATCTTCGCGAACGAGAAGCCCGGCTGGGTCTACGGCCGGTACGGGACGCCCACGACCGCCGCGCTCGAGGTCGCGCTCGCCGAGCTTGACGAGGTCGAGGACGCGGTCTGTTTCGTCTCCGGGATGGCTGCGATCGCCACGCTGTTCGGCGTGACCGTCGCGGCGGGCGGCCGGATCGTCGCGCAAGAGGACACCTATGGCGCGACACGGGCGATGCTCGAGCGGTTCGCGGTCGAGCGGAAGGCCGCCGTCGCGTTCGTCGATCCGACCGATCTCGCGGCGGTCGAGCGCGCGCTCGGGACGACGACGGCGCTCCTGTACGTCGAAGCGATCAGCAATCCGCTTCTCCGCGTGACCGATGTGGCCGCACTTGCCGAACGGGCGCACGCCGCCGGCGCGCAGCTCTGCGTCGACGCGACGTTCGCGACGCCGGTCCTCTACCGGCCGGCCGGGCTCGGCGCGGATCTCGTGCTGCACTCCTTGACCAAGTACATCAACGGGCACGGCGACGTGATGGGCGGCAGCATCGGCGGCAGCCGGTCCGAGGTCGGGAAGCTGCGCGAGCGGGTGATGAGCGACGGCGCGTACCTCCCGCCGCACGAGGCCTGGCTCGCGATCCGGGGAATGCGCACGCTCGAGCTGCGAGTGAGCCGCCAGTGCGCGGGCGCGCTCGCGGTCGCGACCCATCTCGCCGGACACCCGAAGGTCGCGCGCGTCTTCTATCCCGGGCTGCCTGCGCACCCGCAGCATCAGCTCGCCTGCGATCAGTACGGCGACCGCGGCGGCGGGGTCGTCACCTTCGCGTTGAAGGATGACACCCGGGCCGCGGCCTATCGGTTCCTCGACGCCCTCACGCTGGCCGCGTCGGCCACCACCGTGGGTGACCTGTTCACCGAGGTCCTCCATCCGGCGACCGCGTCGCACCGGCGGGTCGACCCGGCCGAGCGGGTCCGGATGGGGATCACCGACGGCACCGTTCGGGTGTCGGTCGGGATCGAGGACCCGTTCGACATCGTCGCCGATCTCGATCAGGCCTTAAGTCAGGCTTAGCCGGCGGACAGCCGAGCGACCGCCAGGCGGAGTTGCGTCGAACGGCATACGTTCTGTAGTGATGTCCCAGATGGCCGCCAAGCGGGTCCTCCTGGTGGACGATGACCCCAACACACGGACCTGGATGAGCGGATATCTGGCGGAGCTTGGCTACGAGCCCCACGTGGCCCTCGACGGCGACCACGCGCTCCGCTCGGCGATCGCGCTCGCGCCCGAGCTCATCCTCCTCGACGTCTTTCTGCCGAGTCCCGCCTTCGCGCTGCAGTTCGCCGCGCGTTACCGCGACCGCGTCCCGGCCGATCGGCGCGCGCCGATCATCGCGATGAGCGCGAGCGACCAGCTTCCGGCGCTCGCCCAGCAGATCGGCGCGACCGACACGCTCGCCAAGCCGTTCGAGCTGAGCGCGCTCGCGAAGCTGCTCGGCAAGTACGTCGACGAGCCTGCCGCCCCGATGCCACTCGCCGAGGCGCCCGAGGCGGCGCCGGCCGAAGGCACCGATCTCGCGCCGCAGCCGGAGACCGGGCCGGCCTAGACGGCTCGTCGCGCGGTTTCAACGAGCTCGTTTGCGTTTCGCGAGATCCACTGGTCGATCGCGAGTACCCGTTCGACCCGCTCGGCGGTGGTCGTCTTGGACGACCGGCCCTCTCGTTCCCGTCCGATCCACCAGAGCAGGCCGGCCGCGCGGCCGAGCCTGACCAGCGACGGGAGCGCGACCAGCTCCTCGTCGGTGAGGGGCAGCGCGCGCAGATAGGCCGTGAGGATGGGCCGCCAGAGGTCTTCGCCGTTGTTCTTCGTGAGCACGAGGCCGAGCGCCGTGGCGAGCTCCATCGCGCGCAGGTCATGCCCGCAGTACTCGAAGTCGACGATCCCGCTGACGCGCCCGCCGATCAGCAGCACGTTCCCGAGGGCGAAGTCGCCGTGGATGAGCTGCCGCGGCAGACCGGCCGGCAAAGCCTCGAGCCCTGCTGCCGTGTCACGCAAGAGGCGCGCCGCATCCGGACCGACCGTCTGCTCGATGCCGTCGAGCGTTGGTACCGCGGGGCTGACGGCGGCGAGGTCGGAGCTCAGCGGTCGGCTGGGAGTGGCGATGCGCACGGTCGCCAGTGCTCGGTCGAGCTCGGCGAACGCGCTCGCGCCCGCTGCGACGAGCCCGATGTCGGCGTCGTCCGCATGGCGCCCCGGGATCTCGCGGTAGAGCGTCGCCGGCAACCTGTCGTGCGGCCCCGCGAACGTCTCGAGGGTGACTCCGCTGCTGCTCGCCAGGGGCAGCGGCGTCGCGAAGGGCAGCCGTCGCGAGGCCACGCTCGCGAGCACCTCATGCTCGAACGCGACCTCAGCCTGACGTGCGCTCGTCGAGATCCGCAGAATGTGCCGGCCCGCCGCGCTTGCGACCACGAACGTGTCGTTGCTCCAACCCCAGGCTGTCGCGGTCACCGATCGCGGACGCGGCAGGCCCCACCGGTCCAGAAGCTCGTCGTACACGATCGCCATGATGATCGGCGCTAGTGCTCCCGGCGGAGATGGTCCAGCACCTCGGCCATCACGCGGCAATCGATCTCGTTGTAGTGCGAGACCTCGCGCATGAGCTCGACGGCACCGAGCGCGCCGCCATCCTTCGCCGCGAGGTCCGCCGCCGCCCAGGCACCGGCCATCGCCCCGGTCCCGTCGGCCAGGCCCTCGCCCCACTCGGTCTCGATCAGCCCGTGTGATCGCATCGCGCGCGCCACGGCCTTGAGGCCGAAGCTCCGCGCGCCGCGCACGACGACCGGAGCCGCGTGCACGATCCGCTCGAGCAGGTCGTACCAGCCGAGCAGCGGCCAGCCGCGGTCCGGGTGGCGGGCCATCGCCGAGCTGTACGCGCCCTCCATGAACACCGTCTCCGCCGCCGACCAGTGGAAGAGCCGCGCGTCAGCCGCGCCGGCGAGGCCGTTCGCGCGTGCGAGCCGCTCGACGTGCGCGAGCCACGCGTCGATCATGTCGGCCTCGGCGTCCGCGGTGAGCGACCGCGCCGTGAATTGCGAGAACTGCCACGCCCCGCCGGCGTAGGTGCCGCAGCCGATCTGGAAGATCAGCGACTGGCCGCCCTTCTGCGGGAACGACGCAAAATCGTCGTTGAGGTCGTTCACCGTCTCGAAGTCGACATAGAGCTCGAGCGGCGCGCGCTCGCGCCAGCGCCCCTCGTCAGCCTCGATGCGCGCCGGCCGCACGGCCGGCCCGGTCTCACGGTTCACCGCGATCATCGCGTCGAACATCGCGGGGTGCGCCTCGCCGCTGATCCCGAGGAGGTCCGCTGAGATCCGGTCGTCGTCCCAGCGGATCACACCGCGCTGGCGCGCGCGGTCGCGCATCGCCGCGCTCACGCGCCAGAGCAGCGTGAGCTCCCGCAGCTCCTCGGCGAGCTCCCGCTTGGCGACATGCCAGGGATGGTCGCGGTCGTTCTTCATGTTCGGCCAGAGCTCCGCGATGGTCGGCGTCGGGAGAACGGACCACGCCGCTCCATCCCGGCGGACCCGCCGGATCCAGTCACGGCCCTCGGCGACGACCTCACCGAGCGTCGCCTCGCGCGACCGCACGTACGTTTCGGCCGGGACGCGAGCCAGCTTCTCCCAGCATGTGTCGCCACGCCCGCTGTTGCCCTGCCGCCACGCGCGGCCGAGGACATAGCCGAACGGCGCGACGTATCCCTGCACGCGGCCGAGCATCTGGTTGTAGGTCCAGACCTGCGCGCACGTCGCGAGATCGCTCGCCGTGGAGAGCGATCCGTCCTTCAGGAGCTCCAGGGTCGAGAACTTGATATCGATCACGCGGTAGTGCCACGCCGCGCCGTGCAGGGCGGGCGCGGCGACGTTCGGGTCGTCGCCCTCGCCAAAGGCGTCGCCGCACAGCGTCGCCAGCACGTCACTCCGCACGAGGAGGTCGATGCGACCGTACGTGCGCGCCTGCGGGTCACGGAGCAGGCCCTGCGCGATGACGCGCTCGCCGCGCTCCATCGCGGCGACCGTCGCGTGCGCCGCGGCGAGACTGCGCGCGTCATCGCGGTCGACGTCGATCCGAGTCAACCCGACGCGCTGCTCGAGGTCGTCGAGGACCCTCTGCTCGAAGCGGCGGCCCTGCCGCGCCAGGAATTGCTGGAAGTCGAAGCGCTCGTCGTACGCCGCGCGCTGGTCGTCGCGCGCGATACCGTGCTCGCCGCCGTAGCGGTCCAGCCAGTCGAGGATCCCGTCGTTGCGCGCCCAGTTGCGGATCGCGCCGGCGGCGACCCAGTCGTCCCACTCACCCTCGGTCGTCGGCAGGACCGTGTTGCCGTCGTCCCGCGTGACGAGCGCGTTCGCGCCGCGGACCGGCCGCCCGATCGAGAGGGACAGCGTGAGCTGCGTCGGCTCGAACTCAGCCATCGAGGAGCGCGGCCAGCTTGCCGAGATCCGATGCGTGGACCAGCGGCGCCGCGTCGTCCGGCGGGGGTGCCCCGAGCCGGTTGGCCCAGTAGACGTCCATGCCGACGCGCACGGCACCGCCGACGTCGTGGGCCGAACCGGCGACGAAGAGCACGCGCTTCGCGTCCATCCCGATCGTGGCCAGGGCCGCGCGATACGGCCGCGGATCCGGCTTGTACGCGCCCGCCTGCTCCGCGGTCATGACGAATGCGAACTCGCCGGCCTGCTTCGCCGCGCGCTCGCCCAGCTTCTGCGAGCAGTTGGTGACGATGAATCGCTGCGTCGAGCCGAGCGCGATGAGCGCCCGGCGCGTGTCGGGCCACGGCCGCGCCTCGCCCCAGCGCGAGAGGAGCGTGGTCGCGT
>Ga0310810_10010482_pt1 | contig 10794 bp, 8 predicted proteins | sample NCmetagenome_FD_207641 | JGI IMG/M metagenome (GOLD analysis project Ga0310810, IMG submission 207641) | Soil microbial communities from experimental microcosm in Duke University, North Carolina, United States - NC | ecosystem: Engineered > Artificial ecosystem > Soil microcosm > Unclassified ... | reverse complement strand
CGCCGGGGCCGCCGCCGATTGGGCCATCCGCCGCGGCGCGAACGCGGTGAATACGCGGCGCTGGTTCACAATCGCCGGACTATTGGCGGCATCGACCGAAGTGTTCGGCGCTCTGTCGGAATCCACCTCGGTCGCGATCTTCTTTGCCATCTTTTCCATGACCGGCCTCGGCCTCGCGACTGCCAATTATTGGGCGATCACGCAGACGCTACTGCCGGGCGTCGCTCCGGGGCGTGTCGCCGGGATTCAGAATACGGCGCTGAATCTGGCCGGCATCGTCGCGCCGATCATCACCGGATGGCTGAAGCAGGTCACGGGCAGCTACACCGCTCCCATGCAGACTATCTGGGTGGTGCTGATCGTCGGCGTGGCCGCCTATTTGGTGCTTGCGCGCAGTAGCGATGCAATCGCGTCGGCGGCCAGGATGCAGTCCTCGCGGGAGACGTCGTAGTGGGTGACCAGGCGAATGCGGGATCCGCCCACGGAACCCGCCAGCACTCCGCTCGCCTTGAGCCGCGCCAAGAAATCGGCCGGCGCGAGCCCCGTTTGGGCGATGTCGAAGATGACGATGTTCGTCTGGATTTTCTTAGGATCGAGCCCAATGTGCTCCGCCATCAGCTTGGCATTCGCGTTGTCTTCGGACAGATGGCTGAGAGAACCTTCGAGCGCGACCAGGCCCGCCGCAGCGATGATACCGGCCTGCCGCATGCCACCTCCCAGGCGCTTGCGGTGCAGCCGCGCCTCGGCCATCGCGGCGGCATCGCCCGCGAGCATCGAACCAACGGGCGCTCCCAGGCCCTTCGACAGACTGAACATCACAGTGTCCGCTTTAGCAACAATGTGTTCGGCCGTTTCGCCGGAGGCCGCTACCGCGTTGAAGAGCCGCGCGCCGTCCATGTGAACCTTGAGGCCCCGCTCATGCGCGCGATCGCAGATCATATCGATGTCGGCGACGGCGTATAAGGTGCCGCCGCCCATGTTGTGCGGATGCTCGATATTGACCATCGCCGTGGGCGCGGGGAATCCGGTGCGGGGCCGGATCACCGGTTCGATATCGGCCCAGCGCAGGATGCCGTTTTCGGTGGGAACGGCTCGCGCCTGACAGCCCGAGAACCACGCAGTCATGGACATTTCCCAGTCGAGGATGTGCGCGCGATGATCGCAGATCACCTCATCACCATGCTGCGTGTGCAGCTTGATGCCGATGGTATTGCCCATGGTGCCGGAGGGCAAAAACAGAGACGCCTGCTTGCCGAGCATTCCGGCCACCAGCTCTTCCAACCTTCTGACTGTGGGGTCCTCACCGTACACGTCGTCGCCGACTTCGGCCTCGGCCATAGCGCGCCGCATGGCGGCGGTGGGACGGGTGACAGTGTCGCTTCGGAGATCGATCATGCGCAGGCCGTCATACGAATTCGGCGAAGACTTCGTTGGACAGCAGGACGCCGCGGAAAGTCAGCCGCAGAAGGGTTCCATCGGTTTCCAGCAGTCCATCCCGAATAAAGCCTTCGATCGCCGGCCGAAAAGAAGCCCAGTCGCCTGCGTTACCAGGAGCGATCCCTTTGGCCAGGCGAAGGCCGAGAAGGAAATGTTCGCCCAGGGGATCGACAGAGGTTCGCTCCGGTTTCGATCTTCGCAGGTAGTCGTCCATCGATTCCGGATTTTGCCAGCGGCATTCACCATCAAACGAATGCGCATCCGCACCGAAGCCCAGGTAGGGCTCGCGCCGCCAGTATTTCAGGTTGTGACGCGATTCAAGACCCGGACGGGCAAAGTTCGAAATCTCGTAGCGCGCGATCCCGGCCCGCGCCAGGCGGCCGACCGCGGTCTCATAAAAGCCGGCAATGCGATCATCAGAGGGGATATCCTGCGCGCCGTAGCGTTCGCCGAAAGCAAGGACTTCCGCTCCCAGGCGGCTGTCTTCATCGACCTCCAGCATATATACGGACACATGCGGGGCATGCAAACGCTCCACCCAATCCAGAGAGTGGTTCCAGCTTTCCAGAGTCTGCCCCGGAAGCCCGGCAATTAAATCGATGTTGAAGTTTTCGAGTCCCGCCGAGCGGAGCAAGGCGACTTCGCGCTCCACGATCTCCGTCGTGTGCTTGCGGCCGGTGCGCGCCAGTTCAGGTGTCACGAAAGATTGCACGCCCAGGCTCACACGATTGATCCCGGCGCGCGCCCAGGCTACGGCCTTTTCCTGGGTGATGCTTCCCGGTGCGGCCTCCATGGTGGCTTCCATCCATGTGCCCGGAATCTCGGAGAGTAAGGATGCGAGGGCCTCGGGATCAATCAGGCTCGGCGTACCGCCGCCTAGATACACCGTCTCCGGCGTCCACGGCCACTCGGTGTTGCGGAGCTCCGTCCGCACGGCATCAAGGTAGCCCGGTTCCCGTTCACGGGGGAAAACGCCGGACGCGAAGTTGCAGTAGGTGCACTTCTGCGCGCAAAAAGGATAGGAAATATAGACGCCGGCCATTAGAGGTTAACTTTTTTCCCCAGCTGTTTCCCGACTGCGTCTCCCATAAGCTCGGCCAGCGTCTGCCCGGTGCCGCCTAATACGAACGCGTTGCGCGCCTGGTCCCAATCCAGCTTGAAACTTTTCGAATGTGCTGAAACCCAGATCTGCCGCACCGGGGAGTTGGGGCTTACCACAAACTTGCCCTGTGGCGTCTCAAACTCGATGGCGAGCGCACCCGCATTGAAGTCGACCTCGAATTCGTGCTCTTCGGCGGGCGCCGCGAGTCGGCGATTGAGATCGCTCAGGGCTTGATCCGCGCGGGTCGTAAATTCCTGGTCATCCATTTGGTCTAGTTTCAGGATACCGTCCGCCGGCTGGCCAAACTTTCCGCTAAAGACGAATTCGCGGATGGGCTTACGCTGGCGGGGAGCCACATCTTTCTTGCGGAGATCCTCCGGAAGCGATTCAGAATCGCCCGGATAGCCGATCGCGATCATGGTCACAGGATCGTATCGCGCCGGAATCCCGAAAACTTCGCGAGCCATCTCGACGTTGAATCCACCCATCATGTGCACGGCGAGCCCCATCGAGACCGCCTGGATCACCAGATTCTCCGTAGCAAGACCCAGATCGTGATAGGCGTGACGGTTGGGCTTATCCGGGGCGCGATCGAGGGATGTAACGGAAAGCGCCAGCACCGGAACCTTGCGGGCCCACGCATTGCCGGGGACCAGGACACTAGCGAGACGGTCGTGCTCGGCGGAGTCCTCTTTCGTTGCGACCAGGAAACTCCAAGGCTGCCCGTTGCCGCTCGACGGCGCCCACCGCGCTGCTTCGAACAGGCTCGCCAGCGTGGCGCGATTCACGGAACGATCGGAAAACGCGCGCGTACTCCAGCGGCGCGCCAGCAGTTCGAAGATGGGATGGTCGGCGGCGGCAGGTTTCTCGAACACACTCTATTATGGACACGTCCGCGAGCGTGCCTTGCGTTACTCTTCTTCTTCCTCTTCGCCAGTCTTGCCAGCCTTGGCCGCCGCGATCACCTTCTCAGCCTGCAACTGCGGGACAAAGTCGTAGTGCGAAAACTCCATGTGAAACGTCGCGCGGCCCTGCGTCATAGACGTCAGGTCGTTCTGGTAGCTCAGCATCTCCGACATCGGCACCTGAGCTTTGATGATCTGCGTCCCGCCCTTCGTGTCCATGCCGGCGATGCGTCCGCGGCGGCCGTTCATGTCACCCATCAGGTCGCCCGCGTATTCGACGGGAGCCTGCACTTCCACGTTCATGACGGGCTCGAGCAGCGTGGGTTTGGCCTGCTCCATGGCGGCCCGGAACGCCTTCCTCGCGGCCAGCTTGAACGACATTTCCGAGGAATCGACGTCGTGATAGGAGCCGTCATAGACAACGACCTTGATGTCCACCACGGGGAAACCGGCCAGGTAGCCCTTTTCGGCTGCCTCGACGATGCCCTTTTCGATCGCTGGAATAAAGTTCCGGGGGATCGCCCCGCCGAAAACTTCATTTTCGAATGCGAACTTCCCCCCGCGCGGTAGGGGTTCCAAACGAATCCAGCAGTCGCCGAACTGCCCGTGGCCGCCGGTTTGCTTCTTGTGGCGGCCCTGCACATCTGCCTTCCCGCGAATGGTTTCGCGATAGGGGATCTTCGGCGCGTGCAGCTCCACTTCCACGCCGTAACGCTTTTTCAGCCGGCTCACGATCACTTCCACGTGCTGCTGGCCGGCTCCCGCCAACAGGAACTCCTTGGTTTGTGGATCACGGTAAAAGCGCAGCGCTTGATCCTCTTCGAGAATCTTGTGGACCGCGTGGCCCATGCGGTCTTCGTCGTTGCGGGTCTTGGCCGAGATCGCGTAGGCAATGGACGGCTCCGGTAGCTTTACCGCTGGATAAGCGATTGGCGATGCTTTATCGTCCAGCGTATCGCCGGTCAGAGTTTCCTTGAGTTTGGCGACGCCGCCAATATCGCCCGCGTGCAGGTCGGACACCGGTTGGATGGTCTTGCCGAACAGCGCGCCGATATGGGAAAGACGCTCGATCGCGCCGCTGCGAACATTGACCTCATTCGCGTCGTTCTTGACCACGCCCGACACCACCTTGAAGTAGGACACCCGCCCGGCAAAAGGATCGGCCACAGTCTTGAACACGAAAGCCGATACCGGCTCCGAATCTTTCACCGCGCGCTCGACTTCTTTGCCGTTGAGCGTGCCTCTCCAGGGACCACGATCGGCGGGCCCGGGAAAATCGTCCAGGATGAAATTCAGAAGCAGATCCGTAGCGATGTTGTGCAGGCCGGACGCGCACAGCACCGGAAACATGCGCCCCTGCCGCACAGCGTCCCGCAGACCCTCGCTGATATCCTCCGGCGGGAGAGTGCCCTTCTCGAAATACTCCTCGAGCAGTTTGTCGTTGCCCTCGGCCACCATTTCGATCAGAGCTTCGTGCGCTTTCTGGGCGGCTCCCGCCACTCCGGCGGGGATCTCGCCCTCCTTCCCCTTGCCATCGCCGTCGGCCGCGTAGGTGTAGGCTTTCATGCGGACCAGATCGACTACGCCTTTGAACTCGCGCTCGGAGCCGATGGGCAGATGGATCGGAACCGCAGTGCGCCCGAATACTGCCTGGATGTTTTCCAGCGTGCGCTCGAAACTGGAGCGCTCGCGGTCGAGCTTGTTGATGACGATAGCCCGGGGAAGATTGAACTCGTCGCTAAAGCTCCACACCTTTTCGGTTTGCACTTCCACGCCGGCCACGCCATCCACCACCACCACCGCCGCATCGGCGGCAGCCAGCGCAGCCTTGGTGTCGTTGATGAACATGTTGAAGCCGGGAGTGTCGATCAGATTGATCTTCTTTTTGTTCCACTCCGCGGCCGCGACTTTGCTTGAGATAGTTATTTTACGCGCGATTTCGTCATCGTCGAAGTCGGTAACGGTGTTGCCTTCATCGACGCGCGTCAGGCGATTGGTGGCACCCCCGGCAAATAAGGCGCCAGCCACCAGGGAAGTTTTCCCCGAGTGCCCGTGTCCCACCAGTGCTACATTCCGGATGTCATTCGTTTCGTATACTCTCACGGGGCAAATTCTCCTGTGCGAACCCGCAAACCGTGGATCTTACCACAAGGGGGTGCGTAAGGTGGCAGCGATCTGTTCCAGAGCCCAGCTGGCCTCGGATTCCGTGATGCAATACGGCGGCATGAAATAAACCACGTTGCCCAGCGGACGCAGCAGCAGGCCACGTTCCAGGAACGCCGCCGCCAGACGTGGCCCGGCCTGGTTGAGGTAGCCGGGTTTGTCCGACGTGAGCGACCTATCCGAAAAGAGCTCCAGTGCCGCCACGCCTCCGATCACGCGCATGTCCCCGAGCGCCCGCAGGGGTTCAAAGCCGGCGCGAAGCTGCCGCTCCAGTCGCAAGACATTGGCTAACACCGCTTCATCGCGAAATAGATCCAGACTTGCCAGCGCCACCGCGCACGCCAGTGGATTCGCGGTGTAGGAATGTCCGTGGAAGAAGGTCTTCGACCGGTCGTCGCTGAGGAACGCATCGTAGATAGCCGCGGTGGCCGCTGTCACGCCCAACGGCAGGTATCCGGCTGTCAAGCCTTTCGACAGGCAGATCATGTCGGGCGTAATTCCAGCGTGTTCGCAAGCGAACATTTTTCCAGTGCGCCCGAATCCGGTCAGCACTTCATCGGCGATCAGCAGGGTCCGGTACTGGTCGCACAGCCTCCGCACGCCCGCCACGAATTCCGCCGGCCGCACGATCATGCCGCCGGCCCCCTGAAGCATCGGCTCGATCAGCACGGCGGCGACGAAATCACCCGCGTCGCGAAGGTATCGCTCCATGTCGTCCAGGCCATGAACGCGCTCCACGGGGAACGTCAGCGTCGAGAAGGCTCGCGTAAATACGGAATCTTCGCTCGCGGACATCGCCCCGACCGTGTCGCCATGATAGGCATTGTGGAGCGTGACGAAAGTTTTCCGATTCGGCTGCCCGAGGTTGCGCCAGTACTGCACCGCGAGCTTGAGAGCGACCTCTACCGCGGTCGATCCATTGTCGGAATAGAACACGCGCGCGAGACCTTTCGGCAGGATCTCGATGAGCCGCTCCGCCAGCTCGACCGCCGGGCGATGCGTGCATCCCGCGAACATCACGTGTTCCAGTTCGCGAGCCTGTGCAGCCAGAGCCGCGTTGAGCTTAGGATGCGAGTGGCCGTGAATGTTCACCCACCATGATGAGATCCCGTCGAGGATGCGGCGACCGTCCTCGGTGTAGAGCCATACGCCCTCCGCGCGTGTAATTGGCAGCGGTGCGGGCGCCGTGAGCATCTGCGTATAGGGATGCCATACAACGGCCTGATCGCGATCGGAAAGGTTCACGTGATCAGATCCTTCGGCAGTTTATCCGCCCACGTTCGTAAACTCTCCGGCGTGAGTGGATCGAAGCGCGGCATCTCAGCGATCACTTTCACGCGCCCGTATTTTTCAATGGCGGCGGAGTTATCGGAATTCGGATCGCCGATCATGACCACTCCGGCAATTGTTAGCGATCGCGCGCGCAGCGCCTCCAACGTAAGGACTGTGTGGTTGATGGTGCCAAGCGTCGTCCGGGCCGCGAGGATCACAGGCAGGCCCAGCAGGACCATCAGGTCGGCCATAGTTTCCGATTCGTTGACGGGAACCAGAACACCTCCAGCGCCTTCGACAATATAGGTTCCGCCACGGCTTGGAAGGATTGACCGCAGGTCGATCCGTTTATGAGCAAGATGCGGAGAGACGGGATCGGGGTGGCGAATGCCCTCGTCCCATACCTCGCCTCCAGAAAGTCGACCGACCTCGCGAGTGTCATCATCGAGACCGGTCTGGATCGGTTTCCAATAGCAGGCCTGTGGGTAACGCACCATCAGCGCGGCCGATAGGACGGTCTTGCCGACGTTAGTATCGGTGCCGGTTACGAAGAGGCCGCGCACAGTTGTTCCACCAGACACTTCACGAAACGATCGAGAATCTCTTCCGATAAATTCACGTTGACGGAAACACGCAGGCGCGCTGTGCCGGGCGGAACCGTGGGCGGACGAATCGCGCGCACGTCAAAACCGGCCTGCTGCAGAGTTGCGGCGATAGCGACGGCGCGGTCATTCTCGCCAATGATGACCGGGACGATGGGGGAATCGCCCGGCGGCACGTCGACGCCCGCCTCGGTCAGCCGCTGACGCAGATATCCGGAGAGTGAACGGACACGCTCCCGGCGCTCGGGCTCGGCTGCAATCAGATCCAGGCTGGCATCTAACGCAGCGGCAATCGCGGGAGGGGCCGCGGTCGAAAAAATGAATGGACGGGCGCACTGCTCCAGATACTCGATGGCGCACGCCGGTCCGGCGACGAAGGCTCCCGCGACGCCCAGCGCCTTGCCCGCTGGGTTGACGGATACGAACACGCCGCCTCCGCCCACGAGCCCCTCACCCCGTTCCCCATACAGTCCCACCGCATGGGCCTCATCGACAATCAACGCACAGCCTGACTTTTTGTAATCCTCCAGCGGCGCGATGTCGCCGTCCATACTGAACACGGATTCGGTCACCAGGAACGCCCCGCCCGGCACTGCGCCGGGACTCAGATGAGGAAATACCACGCGCTTCGCCCGCGAAAGCCGCACGCCGTCAATCAGGCTGGCATGGTTCAGCTGATCGGAGAATATCGTGTCGCCGGCTTCCGGAAACGTGGTCAGCACGGCCAGATTCCCCAGGTAGCCGCTCCCAAAATAGAGCGACCGTTCGGTCCCCTTGAATTTTGCGAACCGATGTTCGAGTGCCGTGAAGCATTCGCGCTCGCCGCGCAGCAACCGCGACCCGGTGCTTCCCGCGCCCATCGCGCAAACCGCCGCGGCCATGCGCTCCTTTATGTAAGGATGCATTGCGAGCCCCAGGTAATCGTTCGACGAGAGGTCTATTCCTTGCGGCGGACGTCGCCTGCGCAGCAGGCCATCGCGCTCGAGCTCAACCAAATGAGCCCGCAAACGCTGCTCAAGCGCTCGCACGCGACTTTTCTCCAACCAGCCTTACTCCAAGCTTCTCGAAGAGACGATGGTCCACGTCCGCTTCGGGATTGGGTGTGGTGAGGAGTTTCTCGCCCAGGAACACCGAGTTGGCCCCAGCCAGGAAGCACAGCGCCTGCGCCTCGTCCGACAGCGCGAGCCGTCCGGCGCTCAGCCGCACCATGGATTTCGGCATGAGGATGCGTGCCGTGGCGATCATGCGCACCAGCTCCAGGGGATCTTCGGGAGCACGATCTCCGAGAGGCGTTCCCTCCACCGGAACCAGCATGTTGATCGGCACGCTTTCCGGATGCGGATCGAGGACCGCCAGCTGCCGCAGCAAACCATACCGGGCGCTACGATCTTCGCCCATGCCTATAATGCCGCCGCAACATACGGTGACACCCGCCCGGCGTACGCGCGCCAGCGTGTCCAATCGCTCCTGATAAGTGCGGGTGGTGATAATGCGTCCGTAAAATTCGGGCGACGTATCGAGGTTGTGGTTGTACGCGCTCAACCCTGCTTCGCCCAGCGCGTCGGCCTGATCCTGCGTCAGCATGCCGAGCGTGCAGCATGCTTCCATACCCAGCGCGCGAACACCTCGCACCATTTCAAGAACCCGGTCGAAGCGTGCATCTTTCGGCACGTCGCGCCAGGCCGCTCCCATGCAAAAACGTGTGGCGCCCTGATCGTGCGCGCGCACGGCGGCCGCCAGCGTTTCCTCGACGTTCATCAGATCCTCGCGGCCGACTTCCGTGTCATATCTTGCCGATTGCGGGCAGTACGCACAATCCTCGGGACAACCTCCAGTCTTGATGCTGAGGAGCATGCAGCCCTGCACCTCGTCGGGACGATGGTGGGCGCGATGGATCTCCGCGGCACGGAACACCAATTCCGACAGCGGCGCGGTGTAGATCGCCTCGATTTCCTGTGTGGTCCAGTCGTGCCGCAACGTAGCCATTGATCTTTCATCGTACACTGGAGACGTGCGCACGCTTACGGCGGTCCTATTACTGCTGGCGGTTTTCGGAGCCGGCACGCAGTGCGTCGCCGACTGCCTGCCGCATCAGGACACTCCGCCTTGTCACCAGCATTCGCAGAAGCCCTCGCAGACGAAGGATTCTTGCAAACACGGCCAATTCGTCGCGGTCTCTCAGCCTGCGATCGATGAGCCGCCAGGGCTGGCAATGCAGGTGGCACCAGCCGCTGATCCTGCGGAGACCTTCGTGAACCCGCCGGTGCGATTGCTCACCATCCTTAGAATCTGATCTCTCCCGTTTTCACGGTCCGATTCAACCTCTAGGGAGAAGTGTCATGAGACGTCGTTATCTTTTCGCAGCGGTATTGTGCACAACCGTTTTGCGCGGCCAGGAAGCAAGCCAACCGGAGCTTTCGCCGTCGAATTACTTGATGAATCTGGCCTCGGGGACCAGCCTCAATCCGCTGGCCTGGCCCATGCCGATGCTCATGCAGCGCAAAGGCTCGTGGAGCCTGGATTACATGGGTCAAGCCTTCCTCGTCGACACCCAGCAAAGCGGCGCGCGTGGCGCCGACAAGCTGTACTCGACCAACTGGGGGATGGCCTCGGTGCAGCACTCACTCGGAAAAGGAAAAATCATGTTCGATGCGATGCTGAGTCTCGAGCCCGCAACCCTCACCCATCGCAGTTATCCTCTGCTGTTCCAGACCGGTGAAACGGCCTACGGGCGCCCGCTGACGGACGCGCAGCATCCTCACGATTTCGTCATGGGGCTGGGCGCGCACTATGTGCGGCCGGTGGGGGAGCATACCCTGCTGCATTTCTATTACGCGGCCGTCGGCGATCCCGCCCTCGGACCGGTGGCATTCCCGCATCGGGCGTCCGCGCAGGAACTGCCCCAGGCAACCCTCGGCCATCATTGGGAGGATTCTACCCATATCGCCGCTAACGTGGCTACAATAGGCGTCAAGTATCGCTGGGTCCGGCTCGAAGCATCCGGCTTCCACGGCGGCGAGCCCAACGAGCATCGCTGGAACATTGACTGGGGCTCGATGGATTCCTATGCGGGACGGCTGTCCGTGTTTCCCTCGAAGAACTGGACCGCGCAATTCTCCGCCGGCCGCCTGACCAAGCCCGAATCGACCGAAGAAGGCGACGTCGTTCGGACCACCGCATCGATCCACTACACGCGGGTCAGGTTCAACGGAGGAGCTTGGTCAACCAGCGCCATTTGGGGACGAAACCACAACACCGCCAGCCAGCACGACACAAACGCATGGCTGCTGGAGACCGTATTTCCCGCGACTGG
>Ga0310810_10010480_pt1 | contig 10795 bp, 9 predicted proteins | sample NCmetagenome_FD_207641 | JGI IMG/M metagenome (GOLD analysis project Ga0310810, IMG submission 207641) | Soil microbial communities from experimental microcosm in Duke University, North Carolina, United States - NC | ecosystem: Engineered > Artificial ecosystem > Soil microcosm > Unclassified ... | reverse complement strand
TCGCCGCGCTCGATCCGCTCCAGCATCGCCCGCTCCTCGCTCATGGGGCGCCTCCTTGCATCCAGTCTACCGCGGCCGGATGGGCTGCTCGATCACCCGCACGGCTTTGCCCTCCGAGCGCGGCAGCGTGCGCGGGGCGACGACGGTGACCTCGGCCGTCAGCCCGATGGCGTGCGCGAGCCGCTCGCGGATGCGCTGCCGCAGCGCCGAGAGCGTGGGATGCGTCGCGTCGAAGCCACCGCAGCGCTCGATGACGGCCGGCGCGGGCTCGACCTGCACCTCCAGGCGCGCCAGCGTGCTCGTGCGGTCGACGACGAGCTGGTAGTGCGGCACCACCTCCTCGACGCCGAGCAGCGTGTTTTCGACTTCCGAGGGGTAGAGGTTCACGCCGCGCACGATCAGCATGTCGTCGGCGCGCCCCTTGACGCGCGCGATGCGCGCACTGGTGCGCCCGCACACGCACGGCGTGTCGTCGAGCGTCGTGATGTCGGCCGTGCGATAGCGGATGAGCGGCAGCGCGCGCTTGCTGAGCGTGGTCAGCACGAGCTCGCCCTCGGTGCCCGGCGGCCGCACGGCGCCGGTGACCGGATCGATGATCTCCGGCAGGAAATGATCGTCGGCGAGGTGCAGCCCTCGGCGGGCCTCGCACTCGCCCGCCACGCCGGGGCCGATGATCTCGGAGAGCCCGTAGACATCGTACGCCGGGCAGCCGAACGCGCGCTCGAGAGCCGCGCGCAAGCCTTCCGTCCACGGCTCGGCGCCGTACAGGCCATACCGCAGGCCGAGGGCGCGCGGGTCGTCGCCCTGCTCGACGAAGGTTTCGGCGATGTGCAGCGCGAACGATGGCGTCGCGCACAGTCCCGCGGGCCGCAGATCCGTGAGCAGGAGCATCTGGCGCGCGGTGTTGCCACCGGAGACCGGGACGACGCAGAGGCCCACCCGCTCGGCGCCCTCGTGAAACCCGAGGCCCCCGGTGAACAGCCCATAGCCGAACGCGTTGTGCAGCGTGTCGCCGGCGCGCGCGCCTGCCGCGACGAGCACGCGCGCCATGACCTCGCGCCATACGTCGAGGTCGCCCGCCGTGTAGCCGACGACGGTCGGCTTGCCCTTGGTCCCCGACGACGCGTGCAGGCGTGCGAGCTCGCCACGCGCCACCGCGAACAGCCCAAACGGATAGTGCTCGCGGAGATCGCTCTTACGCGTGAAGGGCAGGCTCGCGAGCTCGGCCAGCGACCCAAGTGTGCGGCCGCCGCGCAGCCGCTCGGCGTAGAACGGCACGTGCTCGGCGGCCCAGGCCAACGTCACGCGCAGGCGATCCCACTGCAGTGCCGCGCGCGCCGCCGCCGTCATGCGCTCGGCGGCCGGATTCCAGATCATGCGCGGCTCAGGCGAGCCGGCGCGGTGGGCGCGGGAACTGCTGCTCGACGTCGCGGTGGTGACGCAGGCCGACCGCCTCGCGCTGAATCATGAGCGTCAGGCGCGCGGTGTCGGCGGCGCGCCAGGCGGCTTCGTACTCGTCGGCCAGCCGCGCCCGCGCCGCCGCGTCACCACGCGCGGCGTCCCAGGCTTGCGCGAGCGCAGCCACCGTCGCGAGCGCGGCTTGCAGGCGCTCGCCGGCGCGGCCGAGGGTCACGGCCTTCTCGTGCACGATCTCGCGCTCGGTGCGCGCGTGGCTTTCGGCGGTACGCTCCCGCACCCGTTACTCCACGGTCACCGCGGTCACCAGCCAGTGCTGCCGCTCGAGAAAGCGCGCGACGGTTTCGAGCGTGCGCGGATCGGCGCCGGCGTCGAGGCTGATGCGATCCGGCAGGATGTAGCGCACGTCGGGATACGAGACGAGCACGCGACGCAGCGTGCGCACCCGGGGGTGCGGCGTGAGCAGCCCCTGCCCGGTCGGCGCCGCGAACTCGCCGCGGCAGCTCACGCGAATCGAACGCGGCGCGCTCATGCGCGGCGCGGCGTGCCGGCGGCCGTGGCGTAGACGGCGAGCGTGCGATCGAGCTGCAGCGCCACATCGAACTCGCGCTCGGCCACCGCCCGCGCCCGCGCCCCCATCGCGGCGCGCCGTTCGCGGTCGAGCAGCAGGCCGAGCGCGGCGTCCGCGAGCGTAGCCGGCTCGGACTTGACGAGGACGCCGGTCACGCCGTCCTGCACGACTTCCTCGCAGCCGGGCGCGCTGACCGCCACCGCGGCCAGCCCGCACGCGGCGGCCTCGGCGAGCACGAGACCCTGGGTCTCCGTCTCCGAGGCGAAGAGGAAGACGTCGGCGGCCTGGTAGTAGACGGCCAGCGTGTCGTGCGCTCGCGCGCCCAGAAACGACACGCGCGGCGCGCACGGCAGGCGCGCCGCGAGCGCCTTCAAGTTGGCGGCTTCCTTGCCCTGCCCCACCAGCATGAGCCGCGCACGCGGCAGCGTGGCGACCACGTGGTCGAACGCGCGCAGCACGCGCTCGACGGATTTCTCGCGATCGAGGCGACCCACGTAGAGCGCGACCGGCTCGTCGGCCGCCCAGCCCAACGCGCGGCGCGCGGCCGCCTGATCGCCGGGGACGAACCGCGTCAGGTCGACGCCGGTGGGAATGACCGCGATCGGTGCGCGGACGCCGTCGCGCAACAGCTCGTCGCGCACGCGGGCCGAGGGCGCGATGACCGCGTCCGCGCGCCGCGCAAATCGCACGCTCAGCGCGACGGCGGCGCGCTCGACCACGGCGCGAGAGAGCGGGACGTAGTGCGCGTACTTGTCGTAGCGCGTGTGGTACGTGAACACGAGCGGACGACCCACTCGCCGCGCCAGCCGCGCCGCCGCGGGCCCGAGCAGGAACGGATGGTGGGCGTGGAACACGTCGACGTCCAGCGCGCGCACGCGCGCCGCGAGCCCGCGGGCGAACGGGATGGCGAGCGGAAACTCCGGATACGTGGCGGCCGGGACCGAGGGGTAGCGTACGACCCGCGGCGGATCGGCGACGGTCCCGGGAAAGCGCGGGGCGAACACCCAGGCCTCGTGCCCCCGGGCTTCGAGGCCGCGGCGCAGCGTCTCCACGGAGATCGTGACGCCGCCGCAGAAGGGCACGTAGTTGTTCGTGAACAGCGCGACGCGCATGCCCGCGCTCACGCCTTGTTGTACTTCTCGAAGTCCTCCGGCTTGATGTTCTGCAGCCACTCGCGCAGCTGCTCCGGATCGTCGGTCTTCACGGGCTCGGTCGACTCCTTGGCGACGTCGATCTTGCCCGCCTTCGGAAACACCTCCTCCTCGACGAAGATCGGCGCGGCGACGCGCAGGGCGAGCGCGATGGCGTCCGAGGGCCGCGAGTCCACCGTGTACTCGGTGTCGCCGAGCTTGAGGTGGAGCACGGCGAAGAAGGTGTTGTCCTTCAGGTCCGTGACGACGATCTTGAGGACCTGCGCGTCGAGCTCACCGAGGATGTTCTTGATGAGGTCGTGCGTCATCGGACGGGGCGTGGGGATCTTCTCGAGCTCGAGCGCGATGGCGTTCGCCTCGAAGATCCCGACCCAGATGGGCAGCGAGCGCTTGTCGTCTTCGTCGCGCAGGATGATGATCGGCATGTTCGATACGGGATCGAGGGCGAGCCCGCGTACTTTCATCTCGACGAGCATACGGCCTCCTCGGGTGCCGGCTGGAGCTCGGCCCGCAGGCTGTGCGGCAGCACCTCGGTGACCCGGACGCGGACGACGTCGCCCACGCGGACCCGGCCGAGGCCGTCGAAGTTCACGACGCGGTTGCAGCGTGTGCGGCCGGATAGCTCGCCGGCGTTGCGCCGCGAGGCGCCGTCCACGAGTACCTCGACGAGCTGTCCGGCTAGCCGCGCGGCCCGTGCCGCGGTCACGCGTGTGACGACCTCGAGCAGTCGTCGATTCCGGTCGGCCTTGACCGCGTCGGGAATCTGCTCGGGCATCGTCGCCGCCGGCGTGCCGGGCCGACGCGAGTAGCGGAACGCGAACACGTTGTCGTACTCGACGCGCTCGACCATCTCGAGCGTGGCCGCGAAATCGGCCTCCGTCTCGCCGGGAAAGCCGACGATGAGATCCGTCGACAGCGCGATGTCGGGAACCGCGTCGCGCAGGCGGTCGATCAGCTCGAGGTAGCGCGCCCGCGTATAGCCGCGGTTCATGCGCTCGAGCATGCGATCACTGCCGGACTGCAGTGGCAGGTGAAACCACTCGCACACCTTTGGCACGTCGCGCATGGCGGCGATCATGCGGGGCGTGAGGTTGTACGGATTGGACGTCGTGAACCGAATACGCGCGAGGCCCGGGATGTCGTCGACCCGCGCGAGCAGCTCGGGCAGATCGGTCGGCGGCGTGAGATCACGGCCATAGGCGTTCACCGTCTGGCCGAGCAACGTCACCTCGCGGCAACCCTCGGCGACCAGCTCGCGCACCTCGGCCACGATCGTCTCGGGGGGATGGCTGCGCTCGCGCCCGCGCGTGCGCGGCACCACGCAGAACGTGCAGTGCTTCTCGCAGCCTTCCATCACCGTGACATACGCCCGCACGCGGTCGGCGGCCGGCGGGCGCGCCGTGATCTTCACCAGCGGCGCTTCGCCCGTCTCGAGCACGTGGCGCCGCTCGGTGCGCGCGCGCGCGACGAGCTCGGCCACGCGCGACACGGCGGCGGAGCCGAACACGACGTCGACGTGCGGCGCACGCTTCTGTACGGTCTCTTGCTGCAGCTGGGCCATGCAGCCCATCACGCCGAGCACGAGCTCCGGCTTGCGTGCCTTGAGCGCGCGCAGCTCACCGAGCTTGGAGAAGACCTTGTCTTCCGCCTTCTCGCGGATGGCGCACGTGTTGACGAGGATCAGGTCGGCGTCGCTCTCGCTGTCGGTGAGCTCGTAGCGGTGTTCGCGCAGCAAGCCGGCGACCCGCTCGGAGTCGTATTCGTTCATCTGACAGCCGTAGGTGATGACGTGTAGCTTGGCCATGCGCGAGGTCCAGAAATCCTTTGTGCGACGCTGGCTTGAACCGTAGCACCCGCCCTGCAGCAAGTCAAACAAACGCACGTCGGGGGAAGCGACGCCGCTCCCCCCGACACCCCCCACCGGTCACTCGCGGGGTCCAAGAACCGACTGCGCCGGCAAAGCCGGCGCTCGAACGCGCGCTAGTCGATTTCCTCCGGACGCCCACCCGCGGGTGCCGCGGCGGGTGCGGTCGAATGGTGACCGTGACCGTTGGCGCCGTTGGTGGTGAACGTCAGCGGCGGCTTGACCTCGAACTGACGCTCGAGGCGCGCGCGCCGCTCCTTCCAACCTTCCTGATACTCCAGCTCGTCTTCGTGCAGCGTCGCTGGCTGCTTGACGCCGTGCGCGTGGCGGAACTGGATCGCGAGCTGCGAGGCCTGACGCCGCACCTCGTCCCACGGGGTGCCGAGCGCGAACTGATCGGAGATGGCGCCGATGCGGCCCGTGTGGATGTTGCACGACAGCGTGACCGCCGACAGGATCGGGCCCGACCAGTATGAGGTCTGCGAGTTGATCGGCATCGGCAGGATGTGCAGGTTGTGACTGCCGCGGCAGTCACCCGCCACCATCGGCGCGGTCGCCCACGGCGACGTGATCTCGCCGGGCGCCGGCCAGTCGCCCTGCGCGAAGGCGAGGAGCACCGGGTCGTCCTTGCCGCCGTACGTGAAGCCTTTCTTGGTCTTGATGTTGTGCAGGCGCTCCGCCGAGCACACGTAGCCGAGCTGATCGCGCTCGCCCTTCTCGTTGCGGCTCCAGATGCGAGCGATGACGAAGCGCGAGGAGCGCGTGAGGCCCTCGATGTCGTACAGATCCTCGGGCGCGCGCAGCGTGATGACTTTCTCCTGCAGCCCCTTGGCCAGCTCTTCCATCTTGCCGTCGAGCGCCTTGGGATCGCGCGGATGCGCGCCGGCCTCGATGGCCTGCGCCTTGGTGTCGAGGTCGACGATCTCGAAGATGTAGCCGCGCTTCATCTTGGACGAGGCGATGATGAGCCCGGTGTTGAAGCGCGGGAGCATGTAGGCCCCCGTCGCATAGTGGTTGAACGCCATGGGCTCGGTCTTGTCGGCGAACGACACGAGCACGGTCTGCGAGGGATTGTCCTTGCGCACCGGGAACGGCATCGCAACCGTCGCGGGCCCTGCCCCGCGCAGGTTGCCCGTGAACGCGTCGGCGACGAGATCCTGGCCGGGGCCGTAGAGCCCGAGCTCGGCCGCCTTCCCGGCGCCCTCCTGCAAGGCATCCCACATGAGCTCATCGACGACGGACATGTCGACCGACTCGGCCATGATGCCGGTGACGGCGCAGTCGTCCCCCGTGTGCGTCACGATGAGTGACGTGAAGATCGGCTCGCCGCGGTAGCCGTTGTTGTCGAGCACGAACTTGGCGATGACCGATTTCACCTCGTCGGCCGCCACCACGTGACCGCCCACGCCGCCCACGTCGGCTTTGGTGGCCTTGATGAAGCGCCGCACGAGCGCGGGGTTCTTCGCGAAGACGTACGACTTGTAGGAGAAGATGTTCGGCGTGTTCGTGACCGGGATCTTCTCCGCGACGGTGACGGGCAGGCCGTCGAGCTCGTTACGCGACTGGTGGTAGGCGTCCATCGCGACGGTCTTCCCGTCGCCGTAACGTCGAGGAGCCATGCTCGCCTCCCTTGGCGGTGGTGGAGCGGTGGGATTTTAGGCTATCGACCCGAAGGATAACGGGGTAGACTTGGCCCGTCAAGCAAGATCTTGACGCCCATGAAATTAATTTCTCAGCCCTCGCGCGAAGTCCGGCAGATGGTCCAGTGTCTGGAGCTCTATTACAAACACAGCCGCAGCCAGAAGGACATCGCCGTCGCGCTCGGCGTGTCCGCCGCCACCGTCTCGCGCCTGCTCAAGCGCGCGATGGACGAGGGGCTCGTGCGCGTCGAGCTCGATCTGCCGCGCACCGAGGAGCTCGAGTCCCGCCTCGTGCAAGCGTACGGACTGCGCGAGGCGGTGGTGGTCGCGTCCGGTGGCCGCGGCGATCTGCGCGCGGAGCTCGGCGCGGCGGCCGCCGCGTACTTCGAGAAGGTCGCCGCCAACGGCATGCGCATCGGGCTGTCGTGCGGCTTCACGCTCTATCACACGATTCACTCGCTGCGCGAGCGTCGCTTTCGCGACCTGACGCTTTACCCGCTCTCCGGCGAGAGCACGCTCAAGCTCGTCGACATCTTTGCGAACACGCTCGTGGGCATGATGGCCGCGAAGTATCGGCCGCACGTCCGCGCGTACGCGCTGCCCGTGCAGCACCTGCTGTCGCTGACGGAGATCGAGCGCGAGCGCCGCCGCCTGCTGCGCGATCCCGAGGTGCGCGCGATCTACGACGCCGCGCAGAACGTCGACGTCGCCCTGGTCGGCATCGGCGCCATCGTCGAGCAGACGCCGGGGTTCTGCTCGCTCGCGGAATCGTACGGCGTCAGCGTCAAGCGGCTGCGGCAGCTCGGCGTCGTCGGCGAGATCAACTACCAACCGTTCGATGCCGACGGGCGCGTGGTCGATCGGCCGGAGCTGCGCGCGTTGTCACGGCGCCTGCTGTCGGTGGAAGGCGATCGGCTGCAAGCCCTGTCGCGCCGCGACGATCGTTACGTGATCGCGGTGTCCGGCGGTCGCGCGAAGATCGAGGCGCTCCGCGGAGCGCTGGCGGGCCGTCTCCTCAACGTCCTCGTCACCGACGAAGACGCGGCCATCGCCCTGCTGCGCCGCTAACGAATCAGCGTGGGGGCGCGGAGGTTTCCTCGAACGCGCCCATGCGGCGAAATTTCTCGTAGCGCTCGGCGATGAGCTTCTCGCGTGGCTGGCCCGCGAGCTGGCCAAGCTGATCGCGTAGCGCCGCGCGCAACGCGGCCGCCGCGCCCTCCCAGTCGCGGTGGGCGCCGCCGAGCGGCTCGGGCACGATCCCGTCGATGACGCCCAGACGCAGCAGCTCGGGCGCGGTCGTCCGCATCGCTTCTGCGGCTTCGGGCGCGCGTCCCGCATCGCCCCAGAGGATCGCCGCGCAGCCCTCGGGTGAGATGACGGAGTACACCGCGTACTCAAGCATCAGCACGCGGTTGCCCATACCGATGGCGAGTGCGCCGCCACTGCCTCCCTCACCCGTGACGACGGCGACGATCGGCACGGGAAGCGACGCCATATATCGCAGATTGCGCGCGATGGCCTCGGCCTGGCCGCGCTCTTCGGCGCCGAGGCCCGGATACGCCCCGGGCGTGTCGATGAACGTCACGATCGGCTTGCCGAACTTCGCGGCGAGCTCCATCAGGCGCAGCGCCTTGCGATAGCCCTCGGGATGCGGCATGCCGAAGTTGCGCGCGATCTTCTCGCGGGTGTCCCGGCCCTTCTGGTGACCGACGATGACGACCGAGCGTCCCTCGAAGCGTGCGAGGCCGCCCACGATGGCGGGATCGTCGCGGAACAACCGATCGCCGTGCACCTCGGTGAACTCCTCGAGCAGCAGCTTGCACCAGTCGCGCGTGTGCGGCCGCTTGGGATGCCGCGCCAGCTGTGTACGCTGCCACGGGGTGAGGCCTGCGTACGTACGCTGACGCTGGCGCTCGAGGCGCTCTTGCAGCCGCGCGATCTCGTCGGCCTGCGCCGGATCGTCGGTCGCCTGCAGCGCGGCAATCCGGATCTCGAGCTCGAGCAGCGGCTGCTCGAACTCCAGGCCGTCAGGCATAGTCGATCGTGAGCGTGCCCGGTCCGAGAAACGCCTCGATCTCGCGTGTGAGGTCGGACGTCGCATCGACGGAGCAGCCGCGCGAGCGCACGACGACCTCCTGGCCGGCCAGGACGACGTGCACGAAGACGGGCACGCCGCCGGGGTGCGCCTCGCAGATGCGGCGCAGCGCCGCCAGCTTCGGCTCGGGCTCGCCGTTGGCGACGACACGAATGCGACACGCACCGGCCTCACTGCCCGCGGCGCGCGGCCGCGGCGCACTGCCCAGCGCCTGCTCGAGCAGACGCACGTCATCCGCAAGGATCACGCGGCCCTTGTCACCGTCGTCGATACGGCCGCGCACGACGAGGGGCTCGCGCGCCCTCAGATATGGCGCGGCGGCTTTGAACGGCTCGGGGAACACGGTCACCTCCACCGTGCCCGCCATGTCCTCGAGCGTCACGAACGCCATGCGGTTGCCGCTCTTGGTGGCGGTCTCTTTCAGCGCCGCGACGTGTCCCAACAGCGTCACGCGCGCGCCGTGACTGCGCGTGGCGAGGTCCGCGGACGTCGTGACGCCGAGCCCTTCGATGACCGACGCATACTGCGCGAGCGGATGGCCCGACACATAGAACCCGAGGACTTCTTTCTCGTAGGCCAGCCGCTGCTCGTCGGGCCACTCCGCGATGACCTCCGTCGGCTCGCGGCGTGCCGGCGCCGCCGGCGGCAGCAGCGCGTCGAAGAACGACGCCTGGCCTTCCTGGCGGTCGCGCTGCACGCGCTGCCCGTACTCGAGCGCGGCGTCGGCCTGGGCCAGGAGGTGCGCGCGCGGCAGCCGAAGCGAGTCGAATGCGCCGGCTTTGACGAGCGACTCGATCACACGCCGATTCACGAGGCGCAGGTCGACGCGCGCGCAGAAGTCGTCGAGCGTGGTGAAAGCGCCGTCGGCAGCCCGCGTGCCCAGGATGGATTCCATCGCCGCTTCGCCGACGTTCTTGATGGCCGCCAGCCCGAACCGAATGACGTCGTCCGCCACGCTGAATTGCGCCGCGGACACGTTCACGTCGGGCGGGGACACCGTGAGCCCCATGGCGCGACACTCCTCGATGTACTTCACGATCTTGTCGCTGTCGCCCATTTCCGACGTCAGCAGGGCGGCCATGAACTCGACGGGATAGTTGCCCTTGAAGTACGCGGTCTGGTACGCGACGAGCGCGTAGGCTCCCGCGTGCGAGTTGTGCACGGCGACGCCGTTGGCGATGAAGCTCGCCGCGCCCGGCACTTCGAAATCGTACGTGGGCTCGATCCCCTCGAGCAGCCACGACACCGGCGACGCCCAGGTCATCGGCGTCTCGGACAGCGTGACGTCGTCGGCGCCCTGTCGCCTGCGCGCCACGCGCTCGAAGGCGGCCGCGACCGAATCGAACACGGCGACGGCGTCGTCGTGCGCGAGCTTCTCGGCGTTCACCCAGCCGCGGCGCGTGAAGATCGGATGATCCGGGGTGCACCGAAGGGCGAGGCCGTTGCTCAGCGTGAGGCGTCCCACCGGTCGCACGCCGCTCGGGCGCACAGCGAGCGCGCGGTGCGGCCCGTCCTTCGTCACGACGACGTCGCCGTCGCGGATGGCGGTGATCGGCTTACGCGTGCCATCGGCCATCTCGATCCACGCGTCGGCGGCCAGGCACTTGTTGAAGCCGTAGCCCGCGAACTTTTCCATCAGCTCCCACACGCGCTCGGCCTTCGCGGCGCTGGTGCCGCGATCGACGCAACCCGCCAGGAACTTGTCGCGTTGCTTCGCCATGAGGTCGCGGTCCTTCTTGCCCATGGCGCGGCGGAGCGTGTCCGCCTCGCCCATGGTGAAGCCCGCCATCTCGGAGGCGATCTGCATGATCTGCTCCTGGTACACCATGATCCCGTACGTCTCCCGCGTGAACTTTTCCATCGCGGGATGCTCGTACACGATCTTGGCCCGGCCGTGCTTGCGCGCGATGAAGTCCGGGATGAGATCCATCGGCCCCGGCCGGTAGAGCGACACCATGGCGATGAGGTCTTCGAGCCGCTCGGGCTTGAGGCCGCGCAGCGCCTCGCGCATCCCCGAGGATTCCAGCTGGAACACGCCGAACGTCTTCGCGTCGGCCA
>Ga0310810_10010479_pt1 | contig 10795 bp, 11 predicted proteins | sample NCmetagenome_FD_207641 | JGI IMG/M metagenome (GOLD analysis project Ga0310810, IMG submission 207641) | Soil microbial communities from experimental microcosm in Duke University, North Carolina, United States - NC | ecosystem: Engineered > Artificial ecosystem > Soil microcosm > Unclassified ... | reverse complement strand
CAATGTGGACCTCGCCGGCGCCCTCCGGTCGGAATCGGGCGGCGTCGTCGGCGCGCACCGGCGCGCGTGGGTGCGGTCCGCGCTCGTCGTGTTGCAGGTGTCGCTGAGCGTGGTGCTGCTGATCGGCGCGGCGCTGCTCATCAAGAGCATGCAGGCGGTCAGGAACGCAAGTCCCGGTTTTGCGGCCGATGAAGTCGTGACGACGTGGGTCGATCTGTTCACGGCTGGCTACACGCCGGCTCGCGCGCGCGTGTTCCAGGACGAGTTGATCGATCGGCTTCAGGCCATGAGCGGCATGACGTCGGCCGCATTCTCCCGGTCGACGCCTTTCAGCTACCGCTCGTATTCGAACGCCCCGATCGCGGTTGATGGATTCGAGGCACCACCGGATCAGCAGCCGACGGCGGAGTACAACGAGGTCGGTCCAGACTTTCTCGCGACCATCGGAATCCCGCTCGTGTCTGGACGCGAGTTCACGCGTGCCGACGACGAGACCGCGCCGCCGGTCGCGATTGTCGACGAAACGATGGCGGAGAAGTTCTGGCGCGGTGTCGATCCCGTCGGGCGGCGCGTGCAGGTCAGGGGCCGCTGGCGGCAGGTCGTCGGCGTCGCTAGAGCGGCCAAGTACCGCACCCTGCTCGAAACACCGCAGCCCTTCTTCTATGTCCCGATCCGGCAGGATCCGTCGGTGACGGCGAACCTGCAGATTCGCACGCGGCAGTCGCCGGCGCTGGTCGCGCCGGCGCTGGTCCGTGAAGTGCGCGCGCTCGACGCGAACCTCGTGCCGGGCGAGGTCATCACCATGCGCGAGCAGGTCGATCGGACCACCGCATCGCAGCGGATTGCCGTCACCATTCTGGTCGTCTTCGGCATGCTTGCGCTCGTGCTGGCCGCGGTCGGCCTCTACGGCGTCATGGCGGCCACGGTTTCGCAAAGCGGCCGTGAACTGGCGCTGCGGCGCGCGCTCGGCGCCGAATCGGCCGATCTCCTGCGGCTCGTGGTGTTCAAGGGTCTGACGCTCACCGGGATCGGCGCCGCGATCGGCGCCGCGGCAAGCTTCCAGGCGACGCGGCTGCTCGGGTATCTCCTGTACCGCGTCAGTCCGCAGGATCCGTTTGCGTTTGCGGCGGCGTTCCTGACCGTCGCCGTCGCCGCATCCGCCGCCTGTCTGGTGCCGGCCTTGCGCGCGATGCGGACCGATCCGATTCACGCGCTCCGCGGGTAGCCGCAGGACTAAAGTCCTGCAGATCGTCACAGCGTTCCGGGCGGGTCGACGCGATCGAACTCGTGCAGCCGCGCGAGATCGATCGCGACGAAGTCGGTGTCCGAGAGATACATGTCCCTGAACCGAGCGCCCCAGACGATGTCGGATTTGTCGTAGCTGGTTTTGGCATGGACCCGCTGCGCGAACGTCTCATCGTCGGCGCTGATCATGCAGATCACTTCCGGGTCTCCCGCGCTGACGGCCTCCGGCGTCAGGCCGTGCAGCGGGCTCTTCGCGTCGATCGGATGCACGATCACCCAGTGCAGCGGCATGAAGATGATCGTGTCCCGCTCGAGGCCGAGCTGATCGAACCGGCGCCGCCGCCGCCCGTGTTCGTCCGCCCAGCGCGCGAAGGAGACGACGGCGTGGACGTCGCTCAGATCGTGATTGCGCAGGTTGGCGAGCCGGAACATCAGCGCCCACCCGTTCCGATACGGCGCAATGATGGCGTTGCGGCTGAACGTGATCTTGGCCGTCGGCCGCGTGAAGCGTGCGAACAGCGTGCTGCTGATGACCGCGAAGCCGAGGAGGCCGACGAGCGCTTCGATGGCGACCAGGATGTTCGCCGCGTGCGTGTTCGGCACCAACCGGCCGTAGCCGATCGTCGCGAGCGTCTGCACGCTGAAGAACAGGCAGTCCGCGAACCGCGGCAGCGGCTGTGCGGCCGCGCCGGCCAGCGCGTCCGGCCCGAGGATCCAGTACAACGCGGCGAAGAACACGTTCGCCACCAGATAGCCCGCGACCATGACGGCCACGAGCCGCGGCACCGGCATTGACAAAACGGTGTGATAGAAGTTGTACGGGTGGAACGGGCTCAGATCGTTGCGGCGGACGTTGAACGTGCCGTCGCGGTTGACGAGCCGGGCGCGGCTGCGATCGGCCATCTTGCCGCCGAGCCCGAGGTCCTGATTGAGCCGCTGCCGGTCGGACGTGTCGCTCACGAGCGACCTCCGCGCGTGGTAAAGCGCTTTCGATACTGCATCGGCGATGTGCCGAAGCGGCTTCGGAAATGGTGCCGCAAGGTCGCCGCCGTCTGCATCCCGACCTCCTCGGCGATGCGATCCACCGAGACGTTCGTGTTTTCGAGCCAGCGTTGCGCCGCGAGCAGCCGCTGATGGCTGATCCAGCGATGCGGCGTCGTGCCGATCTCGGCTCGAAAATGCCGCGCGAAGCTGCGGGCGGACATGCGTGCCTGCCGCGCGAGCAAGTCGACGGTGAGCGTGCGGTGCAGGTTTCCCTGCGTCCAGTCGATGAGCCGGGCAAACTGGCTGCCGCCGCCGCTCTGCACCCCAGCCGACACGTACTGTGACTGTCCGCCGTCGCGGTGCGGCGGGACGACGAGCCGCCGTGCGACGGCATTCGCGATGTCGGCGCCGAAATCGGACCGGATGATGTGGAGACACAGATCGATCCCGGCTGCGCTCCCGGCCGAGGTGAGGACGCGACCCTCGTCGACGTACAGCACATCCGGCTCGACATGAATCCGCGGGTATCGCGCCGCGAGCCGCTTCGCATCGCGCCAGTGCGTCGTGGCGCGGCGGCCGTCGAGCAGGCCGGCGGCCGCGAGCACGAACACGCCGGAGCAGATCGACACGAATCGCGCGCCGCGCCGGTGCGCACGCCGCAGCGCCGAGAGCAGGGCGTCGGGCGGCGGTTCGTCCGGATCCCGCCAGCCGGGGATCACGATCGTGTCGGCGCGCGAGAGCACCTCGAGGCCCGCTCCGGCGCGCATCGTCACGCCGCCGGTCGCACGCAGCGGCCGCCGCTCGAGCGAGCAGGCGGTGAAGCGATACCACGGCACGGTCAGCTCGGGCCGCCGCAGTCCGAAGGCTTCGACGACGATGCCGAACTCGAACGTGCAGAGGCCGTCGTACGCGAGCGCGACGACGTGGTGCCGGCGCGGCATGGCAGGATCTTAACGGATATTGGCATTCCTGCCTATCGACCGCCGAGGCCCGAGAGGGCAGACTGGACCTCACAGACGGAGGTGGCATGCCGAACGACACGATGATCTCGCCCGTGACCGAAGTCGCAGCCGCGGATCCCGCGGCTGCGCAGGCGCATTTCGAAACGCTGCTCGCGTTCGAAACCGATTGCTGGGACGTGCACGCATCGCTCGCCGAGGAAAACCGCGGGTTCGTGCTCCTCGACGTCCGCGGCCCCGACCTCTTTCGCGACGGCCACATCCTCGGGGCGGTGAACCTGCCGCACGGCCGCATCATCGGCCGGAACCTCGCCGACTATCCCCCCGACACGCTCTTCGTCGCGTACTGCTCCGGCTCGCACTGCAACGGCGCCGACAAGGCCGCCGTCCGCCTCGCGCGGCTCGGGCGCCGGGTGAAGAAGATGATCGGCGGGATCGAGGGCTGGAAAGCCGAAGGCTTCAGTCTGGTGAAAGGGTAGCGTTCGCCGAGAGCCGATACACGCCGTACGCGGGCGTCGTCGCGAAGCCTTCAGCGACGAGCGCGCGATTGCCCCGTCCGGCGTCGGGCCGCGACAGCCCGGTGACCCGCGCGAGCTCGCCGGGGATCGTCATGCCCGCGCCCGCGAGAAACGCGCGCGCGATCTCCCGGAGCGCCACGTCGCGCTTCACCCGCTGCCGAAGCGCGTCGGGGAAGCGGCCGACGCCGAGCGTCCAGAGGTAGGTGAACTTCGGCAGGTAGTACACCTGGCTCGGGACGACGATCATGGCGGCCTGGAGCTCGTCGAGCGCGCGGGTGAAGTCGGCCCGATCCACGATCCCCGAATCGGCGCGCAGATCGGCGGTCGCGATTTCCCACTCGCGCCGCAGCACGCGCAGGATGCGCTGTGCGTGGCGGCTCAGACGCCGCGGCTCGTCCACCTTCCGCATGCCCCAGATCGCGTGGAAATGGGGGATCATCCGGGGCGCGAGAAACATCGCCTTCCCCCGCGCGAGCTTCGCGTAATACATGCGCCCGCGGTTGACGAGCTCGTCCTTCAGCGTCCATGTCAGCGAGGTCTCCGGATCCTTCTGGACGTTCCGTGGCATGACGGCGTCGCGCCGCCCGCACACCGCGACGTAGAGCGACGGCCCCGGGCGTCGGCAGTCGGTGAGGCATGCGGCAAACCCGATCTGCTCGATGAACCGCTCGGCCTCGAACGCGGTTTCGACCTGCCGTGTCCCCTCACGGCGCCAGTGCGCGTCGCGATGATCTTCGAATTCCGCCGAAATCTCCGGCCGCGACCTCATGCGGTCTCGTGGTATGACTTGTGAAAGGCGGCGGGCATGCTTCGAATTTTCACGTACGCGTCAATCGCCGGCGGCCTGACCGCGGTCCTCGCCGCCGCGTCCCAGCAGCCGCCGGTCTTCCGCGGCACGGGGGACACCGTCAAGGTCTTCGTGACCGTGACCGATCGCGACGGCCGGCTGGTGACGACGTTCACGAAGGACGACTTCGAAGTCCGCGACGACGGGAAGCCGCAGCCGATCACGATCTTCGACAATACACCGCAGCCGGTCCGGCTGATCGAGATGCTCGACGTGTCGGGCAGCATGGAGGGCAACCTGCCGCTCCTGCGCGCCGCGTCGGATCAGCTGTTCGCACGGTTGCGGCCGGACGACCTCGTGCGCGTCGGATCGTTCGGCCAGGACATCACGATCAGCCCGAAATTCACGCACGACCTCGTCGAGCTCCGGCGATCGCTTCCCGACTACATTCCGCCCGATGCGCCGACGCCGCTGTGGCGCGCGTGCGATCAGGCGATGACCGCGTTCACCGGCGAGGGCGAAGGCGACGCGCGGCCCGTCATCCTCGTGATGACGGACGGGAAGGACAGCGGCCCGATCGGCTTCCGCCAGCCGTTCGTCAGCCAGGCAGAAGTGATCGATCGCGCGCGCAAGGAGAACGTGATGGTCTACGCGGTCGGCATGCGCAGCCGCAGTCGGCATCCGATGACGCCGGGGCTCGGGCGCGGCGGACTCCAGGCGATGGTCACCGCGGATCTCCCCGACCCTGGGCTCGCCGTCGTGGCCGAGCAGACCGGGGGCGGTTACGTGGAGATTCGGTACGGCGAAGACCTCGGCGCCGCCTTCGCACAGGTGGCCGACGAGCTGCACAGTCAGTACTTGATCGGCTACGCCCCGCCCAAACGCGACGGCAAGAAGCACTCGATCGATGTGCGGATCTCGCAAAAGGGCATGAAGCCGCGCGCGCGCAAGGACTACCTCGCGCCGCGCAGCTGAGCGGCGGCACCCTCCACGCCTTTGAGGGCCGCGCGCCGCACGTCGGCGGCCACGCTGGGGTTCTCGATCCGGGCCGCAAGCCGGAAGATCGCGAGCGACGTCAGGACGTCGCCCTCGGCAGGCGACAGCGGACCCCACGGATCGACGGGCGTCGGCCCGCGTCCGGGGACCCAGATCAGCTCCCTCCCGGGCTATGCCTGATACACGGTTGCGCCGCCGACGACGGTGCGCACGATCTTCACGTCCTTGATTTTGTCGGGGTCGACCGTGTGTAGATCGTCTGCGAGCACGACGAAGTCGGCGAGCTTCCCGGGCGTAATCGACCCCTTCGTCTTCTCCTCGAATGACGCGTACGCGCCGTTGAGCGTGTTGATGCGGATGGCTTCGTCGACAGTGACTTTCTGGTTCACGCCCCACGTCGTCCCGTCCCACCCCTTGCGCGTCACCATGCCCTGGATGCCCATCAGCGGCGCGAACGGGCCGGGGCTGAAGTCCGAGCCGGCCGTCGCGTGGATGCCGGCGTCGAGGAACGAGCGGAACGCCATCGAGCGCTTCATCAGCTCTTCGCCGTAGAAGCGGAACTTGTCCGAGTTGTAATAGTTGTACGACGTGAAGGCCGCGGGGATCGCGTCGAGCGCTTTCATCCGGCGGATCAGATCGTCGTTGATGAGCGTGCAGTGCGTGATCTTCGGCCGGAAGTCGGTCCGCGGGAACGCCTTCTGCGCGCGTTCGACGGCCGTGAGCATCATGTCGATGGCGACGTCGCCGTTCGCGTGGCAGTTCACCTGAATGCCGGCGCGGTGCATCCGCTCGACCCACGCGTTCAACGTGTCCTGCGTCTCGGTGACGTTGCCCTTGTACGGCGGATTCATCCCCGGATACGGCATGCTCAGCGCCATCGTCCGCTCGGAAAACGATCCATCTACGGTGTGCTCCGACGTGGCGCCGAAGCGGATCCACTCGTCGCCGAAGCCGGTTGAGATACCGGCGGTGATCATCGAATCGAGCACGTTGCCGCTCGGTTCGTAGCTCACACGGTGGAGCAGATCGCCGCGCGCGCGGACCAGTTGCAGCGCGAAGAGGTCGCCGCCCTCGTGGTGGACGCTCGTCAGGCCGTAGCGGACGAACTGCTTGGAGATGAACGCCAGCCCATCGAGGTCGCGCTTCAACCGCTGATCGGCCGGCACGGTTCGACGGGTGCCGACGCGCTGCAGCGCGCCGCGGGCGCGATCGGTGACGCGTCCATTGAGATCGCCCTGTTCGTCGCGGTCGAACGTGCCGCCGGGCGGGTTCGGCGTGTCCCGCGTGATGCCCGCCATTTCGAGCGCCTTGGTGTTGTAGTACGACGTGTGCCCGCCGCGGTGCTGCACCGCGACTGGATGGTCCTTCGAGACTTCGTCAAGATCGTGAACGTTGAGCTCGCGCTTGTCCTGCACCTTCGTGTCGTCGAAGAAGTAGCCCTCCACCCAGGTACCCGGCGGCGTCTCCTTTGCCTTCGCGCGCAGTTTTTCGACGATGCTGCGGATGGTGACGAACTCGACCTCGTACGGATTGCCGACAATCACCTCGTACAGCAGCGTGTTGCCCGGTGCGTGGTTGTGGCAGTCCGTGAACCCGGGCACGATCGTCATCTGCTGCGCGTCGAACATCTGCGTGTTCTTGCCCGCGAGCGCCTTGATGTCGGCCGTCGTGCCGACGGCGGCGAAGCGGCCAGCCTTCACCACAAACGCCTCGGCCCGCGGCATCGCATCGTCGACTGTGTAGACCTTCGCGTTGAACACGACGAGGTCCGCGTCCTGCGGCTCCGCGAGCGCGACGGCGGTCGGGCGGGCCGTACCGGCCCACGGGACCGCGGCAGCGGCAAGGCCGGCTCCGGTCAGCCCCATGAATTCGCGGCGTGTGCGGCGATGCTTCGTCATCGTGTTCTCCTGCCACATCTTGGCGCAGCGGTGGTAATGTCGCAACGACAAATGGAGACCGATCGATGAAGCAGGTGATGTGTCGGATCGTCGTGGCGTCGACTCTTGCGCTTCCGGCCGTCGCCGCGGCGCAGACCGGGATCCAATACGACAAGATCGAGATCAAGACCGACAAGATCGCGTCGAACCTCTACATGCTCTCGGGATCCGAAAACGTCGATCCCGGGCATCCCGACGGCGCGGGCGGACGGATCGGCGTCCTGGCCGGGCCGGACGGGATCTTCATGGTCGATTCACAGTACGCGCAGATCGCCGACCGGGTCGTCGCGGCCGTGCGCCGGATCGATCCCGGCCCGATACGCTTTCTCGTCAACACGCATATCCATCCGGATCACACGGCCGGCAACGCGGCGTTTGCGAAGCTCGGCGCGGTGCTGCTCGCGCGCGAGGAACTACGCGAGGGCATGGAGCGGCCGCCTGCGGCGAATGCACCGGCGACCGCGCGGGATCCGGCGCGGCTGCCGGTGATCACGTATGGCATGGGCGAGCCGGTGCGGTTCCGGATGAACGGCGAAACGGTGGAACTGATTCCGGTGCGCGCGGCGCACACCGGCGGCGACACGATCGTGCGGTTCGTGAACGCCGACGTGATCATGATTGGCGACTTCTATCGCAACTTCGGGTATCCGTTCATCGACACGAACAACGGCGGGTCGCTCAAGGGCGCACTCGATGGCCTCGAGCTGACGATGAAGATCGCGGGACCGAAGACGCGGCTGATTCCGGGCCATGGCACGTACATTACGCGGACGGACATCGTGCCCTATCGCGAGATGATGCTCGACGTGCAGCGCCGCGTGCAGCAATTGATTTCCCAGGGCAAGACGCTACAGGAGGTCCTTGCGGCAAAGGTCACGAGCTCGTACGACGCGAAGGTGCCAGGGGGACTGCTGCCCGCAGGCGCGGCGGGGACGAGCGCCGACCGGTTCGTGAGTATGGTGTACTCCCAACTGAAGGGCGGACAGTAAGCGATCGACGGAGGCGCGATGACACCGATTCAGGGAAACGGGTCCGAGATTCACGAGCTTGCGCGGTACGAAGTGCGGCCGGACGCGCTCGAGCAGTGCATCGCCGCCATTCACGAGTTTGTCGAGCACGTGCGAACGAACGAGTCCGGCGCGCTCCGCTACGAAGTGTGGCAGGAGGCCGAACATCCCACGCGGTTCGTGCACATCTTCGTCTGGCGAGACGAGGAGGCGAACCGGATCCACGGCGAGTCGGCCGCGGTGAAGAAGTTCGCGGGCATTCTCTATCCGAACTGTCTCGCACCGGTGGAGTTCATCGAGTACAAGCAGGTGGACGCGAACGCCGCGTTCCGGCGCGCCTAGCCGATCACGTGATCGACAAATCCGAATGGACGACGGCCGACTTCGAGGAGCTGTCGTGGCACGACTGCCACGTCTACGGATTCAGTCTCGCCGAGCGGGAGCACGGGACCGCCGAGCTCGTGTTCGACATCGATTTCATTGTGGAGTGGCTGTGCCGCGACGATGGGACGTGCGAGTTTCGCGTCGCACCTGCGACGCTCACGTTTCACTCTGCGCACGTCCTGCGGTTCGAGCTCGATTACGGCACCCCGACTGCGGGCATGACGCCATTCTCGCTGGCGGGCATCGAGCGAGACGAGGTCCGCTACCCCACCGGCGACGTGACGTTCAACTGGCGGTTGCCGATCAACTGGCCGAGCGGCCTGATTACATTCGAGAGTCCCGGCTTCACGCAGGCGCTTCGGCGCGCGCCGATTGTCAGCGGCACGCAGGCGCTCGGCGCCGACCAGCGTCGCATCGGCCAGTGATGGTCGTGACTCCCGGACTCGGTCCTCGAGACGTCGCCGTCGTTCAATCGCTCCCGCAAGGCGCTGGATTCGCGTGTCGAGTGCATATGGCATCCACGCAGGATTCGTGCGGGAAGCCTCCTGATTCACGAAGACGACGTGGCCGCGGTAAGGAACGTCCTGGCGCAGTACCGTCTGCGCGACGAGCGCGGGCGCGAGTATCCGATTCCGTGTGCAGTCGAGGGCTTAACGGCGCTTCTTCTCGCGGAGCAACTCCCGGATGTCACGCTCGAGGGCATCTTTCTCGACCATCCCCGCGTGCGCCTCAGCGATCTTGCCGTTGCGATCGATGAGCAGCGTGATCGGGAGGTTCGGTTTGAGGCCGAACTTCTTCTGCAGCAGGTCGAGATCGCCGATGACGATGGGATAGGCGATCGGATGTTCGGCGAGGTACGGCGTCACCATCGTCCACCCCTCTTCATCCATCGCGACGCCGATCGACGCGAGTCCCTGCCTGGCGTACTTCTTCTGGAACTCGACGTACCAGGGAATCTCGACCTTGCAGCCCGTGCACCATGTCGCCCAGAAGTCGAGCAGGACCACCTGGCCCTTCAGGTTCGAGAGTCGCACCGTCCGCCCACCGGCGTCGGGCAGCGAAAAGTCCGGAGCGCTCGCGCGCGCGGCGGCGGGCGTGATGCCGTCGGCCGGCGCGGCCGCGACGGTGGAGACGACGAAGGCGAGGACGACCAGGTATTTCATCGACTGTGCAAACACCTTGCTCGCCCAGGTTATTCCCGGGCGGCCCATATAATCGCGACCAGCGATGGCTGCGAAGAGTCCGGCGGTCCTTCGGCGTGTGCGCAAGCTCTGCCTCGCGCTGCCGGAAGCGAGCGAGCGCGATTCGTGGGGGCATCCCAACTTTCGGGCGGGCAACCGGACGTTCGCCGCGTTCGAGTGGATCCAGGGACGGCCGTCGATCGCGTTCCGGCTCAATCCGACCGACGCTGACTTGTTGCTCGATCGCCGGGAGTTCTTCAGGACGCCGTACGGCCAGGGCCTGTGGGTCAGCGTGTGGGCGGATGGGACGCTCGACTGGCGCCTCATCGGCCGGTTGCTCGAGCGCAGCTATCGCCTGGTGGCGCTCAAGCGCATGCTGGCCGCGCTGGACGGGACGGCATGAAGCGAATCCTTCCGGAACTTCTCAACGTCGCGCTGATCATCGTCGGCGTCCTGTCGGCCGGGATGGGGCTGAAAGGCTTCCTGGTGTCGAGCAACTTCATCGACGGCGGCGTGACCGGCGTGTCGATGCTGCTCGCGAAGATGACGGCGCTGCCGCTCGCGGCGTGGCTGCCGCTCGTCAATCTGCCGTTCCTCCTGCTTGGGTACCGTCAGATGGGGGCGGCGTTCGCGGTACGCAGCGCGGTCGCGATCGGCGGGCTGGCGGCGGCGCTCGCCTTCGTGCCGTACCCGGACGTGACCCAGGACCTGCTGCTCACCTCCGTGTTCGGCGGGTTTTTCCTCGGAGCGGGGATCGGTCTCGCGGTGCGCGGCAACGCCGTGCTCGACGGGACCGA
>Ga0310810_10010478_pt1 | contig 10795 bp, 9 predicted proteins | sample NCmetagenome_FD_207641 | JGI IMG/M metagenome (GOLD analysis project Ga0310810, IMG submission 207641) | Soil microbial communities from experimental microcosm in Duke University, North Carolina, United States - NC | ecosystem: Engineered > Artificial ecosystem > Soil microcosm > Unclassified ... | reverse complement strand
ATTCTGGTTCGCCTGCGGGACCAGTTTGGCGTAGAGCGCCATCAACGGGTTCCTGTACGAACCGTCAGGGTTGAAGATGCGATTTGCCGGGATGATGTTGTTGAGGAAGGGGTCGCGGATCATCCGGCTCGGGTTCGTCGGGTCGGGCCGCGTGGTCAGCGGATCGTAGATCTGGTACTGCGCCGGGCTTGGGAGCTTGAGCAGATCGGAGAAATCCCCCTTCAGATGATTGGCGTTGGCCGGCACCGTGAGCGAGCCCTGGATCTTCCCCGGAATCGCATCGTTCGCATACGAGTAATTCGCGAAGTAGAACAGCTTGTTGCGCCCGTCGACGATGCCCGGAATGCGGACCGGACCGCCGGCGGTCAACGAGAGATTGTGCGACCGTCCTTTCTCGAATTCGTGCTTCGCGCGATCGTCGAAGGTCGCCTTCTGCTGTGCCGTGAGCGCGTTGAACTGGTTGCTCCAGTACTGGTAATTGACGGTGCCGCGCTGCCGGTTGGTGCCGGCGCGCGTCATCATCGAGATCTGGAGGCCGAGGCCGTGACCGACGGAGGCGTCGAAGTTCGACGACTCGACGCGCATTTCCTGAATCATGTCGGAGTTGGGTGAGGAGGCGATGCGCCGGCTGCTGCCGTTGTTGTTCGCGCCGTCGAGCGTGTAGTTGTTGCCGCCGAAGCTGGGCGGCGTCGGCTGAGTGCCGCCTAGCGGCAAGCCGAGGCCCGACCCCGCCGACAGCGACGTGTTGTCCACATACCCTTGCGACACCTGTGTCTGCTGGTCGTTGACGTTCGTGCTCGGCGCAAACCGCGACAACGTGATCGGCATGTTCGAGAACATCGGCAGGCTTTCCACCAGATGCGCGTCGAACCGCGCCGCCGATTTCAAGGACGTGGTGTCGAGCAGCGGCGACTCCGCCGTGACGACGACTTCCTCGCTTATCTGTCCGACTTCGAGCATGAAGGGGACGGTGAGATCCTCGCCGACCCCGAGCGCGATGCGATCGCGCGTCGCGGACTTGAAGCCGGAGAGCTGCACGCTGACCGAGTAGGTGCCGGGATTGAGGAACGGCGCCTGGTAGAACCCCGACTCGTTGGTGGTCAGGTGCTGGGTGACGCCGGTATCCGTGTTGGTGATCTTCACCGAGGCGCCCGGGACGACGCCGCCGCTGTCGCGCACGGTGCCGGAAATCTTGCCGCGCGTTTCCTGTGCCGCGGCGGTCAGCGGAAACGCGAGCGCCGCCGTCAGGCAGTAACACAGTAGCCGTGAGATTGGTCGCATGCGCTCTCCTTTCACCGTTGCGGATAACGAAACGGCTGTTGCATGGAGCTGCCGATCGCGGCGGACGTTAGCACCGATCGCGTCCCGCAGGCAACTGCCCGGATCCCGCCGCGGCGCAGCGGATCGGCGCGTGAGGTATGCTCAGCGGCGAACACCGATCCACGAATCCATGCCGCGAAAAACCCTGCACGACACGCCGGCGATCCAAAGTCTCGACCGCGGCCTGGCCATCCTCGAAGCCGTCGCGGCCTCTCCGGCGCCGGTACCGCTGAAACAGCTCACCGACCTCATGGGCATCGACCGCAGCAGCGTCTTCCGTCTGGCGAACACGCTGCGGCAGCGGCGCTTTCTCGCCAACCCGAGGGGCAGCAACGACTACATCCTCGGTCCGACGGCGTGGCGGCTGTCCCGACGCTACGGGCGCACCGTGCTCGGCACCTTCTTCCATCACTACCTGCAGGACCTATCGGCAACCCTCGGCGAAACGTCGCACTTCGCCGTCCGCGAAGGCGTCCAGGTGTTTTTCATCGACCATCACATTCCGGCCGGCCAGGTGGTCTCGGTGGCGGGGCAGACGGGCGAATTCGCGCCGCTGCACTGCACGGCGCACGGCAAGGCGCTGCTCGCCGACTGCGATCTGCAGGCCTTGCGCCAGCTGCTCGGGCGCGCGCCGCTGCGCGTCTACACCCGCACCACCGTCCGGTCGCTCACGCGCCTCGCGCACGTGTCCGCCCAGGTCCGCGTCGACGGATTCGCGCTCGACCAGGGGGAATACCTCGAGGAAGTCAGCTGCGTCGCCGCCCCGATCCGCGACGCGCAAGGGGAGATTGTCGCGTCCGTCGGGATTTCGTCGCCGCTGACACGTCTGCACCTGCGCGGCCTCGCCCGCGCCGCCGCTGAAGTGCGGAAGACCGCCCGCGCCATTACCGCCTCGCTCGCGAGCTGACGCGGTCTATCCGTCACACCTCGTCGTAGAGCACGACCGGATAGCCCTGTTGCGTCGTCATGGTCCGCTCGACCAGCGGCCACACACGCTGGTGCGCGGCCGATGCGATCCACTTCTGCCGCAGCTCCTCGCTTTCGAACTCCAACTCGAATCGGTAGTTGTGTGCGGCGGGGACGGTGCCCTGAACGATGCTGCGGCGCTTGAGCATCTTCACGCGGATGTAGCCCTCGTGTTTCACGGCTTCGGGCACGAACGTGTCGTGAAAGGCGGCGACCATTTCGCGCTCGCGCGCCGGCGGCACGTCCATCTCCACGTAGAGTCGAATGTGTCGGGTCTGCGCACCCGCCGGGCGGACGCGGCCGAACCCAAGTGCGGCGACGGCCGCCAAGGCGGACCGCAGGATTCCTCGTCTGTTCACATGGCCTCCGAGTTTGTTTCCGAGGGGCCTTGCCCCTCCGTATTCCCCTGCACGCTCTTTCGCGCCTGCGTCGCCGCCGCGCTGCCGCCTCCGCCGCAGGCTACGGCGAGACCTCGCCGAAGCGCCTGCGGCGCGAAGGCGGGCCGTTCGCGTCGCTCGCTCGGGGCGCTCGCTCGCCCCGCGTGCTCGGGCGTCACCGCGGCGGCGCGGTGAGCAACTGTGTCTTCGCCGCCGCGTCTTTCGCGACGCCCATCACGAACAGTTCGAGCGGTGTCGAGCCGGTGCTGGTGAAACGCGTCGACTCTCCAATCCGGATCGCCAGCGCGTCGCCGGCACGAACGGCGGCCGTTCCTGCGTTGCCGTCTATGAGGGTGATGGTCCCCTCGCCGCCGAGCACGTAATACGCCTCGGCGACGCTCTCATGGGCGAGATCGGACGTGGCGACGCCAGGCGGCACGAGGACGTGATCGATATACGCCCATGTCGTCGAGAAAATCGCGGGGGGCGCCACTCGCCGCGACAGCACGGTGTTGAGACGTGGCGGCGCCGCGGCGGCGCCGCGTCCGCGCGCGCCCGGCGCTCTCAGCTGCGACGGGTCGAGCCGAAACGTCATGAACGTCGGAATGGCGTCGAGCGCGGCGTTGGCGCGCGTGTCACCGAGATCGAAATTGTCGTAGACGCCTGCCACGAGCGAGACGTTCAGGTTCATCCACTGGACCGGCGCCGGCCCGGGATTGTAGATGGCGTGCGAATGCCCGGCCCGGCAGAGAACACCGGCCGGGCCTTTGACGGTGGCCGTGCGCCCGTCGATCGTGAACTGCGCTTCACCGTCGAGAATGACGAACATTTCCTCGACGACGTTGTGAAAGTGGTGGCCGATCCCGGCGCCCGGCGGAATCACGCCGCGGTGCAGGAAGTTGAACTCCGGCGTCACCGCGCCGCGATTCAGGAGCGCGGCGAACGACATGCTGCCCGCCCCTCCATGAACGGCGGTCAACTGACGATAGGCCGCGGGATCCGTGTGCACGATCCGCTGCGCCACCGCGCCGGACGGGGCAGGGCTTTGCGCACTGACGCGCATCAGCGCCAGCGCGGCGACAACGATCGGCAGGACGGCGCGTCTCATGACCTGGCCTCAGTTCATCCGGGAGGGATGCCGGAATCCGCGGACCCTCGTCTGGACCGACCAGACGGTGGATCCGCCCACCATGTAGAGCACATCATTCCTTGCGCCGCCGAACGTCACGCTGACGGGGGGCTGCGGCAGCCGGATCGTTCCGGCGGCGCTGCCGTCGGGCAGGAAGATCTGCACGCCGGCTCTCGTGGCGACGTAATACCGGCCGTCGGTGTCGACCGCCGATCCATCGGCGCCGGAGTCGAACCGGTCGGCAGGGTTGGGCGCGGTCCGGACTTCCGGTGTGAGTTCGAGCGTCGCGAAGCGGCGTTTACGCGAGAGCGATCCGTCGTCCGCGACGTCATACGCCCACACGTGGTTGCCCCCGGGCTGCTGCCAGGTGTTGTTCACGTAGAGCGTTTTGCCGTCGGGAGAGAGCTCGACACCGTTCGGCATCGCATACTCGCCCGGGCCGACGACGACCCGCGCTGAGCCGTCCGGGGCGATGTAGTAGACGTGCTTGCCCGGCTGCGACTTCTTCTCATCCGGTGTGAACTGCGGATCGGTGACGTAGATCCCGCCTTTGGCATCCATGACGAGGTCGTTGGGGCCGTCGATCGGTTTGCCGTTGATGGTGTCGAGCAGCACCCGGACCACGCGCCCGTGCGCGGGATCGACTTCGACCACCCGATGCCCGAACATGTCGCAGACGATCAGGTTTCCGTTCCGCGCGGCGATCGTGCCGTTCGACTGCATCCCGTGCGCGAGCTCGCGGTACTTGCCATCAGGTTCCATCACGATCAGGCGGCTGCGCTCGGGGCTGCCCGTCCAATCGCCGGCCGCGGCATTCCTGAACCACATGTCCGAGAAGTACAGCTTTCCCTTGAGCCACGTCGGTCCTTCGGTGAACGTGAAGCCGTCGGCGAGCCTCCTGGGGGTTTCCCCCGGCGCGATGATCCGCTCATACGGTGTCGGCGCCGCCCTGCCGGCGGACCCGGCCGCGGCGGCGAGCAGCAGCGCGGCGCAACAGCAGCAAACACGATGGAGAGGTTCCATCGGCCGCTATCCTACCCGCAATGTGTCGCCGTGCACGTGAAATCTGCACCGGGCGTTGCATGATGCGCAACGAAGGAGCGCGCGGTTATAATGCCGCGGCATCATGAAGTGGACCGTGGCTGTCGCCGCTCGCTGTGTTCTCGCCATCCCGCTCGTCGCCCTCGACCCTCAGCCGGGTCTGCACGATCCCTCGACGGTGATCGCGGAAAACGGCAAGTACTAGTGAGATGAAGTCGCTGCGCTGGTGGATGATCGGGCTGCTGATGATCGGCTCGATCATCAACTACCTCACCCGAAGCACGCTCGCCGTCGCCGCTCCAACCATCCTCACAGATCTCGACATCACCGCGCAGCAGTACTCGTGGATCCTCAGCACCTTCCAGGGCGCGATCATGCTGCAGCCGATCTGCGGCTACGTCCTCGACGTCGTCGGGCTGAAAGCCGGCTTCGCGATGTTCGCGGTCGCCTGGTCTCTGATCAGCATGGCGCATGGCCTGGCGCGCAGCTGGCCGGCGTTCGCCATCCTGCGCGGATTTCTCGGCTTCGCGGAAGGCTGCGCGAACCCCGGAGGAATGAAGGCGACGGCCGAGTGGTTCCCTGCAAAGGAGCGCGGACTCGCCGGCGGCCTGTTCAACATCGGCGCGTCGGTCGGCTCGATGCTCGCGCCGCCTCTCGTCGCGTGGGCGATTCTCGTTTACAACTGGCAGGCCGCGTTCCTAATGACGGGAGTCCTGGGCCTTGCCTGGGTGGCGCTGTGGCTGGCGTTCTATCACTCGCCGGACCGTCATCCAAAGCTTTCCGCGGCGGAGCGTGAATACATCGTGTCCGGCCAGGAGCCGCACCTCAGGGGAGACGGCACGCGACCGTCGATCCTGCACATCGCGCGGCAGCGGAACTTCTGGGGGATCGCGCTGCCGCGATTCCTCGCCGACCCAACCTGGGGCACGTTGACGTTCTGGCTGCCGCTGTATCTGAACCAGGTGCGGCATTTCGATCTGAAACAGATCGCGCTGTTCGCGTGGATGCCGTTTCTCGCCGCGGATCTCGGTTCGATGTTCGGCGGCACGGTCAGCCTGTGGCTGCAGACACGCGCCGGGTTCACACTGCTCAACGCGCGCCGCACCGCGTTCACCGTCGGCGCGCTGCTGATGACGGGGATGGCGTTCGTCGGGTTCGTCACGAGCCCTTACACGGCGATTGCGCTCCTCTGCCTCGGCGGATTCGCGCACCAGACGCTCTCGGTGACCGTGATCACGATGGCGTCTGATCTGTTCAAGCGCAACGAGGTCGCCACGGTCGCCGGCATGGCGGGGACGTGCGGCAACGGCGGCGTGCTGGTCTTCTCGCTCGTGATCGGTGCGCTGGTGGCGCGGGTCGGCTACACGCCGTTCTTCATCTGTCTGGGCGTGCTCGATCTGGTCGGCGCGCTGGTTCTGTGGACCGTGGTCCGCGAAAGAGCGGCGTGATCCGCAATCCGATCCTTCGCGGCTTCAATCCGGATCCCTCGATCGTCCGCGTCGGCGGCGACTACTACATCGCGACCTCCACGTTCGAGTGGTATCCAGGCATCCAGATCCATCATTCGCGAGATCTCGTGAACTGGCGGCTGCTGACGCGTCCACTCAGGCGGCGCAGTCAGCTGGACATGCTCGGCGATCCGGATTCGTGCGGGGTGTGGGCACCGGATCTCAGCTATGCAAACGGGCGCTTTTATCTCGTCTACACCGACGTGAAACGCTACGGCCGGACGACCGTCGCAGGCGCCTCCGGCGCATCGCTGCGCGATTTCCACAACTACCTGGTGACGAGTGAGGCGATCGACGGCGAGTGGTCCGATCCGGTGTATCTGAATAGCAGCGGCTTCGACCCATCGCTGTTCCATGACGACGACGGACGGCAGTACGTGCTCAACATGCTCTGGGATCATCGTCCCGGCCGCAACCGCTTCGCCGGGATCGTCATGCAGGAGTACTCGTCAGCGGAGCACCGGCTGGTGGGGGAGCGCCGCGTCATCTTCTCCGGTACGCCGCTCGGTCTGACCGAAGGCCCGCATCTCTACAAACGCGGCGGCTATTACCTCCTGCTTACCGCCGAGGGAGGCACCGGCTGGGGGCACGCCGTGACGATGGCGCGTGCGCGCTCGCTCGACGGACCGTATGAGCTGCATCCCGACGTCCACGTGCTGACCTCGCGCCATCGACCGGACGTGGCGCTCCAGCGTGCCGGGCACGCGGATCTCGTCGACACACCCGATGGCGAGACCTACATGGTCTATCTCTGCGGCCGGCCGCTGCCCAACCGTGGCAGATGCACGCTCGGACGTGAGACGGCCATTCAGAAGATGGTCTGGTGCGCCGACGGATGGCTGCGCACCGAGACGGGCGACGGCATTCCGCTCGTCGAAACCCCGGCGCCGCGCGGTGCGACGGCGGTCGCGCCGGCGGCGCCGCGACGCGAGAATTTCGACGGGTCAGATCTGCCGATCGACTTCCAGTGGCTGCGCTCGCCGTGGCCCGGCGAGCTGTTCAGTCTGACGGACCGCCCCGGATACCTGCGGTTATACGGGCGCGAAACCGTCGGCAGCCTGTTCGCGCAGGCGCTGGTCGCGCGGCGGCAGCAGTCGCATTGTTACAGCGCCTCGACGCTCGTCGATTTCGAGCCGGCGCAGTTCCAGCAGATGGCAGGGCTGATCTGCTATTACAACAGCTCGAAGTTTCACTACCTTTACATCTCGGACGATGAAGCCGCAGGGAAGCACGTCCGCGTGATGTCGGCGTTGCCTGATCAGCCGCAGAGCGATGCGTTCACACCGCTATTCGCGATCCCCTCGAACGTCGCTGTCGAACTTCGCGTCGAGGTCGATTACGAGCGGCTGCATTTCGCCTACCGCATCAGCGGTGCGGAATGGACGTGGATTCCGCAGCAGTTCGACGCCAGCATTCTCTCCGACGAAGCCACGGCACCCGGCCTGCCGAACTTCACTGGCGCATTCGTCGGTATGGCCTGCCAGGACATGTCGGGTGCGCGGCTTGCGGCCGATTTCGACTGGTTCGAGTACGTGGAGCGGCCCTACCGGACCGCTCCTCCGGGCAGCTGACGCGTCTTACGCGAAGAAGGGCACGTTCGGCACGGCGTATTTCCGCATCGCCTCTATGTTCAGGTCGACGCCGATGCCCGGTTTGTCCGAGACGCGAATGAAGCCCTTTTCCACCCACGGGCCGTCGTAGGTGACCAACTCCTTCCACATCGGCTGCGTGTCGAAGTAGGTCTGCCACTCGAGGATCATGAAGTTCGGCACCGACGCGCAGACGTGGCACGAGGCCATCGCGCCTAGGAACGACGCCACCATGTGCGGTGCGAAGGGCACGTAATAGAGGTTGGCGAGGTTGGCGATGCGCTGCCCTTCGCCCAGGCCGCCGGTCTTCTGCAGGTCCGGCATGATGATGTCGACGGCGCCCATCTCCAGCATGCGGCGGAAGCCGTGCGCGAGGTAGACGTTCTCACCGGCGCAAATCGGCGTGCTCGTGGAGTCGGCAATCAGCTTGTAGGCGTCGATGTTCTCGGCCGGGACGGGCTCTTCGAGGAACATCAGATTGAGGTGCTCCACCCGTTTCGCGACCTGCTGTCCGGTGGGGTAGTCGTAGCGGGCGTGCATGTCGGCGCAGATGTCGATGTTCGGTCCGACGGCTTTACGCGCGGCCGACAGCTGGTCGACCATCCGCTGGATTTCCGCCGGACTGGCGGTCCAGTTGAACTGGTCGTACTTGTTCGGGTCGGCGGCCTGATCGAGATCGAACTTGATCGCGGTATATCCGGCCTTCGCGGCGTTGGTCGCGGCCTCGGCGAAGTGCTCCGGCGTCGGCAGCCGCGCCTGATACAGCGCCGTGTCGCAGTAGACGCGAATGCGATCGCGGAATTTGCCGCCGAGCAGCTGGTAGACCGGCACGTTCAGCGCCTTGCCGGAGAGATCCCACAGCGCGGTTTCGATCGCCGTCAGCACCGCGACGAACATCCCCGACTGCGCGCCGGAAAACACGCCGCCCTTCCGCAGCTGCTCGAACAGCCGGTGCACGTTCAGTGGACTCTGGTTGCGAATCCGCTGGCCCAGGCTTTGTACCAGATGGTAGGTTCCCTGCACGGCATCGACCGCTTCGCCGCAGCCGTGAATGCCCTGGTTCGTGTGGATCGTCACGAACACGCTTCCGCGCACATAGCCGCACTTCACCTCGGTGATGCGCAACGCCGAAGGGGCGGACGCCTGTCGCGCGTTGTCGACCGCCTGTCCGTACGCGGCAAACGGCCGCGCAACAGCAGCGCCGGCCATGGCACCGCAAGTGGCGAGGAATGTGCGGCGAGCATGGGTGGTCTTCATCACGTCCTTCCTATTTGAGTTCGAAGATGTAGGCCCGACCGCCCTCGGGCGCTGTGGGGCCGGTGTGCACGGTCGCCGCCGGCACGAACGTCACCGTCGGTTTGGGTGGTGACGCCGCGTCGAACACCATTTCGACCGCGTCGCCGCTATGGCGGTGCTTCGGCGCCGAGCTGCCGCCGGGCACGAGCCAGACGGCGACTCGCGGGTGATCGACCGTGGGCGCTCCCGCGACCTGGCGCAGGCCGTCCGGACCTTCGCCCGCAGCGCCGCGAGGAGCGGGATTCTTCAGTTCGATCTGCACCGCCCGCATCGGCGGGTCGCTTGCCCCTTCCTCGACGTGTGTGACATTCGCGCGATTCATCTGAAACACCCAGGCCTTGGTGTTGACCAGCCGCCCGGGGGAGTCCCCCTGGGTGATAATGCGATCGCCTTCGGCATAAGACATCCCGACCAGGTCGTAACGATGGGTGTGCAGCGGGTATTTCTGTTTCAGCCAGGCGACGTCCCACACGGCGACGACCTCGTTATCGAGCAGCGCCGTGGTTCCCGGCCTTGGGTATGGTGGCGGCAACTCGGCGGCCTGAACGACCAGCACCGCCGTGATCACGAAGACATTCAGGACTCCCATTCCCCCCCCCAGCGTGTTGCGCCATCTGAACATGCCGTTGCGTACCGCGCTACTATACGCGCAACTAGAAGGAGCTGATCCATGCAAATCCGCCGTTCGTTCCGTCCGCTGCTGGTCGTCGTGCCGCTGTGCGCGCTTGTCGCGGCGGGTGTGCTGCGCGCGGCGCAACCGCAGGCGACCGACTCGCCCATCGAGCCACTGGTTGCCGGCTTCAAGAGTACCTACCCCGCATCGGTGTCCGACGCCGTCGAGCTCGTCACCGGCAAGAACGGGACGATGCGCTACGACATGAAGCGGATGACCGGCGTGAACATGGTGGGGCGCGCCGTCACCTCGCTGTCGAGGCCCGCGCCTGCCGAACAGGCCACGACCGCGCTCGCCACCAAGCACTCGGTGGAGATGATCGACGAGGCGAAGCCGGGCGAAGTCGGTGTCATTGTCATGGAAGGATCGCTGGACATCGCCGCGATGGGGAATCTGATGGCGACTGCGGCGGTCGAGCGCGGCATGGCGGGCATGGTGCTCGACGGCGCGATTCGCGATCTCTGGGACGTGCGCAGGATGGGGCTCACGGTGTATGCACGGTCGAAGTCGCCGCGCACGGCGGTCGGTCACTTTGCCACGGTTTCGAAGAACGTCCCGGTCGAGTGCGCGGGCGTGACCGTGCGGCCCGGCGACATCCTCGTCGGCGACGAGGACGGGGTGGTAGTGGTGCCGCAGGAACGCGCGGCGGAGATTCTCAAGCGCGCGCAGGCGATCGACGCGCAGGAAAGCGGCATGTTCCCGTTCATCCGCGAGTTCAAATCCCTGTCGAAGGCCATCGCGAAGTTCAACCGGATTTGAGGAGCGGATCATGAGAGTACTTGTCGCGGCCGTCGGCTTGGCGCTGCTGCGTCGGACACAACCTGGTGCGGCACTCACAGACGGGCCCGTGGGTGTTCCAGGCTCACGGTCGAACTGGAGCCCTACACCGTCGCGGT
>Ga0310810_10010477_pt1 | contig 10796 bp, 9 predicted proteins | sample NCmetagenome_FD_207641 | JGI IMG/M metagenome (GOLD analysis project Ga0310810, IMG submission 207641) | Soil microbial communities from experimental microcosm in Duke University, North Carolina, United States - NC | ecosystem: Engineered > Artificial ecosystem > Soil microcosm > Unclassified ... | reverse complement strand
GCGCGCACACGCGAATGGATCCAGAAGTACTTTGGCGACATTCCGAAAGCCACACTGCCGCCGCAGCCCGACCTCACTGAGCCGCGACAGACAGTCGAGCGACGCACGTCTCGTGTCGACTCTCTCGCCACCCGGCCCGCACTCGGCCTCGGCTACCATGTCCCGGAGCGCAACACGCCGGAGTGGTACGCATTCGGGCTCATTGACCAGATCCTCGGCCAGGGACAGGACGCGTGGCTCTACGACGAGTTGGTCCGCCAGCGCGGCCTGACCGGCGAGGTGGCCGCAGGCGTCAACTGGGGGCTCGGCAATCTCTATGACTACAAAGGGCCGATGCTGTGGATCGTGACCTACTTCCACGACAGCGACAAGCCCGCCGATTCCCTCGTCGCCGCGACCGACCGTGTCGTTTCCCGTCTGCAGTCGGAGCTTGTTGACCGCGCGACCCTCGATCGCGCGCTCGTGAAGATCCGGAGCGACCTGTACGCGAACATGGAGCAGTTCGGCGGCTTCGGTCGCGCGAATCTCCTGGCGTCGTTCGCCCTGTTCGACGATGACCCGGGCCGCATCAATCGGCTGGAGGAAGAGTTCGCGAAGGTGACGCCGGAGCTCATCCAGCGCACGGCGCGCGAGTACCTGCGACCGACGAACCGCACCGTCTACACGGTCGTGCCCGGGGCGAAGTCACAGCCTTCTCCGCGCGGCAAGTGACCGGAGGCTCGCCAATGCCACACAGATCCATGGTCCGCCTAACGCTGCGCGGTGTCTGCCTGATGACGATCGCGGCCGCGGTCGCGATCGGCCAGCAGCCCGAAACGCCGCCCGCGCCGGGAACTCCGAAGGATTTCCGCCTGCCGCCGAAGACGACGTTCACGCTCGAGAACGGGATGCAGGTGGTGATGATCCCATTCGGGATCGTTCCGAAGACGACCATCCGCGTCGTGCTGCATAGCGGCAACGTGAACGAGCAACCTAACGAGGTGTGGCTGGCCGACGTCACGGCCGCCATGCTGCGCGAAGGAACGACGTCGCGCACCGCGCAGCAGATCTCGCAGACGCTCGCCGAAATGGGGGGATCCCTCGGTGTCCGCGTCAGTTCCGACCAGACGCGGATCGATGCGGACGTGCTCACCGAGCGCGTCCCCGACGCGGTCCGCGTCATCGCCGACGTCGTGCGGCACCCGCGGCTGCCCGCGTCCGAGCTGCCACGCATCCGCGCGAACTTCCTCAGGCAGCTCTCCATCCAGCGGAGCCAGCCGCAGCCGCTCGCCGAAGAGCGCTTCGCTCAACTCGTGTACGGCGACCACCCGTACGGGCGCATCTTTCCCACCGAGGGCATGCTGAATGGGTACACGGCCGAGCAGGTGCGGAAGTTCTACGCTGCCAACTATGGCGCGTCGCGGGCGAAGCTCTACGTCGCTGGCGTGTTCGACCGCGCCACGACCGAACGCGCGATCCGTGACGCGTTCGGCGGCTGGGCGCCCGGCGGGGCGCTGCGTGTGGTCCCGCCGCCGAAGCCACGCGCCCAGCGGCAATTCGCGCTCGTCGACCGGCCTAACGCCCCGCAGTCGACGATCTACCTGGGGCTCCCCGTGCCCGACCCGTCGCAGCGTGACTGGATCGCCCTGCAGACTACCGACGCGCTCCTCGGCGGCTCGTTCAGCTCGCGCATCACGACGAACATTCGTGAGCAGAAGGGCTACACGTACTCGCCTTTCAGCTCCGTGCGTCCTCACTACCGCGACGCGAACTGGGTCGAGGTCGCCGACGTCACCACCAACGTCACGGGAGCTTCCCTGAAGGAGATTTTTGGCGAGGTTCAGCGGCTGCAGAAGGAACCACCGTCGCCAGCCGAACTTCGCGGCATTCAGAACAACCTCGCCGGAGTCTTCACTCTTCAGAACGCTTCACGCGATGGGATCATCGAACGACTCGCCTTCGTCGACCTGCATGGCCTCGGCGACGACTACCTCACGCAGTACGTGAAGCGGGTGCTTGCCGTCACGCCGCCCGACGTGCAGCGAATCACGCGCGAGTACCTGCGACCCGAGCGGATGACGCTCGTGATTGTTGGCGACAAGCGACTCGTCATGCCGCAGGTGACGGAGTATGTCCCGCCGTCGACCGTGCCCTGACGGCAGGTCGCGCTAGGCGACACAGGTGCAGAACGAACAAGGAGCTTCACCTTTCCCGGTGACCGCGGCATCCTCACTGCAGGAGTACCACCTCCACGTCGCCGACCGGAAGTGGACGATCCTGCACACCGGAGCGCTCCTGTCCGTTGCGGATGAATTACGGTTCCTTGGCCAGCAGACGGATCGTGTGCCCTACGGTGCGGTCCTGTGGCCCTCGTCCATCGCGCTCACCCACGAGGTCATCGCTCGCGCCGACGCGTTTCGCGGCACGCGGGTGTTGGAGCTCGGCGCCGGAACCGGATTACCCGGTATCGTCGCGGCATCGCTGGGCGCGCGAGTGGTGCAGACCGACCGCCATGAGCGTGCGTTGGCCGTCTGCATGGAGAACGGCGCCAGGAATGGTGTCGGTACCATTGAGTATCGCCTGGCCGACTGGACCGATTGGCACGATGAGAGATGCTACGAATGGATCATCGGCTCGGACATTCTGTACGCCGAGCGCTTGCACCCGCATCTCCGACGCATCTTCGAATCGCACCTCGAGCCCGGGGGGCGGGTGCTGATCGCCGACCCGTTCCGGACGGTGGGCCTGCGGCTCCTCGAACAGATGGAGGCAGATGGCGGCTGGTCAGTCTCGCTCAGCACGTGGGGCGTCGGCGACGAGCGCGAGCCACGCTCGATTGCCGTGTACGAGCTCGCACGACAGCAATGGGAGTCGCGTCCCGATCGTCACGAGTCGTCCGGCCAGACGCGTTAGGTGCGCAGACCGGCGCGGCCCCGAGCCACGACGCAGGCCCGGCGGCCGATCTGGTCGACCCGCGATTGTAGCGTCGCGGTTCGCGCGACTGCTTCACGCCACGTTCAGATGCGATCGTTATGCTGGCGCGGTACACTCCGGCAATCAACGATCAACCCACGCGGAACTCACTCATGCCACGTGCCCTCCGATTCGCGTTCGCTCTGACTGTGCTCGTCCCTGTTGTCGCCAGCGCGCAGGGAGGCGCGAGCGCCGTGAAGGTGACGGAAGACAAGCCGGGTCTGCTCAAGCGCGCGAAGATCGCGCCCGATTCCGCGACGAAGCTCGCGCTTGCGGCCGTGCCCAACGGGAAGGTCAAGAGCGGCGAGATCGAGGAAGAGGACGGGAAACTGATCTACTCGTTCGACATCACGGTTCCAGGCAAGCGCGGCATCGAGGAGATTCACATCGATCCGGCCACCGGCGCCGTGGTGGGTCGGGAGCACGAGGAACCAACGTCGAAGGCCCCGCCCGCCAAACCAAAGACCGCGAATCCCTAGCGGTCGATCCGCAGCTGGAGCGTGCTGCTGGCACGCTCCCTATATAGACGGCCATCGATTAGATTGATACTCGTCTATATAGACGTCCGTCGATATGATGCTCACCACGAAAGAATTCCTGCGCATCGCGAAAGCGCTCGCGGATGCGCGGCGCCTCGCGATCCTCGAACGCATCGCGGCGCGCGGCGACGCGGCCTGCCAGCATCTCTGCGACGAGTTCCCGGTGTCGCAGCCCACGATGTCACACCACCTTCGGCGACTCGCGGACGTCGGCGTGATCGAGATGCGCCGAGACGGGCAGTACGCGCACTATCGGATCCGGGTCGACGTGATGCGCGCCTACGTCACGACCCTCGAGCGGCGCATGCGCCTCACGACCGCACGCGTCAGTCGCCGATGACGGCGAGGACAATGAGCGAGATGACCGAAATGACCGAACTGACTGAACACCTGAATCGAGGCAAGGCACTCTTCAACTCGGCGTATCACGGCGACGCGGGGGCGGTCGACGCACTCCTCATCGCCGGTGCTCCGCTCGAGGCACGCGACCGCCGCGGCAACACGCCGTTGATGGTCGCCGCCGCGAACGGTCACGATGAGGTCGTCGAGCTGCTGATCGACTGGGGAGGCGATGTGAACGCCACGGACCTCACGGGCCGAACGCCGCTGATGGGCGCGGCGATTGGCGGACACGGCGATACCGTTCGCCTTCTGCTCGAGCATAACGCGCGCGCGAACGCCGCCACGGTGGACGGCATGACCGCGCTCATGTACGCCAGCATGTTCCGGCACAAGGCGGTCTGCGTCACGCTCATCGCCGCCGGCGCGTCGGTAGAGGCGCGGGACAGCGATGGCGTGTCAGCGTCGGACCGTGCGCGTTCGCACGGTGACCTCGAGATGCTGGCGCTGCTCTATCGCGCTCAGCCGCTCGTGCTGCCGATCGCGGCCTAAACGTCAGGACGTGGTCTAGGCGGGGGCGACGATCGCGCAGTACACGGCGGGGTCGACGTTCCCGCCCGTGATCACGCAGCAGACCCGTCGCTCGCGGAACGTCTCCGGCGACGTCATCACCGCACCAATGGCGAGCGCGCCCGTCGGCTCCGCCTTGAGGTTTGCGAGAGAGAACAGGAGTCGAACGCCTTCGCGGATCGCTTCCTCCGGCACCTCGACGATCGTCTCGAGCCCATCCTTCAGGAGCTCCCAGTTGTGCCGCCCCACGCTCAGCGTGCGCGTCCCGTCCGCGATCGTCTGAGGCTCCGTCTCGTTCACGACGATATGCCCCTCGCGAAGCGACCGCGCCGCGTCGTTCGCCATGAGCGGCTCGGCACCGATGATCCGCATTGCGTGACGCGACCGCTGGGCTGCCTGAACCAGCCCCGATGTGAGACCGCCGCCACCGATGGGGGCAACGACGACGTCAGGCGGCGACGCCAAGGCAACGAGCTCGTCCCCGAGGGAAGAGTTACCGGCGATCACGAACGGGTCGTCGTATGCGCTCGCGATGTACGCGTCCGGGTGTTCCGCGGCGAGCTCAGCAACTCTGGCCGCCCGCTTCACCTTCGTCGTGTCAACGAGGTCGACGCGTGCGCCGTAACTCAGCACTGCGTCGACCTTGACGCGAGCCGAGTTCGCAGGCATGACGACCGTGCACCGTTTCCCGAACAGCTTGCAGGCGTATGCGATCGCCTGTCCGAAGTTGCCGGACGACGCGGTGATCACGTGCGGGTGCGGAACGTTCGCTGCCAGATTGTAGGCCGCTCGGAACTTGAAGCTGCCGGTCCGTTGGAACGTCTCGGTCGCAAGGAAGAGATCGACCCCGAGATGCGCGGCGAGGCGCGGTGCCTCGACGAGGGTCGTCGGGCGAGGCGAGTCGGTCGCACGAAGCGCGGGAGTGTCGGACGACGCGGTGGCAACGGTATCAGACACGGCAGTGTATTTGAGGGTATACGAGTCTGCACGGACGTGAGCGGGAAACCCCGGAACAACATAACGAATTTATTCGACCGGCTCGAACGACCCGACTATTGGTCGACGCGGCGACTGGGAGAAGCTGATGACGCGCGAGGAAGCACTGGCGATAGTGCGACAGATCGAGAGCATTGCCGCAACGTCTCGGCGCGACGACGAGACGGCGCAGGACAACATCAGATTCCTGGTGGAGCAATTGGTCGACGCCCCGTGGTCTCGCGACGCGGTTCGCGAGAAGGTGTCCAGCATCGCGGCGTGGACCGACATTCTGTACAGCGACCGCAAGCAGACGTATGGCGGCGACGAGGAGGTCACTCAGCTGCTGCTACACGACTGCGAGCGACTGCGAGCCGCGATTCGCGGCGATTGACACGGCCCTGTGGTGTGATGATCGATTGGACGGATGGACCCGTCCCGCTGCTATCGAGCCCACGAAAATTGCGGTGTGCCCCTATACGCGGAACCGGTGGTGACGGCGCGTGTACGGTCGCGCATCTTGCGTGAGTGCATGGCCTTCCCATGAGGTTTCCTCTGGCGCTGCCGCGCGCATTGTCAGAGGATTGCAAGGAGGCCGCTCGCGCTCGCCCAGTCGTCGTGCGGGCCGAGATTATCCACTGAAGAACCCGAGGGTGAGCGGCGTCGCGTGTAGCTGTCCAGCGGCGTCCTTGGCACTCGCGTAACTGCAGGAACGGTCGAGCGACCCGGCATTCCGCCGGCCTCGAGAGGCGACACAGCGCGTCTTCGTCGGAGTGGCGTTGGAAGCTCTGTTCGAGTTCTTGTTCAAGTACCGCCCTGTCGTGTTCGAGAAGGGCCGGCTCGCCTTCGCGGCCGGAACGGGCACGTACGTTCTGCTTGGCGTTGCCCTCCTCATCGGCGTGCCAGCACTCGTCGCCTACGCGCGCCTGCGCATGCGTGGGGGGCCGCGAGACCGCGCGGTGCTCATCGGACTGCGCATTGCGGCGCTGGCCGTCGCGGTCTTCGCGATTCTGCATCCGGTGCTGGTGGTCTCGGAGGCTGTTCCGCAGCGCAACGTGATCGGCGTGCTCGTGGACGATTCGCGCAGCATGCGCATCGCCGACGTGAACGGGGTCGCGCGGTCCGAGACGGTGCGGCATCTACTCGGCGGTCGCGACAGCTCGCTCTACGCTGCGCTGGCGCAGAAGTTCGTGGTTCGGCTGTTCCGTTTTTCGGGGAACGGCGAGCGTGTCGCGCAAGTCGGAAACCTCACGTACGACGGCGCGCGCACGCAGCTCGGCCCCGCACTCGAGTCGGCTCGCCAGGAGCTCACCGGCGTGCCGCTGTCGGGTCTCGTACTCGTCTCCGATGGCGCCGACAACTCGAGCGGGTCGCTCACCGACGCGGTCCTGTCGCTCGGCGCTCGTCGCGTGCCGGTGTTCACCGTCGGCGTCGGCCGAGAGCGTTTCACGAAGGACATCGAGGTGAGCCGCATCGAAGCGCCGCGCAGTGTCCTGGTGGGCGCATCGCTGGTCGTGGATGTGATGGTTGCCCAGCGCGGCTACAGTGGGCAGAAGGTGCAACTGATCATCGAGGACGGCGGCCGTATCGTGAGCACGCAGGCGGTCACGCTCTCGGGAGACGGAGAGGCCGTTCCGATCCGCGCGCGTGTTCCCACGACCGAAGCGGGCGCTCGCGTGTTGACGTTCCGCATTGCGCCGCAGCCCGGGGAGATGGTCACGCAGAACAACGCGCAGCAGGCGATCGTGAACGTCAGCGATCGGCGAGAGAAGATCCTCTATATAGAAGGCGAGCCGCGGCACGAGATGCGCTTCCTTCGGAGTGCGGTGCGGGAGGACAAGAACCTCCAGGTCGTCACGCTCCAGCGGCTGGCGAAGGATCAGTTCCGGCGCTTCAGTGTCGATGACAGCCTCGATCTCGTCGCCGGGTTCCCGAAGACGCGCGACGAGCTGTTCGCCTACAAGGGCATCATTCTCGGCAGCGTCGAGGCGAGCTATTTCACGGGCGATCAGCTGCGCATGCTGGCGGATTTCGTCAGCGAGCGTGGCGGCGGACTGCTCGCGTTAGGCGGACGCCGGGCCCTCGGTGAGGGCGGCTATGCGGGGACGCCGGTGGGCGAAGTACTTCCCGTCGACCTCGTTGGGACGCCCGACCAGAAGGCGCCATACTTCAGCGACCTGAGGGTCGAACTGACCGGGCCGGGCGCAATAAATGCCGCCACGCAGATCGCCGAAGCGGAGAGCTTGTCGGCGAAGCGGTGGAAGACAATGCCGCCGGTGTCGACCGTGAATCGCATCGGGCGCGCGAAACCTGGTGCCACGGTGCTGCTCACCGGATTGCCGACCAAGGGCGGCGACCGCGAGACGGTGCTCGCGTACCAGCGCTACGGCCGAGGGAAGGCGATCGTTTTCCCGATCCAGGATTCGTGGCGCTGGCAGATGGACCCGTCGATGTCCCTCGAGGACATGACGTTCGAATCGTTCTGGCGCCAACTGCTCCGGTGGTTGGTCAACGACGTCCCGTCTCGCGTCATGGTCGCGGCAGCGGGAGATCAGGTATCGCCAGGTGATCCAGTCGAGCTCGATGCAGAGATCTCCGATCGCACGTTCCTCAAGGTGAACAACGCAGAAGCCGTCGCGCGCGTGACGTCGCCGTCGGGCACCGTCACCGAGCTTCCGCTCGAATGGTCGGTGACGCGCGACGGTGAGTACAAGGCCTCGTTCACGCCGACGGAGCGCGGGCTCTACAGCGTCGATGTGCGCACGCGGATGGGCCCGGACTCGATCGTGAGCGATCGGTCGTTCATCACGTCGGGCGATCTCTCGACCGAATATTTCGGCGCCGAGATGCGCGCGCCGCTGATGCGTCGCATCGCGGACGAAACGGGCGGCCGGTTCTACTCGAGCGACAAGGTCGCCGATCTCGCCAGGGACATCGTGTTCACCGACATCGGGAACACGGTCGTGGACCGGAAGGATTTGTGGGACATGCCGATCGTATTCCTGCTGCTCATCGCGCTCATCACGAGCGAGTGGGGCTACCGAAAGGCGCGAGGCCTCGCGTGAGACGCGGTGTCGGCGCGATCGCGCTCGCATGCGTGGCGACGCTGGCCGCTGCCGGCACTACGCGCGCGCAGGCAACGGGTCGCGCGCGCGTACTGATCGTGAGCGGCGTCGGCGGTGAACCGCAACTCGCGGACGCGTTCTACAAACAGGCGACGGGCATGATGGACGCGCTCAAGTCGCGCTTCGGTGTGCCCGATTCGGACATGGTTTACCTCGCCGAGAACCCGGCGCGCGACGCTACACGGATCAAGGCTGCATCGACGAAGGAGAACGTGATCCGCGAGCTCACCGCGCTGGCTGAGCGATCCAAGACCGGCGATGTGCTCTTCGTGATGCTGATCGGGCATGGCAGCGGCGATGAGACGGCAACCCGATTCAACCTGCCGGGCCCGGACATCACCGCTGCCGATTTCGCACGCGTGCTCGATCCCGTCGGCGGTCCCATCATCGCGATCGTGAATGCCGCGAGCGCGAGCGGTGGCTTCATCGGGACCTTGTCGGGGAAGAATCGCGTGGTCGTGACGGCCACGCGATCGGACATGGAGAAGAACCAGACGCGCTTCGCGACCTACTTCGTGCAGGCGTACGCGAGCGACGTCGCCGACGCCGACAAGGACGGCCGTGTCTCGGTGCTCGAAGCGTTCGAGTACGCGCGTCGTGAAGTCGCTCGCGCCTACGAGAGCGAGAATCACATGCTCACCGAGCATGCGCAGCTGGATGACAACGGTGATCACAAGGGTACGGGGGCGCCTGACGCGAAGTCAGCCGACGGAGCGCTCGCGCGTCGCGTCTTTCTCGGAGGCCGCGCCGGCAGCGTGAGCGCCGTCGCGCGTGCGGCGTCGAGCGACCCGCGGGTCGCGGCACTCGAGCGTGAGAAGGACGTGATCGAGTCTCGACTCGATTCGCTCCGGCGGCGCAAGACGGCCATGGATTCGACGGCCTACGACAAGGCACTCGAAGATCTTCTCGTGCAGTTGGCGGAGAAGAACAAGGCGATTCGTGATGCGACGGGAGGTCGGCCATGATTCACGCGCCGATGGTGCGATTGGCTTTGCTGCTCGCGACGGTCGCGAGTGTGTCGTGCGCGAACGACCGACCCGTGTGGGCCTCGCAGGGCACGCACGATGACCCGACGGAGCTCAAGCGCGCGGGCGAACTGGAACGCAACGGCAAGTACGACGAGGCAATCGGCATCTACAGGACGCTCGCCTCGAAGGACGGCCCAACGGCCGTGCCGAGCCGCCGTGGGCTGCTGCGCACGCTGTCCGAAGTCGGCAAGTACGCGGACGCCGAGCAGGCCGGGAAGGGGTTCGTCGCCGGCGCGTCCGGCGCGGAACTGCAGAACGCGTTAGGCGAGGTGTTGCGGCTTCGCGGCAAGACAGCGGAGGCCGAGGCCGCATTTCGCGCCGCGACTGCGGCGCGAGCATCGGACAGTCTCACGGCGCGGCTGAATCTCGACATTCTTCGCTACGACCGCGGCGAGCACGCCGAGGCGCTGCGGGATCTGGACGGATTCATCGACATCTACAACACGCGTAAGCGGTCGCTCACCTCGGGTGAGCTCCTGGCGGTCGGGACCGCGTGTCGGTATCTGGGCGTCACGAATCCGCAGCTGTTCAAGGACGCGCTCAAGGCGTACGACGAGGCGCTGGCGCGTGACTCGACGAACCAGGAGGCCGAGCTCCGCGAGATCGAGCTCTTTCTCGAGAAGTACAACAGCGCCGACGCGAAGAAGAGCGTTGCCGCGTTGCTCGCAAAAAATCCACGACACCCGCGAGCGCTGCTGGCATCGGCGCGCGTCACGTACTTCGATGGAAGTGGTGCGGCCGCGGAGATCGTGAAGAAGAGCCTCGAGGTGAATCCGGATGCCGCGCCGGCGCGCGCGTTCCTCGGCTCCATCTATCTGGACGGCGAGGATTATCCGGCCGCCGCGAGCGAGGCGGAAAAGGCGCTGGCCACCGACTCGACGCTCGTCGAGGGCATGAGCGTGCTCGCGGCCGCGCGGTATCTGCAGGGCGATCGTGCCGGCTTCGATGCGCTCAAGCGCCGCGTGCTCGCTCACAATCCGAAGGCGGCGGACTTCTTCACAGACCTCGCGGAAGCGGCAGCGCGGAACCGCCTGTACACAGAAGCAGTGGCGTTCGCGCGGGAAGGCGTGGCCGTGGACTCCACGGCCTGGCGCACGTACGGTGTGCTGGGAATGAACCAGCTTCGCATCGGCGCGATGGATGAGGGTCGCAAGAACCTCGATCGCGCGTTCGCCGGCGACCCGTACGACGTCTGGATCAAGAACACGCTCGACCTGCTGGATACGTTCAAGGACTATCGCGAGACGACGTCTCCGCGGTTCCGGTTC
>Ga0310810_10010475_pt1 | contig 10797 bp, 7 predicted proteins | sample NCmetagenome_FD_207641 | JGI IMG/M metagenome (GOLD analysis project Ga0310810, IMG submission 207641) | Soil microbial communities from experimental microcosm in Duke University, North Carolina, United States - NC | ecosystem: Engineered > Artificial ecosystem > Soil microcosm > Unclassified ... | reverse complement strand
CTCAACTTACCGAGCAGGCGGCGCATCTCCTCAGAGCCCAGCAACTCCGCCGGATTGGGCGGCACTGGTCCTGAAGTCAACACCTTCAGGTTCGGCGTCCGGGCACAGACTTGCAGCAGGTTGTCGAGATTCTTCTCGCCGGACAACCAGGTCGTCAGTCCCCGCGAGTTGGCTACTTCAAACTGCGTGTGCAATCGCGGCCGTCGCAAGTCGCAATCGATGATCAAAACTTCCGCGCCGGTTTGCGCCAGCATGAAAGCAGTGTTGATGGCGGTCGTGGTCTTGCCTTCGGAAGGCTGGCTCGACGTGACCAGAATCGTCTTCGGCGGTTGTCCTGCCGACGACAGTAACAAGGACGTGCGCAAGTGCCGGTACGACTCCGCGATCGGCGAACGCACGTCGTCAACCATCGCGAGTGCCGTACTTTCACCGGGCGGCGGACTGGCTTGCGGCAGTCCTTTCACACGGACACCCCCGCGGCCCGCCGGAATCATCGCGAGCGCCGGCAGGTGAATATACCGATCGACGTCGTCGAGCGACTTCACCGTGTCGTCGAGGAAATCGAGCAGGAACGCGAGGCCGATACCCGCAACCAGCGACAACGCAAGCGCGATCATCACGTTGCGCAGACGCGGTGGTCCAACCGGCGCGCGCGGCAGACGGCTGTAGTTCTCGATTCTTACTTCACTGCCCTTGTCGCCCTGCGCGATCTCAACTTCACGCTTCTTCTGTAGCAGTGTGGCCAGGTACTGTTTGTTCGTCTCGAGTCGCTGCGTGAACGCCGCCATCTCAATTTGATCGCGCGTTTGCTGATCGGTGACGCCACGCTGCTGCATGTACATCTGGTGAATGCTTTTTTCGTGATTCTGTTCCGCTTCGTACGTCGCCTTGAGCATGGCAACGGCCTGCTCGGCGGCTTTTTGCAGCTCGGCTTCGAGACGTGTGATTGCGGCTTCGGTTTTCTTAACTTCCGGCCACTCGGCGGTGTAGGTGACCAGCAGGGCCGCCCGCCTGTCTTTCAGCTCTGAAATTCTTTTCTGAATTTCAGTGATGCGCTCCGATTTCACCACTTCGGGAACGGAGAAGATGTCTTTGGAGTCGCGCGCGCTTTCATACACCGCCTGCGCGTTCTTGCGCTGGTTTTCAGCCTGAAGCAGTTGCTTGCTCAAGTCGCCGAGACGTTGGCCTTCGACGTTGAGAGACGGCTCCATCGTGGGCGGCAGTCCTTTTTCACGCGCGTAATTGAACAGCGCTTCCGTGTCGTGACGGATTCGTTCCTGGTAATCAGCAATCGAGCGAGCCAGCAGGTCTTCGGCTTTGGTTGAATTTTGCGTCGTGCGCTCGACGTTGTTGGCCTGAAATACTTCCGCGAGTGCGTTCGCGACTTTCTGGGCCATCTCCGGATCGGTGTGGCGATACTTGATCAGGAACAGATTCGTGCCGACGATGCCTTCCACTTTTTCCGAGCCGACGATTGCATCTTCATACGGCTCTAGTGCGGAGAGCTCTTCCGGCGATAAAGGCTCGTCTCGAAGTTGCGCCTGGCCGATGACGTTGATGCCGCCGGGAGCAGTTGCAGGTGCGGCGGCCGGTTTCTTCTCACCGGAGACCATGCGTCGCAGCGCGGCGAAGACTCCGCCCTGCGTGCCACTGCCGAAGAAGCTTGAGTTGTGTTGCAGGTCAAGACTCAGTGCGACCTGGCGAGCGAGAGCCGGACTCTGAAGTAACTTGATTTGCGTTCCCCAGAAGTTTACGTCGGGCTGCGCGTTCAAGACTAACTTGTCGGTCGAAAGGATGTTGCCTTGCCGTTGCTCGATCCGGATCGTCGCTTCGGCCTCGTAGATCGAAGGCTGGCGAAACATCTGGACCGCGACCAGCGACGTGACGACCAGACACAAACTGAGGATTAGCCACTTCCGCTTCAGCACCACGAACAGGTAGTCGCGCAGCTGGTTCGGCTCGCTGGCGGCAGGACCATAGGATCTGACCTGTCCGATATCAGCAATTGGTCTATCGAGCGTACGCTCGACGGCGGCAGGCATGGGCATCAAACGATTATCTTGGGACATCAGGTGTTAACTCCCGCACAAATAAGAGGGCTGGATAATAACAGAGACTCGCGCACGATTGTAGGGCCGCGCCTCTGTCTTTTTTGAAGTTTTTCTCATGCAAAGTCGCAAAGTCTGCGAAGCGCTGCCGCGTATCTAAGAACTTTCGCTGCGTCTTTGCCTCTTTGCGTGAGAAATAAAATCCGCGAGGGCGTGTTGCCAGGGGCGCAGCGGCGCAAGGCCGAGGGCGTCGGAGAGAAGACATTTGAGACGCGAATTGTGCGGGCGGGGCGCGGGGCGTCCGAGCGAATCGCCGTTGACGATCTCGAGCCGCACGTCGTCCAGGCCAGCCAGCCGCAATGCTTCGCGCGAGAAAGTCTCAAAGCTGGCGCCGTCGCCGCTATTCACGACGTGATAAACGCCCGGCAAGTCGAGCGCGGCGAGCTCGCGCAATCTCATCGCCAGGTCGTAACCGTAAGTCGGCGTGCCCCAGTAATCCGCGATTGCTTTCAACGTCTCGCCACGCTCGGCGCGGGCAATCAACGTGCTAAGAAAATTCTTTCCACCGGGACCGAAGATGTATCCCGAACGCACGACGATCGTGCGCGCGTGCGCCGCTTGCGCCCGCCGCTCACCTTCGAGTTTGTATTTCCCGTAAACACTGATCGGCAACGGTTGATCGCGCTGCGTGTAAAACCCTTCCTTCGTGCCATCGAAAACGTAATCAGTCGAAATCGTGACTAAAACTGCATTGACGTCGCACGCGGCACGAGCGAGGTTTTCCGGCCCGAGCGAATTTACGCGCTCCGCTTTCCCCGCATCGCTTTCACAACCGTCGACATCAGTCCACGCCGCACAGTTAACGATCGCTTCCGGACGCTGCTCGCCGATTATGTTCTGAACCGCACGCGCGTCGCCGATATCAAGACCGTGATGGTCATACGCGATCACTTCATCATCGCCGGCCGCGCAATATTCGACCAGCGCGTTTCCGACCAATCCCGCCGCTCCAGCTATCAGAATTCTCAATCCGCCGTGACCCCTGTTCCGTACTGCGCTTTGTAGTAGTTGCGATAAGCGAGGTTTCTGACCTTCTCAATCCACCCATTATTTTCGCGGTACCAGTCGATCGTCTTTCTCAACCCCGTCTCCCACGTTTCGCGCGGTTGCCAGCCAAGCTCCGACTCGACCCGCGCCGGATCGATCGCATAGCGGCGGTCGTGACCAGGCCGATCCTTCACAAACGTAATCAAACTGCGCGGCTTGCCAAGCGTGTCCAGCAACGACTCGACCACCTCGAGATTGCGACGTTCATTACGCGCGCCGATATTGTAAACGCCACCCGAACGCCCATTCTCCATCGCCGCCAGAATCGCGCGACAGTGATCTTCAACGTAAATCCAATCGCGCACGTTCATGCCGTCGCCATAAACCGGAATCGCCTCGTCGTTCATCGCATTCGCGAGCGCGAGTGGCAAAAACTTTTCGGGAAACTGACGTGGTCCATAGTTGTTGCCGCAACGAGTCACGATAGTATTCAGTCCAAACGTGTGATGAGCCGCGCGCACCAGATGTTCCGCCGCCGCCTTCGAAGCCGCATACGGACTGTTCGGCGCGAACGCCGACGATTCAGTAAAGAAGCTGCCGTCGTCTTCAGGCAAACTCCCCATCACCTCGTCAGTCGAGATCTGCACAAAACGTTTCACTCCCCGCGCGCGCGCCGCGTCGAGCAAAATCTGCGTGCCGATGATGTTCGTATTTAGAAACTCAGCCGCCGACGCGATGCTGCGATCCACATGCGACTCAGCCGCGAAGTTGATCAATACATGTGTATTTTCATCGAGGTTCGCGAGCACCGCGTCGCGATCCGAAATGTTGCCGCATACGAAACGATGACGATGTGAATCGAGCCCGGCGAGATTGTCGGGATTGCCCGCGTACGTGAGCGCATCGAAGTTCACCACCCGACACTCCGGGTATTCTTCGAGCAGCAGTCGCACAAAACACGACCCAATGAAACCGGCGCCTCCGGTCACAAAAAAAGTTTTCATACTTGAACCTGTCTGGCCCAGAAATCCGCGTTAGCCAGTGACGGTAAAATACAACGCTTTCGCCGTCGAAACAAAAATGTCATCGAAATGCAATTTGACCTTCTGGGGAAAATGGTCTATTAAATCCAGCGCCTTTTTGAGATTAGGTCGCGTGACCTCCTCGCTCAGAGCTATGGACCGTTTCTATGGTCCATTCCAAGCAAGTTCCATGCTGGCTTATAGACTCGCAAACACGCTGGTCTAAGTATCCTGGCCACTTTTCAGACTAAGCCACTGCTAGCAATTTTCGCAGACCATTTCCAGCGATAGTTCTTCCTGTTTTATTTTCGGGTACAAGGTCCCGAGTCTCCTCGCGTGAGACTTTTCGAATCAGTCCTCAAGGAGAATACCCAGAATGATCAATGCTTTGCCCTCGAAATCGAGATCCTTTTGCAGTGGGCCGCGGTCATACTTAGCCCTCGCGGCTTTCATTGTCGTCGGGGCAGTCCTGGCCCTCCCACTCTTTACTGGAGCGGCGTCTTCTCCCACAGCGCCTAATGATAAAAATAAAATTACCGTTCAGATTAATAACTCGGTTTCCTCGCGTCCAGGGGTTACATTCCCAACTTTAAACTTCCTGGCGGCCGCGCCTTTTGCTGGTCCAGTTACGCTGGACACTTTCGCGGGCGACTGCACGACACCGAAAACTGTCTATAACATTCGAGATACTGATCTGACAGTTTGCGCGAAGTTTACGAATGCGGTTCCGGGCTGGCGAGTCATCTGGTCCAACGCTCGCGGTCAGGCCGTGCAGACCTCTACCATTACAGCAGCTAATTCATCGGCATCGTTTAATCTCACGACGTCCTCGAGCCTCGGCGACTGGCGCGTAATTCTGTTTGAGCCTTTCGGCGGCACCGTTCAGGCCGTGACGACTTTCACGGTGGTCGACGTAGACAATCCGAAAGCTGACCTGGCAGTCTCGAAGGGCGCCATCTCCGGCACCGCAGCTTCCGGAGGTCAAGCCCTCTTCTCGTTGCAGGTGACCAACAATGGACCAGACGCTGCTTCGGCGGTCCAACTCTCGGACGACGTTCCGGCAAACACAACGTTCTTATCGTTCGATCAACTTGCCGGACCAGTGTTCACTTGCACCAGTCCAAATGTCGGCGAGACGGGCTCCACGGTTTGTACCATCACCAGTCTTGCTCGGGGTGAGACGGCGTTCTTTGTCGCGAGCTACCAGGTCGGGAGTGTTCCCAACGGCACCGTGATTTCAAACACGGCGACCGTGACCAGCAGCACCGCCGATGTGGTGAATCCTGATGTCGACAACAACACCTCGACGGCAACGGTCGACGTACTGAACACACCATGCCAGCTTTCCACGCAGGAAAACATCACGGTTAGTGCTGACACCGGTCAGGCGGGCGCGGTTGTGACTTACACGACTCCGACCGGAACCGGCGACTGCGGTACGGCAACCACAGGTGAAGGCGGCGAGACGATTCCGGCAATCAGTTGTAATCCGGCGTCCGGCTCGTTCTTCGCAGTTGGTACAACCACCGTTATCTGCACCGCGCAAACCGGAGCCGTAACCAGCTTCCTGGTAACGGTTGACAATCCGGGCGCGCTTTCCATCTCGCTGAATGGACCACAATCGGAGACTTTGGAATGTGGCCAGCGATACGGAGATCCGGGCGCTACCGCGATCAACGGCGCGGGTCAATCGCTCGACGCCACCGTGACTTATAGCGCCGGCTTCGATCCTGATTCGCCGGCGGTGGGAAGTTATACCGGCACCTACACGGCAACCGAGGGGACAAACTCTGTTTCGACGACGCGCACGATCACTGTCACCGACACAGAAGGGCCGGCGATCACTGTCGACGGCGCAAATCCTTATCGAATCCAACAAGGTTCGTGCTCGCCGTTCGTAGACCCGGGCGTATCGGCCTTTGACTCTTGCGCTGGTCCAAAACCGGTTACTACCTCGATTTCCGGACCAGGTGGAGCGACCTCAGTCAACACGGGCGTAGCAGGCACCTACACGGTCACTTACACGGCAACTGATGGCACCCATCAAACCACCGCTACACGAACCGTGATTGTGGGCACCTTCCCGCCGGACGAAGTGGACCAGGTCGGTACCTCGAACATTCCGCCAACGATCACGCTCAACGGCGACGATGTAATCACGCTCGAGTGTGGCAACGCCTTTACCGATCCCGGCGCGACCGCGAGTGTTTGCGGCAACCCGGTGACGGTAACTACATCGGGAGCCGTTAACGTGCACGGACCCGGAACCTACACGCTCACTTATTCCGCCAGCGCCAACGGCTTCACGTCAGACGCGACGCGTATAGTGATCGTGCAAGACACCGTTGCGCCGGTAATCACGCTGAACGGTGCTAATCCGATGGTGGTGGGATTCGGCACAGTCTTTACCGATCCTGGTGCGACCGCGTCGGATGGATGTGCGGGTGACTTGACCGCGTCGATCGTCGTGACAGGCAGCGTTGATACCAACACCGTTGGTTTTTACGCGTTAACTTACACGGTGAGCGATCCGTCAGGACACAGTGATACCAAGGTGAGGACGGTAGAGGTTTCGCCTTACAACTTCACCGGGTTCTTTGCGCCGATTGACAATCCGCCCGCCCTGAATGAGATGAAGGCCGGCCAGGCAGCGCCAGTTAAGTTCAGCCTGGGTGGTAATCAGGGATTGAACATCTTTGCGGCGGGCTCACCAAGCTCGGTGCAGATAACCTGCGACACCAACGACCCGATCGCTCCGGTCGAAGAAACTGAGACGGCGGGTACCAGCTCGCTGACTTACGACTCAACCAGCGGTCTTTACAAGTACGTGTGGAAGACAGATAGCTCGTGGAAGAACACGTGCCGGCTACTCACGATTACCCTAAGAGACAATACGGTCCACACGGCGAAATTTAAGTTCAAATAGGGAACGTTTCGAGCGAGCGGCGTCATATGATTCAGGCGCCGCTCAATCGAGCCTTACACGAGGAATGGTCACTAATTATATTTTTATTGGCCACAAACTCTTTATTTCATTGGCGGGGAAATTCGGCGCAACAGTGAACGGAACAATAATCCTGGTTCTACTGACGGCCCCCCCAAGACCTTCAACTAAAGGAGACTAAAAATGAGTAAGTTTCGGTTCACGATCAAGGTTATGGCAATCGCGATCTTCATGTTTGCTACAGTCTCGATCGCCCAGGCACAAGCCTCCCGTACATGGGTGTCAGGCGTGGGAGACGATGCTAACCCCTGTAGCCGTACCGCCCCTTGCAAAACCTGGGCTGGCGCCATCTCTAAGACCGCCGCCTGCGGTGAGATTGATGCTCTCGATCCAGGTGGTTTTGGCGCCGTGACGATCACCAAGTCGATCACGCTCGACGGCACCGGCACCTTCGCTTCGATCCTCGCTTCGCTGGTGAACGGGATCGTGGTCAATGCCGCATCCACCGACGTAGTCACTATCAGAGGACTTTCCATAAACGGGTTCTGTAACGGCATAAACGGAATCAACATTCTTCAGGCGAAGACAGTGAACGTCGAGGATTGTGTAATCTTCAGGTTCAGTACCGGAAACGGAATCACCGTCAACGAGACTAACGACCTGAATTTGAACGTCAGAAATTCCGTCATCAGGGATTGCACACTTGATGGCATCAATACGGTCACGAGCGGCGCAGCGAACAAGGTCCAGGTCACGCTGGAACATGTTTCGTTGATCGGCAATGGCAATGGCTTACACGCCAGATCCGGTTCCCGCGTCACGGCGCGCAACTCCGTGTTCTCGAATAACGCCACGAACGGGATTTTCTCCGACGCGGCCGCCTCGAACTTCTCGAACGTATTCGTTTGGGATAGTCAGATCTCGTTGAACGGCGGAAACGGTGTTCGTGCGGGTAACGCCGGCAACGTTGGCATCTCTGGCGCCACCATCAACCAGAACATGATCGACCGCAACACCGGCAACGGTGTGTTGGTCAGCACTGGCGGCGTGGTCAATACCTTTACGAACAACTCGATCATCGGCAACGGCACTGACGGGTGTCCGGGTTGTACGGGTGTTGGACCGGGTAATTAACATTAATTACGCGGGACGTTAAGATAAGGCGGCTAGTCATTGATTAGCCGCCTTAGTTTTTGGCCGCGGATGAACGCAGATCTGATCCGCGTTTATCTGCGTTCATCTGCGGCTGAAACTAATCTCTGGTACGGAGATTGAGAAATGAAGAAGCTGCTGAGTTTTTTAATCTTGATTGGGCTGTCATTAGTTGCAGTTAATGCGCAGACTGCGTCGAAACTCCAGGGACGTTGGCACGTGACGTTAAAGATGGATGGACTCGAAAAAAATCTGATCTTCGAAGGAAAAGACGACGGCTCCGGATCGTTCAAGCTGCTCGACACCGCGCCGGACGATAAGCCCGTGGCGCAATCCGTTCCCGCCGTCTGGACGCAACTCACGAATGATCGCGTCAGTTTCACCGGCGAAGCCGAGCTGCCCATCGGCACGTGCTGCCGCGAAGTCGGGACAATGATCTTCAAAGGCAAATTCACAGACAGCAAAACGATCCACGGCACGCTAATTTTCATCACCAATGTCGATCAGGAAGAGAGCGCCTTTAAATTCCGTTCAGAGGTTGGTACGTTCACCGCCAACCGCGTTCTGAACTGACGCATGCACGGATATTCCCATCCTGATTACGCGCGCTCCCTCGCCGAGTTCGGTAATCCGCGCGCGTTGCCGCGCTGTAATGGCTGGATACTGGAACGCCCGATTGCTGCGACGCCATACCGCGATGCGATGGGTTGCTATCCGCTATTCGCCTGTCGTGATTGGTCCAAGCTCGATCTGGATCTCGAGGAGCTCAGTAACGATCTAGTCAGCCTCGGCATCGTCGCCGATCCTTTTGGCGAGCACGATCCAGCACAACTACGCAAATCTTTTCCCACGCTCGTCACGGCCTACAAAGAACACCTGGTCACGGACCTCTCACAATCACCGGATTCTTTCGTAGCGCCGCAGCATAGCCGCAAAGCGCGCAAGGCACTCGAACATCTCGACGTCGAGCGCGTCGCAGATCCAACACTGTTTGGCGACGTATGGATCGAACTGTATGCTAACTTGATTCAACGTCATGGCATTCGCGGACTGACCGCATTTTCTGCAACGTCACTCAAGGCGCAACTGGCTGTGCCCGGGGTTTCCATGTTCCGCGCCAGTCGAAATAACGAAACCGTCGGAATTACACTTTGGTACACGGATCGCGCCGTTGCCTATTATCATCTCGGCGCGTACAGCGATCCGGGTTACGCGCTCGAAGCGTCGTTTGCACTGTTCTGGCGCGCGCTAGAACACTTCGCGAACGAGTCGTTGCAATGGCTCGATCTCGGTGCGGGCGCCGGCATCTCCGCGCAGGCCGACGGTCTGACTCGCTTCAAGCGCGGCTGGTCTACCGGCACACGCACGGCATATTTTTGTGGTCGAATCTTCGATCAGTCGAAGTACGACGAGGTCATGAGAATTCGAAACGCTACCGCCACGAGCTATTTTCCGGCTTATCGACAGGGTGAGTTTGCGTGATGGCGGAGAAAAAATATCTCAGCATCGTTTCACATTACGAGTACTGTCTCGATCGATATGGCGACTCGCATCTCGGCGTAGACTGGCCCAAGGCCGAGGATGTGCAGAAGCGTTACCGCGTGATGCTCGACGTAATCAGACCGGCATCAGGCAGAGTCAGTTTGCTGGATTTTGGCTGCGGCGCTGCGCACCTCAACGAATACATCCGCGAACAACGACTGGACCACATCGACTACGCGGGACTCGACTTGTCGGAGAAGTTTGTGCGCTTGTCGCAAAGCAAGTTTCCTGAAAGTCGCTTCTTCTGTCTCGACTTGCTCGACGAGAACGCTTCGCTGCCGGACTTCGACTACATCGTGCTGAACGGCGTCTTCACGGAAAAACGCGAGCTGTCGTTCGACGAGATGCTGGCTTACTTCAAGCAACTCATCGCGCGCGTGTTCGCACACGCAAGCATCGGGATCGCTTTCAACGTGATGTCAAAGCACGTCGAGTGGGAACGGAACGATCTTTTCCACTTGCCGTTTGATACTCTGGCCGAGTTTTTAACGAAAGATTTGACGCGAAATTTCGTCTTCCGCAACAATTACGGACTCTACGAATACACGACTTACGTTTACCGCGACTAAGCAATGGCGAAGGTGATCATTTTCGGCGTTCAGGATTTTGCGCAACTGGCGAAGTTCTACCTGGAGCACGACAGCGAACATGAAGTGGCGGCCTTCAGCGTTCACGAGCGCTACCTGCCTGAAGCAAAGACTTTCGAAGGACTGCCCATCGTCGCGTTCGAGAACGTCGAGGAAATTTATCCGCCCGCGGCCTTCAAATTTTTCGCGCCGATGTCGCCCAGCCGGATGAATAAGCTGCGTGAGTCAGTCTATAACCAGATCAAGCAGAAGGGTTATGAGTTGATCAGCTACGTAAGCTCCAAAGCGACCATCTTTCCGGGAGCGGCGATCGGTGACAACTGTTTCATACTCGAAGACAACACGATTCAGCCCTTCACGTCGATTGGCAACAACGTGGTGTTGTGGAGCGGCAATCACATCGGGCATCACGGAGTGATCAAAGACCACGTGACGTTTACTTCGCACGTGGTCCT
>Ga0310810_10010474_pt1 | contig 10797 bp, 6 predicted proteins | sample NCmetagenome_FD_207641 | JGI IMG/M metagenome (GOLD analysis project Ga0310810, IMG submission 207641) | Soil microbial communities from experimental microcosm in Duke University, North Carolina, United States - NC | ecosystem: Engineered > Artificial ecosystem > Soil microcosm > Unclassified ... | reverse complement strand
AATCGGGCGGGCGCAGGGTCCGCAGCCCTCAGACCGCCTGTGAGCCGTGTCACTGAACGCTCGGCGACAGCCTCGTCAGTGCTTCAGTCCCGTCGTCCAGTTGAGGACAACGGTAAAGGGTGCCGAGGCGCTGGGCCCGACCGGGTTCACGAGTAGAAATCGGCGGCCGTCCGCCGACACGTCGCCGACGACGGTTCCGGGGGCAGTCTGGAAAAGCGGCGCGGGCGTTCCAGCCTGGAACTCCGGCCCGGGCTTGACGTCGACCGCCATCATCTTCCCGTCCGCGGCCAGGTAGAACAACTCCCGCCCATCGCGACGCCAGCGCGGCGAGGTGCCACCCCGCCGTGAGATTGGCGTGCTGCTGCCGACGCCGGCCGAGCCGCCGCTGAAATCGCTCGTGAACCCACGCACGTACACTTCGTAGGCGCCCGACTGATTCGAGATGTAGGCGACCCATCGCCCGTCCGGGGAGAACGCGCCCTGGTCCTCGACGAATTCGCTCCGTATGAACGGCACCGGCTTGCGGCCGTCGGACGCTGATACCCACAGGTCCATCTTCGAGTTGGGGTCGGCCACGAAATACATGAGAAATCGCCCATCGGGCGACCAGCCGGTCGGAGTAGCCAGACCGGCACTGGTGGACCGCAGCAGTTCCCTCTCGTCACCTTCACCGCTGGCGCGTTTCTCGTGAATCGAGTTCTTGTCGGCGGTGAAGGCAACGCGCGTGCCGTCCGGAGACCAGACGGGAGATTCGGCCACGCCACGGCCAGAGGTGAAGCGCAGCGCCCCCCCGCGCGCCAGGTCCAGCAGCCACAGGTCGGCCCTCGACGGGTCCTGCGGGTCCGTGCGTGACGCAATCGCGCGCGTCCCATCCGGAGAAAGCCTGGCGCCCCGGAATCCACCGGGATCCGAGCCTCGACCGGCCGCAACACCCTGCCGATCGAACCAGCTGACCTGGGAGTCGGTGTCAGCCGTGCGATACACCAGCACGTCGTTGGCGGAGGTTGCGAAGAACCCGCCGTCACGAAACGTCCCGATCCGCTCGGCGATTGGCGTCGCACTGCCAACAATAGCCAGCCGGTCGGGATCGAAAGGCTGCCCGACCAGCGTACCTTCGCGAACGTAGAGCAGCAGTCCAATGCCGGACACCTTGGAGGCGGCATACGTCAAACCGACCGCGTAGGGCATCAACCGCTCGGTGCTCTGCTCGTCTGGCTTCGCGTCGATCGATCCGACGTAGGTGCCGCCGAGGTCAGGCGCGCTTGGTGAGATCCGCAGATAGACGAAGTGACGTCCATCGGGCAGGAACGTGGGAATCAGGTGGAACTCTTCCTTCCGATCCGCATCGAGCGTCGTGACTGGCACCGCGGCGCCACCGGTCTCGCGAACGCGCAACACGCCGCCCTCCGTGTTGCCAACGAGAATCTCGCCATTGCGGTTCCACGTGCCGCCGACGCCCACTCCAGGCAGGTCGCACAAGGTTTGGGCCGGGCCGCCCGATGCCTCCACTTTCTTGAGCTTGCCGCCCGCGTCGAACGCGATGAAGCGGCTGTCAGGTGACCAGAACGGAGGAGGCGCCGGACCGAACACGTCGGACCCGGCGACGAAGCGGGCGTCCAGCGACTGCATGTCGCGCACCCAGAGCCGCGCAGTGCCGTCGGAGCCGAGCCCGAAAAACGCCAGGTGGCGGCCGTCGGGAGAGATGCTGAAGTTGCCCGGCCCCGCCAATTCGACCGCAGGCGGGATCCGGAAGCGGATCGGATCGACCGCGACCGGCTGCTCGACCACGTGCTGATAGGCCACCGGGGCGAGCGTCGCCAGCAGCAGTCCCGCGACAGCCCAGCCGATCCAGGCGCCGCGTCTGGCCGGTGAGGCAGTGTCCGGTGCGTGCGGCGGAGTCGGACTCCTCGTCGTGTCGGACAACGTCTCCAGCGCGAACGCCAGATCGCTCGCGGTCTGAAATCGTGCTGAAGGCTTCTTCTCCAGGCACCGCTCGACGATGTGGACGAGGGCGGGCGGGATCGCTCGATGGTTCGAGCCGAGATCGTGAGGATGATCGTTGAGAATCGCCGTCAACGTTTCCGGGGCCGTCTGGCGGTCGAAGGCGCGGCTGCCGGACAGGACCTCATACACGATCGCACCGAATGCGAATACGTCGGTGCGGTGATCGACGGCGAGGCCGCGCACCTGTTCGGGCGACATGTAGCCGACGGTGCCGAGCACGAGGCCGATCGCGGTGTGTGGCGACTCGGTTGGCAGCGCGCTGTGATCACCGGTGCCATCGGCGAGCAGCTTGGCCAGTCCGAAGTCCAGAATCTTGACGCGGCCGTCGGCCGTGATGAAGAGGTTGTCGGGCTTCAGGTCGCGGTGGACGACGCCTTTCTCGTGCGCCGCGGCGAGGCCGCGCGCGATGGCGATGGCGTAACCGACCGCCGTGCGCACCGGAATGGGAGTAACTCCGCGAAGCTGTTCGCGGAGCGTCTGCCCTTCGAGCAGTTCCGAGACAATGAACGGCGCGTTCCCTTCAATCCCGATATCGTGCACCGCCAGGATGTTGGGATGATTCAGCGCGGCAGTGGCGCGGGCTTCCTGCTCGAAGCGACGGAGACGATCCGGATCTTCCGAGAAGGCCGCTGGCAGCACCTTGATCGCGACGTCGCGCCCCAGCCGCGAGTCGTGCGCTCGATACACCTCACCCATGCCACCCGCGCCAAGTGCAGCGAGGATGGTATAAGGCCCGAGGCGAACGCCGGGCGCGAGGGTCATGAGCGTCCCGATTCTAGTTGGTCGCGTGCCGGCCCGGTAGGAGAACTCGGGGGCTTGGCCTGAGCGCCCCGCTCAGCCGGATGGACCATAATGGAGAGATACCTCCCGGGACGACCTTGATACAGAGCAACATCCGGAACTTCTCGATCATCGCGCACATCGACCACGGCAAGTCCACCCTGGCCGACCGTTTCCTCGAACTGACCGGCGCACTCCAGGCCCGCGAGATGGAAGCCCAGGTCCTCGACACGATGGACCTGGAGCGCGAGCGCGGCATCACGATCAAGGCACACCCGGTTCGGCTCACCTACAAGGCCGACGATGGCCTGAGCTACGTGCTGAACCTGATCGATACGCCAGGGCACGTGGACTTCGGCTACGAGGTGACCCGCTCGCTCGCCGCGTGTGAAGGCGCGCTGCTGCTCGTGGACGCATCGCAGGGCGTCGAGGCGCAAACCCTGGCCAACGCCTACCTGGCGGTCGACAACAGCCTCGAGATCATTCCGGTCATCAACAAAATCGACCTGCCGAGCGCTCAGCCCGAAGAGGCACGACGCCAGATCGAGGAGATCGTCGGCCTCGACGGCAGCCACGCCATCCTCGCCAGCGGCAAGGACGGCCGCGGCGTCAAGGACATCCTCGAGGCCATCGTCCACCGCCTGCCGCCGCCGGAAGGCGATCCGGAGGCGCCGCTCAAGGCCCTGATCTTCGACTCGTGGTACGACTCGTATCGCGGCGTGGTGATCGTCGTCCGGGTGCTCGAAGGCACGATCCGGACCGGCACCAAGGTCCTGCTGATGAACACCGCCCAGGACCACGAAGTGGAGCAGCTCGGGGTGTTCACGCCGAAGCCGGTTGTCGTGGACAAGCTTGGTCCGGGCGAGGTCGGCTTTGTCGCCTGCGGCATCAAGCGCGTCGCCGACGCGCAGATCGGTGACACGGTCACCGAGACGGCACGGCCGACGCCGGAGCCGTTCCCCGGCTTCAAGGAGCTGAAGCCGATGGTCTTCGCCGGGCTCTACCCGGTCGAGAGCCATCAGTATGCCGAGCTGCGCGAGGCGCTCGAGAAGCTGCGCCTGAACGATTCGGCGTTCTTCTTCGAGCCGGAAACCTCGGTCGCGCTCGGCTTCGGATTCCGCTGCGGCTTCCTCGGCCTGCTGCACATGGAGATCGTCCAGGAGCGGCTCGAGCGCGAGTTCGACATGGACCTGGTGACGACAGCGCCGGGTGTGTTGTATCGGGTGACGACGACCGACGGCGAGGTGACGGAGATCGACAGTCCGGCCAAGCTGCCGGAAGCCGGGAACATCTCGAAGATCGAAGAGCCGGTGATCACCGCGACCATCCTCACGCCATCCGAGTTCGTGGGCGCCATCCTGCAGCTCTGCCAGGACAAGCGCGGCGTGCAGAAGGCGTTGGAATACAAGACGTCGGATCGCGTGCTCATCACCTACGAGCTGCCGTTCAACGAGGTCGTGCTCGACTTCTACGATCGGCTCAAGACGATGTCGCGGGGATATGCGTCGCTCGACTATCACGTGACCGGGTTCTGGGCCTCGCCGCTGGTCAAGCTCGACATCCTGGTGAACGGCGAGCCGGTGGACGCGCTGTCGATCATCGTCCACCGCGATCGCGCCTACGATCGCGGCCGGATGCTGGCCTCGAAGATGCGGGAGCTGATTCCCCGGCAGATGTTCGAGGTCGCGATCCAGGCGGCGATTGGCAGCCGGATCATCGCGCGGGAGAGCGTCAAGGCCCTGCGCAAGAACGTGCTTGCCAAGTGCTACGGTGGCGACATTACCCGGAAGCGTAAGCTCCTGGAGAAGCAGAAGGAAGGCAAGAAGCGGATGAAGCGGGTTGGACGGGTGGAGATTCCGCAAGAAGCCTTTCTCGCGGTGCTCAAAGTTGGCGAAGAATAGACCAGGCCCCATGGCTGAAGCAGCGTTTCGCAAATCGACGGTCCGCGAATATTTCGAATCGCTCGTCGTCGCGGTGATTCTGGCGCTGTTCGTGCGGACGTTCGGGTTCCAGGCGTTCAAGATCCCGACCGGTTCGATGGAACCGAACCTGCTCGTCGGCGATCACCTGCTGGTCAACAAGTTCATCTTCGGGCCGTCGCTGAGCGGCATCGAGCGCGCGGTGCTGCCGATGCGGCCGATCGAGCGCGGCGAGGTGCTGGTCTTCAAGTACCCCGAACAGCCGGACCGTGACTTCATCAAGCGCGTCATCGGCCTGCCCGGCGAAACGCTGGAGCTGCGCAACCAGATCATCTACATCAACGGTGCGCCGCTGTTGGAGCCGTACGCCCACTACCAATTGCCGCCGAGCGACAGCACCGGTAACAGCGAGGACGGGGACGTGCGGAAGAAGTACGGGCCGGTAACGGTTCCGCAGGACCACTACTTCATGATGGGCGACAACCGCGACGACTCGCAGGACAGCCGCTACTGGGGCTTCCTGCCGGCCACCTACATCAAGGGCCGCGCGCTTTTCATCTACTGGTCGTTCGGCGGGCCGCAGGGGACGCGCTGGGGCCGCATGTTCCACCAGATTCACTGAGAGGATCGCCGGCGTCCGTCGGCGTACTCTTCCTCGTAACGCTCCATTCACTCGCTCGAGACGCGGACAGCCCGCCTGGGAATATTCCAAGGCGCCGCGCGATTAGAGAGTACAAGTGCGCGACCAGCCGACGTTCGATGCGGGAACCCGATCGAATCGACGGCGGCGCGTGCGTGTCTGGACTCTTAATCCGTACAAGGAGCTGTCATGCGATACGTGCAAATAATGTTTGGTGTGTTCTGTCTCGCGAGCGCCGGGGCGGCGTGGGCCGGTCCGGTCGTGCGCGAGGCGTCGGGACCGACGGCAGCGTCGATTCAGGCCGCCGTCGATCGATTCAGGGCCGACCTCGGGCCCAACAACGGCGTCGTCCCCGGCTCGCAGCCAGGCGGGCGCCGGGAAATCAACTGGGACGGCGGCGGAGCCGCCGCCGCGCCCACCTTCGACGGGCCCGTCCTGACGCGCTTCGTCCCTCGCGGAGCAAGGATCGTCACCTTTGGAACGGGATTCGAGACGAGCGGCGCACCCTCGGCTGAGTTCGACGACATCAACCCGTCCTACAGCGCGCAGTTCGCGCCATTCAGCCCGCCGCGGCTCTTCATCGCGACCGGCACCAACGTGCTGGACGTCCTGTTCAACGTGCCCGGCAACGGGACCATCGCAGCCGGCGTCACCGGCTTCGGCGCCGTGTTCACCGACGTCGACTCGGACACGAGCACCCGCCTGCAGTTCTTCGCTCCCGACGGCGCGCTGCTCTTCGAGCGCTTCGTGCCGGCAGCCGCCGGCAACGAGACCCAGTCGTTCCTTGGTGTCTCGTTCGACAGCGGAGAAATTGTCGGACGCGTCCGCATCGTGAGCGGCAACGCCGCGCTCGGACCGGACGAGACGGACGCTCGCGATCTGGTAGCGATGGACGACTTCATTTACGGCGAGCCCGTCTCCACGGCCGGCGTCGTCATCTCTCCGGACTCGGGAGCTGCGTTCCAGATTGGCAGTTTCGATCTCGTCATCGGCGTCGAAGCCCCGCCGGCCCCGCTGACCGGTGGTCGCGTCATCTTCGACGGACGCGACGTCACCGCCGGTTTCGCGGCGTGCTTCCGTCCGGGCACCCTGCGGCGGGGCGGGTCCACATTCAGCTGCCAGGTCCCGCGCAACCTGCTGTCCGAGGGCGAACACGTTGTGCAGGTCGTCGTCACGTTCGCGGACAACACTTCGGGCCGGAATGCGGTTCGATGGACCGTCCTCGGGGCCTCGCAGCCGTAACCCACGGGAACGGAACGCCAAGAGGAGTTGTTGGGCCGGCGCGCGCCGGTTGGGCCTCGCCCAGCCGCCGCCTGCCGGCCCTTTGTCTATGCCAGGCGGTCTCAGACAAACGCGGCCGTCGCCACTTCTGGAGCATCCAACCGTCCCGCGCCAGCGGAGCGTTCCCTTTGCGCCGTGAGCGCGCTACGGAATGAGCGGCGGGCGCGTGAGAGGCCCGACATCACGGTGCCGACGGGAATACCCATGACGTCGGCCACCTCGCGGTACGACAGCCCCTCCAGCTCGCGGAGCACGAGGATTCGGCGGACACGATCCGGCAAGCCTTTCATGGCCAGTTCGATCAATCGAGCGTGATCGGTCTGGAGCAGTAAGGTCTCCGGGTCGGTCCCGGGCAGCGTGCCGCTGTGCTGCTCTTCGTCGAAGGAATCAGTGGCGGCACGGACTCCGTTTGGGCGCCAGCCATAGCATGTGTTGCGGACGATTCTGAGGAACCAGGCTCGGCCGTTTCCGCCGGTGAAGGTTCGAAACGATCGGAACGCTCGCAGCGACGCTTCCTGCACCGCGTCTTCCGCGTCGTCTTTGTCGCGTATCAGCCATCGCGCCAGGCGATGTGCCGCGTGGAGATGGGGAAGGACGATGAGGTCGAAGCTCTCGTCCGGTACCGGCGCCGCCGGCGGCTCGTAGTCGGCTGTCATGAAGCCAGTCTGGGAGGCGAATCGGGGCGCGCCCACCCACAACACCCGCACAGGATTCGTACGGCGCCCGTACGAGCTGCTTTCCGATCTCCTGAGTGGGTATGGACTCATCGAACGGACCGGCGGGACACGACGACTCGGCAGTTTCGGAGACAACGGATGACAATCGGGAGGTATTCGGCGCGCGGCTGAAGGCGCTGCGGATGTCGGCGGGCCTGACCCAGGAGAGACTCGCGTCCATTTCCGGCCTCTCGGTTCACGCTGTGAGCGCGCTCGAGCGCGGCGAACGACGGCGGCCTCAGGTCGACACCGTCCGCGCGCTTTCCGCGGCTCTCGACCTGACCGGAGAGGGCCGCGACTTGTTGATGCGCGCACGGGCTGCCGCTCCCGCGGCCGTCGGGAAACCGAGCCGCGCCTCAATCCCTCTGTCATTGACGACGCTTCTGGGCCGCGAGGCCGACATGGAAATCCTGAGGCAGTGGCTGGCCCTTCCGGACGCACGAATCATGACCCTGACCGGACCAGGAGGGGTCGGCAAGACGCGGCTGGCTCTCGAAATCGCGCGCGCGATTTCGGCACAAGGCACAACCCGGGTGGTGTTCGTGCCGCTCGCCGCGATTCGGAGCCCCGCGCTGGTCGCTCCGGCCATTGTCGAGGCACTCGGCCTCACTGATGTCAACGCGCTCGCGTCGCCGGCCGGCGCACGGATCGCATGTGGCGGCCGTCCCTTGCTCCTGGTGCTCGACAATTTCGAGCAAGTCCTGGGGGCGGCGCCAGTGGTCGTCGATCTCCTCTCGTCGGTCGCGTCGCTCCGTGTCCTCGTCACCAGCCGCGCCCCGCTGCGTGTGCGAGGAGAGCGGGAGCTCGGCGTGAGACCTCTCGCGCTTCCGACCTCGACGACGTCGCCTGCGGATGTGGCCCGGAGTCCTGCCGTCCGCCTCTTCGTGGAGAGGGTGCGTGACGTGCGGCCGGCCTTTCGACTCACCTTCGCAAACGGCGCCGCCGTAGCGGCGATCTGCCGGCAGCTGGACGCGCTGCCTCTCGCGCTCGAACTTGCGGCCCCGTGGATGAAGGCTCTGACACTCGAGAATCTGCTCCAGCAGCTCGAGCACGACGTTCTCGTGTTGCCTCTCGGTCCACGCGATCTTCCGGAGCGCCAGCAAACGATGAAGGCCACGGTCGCCTGGAGTTATCAGCTCCTGGACTCCGACGAGCAGCAGGCTCTCCGCCGACTCAGCGTGTTGCCGGGCCGGTTCTCGATCGAGGCGGCAGCGGCGGTTCTGTCCGGCCGAAAGATGGTCCCCAGGGAAGACAGCACGCTCGGCACAGTGGCGCGCCTGATTGACAACAGCCTGCTTCTACGGGCTGACTCGTCGATGTCAGCTCATCCGCTGTACGAGATGCTCGAAACCGTCCGTGCATATGCGGCCGTCGAGCTTGCCGACGCTGGTGAGCGCGACGACGCTCTGCAGCAATTGGCGCGTTACCACGCAAGTGGGGCCTCGCGCGCGGCCAGCGGTTTGCTCGGATCGGACCGGCCGAATCGCTGGGCCGCAGCGTAAAATGCTGCCTCATGAGACTCAGCGCTCCGGCTTCATTTGGGGCGCAGCTCAAGGCTCTTCGCGAAGCGGCAGGCTATACACAGGACGAGCTCGCGACGATTGCCGGCCTCTCGGTTCATGCGGTGAGCGCGCTGGAGCGCGGCGAGAGGCGACGCCCCCACCTCGAGACGGTTCGCGCGCTCTCCGCTGCCCTCGACCTGACGGCGGCAGCTCGCGACGCACTCGTCCTGAGCGCCCGGGCGCCGGCGCGCGACCCGGCGGTGGACGAGCTGAGCGCCATTTCGCTGCCCCTGGCGCTTACGGGCCTTCTTGGTCGCGATGCCGACCTGGAGACGCTGCGGCTCTGGCTCGCCGACGCCGGTGCGCGCCTCATCACCCTCACCGGGCCCGGGGGGGTGGGCAAGACCCGGTTGGCGCTGGAGCTCGCACGCGACGCCGCGGAGGTTCGAGCGACGCGCGTGGCGTTCGTCTCGCTGGCCGCGCTTCGGGATCCGGCTTTCGTCGCCTCGGCGATTGCCGAAGCTCTCGGCCTCTCCGATGTAACCCCGCGCGAGCTGCCGGAGCGCGCCCGGACCGCGTGTGACGATCGGCCGACATTACTGGTGCTCGACAATTTCGAGCAAGTCGTGGAAGCCGCGCCGCTCGTCGCGGATCTCCTGGCCTCGGTCGCGCCGCTTCGCGTGATGGTCACCAGCCGGACGCCGATCCGCGTGCGAGGGGAACGGGAGTATGCCGTCGGGCCGCTCGCCTTGGACCCGACGGCGGACGCGATGGCGCCCGCCGATTTGGCCAGGGTTCCGGCGGTGCGGCTCTTCATGACGCGGGTTCTGGACGTGCAGCCCGCGTTCCGCCTCACAACGGCGAACGCCCGCACCGTTACCGCGATCTGCCGTCGGCTCGATGCGCTGCCGCTGGCCCTCGAGCTCGCCGCGCCGTGGCTCAAGGTCCTGACGCCCGACAACCTCCTGCACCAGCTCGAGCGCGACGTCCTGATCTCCTCATTGCCGGGGCGCGACCGCCCCGAGCGTCAGCAGACGATGAACGCGACAGTGGCGTGGAGCTATCAGCTGCTGGATTCGGGCGAGCAGCGTGCCTTCCGCCGCTTCGGCGTTCTGCCGGGCCTGTTTCCGATCGACGCCGCCGCGGAGGTCCTTGTCGAAGGTGACGCGGCGGCTGGCCACGACGCGGCGCTCCGAGCGGCGGCGGCCTTGATGGACAAGAGCCTGCTCCTGCGCTCGGAGACGTCTGCGGTCGCGACCTGTCCGCTGTACTTCATGCTCGAGACAGTGCGCGCGTACGCGAACCTCGAGCTCGTCGCAACGGGCGAACGTGACGATGCGATGGAGGGGCTGGTGCGCTATGCCACGAAGGAAGCCTCGTTCGCCGCACAAGGGCTGGTCGGACCGTCGCAAGTCGAATGGCTGGATCGGGTCCGCGAGGATCTCGAGAGCTATCGTGTGGCCCTGTCGTGGCTCATCGAGCGCGGCCGCGCCGGCGAGGCGTCCGATATTGCCTGGGGCCTGAAGTACTTCTGGGTGATCAGAGGGCATGCCGCCGAGGGCCTCGACTGGTATCAGCGGATCCTGGACGTGCCGTCGCTATCGCCCGCAGCCGAGTTGAGGACGCTCGCCGGCACCACCGTCCTGTGGTACACGCAAGGGGAACTCGGGCGCGCGCAAACCGGGCTGGCCCGCGCTCGCGCCCTCGCTGCCGACGTGGACGACCCGGAAGCACGAACCCACGTCGAATATCTCTCGGGGCACGTCGAGAATGCCGCGGGTCACGTGAGCGCCGCCCGCGCCTGGTTCGCCGGCAGCGTCGAACGGTTCCGGGCGCTTGCGATCCCCTCGGGCACCGGAAATGCCCTGAGCGCGATGGCGGCAATCGCCCTCGCGGCCGGTGACGCCGAACAGGCTGATCGCCTGCTCGACGAAGCCACGGCGGTGCTGCGACAG
>Ga0310810_10010473_pt1 | contig 10797 bp, 14 predicted proteins | sample NCmetagenome_FD_207641 | JGI IMG/M metagenome (GOLD analysis project Ga0310810, IMG submission 207641) | Soil microbial communities from experimental microcosm in Duke University, North Carolina, United States - NC | ecosystem: Engineered > Artificial ecosystem > Soil microcosm > Unclassified ... | reverse complement strand
GAACCTGCGCTTTTACGTGCGGCGCGAGGTGCCGGGCGAGAGTCGTCGCGCGGTGACGTTCATCAGGGAGATCGTGCCGCGGCGAGCGATCGCGCTCGTGGCGCGGCTGGCGTACCACGAGCCGTACATCGCGCGGCCGATGCGACACTCGCTCGAACGCGCCTCCGGCGATGCGCCGATGCGCGTGTCATACGAGTGGCGGCAGGGAGCGGCGTGGAGCGGCCTCGCGGTGGAGTGCCGCGGTCCGTCGCGCGAGATCGAGGCGGGCTCGGAGGAGGAGTTCATCACGGAGCACTACTGGGGCTACACGCGCCAGCGCGATGGCGGCACGGTGGAGTACCGCGTGACGCATCCACGGTGGCGGGTGTGGACGGCGGAGCGGGCGACGCTGGGCGGGGATCTCGAGGCGGTCTATGGGAAGGAGCTCGCGGCGGTGCTCGCCGGCGCGCCCAGCTCGGCATTCCTCGCCGACGGGTCGGAGATCGCGGTGCATCTCCCGAGGCGGGTGGGGAAGTGAGGGGCGCCGAGGGTGCGAAGGGAGGCGAAGTCGGTCGCAGCGCCATCGACGCACTCACCCGTGACTGTCTCGACGTGTGTGACGCCGGACTGCCGTGGCGCCGTAGCGACGGCCGCCGCCGACGTGGCATCAGGCGTGCCCCACGTCGCCGGGATGCCTGCGCTACGAGCGCCAAGCGGAGTTGTGAAGTCCGGCAACCCACGCTAACGTCTGCGGCCCCAGCTTCCGGAGAGTCCGATGAGGACTTCATCGCTGTTCGTCGCTACCGCGCTGGCCACTCTCGTGGCCCGCGTTCCGTGCAGCGGCCAATCGACGCCGGAGCGACCGGCCTCGGAACCGACGGCGCTGCGTGAGCTCACGCGAGCGCTCGCCGGCAAGTGGCAATTGGACGTCCGCTTCGAGGCCGTTCCCGCCACGGGGAACAAGGTGATTTCCGGCGCGGGGGAAGAGTCGTGGAGCGCCGGCCCGGGCGATATCACGCTGCTCGAGCAGGAACACATCCCTTCACCCTTCGGCGAGACCTTCCTGCTCGGAGTGATCTGGTGGGATCGCGCGCGGCATCGGCTCGGCGGCATGGAGTGCAACAGCGATCTGCCGATGACCTGTGATCTCACGGGCGCCTTGAAGGACATCACGATCAGTTGGGATGGCAAGAAGTTCCAGATCGACGAGCTCGAGACGCACAACGGCCGACACACCGTGTGGCACGAGTACTGGACCGACATCACGCCGGATTCCTTTACCCAGAACGGTGACGTCACTCGACCCGATGGAACGACGACGCGGTTCATGACCATCCATGGAAAGCGTGCGAAGGCGTTGAAGACGCTCGGTGCCGCCGAGTTGCGTACGCGCTCGCTGATTCCATTGACGCATCGACGAGCATGAGCCCATCCCGCTCCGGCTACGCCGACACGAACGGCATCCAGCTCTACTACGAGATCCACGGCGAGGGCGACCCGCTCGTGCTGATCCATGGCGGCCTCACGACCATCGGCGAGATGGAGGCCTGGCTGCCGCCCCTCGCCGCGACGCGCCAGGTGATCGCGGTCGAGATGCAGGGGCACGGCCGCACCGCCGACACGGATCGCCCGCTGAGCTTTCCGACGCTCGCGGACGACATCGTCGCCCTGCTCGACCATCTCGCGATTCCGCGCGCCGACGTCGCCGGCCACTCCTTCGGCGGCGCGGTCGCGCTGCGCGTCGCGATCCAGTCGCCGGAGAGGGTCCGCCGGCTCGTCGTCGTCTCCTCGCCGCACGCGCGGTCGGCCTGGTACCCGGAGGTCCGCGAGGGAATGAGCCAGGTCGGCGCATCGCTCGCCCCCAACATGATGCAGACGCCGACCGGCGAGCTCTCGCGCGGATGGCCCGAGCCGGAGCGCTTTCCTCGCTTCCTCGACAAGATGGGGAAGCTCATGAGCGAGGACTACGACTGGTCCGACGCGATCGCGGCGCTGCCGATGCCGGTCCTGCTCGTGTTCGCCGACAACGACTCGATACCGCAGCGGGAGATCGCCGAGTTCTTCGCGCTCCTCGGCGGCGGCGTGAAGGAGCCCGGCTGGCTGAACACGCAGCTGTCGCGATCGCGGCTGGCGGTGGTGCCCGGCTACAGTCACTACAATTTCATCAGCTCGCCGGAGGTCGCGCCGATCGTCGCGCGGTTCCTCGCCGAGCCGCTCTCGGGCTCGACGAGCGGCGCCGCGGCCGCGTCCAAGGTCTCGTAGAGCGCGCCGCGCCGAACGCTCACGGGCTCGCCGAGCGCACCGACGGACATCATCATCGAGGTCGAACACGTGGCAGCACGGAAGACGACGAAGAAGGTGGCGAAGAAGTCCGCTCCCGGCGGCGCGGACGGCCGTTCCGAGGCCAAGGGCTTCTCGGCCGAAGAGCGCGCTGCCATGCGCGAGCGCGCGAAGGAGCTCGCGTCGGCGCGCTCGGGCGGCGATGCGGCGAACGAGGAGAGCGCGGTGCTCGCGAAGATCGCCGAGATGTCGCTCGTGGATCGCGCGATGGCGAGCCGAGTCCACTCACTCATCAAAGCCGCCGCGCCGGACCTCGCGCCGCGCCTGTGGTACGGGATGCCCGCGTGGGCGAAGGACGGCAGGGTCGTCTGCTTCTTCCAGAGCGGTGCGAAGTTCAAGGCGCGCTACTGTACGATCGCCTTCAGCGACCGCGCGGCGCTCGACGACGGCGACATGTGGCCGACGTCGTATGCGTTGACGAAGATCGGCGCCGCGGAGGAGCAGCGCATCCGGGAGCTCGTGCTGCAGGCGGTGCGCTGAGCGGGCGCATGCCTCGCAATCCGTCCGGCCTCCTGCTCGTCGTCGCCGGCGCGTTGCTGATCGTCGTCGGACTCCTCGTGTGGTCCGGCGCGATCTCCTGGTTCGGACGTCTTCCGGGCGACATCCGCATCGAGCGAACTTCGACGCGCGTCTACGTGCCGATCACCTCGATGCTGCTCGTCTCGATCGCGCTCTCCCTCGTCCTCGCGATCGTCCGGCGGCTGCGATGATGCGACGATCTTCGAGAGCGCGGGAGGAGGGCGAGCCGTCAGCTCCATATCAGGGGTCGGGTGAGCCCAGGGGCGACGGGCAGCGGTGAGAGCGCGGCCAGCGGACTCCACGTCATTCCGAGCGGAGGGCCGAAGGGCCGCAGCCAAGGGGAGCTGCACTCGCTCGGAATGTCACTGCGTTTCAGCACTTCTCCGCGACTCCGCGACTCCGCGTGACACATCGTCGCGGCCAGTTGCCTGCGCGGTCTCTGGAACCGTTCGCCACCCCGCCGACTTGTACCGCCGAACGGTCGCCGCGCTGCGCACGGCGCTCCACGATCATCCAACCCCGAACGACCAGCCGACCATGCAGCCACGCATCCGCGAAGTGCTCGACTATCTCGACGACTCCGACCGCGTGCTCGACGACGCGCTTGCCGCCGTACCGGAACCCGCACGCGCGCGACGTCCCGCGCCCGAGCGTTGGTCGGTGGCCGAGATCCTCGAGCACGTCGGCGGCGTGGAGGAGCGAGTCACGCAGATGCTCACCCAGCGCCTCGCGCTGGCGCGAGCCGACGGACTCGGCGCCGAGCGCAGCACGGCACCGGTCGTGCCCACGGTGCCGCTCGCGCGCATCCTCGACCGGGACGCGAAACTGGTCGCGAACGAGCGGTCGCACCCGAACCTCGGGCTCGATTGGGCTGCCGCGCGCGACACGGTGCGCTCGGCGCGCGGTTCTCTCCGCGAGCTCGTGCAGTCGTGCGACGGCGTCGCGCTCAGCGAGCTCGTGATCGAGCATCCGCTCTTCGGGCCCCTCGACTTCTACCAGTGGGTGGTCTTCCTCGGCGGACACCAGCGCAGGCACGCGGCACAGATCCGGGAGGCGAGCGCGGCGCTGGCCTGACCTGTCGCGCGCGCGTCGCGCTGGCCATCATGAGTCCGGACACTCTCTCGACTCAGGAGGCGCCATGCGACGACGCGTGGCCGGCGCGCCGTGGGGCGCGACGATCGCACTCGCGACATCGCTCATGCTGTTCGCCGGATGCGGACCGGCGCGCGACGCCGCGGCCCGGAACGCCGACTCCGGGCACGCAACCGCGGCCAGCACGCGCGCGATGCAGCAGACGCGCTCGGCCGCCGAGGTGCGCCGGACGGTGCAACGCTACTACGACGCGTTCAACGCCCACTCGTTCGGGCGCGCGCCGGAGTTCACGACGGAGGACTGGGCCCACATCGATCCGCGCGGCGTCGTCACGCAGGGACGCGCGGCCGTGCTCGCCGCGCTGCGCCTGGAGCACGAGTCCTTTCTCCAGGGCGTGACCGACACGCCCGACTCGATGGACGTCCGCTTCGCGACGCCCGACGTCGCCGTCGCGACGGTGCCCGGCCACGTGACGACCTACGTCACGCCCGACAGCGTGCGCCACGAGAACGAGCGGCAGATCCGCACCTTCGTGCTCGTGCGGCGCGACGGGCTCTGGCGCGTGATGCAGGACCAGAACACCATCCGGGCGCGGTAACCCGCGCCGCCGTCATGCCACGCCAGCACGTCACGCGGCACATGGAGCTCGCGCGGCCCGGGCTGTACGTTCGAGGCGATGCCACCTGACGACAGCGAGCTCACGACCTCCGCCGCCGCGCGCGGCCGGCTCGACGCGATCTGGCTCAAGCGCGCGCATCGCGGCCCGATGGATCCGGTCGACGAAGCCGAGGCGATCGCGGGCCGCGGGCTCGACGGGAGCGTCGACCGCAGCCGCCGGCGCCAGGTCACGATCCTCGAGCGCGAGCGGTGGGAGGCGTTCATGCACGCCCTCGACGCCGACCTCGACCCGTCGACCCGTCGGGCGAACCTCCTCGTGAGCGGCGTCGTACTCACCGAGACGCGCGGCCGCGTGCTGCGCATCGGAAGCGTCCGGCTCCTCGTCGGCGGCCACACGACGCCGTGCGAGCGCATGGAGCAGGCGTGGCCCGGGCTGCAGGAGACGATGCGTCCCGACTGGGGCGGCGGCGCGTTCGCCGAAGTGCTCGACGGCGGCACGCTGCGCGTCGGCGACACCGTCGAGTGGGAGCCGGAACCGGGCGACGCACGGTGAACGTGCTCGAGAGCGACCGCGCCTTCGGCGACGCGATCTCCGACAGCTACGAGCGCCTGCTCGTGCCGCTCATCTTCGAGCCGTACGCCGATGCGCTCGCCGACCGAGTCGCGCGGCGTCTGGCCGGCCGGCCGAGCGCGCGCGTGCTCGAGGTCGCCGCCGGCACGGGTGCGCTCACGCGGGCGATGACGTCGCGCCTGCCCCCATCGGTCGAGATCGTCGCGACGGACCTCAATCGAGCGATGCTCGACCGGGCGAGCGCCGTCGGCACGACACGTCCGGTAGAGTGGCGCCAGGCGGACGCGCTCGCGCTCCCCTTCGCCGCCGAATCGTTCGACGTGGTGGTGTGCCAGTTCGGGACGATGTTCTTCCCCGACAAGCCGAAGGCGTTCGCCGAGGCGCGTCGCGTGCTGCGGACCGGCGGCGTGCTGCTGCTCAGCGTATGGGACCGGATCGAGGACAACGAGTTCGCCGACGTCGTCACCGAGGCGCTCGCGGCGCGGTTTCCCGACGATCCGCCGCGGTTCCTCGCGCGGACGCCGCACGGCTACCACGATCGCGCGGCGATCTCCGACGATCTCGAGCGCGGCGGATTTCCGTCGATCGCGTCGTTCGAGACGATCGCCGAGCGGAGCCGACATTCCGGCGATCGCGTACTGCGAGGGGACGCCGCTGCGCAACGAGATCGAGGCGCGCGCGGCCGGCCGGCTCGCCGAATGCACCGCCGTCGCGACCGGCGCGATGCGCCGCCGATTCGGCGACGGGCAGGTCGACGGGCGCATCCAGGCGCATCTGATCGCCGTGGAGCGATGACGGACTGACGCGCATCGCCGGCGCGCGAATATCTTGCGAGCGATGCTCTCGACGCTCGCACCCGATTCGCCGCCCATGCAGCTCCGCGCACCAGCTCCCGCCGCTCGTTCCGTCGCCGTCCTCGCCGCGCTCCTGCTTCCGTTCGCCGGCGTCACCCGGACGGCGCAGGCCCAGCCCGACGGCCCGCCCCCCGCGCCCGTGCCGATCGTCCGCGTCGCGCTCGAGCTGGACTCCGGCACCGTGGCGAGCTTCGACGCCCGCGATTTCGATCTGCGTGTCGCGAAGGAGCGTGCCGACGACGGCGTGACCGAGCTCCGGCTGGTGAAGCAGGTCGGCGCGCACACGGGCGATCTCGTACGCCTCGGCGCGAGCGGCGATCGCGTGCCGTCCGCCACGATCGAGATCCTCGACTCGCTCGGCGTGCCCTCGACGACGGTGCGGCTGCGCGCCGTGACGGTGGCGTCCGATCGCATCGCGCTGTCGGCGGCGCGGGCGACGCTCGAGCAGCAGCGGCTCTCGCAGCAGGAAGCGCTCTCGGCGCTCACGACGGAGTACCAGGAGGCGGAGCGGCAGCGCGCGACCGTCGAGGCGCTCGGCAAGTCGCACATCGGCACGCGCCAGGATCTGGAGCGCGCGCGAGACCGTGCGTCGGACCTCGCGCGGCGCATCGAGCTCCTGCGCCGGCGGCAGACGCTCGTCGAGCGCCAGCTCGCGGCGCAGGGGCCGTTGGAGGAGACGGTCGTTCTGCGCTTCGACGGCCTGGAGGTCGACAGCGGCGCGCCGGGCGGCCGCGCGACGGTCGAGCTCACGCATCGAGCCGCGAAGCGCGCGCGAGGCGACTGACATGCAGATCGTTCGGACGACGCTGGTGACGGCGCTCGCGCTCGCGGCCATGGCGGGCTGCTCGCGCGACCGGGCGGCCGGAAGCGCGCAAGACACGCTCCTCGCCGCCGGCAGCGCGCGCGACACGTCGTCGCATCCCGCGCAGCCCACGACGCCGGCGCCGCGCGACACCGCACGTCCCGCCGCGAACGTCGTCACCCCGCGCGGCATCGGCGCGCTTCGCGCCGGCATGACGTTCGCCGAGGCAAACGCCGCGCTCGGCGGCGCGCTCGTCGTCCCCGCGAACGAGGACACGACGACCTGCGGCTACCTCCGGTGGCGCGGCGGCCCGCCGGGCGTGCTCGTGATGATGGACCTTCACCGCATCGGCCGCGTCGACGTCGACACGTCGGCGATCGCGACGGCCGAGGGGGCGCGAGTCGGCGACACCGAGTCGCGCATCCTGAGTCTCTACGAGGGGCGGGTCGAGGTCACGCCGCACAAGTACGTCGAGGACGGACACTATCTCACCGTCACGCCGGCCGATCCGGCCGACAGCGCCTACCGCCTCGTGTTCGAGACGAAGGACGGACGCGTCACCCGCTATCACGCCGGCCGGCTGCCGTCGGTGCGGTACATCGAAGGGTGCGCGTGAGCGGCGCGCGCGGGTGACGCGCGTCGGGCTCGTCGGCGGGCTCGGGCCCGAGTCGACGATCGACTACTACCGGCGCATCCTCGAGCGGTGGGCGACGCTCGCGCCGGATACGAGCCCGGAGATCGTCGTCGACAGCCTCGACGTCGGCCGCGCGCTCGCGCTGGTCGCGAGCGATCGCGCCGCACTGATCGAGTACCTGTCCGCGTCGATCGAGCGCCTCGCCAGCGCGAGCGCGGACTTCGTCGCGATGACGGCGAACACGCCGCACATCGTCTACGACGAGCTCGCCGCGCGCTCCCGCGTGCCGCTGCTCAGCATCGTCGAGACCTGCGCCGCCGAGGCGCAGCGCCGCGGCCTGCGCCACCTCCTGCTGCTCGGCACGCGCTTCACGATGGAGGCACCCTTCTATCCGGAGGTGTTCGCGCGCAGCGGCATGTCGGTCGTCGCGCCGGCGGAGGAGGATCGCGCGTGGATCCACGCGCGCTACGTCGGCGAGCTGCTTTCCGGCGACTTCCGCGACGAGACGCGCCGCGAGTTGCTCGCGCGTGTCGAGCGCCTGCGCGACACGGTACCGCTCGACGGCGTCATCCTCGGCGGCACGGAGCTTCCCCTCCTGCTCGGCGCGAGCACCGTGGCCGACCTCCCCGCGCTCGACACGACGGCGCTGCACGTGGATGCGATCGTCGCGCGGCTCCACGCGTGACGGGCACGCGTCTGGTGCGCGTGCGATCCGCTCGGCATCTTGCGCGCATGACCGGCTCGACGCCGACCGACAACGAGGCCTACCGCTTTCCCGTCTCGGTGAAGGGCGTGGTGCTGCGCGACGGAGCCGTCGTGCTCCTCCGCAACGCGCGCGGCGAGTGGGAGCTGCCCGGCGGCAAGCTCGAGCTGTCGGAATCGCCGGAACGGTGCGTCGCGCGCGAGATCGAGGAGGAGCTCGGGCTCGACGTCGAGCCGGTCGCCCTGCTCGACGCCTGGGTCTACACGATCGCTCCCGGCGTGCACGTGCTCGTCGTCACCTACGGCTGCCGGGAGCGTACGGCGCGCGACGCGGTGCTGAGCGCGGAGCACGCGCGGCTGCGGTGGGTGCCCATCGCCGAGCTGGACGCACTGCCGATGCCGCCGCAGTACAGGCAATCCATCCATACCTGGGAGAATCGCCAGTGAACGTACCGCTGCGTCGCGCGCTCGCCGCCGTCTCGCTGCTCCTCGCCGGCGCGTGCGCCGGCTCGCCGCCGGCCCGCGAGACGGCGAGCGTACCCGCCGACGCGAACGCACGTCTCGACACGCTCATCGCGCGGCTCGTCACCGTGCACCACGCGCTCGACGCGAAGGGATACGCCCAGCTCTACACCGACAGCGCGGTGTTCGAGTGGCCGGCGTTCGACACGGTACGCGGCCGCGCGGGAATCGAGGCGATGGCGCGCGGCAACTTCGCGCCGCTCGACGACCTCGTCATCCGCATCACGCCGTCGGCCCGGCGCCTCGCCGCCGATCACGCCACGGAGTTCGGCGCGTTCGAGGAGACCTGGAACGATTCCACCGGCGCGCGCAAGGCGGAGTACGGCCGCTACGCCGAAACGCTCGCGCGCCAGCCCGACGGCAGCTACCTGATCGATCACTTCCTCGGCTTCGAGGATTCCACCGCCACGCTCTCGCCCGCGCGCGCGGACTCCGCGCACGCCGCCAGGCCTGCCAGCAGATAACCGATGCCCAAGAACGTCGCCGGCCCGCGCCCGTACATCCTCGCCGAGACCAACTGGAAGGCCGTCTCGAAGACACGCTTCGACGTCGCCGTGCTCCCGTGGGGAGCGACCGAGGCGCACAACTATCACATGCCGTACGCCACCGACGTGATCCAGTGCGATCACGTCGCGGCGGAAGCGGGCCGGATCGCGTGGGAGCGCGGCACGCGCGTCGCCGTGCTCCCGACGATTCCCTTCGGCGTGCAGACGGGCCAGCTCGACATCCCCTTCTGCCTCAACGTGAACCCGAGCACGCAGCTCGCGCTGCTGCGCGACGTCGCGCGTGCGCTCGAGGGGCAGGGCGTCCGCCGGCTCGTGATCCTCAACGGCCACGGCGGGAACGACTTCAAGGCGATCATCCGCGAGCTGCAGCCGCAGGTGCCCGGCCTGTTCCTCTGCTCGATCAACTGGTGGGCATGCGTCGACGCGCGGCCGTACTTCACCCGGCCAGGCGATCACGCCGGCGAGCTGGAGACGAGCGTGCTGCTGCACGTCGCGCCCGAGCTCGTGCTCCCGCTCGACGAGGCGGGCTCCGGCGCCGAGCGGAAGGCGCGCGTCGCCGGCCTGCGCGAAGGGTGGGCGTGGGCACCGCGGCGGTGGACGAAGGTCACCGACGATACCGGCGTCGGCGATCCGTCCGATGCGACGGCGGCGAAGGGCGCCGCGTTCTTCCGCGCGGCGACCGACCGCATCGCCGGATTCCTCGTCGAGCTCGCGGCGACCGACCCGGACGATCTCTACACGGACTGAAAGCGCGCCGTCAGATCGACATCAACCCGAGCGTGACGAGGATCGGGATGGCGACCGCGACGAGCGCCTCTCCCGCGATGAGCCCCGACGCGGTCGGGATCGAGTAGCGCTCGTTGTTCTCCGGCGCGACGCGGCGCCACACGACGTCGATCATCGCGCCGAGAAAGATCCCCGTCACCGCGTTGAACGGGATCAGCATCGCGATGCCGATCCCCGTCGGTGACGGCACGAACTTCCGCCACTCGCGGCGCTGCTCGAGGACGGTCAGCACGATGCCGATCCCGGCGCCCCAGAGGAACGACGTCTTCATCCACCAGAGTCGCATCGCCGCCGCGGCCGAGAGCGGCCCCGCGCCCGACAGCTCGTTCGTCACCACCTTGGCGAACCCGACCCAGCGCTGCGACGTCGGGCTCAGGAGCTGCGCGCTCTCTCCGACGATGCCGTACGTGTCGCGGATGAGCGGATACATGACCGCCAGCGCGAGCGCCCCGACGGGCACGGCGATGAGCTGCATGTAGGTGAGGATCCTCGGCGTCGAGCCGATCATCCATCCCGCCTTGAAGTCCTGCATGAGCCCTTCGGACTCCGCGGCGACGGCGCCGGTGATTCCGCTCGATACCATGCTCGCGCGCAGGTTGCCCGGCGCGATCCCGCCGAAGATCGCCTGCACGAGGTTCACCATCGTGCTGATCGGGCCCCAGTTCGTCTCGCCGAGCACGCGCAGTGCGACGAGGCCGAGCGGGACGGAGAGCGCGATGGCGATGATCGAATGCCACACCGGCGTGCGGAAGAACAGGTACTGCACGAACACGAGCGCCGCCGCGGCGACGAGGCTTCCCGACACGACCCAGCGCATCGGCAGGTCGTGCGAGTCGCTGGCCGAGCTGAGCCCGTGGAAGCTGCGCACGAGC
>Ga0310810_10010472_pt1 | contig 10797 bp, 15 predicted proteins | sample NCmetagenome_FD_207641 | JGI IMG/M metagenome (GOLD analysis project Ga0310810, IMG submission 207641) | Soil microbial communities from experimental microcosm in Duke University, North Carolina, United States - NC | ecosystem: Engineered > Artificial ecosystem > Soil microcosm > Unclassified ... | reverse complement strand
TTCTCACTACCCCATCCAAAACCGCCAATTTGTGCCAGTCCGTGCCAACACGTGCAACTGGTTTTCCGTCGATGAATAGAAATGTCGTCGGAGAGCGGACGGTTTTACAGTCTGGTGCATTTGACCGCTCTGCCACCTGTGCGTTGATTGATTATCAACGCGTTTCGTTGATTCCGTCCTTCGTGGAAATAGCCACATTCTCACTATATTCCCACTTCAACGGGTTTTTCAAAGGGGCCAGCATTTCCACCGCTACCCGCTTATGGTTCGGGGAAAGGTGCATGTACCGCTCCGACATCCTGGTCGAACCATGCCCCAAGAGTTCCGAAATCGTCTTAATATCCGCGCCCTTCATGGCTAAGTCGGAAGCGAAGGTATGCCGGAGGTCGTGGAAGCGGAAATCCGTGAGTCCTAGCTTGTTGACGATACGGTCAAAGGAGCTACGGACAGCCCCGTGCCTATGGAGCATATTACCACTTTCGTCCGTGAAGACGTAATCCCCTCTTTTAGGGAGCGTCCTTAACACCCCCGCCAAGTGAGAATTTATGGGAATGTGCCGGGCCTTCCCGCTCTTGGAATGGCTGACCCGCAGGACGTTTTGATCCAGGTTAACCTCCCCCCATTTCAGGGCCAATATCTCCCCCTGCCTCATCCCCGTATTCAGGGCCATAATCAAGATGGGGCGCATCCAGTCCGGGGACAACTTGAGAAGGGCGTCTTTCTCTTGGGCGGTCAGGAACCGCTCCCGCTTGTTGTCCTCCCGATAGGATTTGATCCTCTTGACTGGGTTATCAGTCACCCGGCCCCAAAGGACCGCCATTGAAAACATGCTCTTGAAGATCGCCATTTCCCTGTTGACCCGGGCCTGACTGACGACCTTAACCCTCTCCGTCCTATACAGTTCAAGAGAATGGGGCGTGATCCTCTTAACCGGGTAGGATTCCCCGAAATGCTCGGTCAGGCGCTTCAAGACCGTCTCATCGTCCTTAAAGCTCCGCTTCTTAGGGCGTGAATGGAGTTCCAGGTATTCATCTGCAATAGCCTTTAGAGAAAGGCGCGGATTTACGTCAACGCCAGTCTCGACTCCTTGGACAAACTCGTCGCGCTTCCTGTGATAAGCGGCCTCGGCCAGCTTCCTATCAGACGCCTTCCCAAGCCAAGTAATGCCGAGGTCAACGAATTGCCGCTTACCCTGGAACTGGAACCGCCCCCACCAATGCCGCGCCGTCTTAGGCTTATAGATCCCCATTAGATTGACCCTCCCTTAACGATAAATTTCCGCAAGAGAGCCCGTATCAGGCTGGACAAGTTGATCTCGGGGTTTGAGAGGCGGGCCTTCTTGACCGCTTGCGCGGCCTCTACCTGGTTTAGCCTTACGTGAGTGTTGGTAAGCTTTGGTTTCTTCATGCCCTAATTGTAGCCATAACAGGGCTACTTTGTCAAGAGGCTGTCTTGACCGGGACTTTGCGCTTATCCATCCAAGCTATGAGGTCTTCCTTATCAAAGACGATCCGGCCACGGATGGGAACATATGGGATAGACTGGTCTTTAACTAGGCGGTAGATCGTCCACTTGGAAACACCTAGAAACTCCGCTGTCTGTGGTATTGGTAGATACCGCTGTTCCATTACTGAAGCACCCGCCAACCCCTGGGCGTGTAGTCATAGCTAAAACCGTAAACCTCAAACGGAGCGTTAGAGTCGTCGTTGCCGAATTTCCAAGAGATAAGCCGCCCGTAAGTCCCCGAAGGGAGATTGCTATTGATTTGTCGTGTGATGGAAGATATGGGATCGGCCAAAGATTCATTGTTGGTTATGCCGGTCAATCCATCTATGGAATAGGTAATGTCAAGGTTTGATCCGACGGACGCCTTACCAATGAAGCTGTATCTATTGAAAGTTTTCTCGGTGAACGGATCTCCTGAAACGAAATCCTTAGATTGCCAGTAAGCGGTTATCGCGCTCCCCGCGTCACTTTCCCCCGAAGGGAAACGGTAGACGTTACCCGCTGCTGTATCCCCAAAATAGATGGTGTCCAACACGCTTACCGCCGCGCTCATTGGGAAGCTGTATTTAGTCCAAGACCCGAAACGTTGGTCATAGATCATGGAGGCGCTGGGTAAGGTCTGGCCCTGCTCGACAACTGTCCAAATAAGGCGATGATCCTTGTCCACAAGGCCAGAGGTTAGGGCGTTTGACCCCGTGTTGTAGGTGATGGTCACATCGGAGACTGAAGGAGTCTGCGTGTAGGCGGTGCGATTGAAAATAGCAGCCCATCTAACATAGGTGCTGGCCGTCGCCGTGATGCTTTGCCCGTTCGTGATTGTCTGTGAGGAAATAAATGTCGTGGCATTCGTTACGGACATGCTCGTATCGGTGTCCGTATAGACGGCATAAGTGATCGTCCCGGAATCTAAGGCATTAGTGACATCGAAGGTTCCAAAGTAGGATATACCCGTTGTTGCCTGAGCCTGAGATAGATAGGTGATGGACGTGGAAAATATGGCAAAGGTGCTGTCGCTGGAGAAGCTTCCCACCGCTGAATTCCAGTAAGTCCCGCCGGAATAGACATCTCCAACAGACCAAGCGGCGGATAGGGAAGTCGTGGGGCTATTCCCATAGAGCCAATACACGGTCCCGGACGTAAGGCTAACATCTGGGGAAAAGGTCATGCTCCACAACTCTGCTGCTGACGTAGTTGTGACGTTCACCGTCGCTGTGGAATAGACGGTGTTCCCGGGGACACCCGCGTTGTTGTCCCTGATCTGAAAGGTTACGGTTCGTGTAGCCCCGGAGAAATTACGCATCCAGATATAGGCTTGTCCGACCGTCATGTTGTATGGGGCGGTGAAGGACTGGCCGAAAAGACCTGTCCCTATGGAAAGCGTCGTTGTGTTTGTATCGTCCTGCTCGATCTCTAGGTTGTAAAGCAAGTCCCCCGAGGATGCCGTAGCGGAAAGACCAGTGTCCGCTCCTGTCTGTCCGCTACCGGCTTCAAAGTCTCCCTGGGTCGTTGTGACAAGATCAACGGCCCCACCGAACCCGACAAAATCCGATTGATCAATTTTTCTTGATATTTTATCCACCCTGGAACAGTCGTATCCGTACCAGTGATTGTCCGCCGCTTGCCAGTAAGTGATCCCACCGTCCTGAATGACGCTTCCCGGCTGCAACGTACCGACATTGTTGGAAACTTGGTCAATTCGCCCGTCGTATTGGTTCGTTCCGGTCCAAAGGCTTGTGGTGTCCTTAGTGAAAATCAAAACCCCTAAACAGGCTGTCTTGATGGCCGTGACGCTCTGTCCTGGAAGACCGACATCCTCCGTGAATGCGTCAGATTCCAGCGGTCCTACGGTAAACGTGGTGAAGTCCGCTTGTGCCGAAAAATAGACCCGGTTGGGGTTAGCCGTTGTTCCGGAAAGGACAAGGCGGTCGGCTAACGCCTCGACCTGATTGACCGCTGGATTTGAGGGGTAATAGGTAAGCGTCGTCCCATTCCACCGGGCGAACTGGTCCCGATTGTTGGTCGCCCGATAGAGGAAGCCCTGAGAATCGGTGAAGTCGTAATAGGAGTCAATCGTATCCGTCGTGATAAAGGCCGTGTAAGCCCCACCATTCCGCTGATAGTAGACGCTCCTATTGTTGGAGGCGATAAGGTTGTCGTTACCGGAGGCATCTCTAAAGAAATAGCCCCCACGGACCCCATGAGTCGAAGAGACAACAGTCTTGAAAGAGGAGTAGCCCGACCGCTTCTTGATGCCATTCCCGGAATCTGTGAAATCAACGTCTTGCAAGTCCTGGGCCTCATCGTCACCGATAAGGACCGCCGCGTCGGCATTGTTTAAGCCCCTGAACCGGGGGATTGCCTGAGAGGCCCCAAGCAGCGGGCCGACAAAACCAAATACCAGGAATAACGCCTTGAGAGTGTTTTTCACTTTGCCCTCTCAAGTTGTTCAATGCGCCGTTTAAGGTCGGCGTTATCTTTCTTCAACTTCTCGATCTCTCCGCGAAGTTCGGGGACATCAGACAGGGACCGTATCGCGTTAATGATTTCGTCCGTCCGGTCCTTTGCCTTCGGAACATTCAGACGGATACGATAGATCGCCGCGCCGTAGTGGTTCGCGTCCTCGATGCTCCCATAGATGTCTTCTCTATCCCCATTAACAACTGGGGCTTCAGCCCTAACCGCTCCCGACAGAAGAAACGCGAAACACAAACCAATTGCCTTTTTCATAACCCCTCGCTTGAATGAAAAAAGGGGCCGCAAAAGCACGGACGAATCCGTGCATCTGCGGCCCCCTAATGGGCCATCTAAAGCACCGGGCGCGGATTTAGGCCGCTAAAGAGGTAATGAGCCTCAACCCGGAAAATCTATTTCTTACGCCGATTCATCTCCTCAAGCTTGCGTCGTGCCGCAACTGAAAGACCCGAAAGAAAGCCCTGGGTTCCTCTCCCGGCTACAGGAGCAGCCATTTGAGCCGCTTGCCCGCCACGATATAGGCCGACGCTAAGAGGGGCCATCGCCCGCCGGACAGCCTGAGTTCCAAGAGACGGGAGGCTGATAAACTCGTTGCCCTGTTCTTTGGCAAGCCGGTTGACGATTGCGCCGAGAGAGGTATTCGCCATCTCCTCCTGTTTCAGTCCCTCCGCATACATCCGCGCATAGCGCGGGTCGGCGTCCCCCAAGAGCCGCTTCAACTGGAGACCCGTCGCCTTCCAAGCAGCACGGTACATATCGGCGGCGGCGCTTCCGACGGTCTTGTCACGGAACCCGGACTGTCCAAAGGACTGCCGAAGTTCGTTTAGGGCGTCCACGGATAGAGAGCCCTTTTGGGAAGCGTCCTTGAGAGCCCTTTCGATCTTGAGAGCCGCCGCCAACTCGTCCTCGTTCTTAGGGTTAAGGGTCTTTAGAATCACATCGTCCACTGTCTCAAGGCTCAGGGTTTTCCCGGAATCCCGCACGGCACTAAGAGCCCCACGGACTTTCTGTGACCCTTCCTGTAGAAGACGCTGGGCGTTGTCCTGCATCGTCTCCGCGCCGCCAAGGAGCGGGATGTCCCCACGGTCCAGGGCAGTCTTGGCGGCCCGATTCGCCTGTGCCTGTTTCCGCAAAGACTCGGACCAAGACTTAGAACTGGAAAGCTGGGACTTTTGGAATCCCTGCGTCCTCCGCGCCGCTGATACGCCAGCCTCTTCCGCAGTTTCTCCCGTCCGAGAGAGGAGATTGCCGACGCCGCGCCCGATGAGTTCAGGGCCAGCTTGTAGACCGCCTTCAATAACTGCACGGGACGCCCTTACAGGAATCCCGGGAATGTCGGGGATAGGCTTGCTGGTAAACGGGATCGTCGGTCGGCGCGGGGAGACAGGATTAAGGCCCAACAGACGCTTACGGGCCTCCTGTTTCGCCAACTCTCCCGCCGCGCCTGCGCCGCCAGCGGCCAAAACCGCTGGGATTGCTCCCATGCCACCGGTCGCCACTCCCGCCGCTGTCCCAGCTATGGCGGGCAACGCTTCCAAGGCCCCCTCGGGGTTTTGCGCTACGACCTTGGCCCCAGCCGTAAGCGGCCTAGTAATGGGAGATACCGCCGCGCTCACGGCCTCACGACCAAATGGGCGCTGAAACGCCCGACGCAAGAAGGCGGACGCTTTCTCGGCCAAAGAACCCCCGGAAGTGGACCCATCGGCGCTGGAAGTCGTCGGGGATTCCTCCGGGGGAGAATCGTCCAAGAATCGGACCCTGGCCCTCTTCGTTGAAGATGTATCTTCAAGAAATCGAATAGGCATGGTCTATTCCACAACCGCCCGACGGCCACCGATCATTATGATCGTGCCTTTCGGAAGGTTCGCCGCCTCGGCCTCTTCAACGCTGTCGAAGGAGGTTTTGCTCTGAGGCTTGCCGGAAAGCTCAGAGAATTTGCCGCTGGCCTGCCGCAGCCTTGACTCAAGCATCCCGGACACGTTCCTCATGGCAACGTCTCTCTCGGTCTGACTCATGTTCGGGAGAGCGCCGTAAACCTCATTAAGGTAAGCCCTCTCTCCATCGGACAGTTGCCCACCGAAGGTTGACTTAAGAACCCTCGCAACCTGGGCTTGCATGGTGTTAACCACGTCGGCGGTGTTCTGAAACTTCGGGTCATCCTCTCCCATGTTGAGTAAGGACTTCGCCTTTTGAGTCACAGCCCCAATAGCGCCGCCATAGGAATCTTTATTCAGTTCCTTAACCCGCGTGATCTCGGAAACCGCGTCTGAGACCATCGGGCGTGTCTCGGCCAACTCTCCGGCGGCCTTGGCCCTTTCACCGGCAAGAGCGCGGGCGTAAGGGTCAACCGGAGGTGTTTTGATTCCGGCAAGACCCGGCGAAGCCCCTTCGTCCGCGAAGATATCGGGCAAACCGTCGCCGTCCAGGTCGATCCGATACCCTTGAAGTCCAGGGTAGGTGTTCACCGCGCCAGTGACGGGATCTTGGACCGCGTAACCCCGGGACTTTCCCAAAAGGTCGATCTTTTGGTTTACGATCTGCATCCGATTATTAAACCGGCGCTGTTTAGCGTCCTCCTCCATCGCTTGCCTCTGGAGTTTCCACGCTTGATAGCCGCCTATGCCCTGCCCAAGGTCCGAAAACCCTTGGCGCAACTGTTGAATGTTTTCCTGCTGCTGATCCCGCCGCGTCTTTGCACCTGGATAATTTGAAGCTGAGAATTGAAGCGCCATGATTTTCCCCCTTACCTGTCGTTCTCGTAACCGGCATAAGCGCCAAGCGCCCCGCCAGCCAATGCACCCCACGGGCCAAAACGGCTTAACGCCCCAGCCCCGGACAATGCGCCAAGCAGCGCTCCTCCGCCTCTGCTACCCCGTGTGCTGTCCAGATAGCGCATGAAGTCCGATTGCATCCGGTCGTAGTCTGCGACTTCGTATTGCCGCGCTCGGGCCTGGTCCGCGAGTGAATATTGGCGGGCAAGGTCTTGATACGGCTGCTGGAAGTTGGCGTAATTTCCAGCACCCTGGATCGCAAACCGCTGCTGATACGCCGGGTCCGAGTTCCGCAAGTAGTTCTGGAAGGCCGTATTCCTTGCGCCAACAACGTCTTCGCGGGCGTATCCGGTCAACATGTTCTGACGTTCAGACGCCAACTCAGCACGGGCCTTGGATAGGGCGGAATCAAGGCCGGAAGAATTTAAACGCCCGGCCCGCATGTAAGAACCAATGATCTGAGGCTGAGCCTTCCTGAAAACGTCTTCTTCGTTAGCCAGAAGCTCCTGATTGATCGCCTCTCGGTCCTTCGCCGCCTGAGCGGTCTGGTATTCCGAAGTGGTCTTTAAATATTCCTCAAGCCCAAGCGGGTCAATACCGCCACCCTCTACGCCCCGGGCAATATCCTGGGAGTAATGGTCCAGCTCGCGCTGGGTCGGGGCGCGTCCGAACAGGTCTTGAAACACCGAAGTCACGTCCTGTCGGCTGGTGTCGGTAACGTCCGGGTTGGTGTACTTGTCGATCTGATCTTGGACCTGGTTCTCGTAGCGGGTCCGCCCGACGTTCTCAATCGCCAGCGCCAAGTCTCCCGTGTTCAGCTGAGGAGAGAAATCGCTCTGATACGAGTTATCCTTGTTGTATTGGCTCGGGTCGTAGTACTGATCGCGGAGGTTCCGGGCGTCCTGAATGGTGAAGTCGGACACTCCCGACGCCTGGACCCTTCGCTGAATGTCCGAGGCCAGCTTTTCAAGGTTCGTGAAAGCCTGGAACCCGGCACGTCCGAAATATTCCAACTCGTCGGGCCGGACCTGCCTGCCCAAAAGCTCCTCGAAGCCAGCTTGCCGACGCTTTTCCCAGTCCGCCGTGCTTTCGCCCGCAACCTGGGCCGTCTTATCCCGAATCTCCGTGATCTTCTTGGCGTAATCCGCCGGAGACAAAGACCTGATATCAACAGCCGTTGCTTCTGCCATATTCTCCTCGTTCATCTAACCCGGCTTCCATCCGGGGTAAAGCCCCGCCTACTTCTCCGCGTCGTCCAATGCCCGGAGCATAGCCGCGCTGAACACACCGTTAGCGTTCTCTGGCCTCACCCTGAAGTCTTCCACACTCTGCCGCGTCTTGACGAAATACAGCTCAATCGCCCGGCGAAGCTGGCCTAACACGCGGATTGTCCTTGGGGATCGGGCTAGTGTCTCGTTATCGAGCAACTCGCACAAAGACCAGAAGTTCTTGCATAGTTCTTCCTCTATCACCGCTTTGTCTTCTGTGTTGTTCTGGTATCTGTCCACGACGGCTTTGGCGATTACGTCCAAGGCAGAGGAAATACCCTCCGTCACCTTCAAGTCGCCGCGATGGAGGCTCTCACCGATAGCAATCAGGACTTCCTCTGCGTAATCCGCTTTCTCTGTTTCAGTCACGTCAACCTCTCAATGGCTGCAAGCCGTGGTCCCGTCGGCAACCTGGACCCAGCTATTCGTCGCGGTCCCGGTGGAGACGCAAAGCTGGTTGTCGGCGGAATTCCAGACAAGAGCCCCAGCAGCGAGCGGCGTAAGATTCGTCCTGGGGGCGGCGTTGGTCAGAAGGTTAAGGCCCGAACTGGAAACGGTCAGAGACGCGGCGGATGTTGCCGTCGTCACCGGCGTCGTCTTGAAGACGATCTTCGTCCCGTTGGCCGTGGAAGTCCACGCCTCGGACGCCTGAAGCTCAAGGGAAACCGCGCTGGAAGTCGTCCAACCGGTGCCGTTCCAACCCCTGCCACTCAGCCCCGTGAAAATATCCCCCGAAGCAACGGCCCGCTTGTCGCCGGGATGACCGTTCCCACGATTAACACAGAACAGGTCGTCGCCCCACGTATAGAGACCGCTAATGCGCGCCTCCCCTGCTCTAGCCGTCGCCGCCAAACCCAATACAAACAGCCATGCAAGATTCTTTCTCATTTCAGCGCATCTCCTTTTGTTTAAACCCGCCTCGGATGATCTCCGCGAGAAACTCTGTCGCAGGAATCCCCGCGTAACCCTTCATCGCGGGAGCGGACGGATCGCCAGCCACACGGCGAAGCAACAACTCTCGCTCCTTCTTGTAGAAAGCCCGGCGTTCTGGCGTGATGTAGTCGCTCTCTTCCACGTCAGCCACCGAAGGCCGCCCTACCCATAGCAGCAACGGACGCCCGGAGTTTCGCCATGTCTCGGACCTTACCCGGCAAGGACGCCTCCGCTTCAAACTCTGCCTCGGCCTTTTTAAACTCCGAGCTTTTCATCTGGACGCCCTCTTCCCGGTTGATCCGGCGCAAAGCCGCCATAACCGCCTCGCGCTGCTCAACCGTCATGTTGCGGGCCTGATTCTCTAACTCGTTTTCGTTTTCGCTCATGGCTTCTTTCCTCCCGTCTTTACTTCGAGTCCTGCCACTGTTTGTAGCCGCCAGCTTTCGCCCGCGCCTTGGCGAAGCCGTCGTTGATGCCCTTGTCGGAAAGCAACTCTTCCGTGCGGAGACCGTTCCCCTCGTTCGATCCACTCATCATGGCGTCGGGGAACCGCTCTGCCTGCTGGCCGAAGAAATACGATCCCGGGCCGCTGGTGCCGTCCTTCATCCCGCGAATCACCCCGTTAAGAACCCGGGGGTTCGGTCTGTCTTCCTCGCTCTGACTGGTAGACTTCTTGGTGCTGTCGCTCGAATGTTCGGTGCTATTCATGTCTTTTCTCCTGTTAAGCTTTCTCTCTTCCCGCTTTCGTAGGAATCACTCGGGGTCGGCCCGCCCATAGGCGCATACACCGCCCCGAACAAAAGTTTTGCGCGTATCGCACACCCTCCCCGCACACCGGGCAGCAATCCTTCTTAGTCACGCCCTTTCCAGGGCCGGGGACATACTCGCCAGTCCATTGCACCCCATCCGAGTGGTTCACTTGGAGCCTCTCTCCTTAAAAGCCTCAACCACATCCGCCTCGATCTCGGACAGGGTCATGCGTCCGTCCTCTACCCTGTGCCTCATCTCGTCCACCACAGCCAAAGCCCTCTCCGCTGCCTCCAGCTTCCGCCGATGGATCCGCTCAAGGCGGTCCAGAACAGTTTCAGTCTTCATCCCACCACCCCCGTATCGGCAGCAACAGAGGCAACCTCAATGGCCTTCACGTCCAAGAGTCCAGCCATTCGGATACCCTTAACTAGGGCCTGCTGTTCCTCCGGCTTAAGAAGCTTTACAGCCGCCTCCACATACTCGGGGTAAACGTAGTCGGGATAGACAGGATTCCTGAGAGTTTGCGTGATGTGCCAAGCGTTCGTTTCCTCGATCGACATATTCCTGAATTTCTCCATTTCCTCAGATTCCGTCCTGGCGATAACCTCGTTCACATGCTTTTCGCTCAGGCCCATGATCATCTTGTAGGCCAGCTCAGCCGCCGAAATGTTTCCGTTCTTGGCCTTGGCTAGAACCGCCATGTCGATCTTGGGCTTGTGCCTGAAGATCGCCGCCTGCCGCTTCTTGTCTATCGCCTTGTGGTCAACGATGTCCGGGTTAGCCAGCCAGTTCATCAGGGTCCGCACGCTGATATCCAACTCTAGGGCCTGGTCGTGGACCTTCTTGGCGACAAAATCATCGTCCATCAGGCGGCGACACAACTCCTCCTGTTTCAGCTTGGACTCGCCTTTTGTTAGTTCTCGCGCCATACCCTAGACCACCCTTTGATTTCGTGCAGAAATTGGCCTACCACCCTTTCGATCCCGTATCCGGCTTGCTTTGCATAGGGGTTCCTTTTTCTCTCTCAAGAATTTGGCGACGGAACCCCGACCCCTCTCCCCTGCCCCCCCTGCCCCCCATGCGCACCGCATCACAAG
>Ga0310810_10010471_pt1 | contig 10797 bp, 9 predicted proteins | sample NCmetagenome_FD_207641 | JGI IMG/M metagenome (GOLD analysis project Ga0310810, IMG submission 207641) | Soil microbial communities from experimental microcosm in Duke University, North Carolina, United States - NC | ecosystem: Engineered > Artificial ecosystem > Soil microcosm > Unclassified ... | reverse complement strand
CAAGATCATCAACCCTGAGAGTGGCGAGATTGTGCCGCGTGGGATCCCGGGTGAGTTGTGTACCCGCGGGTACTCGGTGATGCTCGGCTACTGGAACGATCCCACGGCGACAGCCGCGTCGATCGATTCAGATGGATGGATGCACTCGGGCGATCTGGCCGTCATGCGCGACGATGGGTACGTCAATATCTCGGGCCGGCTCAAGGACATGATCATCCGCGGCGGCGAGAATATCTACCCACGTGAAGTCGAGGAGTTCCTGTATACCCACCCCAAGATCAGCGACGTGCAAGTCATCGGCGTGCCGGACCTGAAATACGGCGAGGAGGTCTGCGCGTGGGTTCGCCTGATCGACGGTGAGCACGCGACGGAGGACGAACTGCGCGAATACTGCCGCGGTCAGATGGCCAGCTGCAAGATTCCCCGATACATCCGCGTGGTGACCGAATTCCCGACGACCGTTACCGGCAAGATTCAGAAATTCAGGATGCGCGAGATATCCATCGCCGAACTTGGCTTGAGCGCCGCGGACGCGGTCAGGACCGCGTAGAAGCCGGGGCTCGGCGTCTGGTCGATGCGCTCGGAAACTCGCCGTCTTTGATCGCCTCATCGACCAGTTCGGAGGGTCCTCTTCCTGGCCCGGACGAGGGTCTTTGTCGCAGCCACGAACCGCGGCGCCAGAAGGGCGGCTTCAGCGAACGCCATCGCGCGCGCGAGCGCTTCATCGGGATCGGATCCGTGGCAACTTCCGTTGGACAACAGGTCCAGTCGCTTGGCGTCCCATTCGGTCTGGTGCGAGAGCTTGATCGTGAAGTACAGCCGCCAGCAGATGTCCTCATGAGTGAGGTGCGGCAACGCCTGTTGCAGCAGGGCGACGACGCGGTGGAAGCCGGCGACGCCAGCATCCAGCGCGTCCTTCACTTCCGCCAACGGGCAGACGAGGGCCAGCGCGTAGAACTGAAGCGACGCCTCTCGTCCCGGCTGCCGCCATCGGTTGACAGGCTGGAGGACGGCCCGAATGATGTCGTGCAACCGCGGTGACGGTTGCGCCTCCAGCGTCGCCAGTAATTGGAGATACTCGCCGCCAATCTCACTGAAGCGGTTGATGACGATCGCGCGGAGGAGATTGCTGCGCGATCCGAAGTGATGGTAGATGACCGGAATGCTGACGCCGACCGCCCCGGCAACGTCTCGAATCGTCATCGCTTCGATGCCGTGCGTGGCGCACAGCCGCTCCGCAGCCTCGAGGATCGCGGCCGCCGTGTCCCGTTGTCCAGCCGTTGCCCTGGGCCGACCGGCGGCGCGCCTTTTCGGAAGATGTGTGTGTCGCACTCTCACGAGGCAGCATATCGCGACCCCACGTCGGTGACGCTGTGCCAATCGGGCTGTGCCAATCGGGTTTGACACTACCTAACGTTCGTTCTATTGTTGGCAACGCGCTCACCGGGCCAGAACCACTCTCATCGAGGAGATCGCATGCGCGCCAGGCGTTTGATTCTTGCTTCATCATTCATGGCAGAGCTCGTCGTGTCGTCACCGTCACAGGCGCAATCAACAGCACCGACGCGGAGTTGTGAAAGCCTGACAATGCTCAGTCTGCCGCATGCGACGATCGTCTCTGCCAAAGCCGTCGCGGCGGGGCCGGTCGCGATGGCCACCATCCAGGGACCAGTGAATCTCGATGTTCCCGCCCGCTGCGAAGTGCATGGCATCAGCCGGCCTTCGGCTGATTCCGAAATCCGATTCGAGGTCTGGCTGCCTGTGAACGGGTGGAATGGCAAGTACCAGCAGAAGGGCAACGGCGGATTCGCGGGATCGATCAATCGCGCGGCGCTCATCGATCCACTGCGCCGTGGATACGTGGCCGCAGCGACCGATAGCGGGCACGATGCGACGAAGACGCCTCAGGGCACGTTCGCAATTGGGCATCCCGAGAAGGTGATCGACTTCGGGTACCGGGCTGTTCACGACACGTCAGCGCAGGCGAAGGCGATTGCGACGGCGTTCTACGGGACCGCGCCGACGCGCAGTTACTTCGTCGGATGTTCCGACGGGGGCCGGGAAGCACTCATGGAGGCGCAGCGGTTTCCCGAAGATTTCGACGGCATTCTTGCCGCCGCACCGGCGAACGATTGGTCCCATCTGTTCACGCAATTCATGTGGAACGAGTTGGCGCTGTCAAAAGACGCTGCGCATCGCCTGCCTGCGGAGAAACTTGCGGTTGTGCAGCGAGGCGTCGTTGCAGCGTGTGACGGGTCCGACGGAGTGAAGGATGGTCTGGTCTCGAACCCCCTCGCGTGTCATTTCGATCCGGCGGTGCTCGCCTGCAAGAACAGTGACGGCAGCGACTGTTTGACCGCGGCGCAAGTGGACACCGTGAAGGCGCTCTATTCCGGGCCGAAGAACCCGCGCACGGGCGCGCAGATCTTTTCGGGGATGGTCACATCAGGGGCCGAAGCCATGCCCGCGAACTGGCCATTGTGGGTCCTGGGCGCGGCGCCTGGTCGCAGCGCGCAAGCAGGTTTCGGCGTATCGCATTACCGCGACCTGGTGTTCGAGCAACCCGCCTGGGAGCTGCGATCGATGGACTTCGATCGCGACGTCCGGATCAGCGATGAGAAAGTCGCACCGATCATCAATGCCACCAATCCGGACCTGCGATCGTTCCGGGCGCGTGGCGGCAAGCTGCTGCAGTACCACGGCTGGGCGGACGCGGCGATCCCCGGTTCGAGCTCAATCGCATACTACGATGCCGTCAAGTCATTCCTTGCCACCGTGCCGGATCCGAGAAGCACGGTGAAATCCGTGGATGACTTCTATCGCCTGTTCATGGTGCCTGGCATGGCTCACTGCAGCGGGGGCGTCGGGCCCGTGCGCTTCGGCAACGACGCGACGGATTTCGGCACGGCGCCAGGCGGTGCAGACCCGGAACGCGACGTTTTCACTGCACTCGAGCGGTGGGTCGAGCAGGGCATCGCGCCGAACCGGCTGATTGGCTCTGGCCCGTCCCCAGTCGACCCCGCGAAGACGATGACACGCCCGCTCTGTCCGTATCCGCAGCAGGCGCGTTACAACGGCAGCGGCGATGTCAATGACGCGGCGAGCTTCTCGTGTGCGTTGCCGAAATGATCTCGGGTGGGCACGCGGGTCGCGTGAGGACGGGCATGGCGTTAGTGAGTGCTCGGTGGGCGTCGCGCATCCCATCCGCCTCCTAACGCCGGAAGGAGGCGATAGCTGCGCGCGCCGCTTCGGTTTGCGCCTGCGCTTTCGCGTCGCGCACGAGCACCTCCACCCAGACGAAAACAACGGACGCTGTGTTCTTCGAAGGCAAGAAGATCGTTGCCTACCTTCAGGTGCCGCGCGGTGTGGCGCGGCCGCCGGTCGCAATGTACTGGGGCGGCGTGGACGTGTGGAAAGAAGATCACCAGCGCAATTCAGAGATCATGCATGCCAGGGGGGTGGCCACCGTGCTCGTCGATCAACCCGGCACCGGTGAGAGCCCGGTGCGGTTCGCCGAGCCGAACGCAGAGCGTCAGTTCTCGGCGGTGATTGATCACCTCGCGACGCGGAAGGATGTCGACGGAGCTCGCGTCGGTGTCTGGGGCCGGAGCTTCGGCGCGTATTGGGCCGCCAAGCTCGCCTATGTCGAGGCGAAGCGTCTCAAGGGTGCGGTGTTCCATGGTGGCAACGCTCACCACGGTTTTCAGGAAGAGTGGCTGCGCCCGGCGCTGACCAAGACGGCCTCGAACTACTTGACGGGGCCGAGCGGCCTGTTCGATTCGCGGAGCTTCGTCCTGGGCGTCAAGACGATCGACGACGTCTATCGATTGACGCCGAAGCTCTCATTGAAAGACATGGGCCTGCTTGACAAGCCATCCGCTCCGATTCTGATCGTCAACGGCAAGCTCGACGATCAGGCACCCATCGCGGACAGCTACCTCCTCATGGAGCACGGGTCTCCGAAGGAAGCCAGAATCTACCCGCAGGGTGGCCACATGGGCGCCACGCCGGGTGTCGATTCGGATGTGATTGCGACTGTAATCATCGATTGGCTCAAGCTGCGCCTCTCTCAGTGAGGCAATCAGCATTCGCGACTTGGCCAGCGCGCCTCGCTCCCGCGACACGAGCGAGGCTATATCGGTGGCCCTTGCAGTCAGATGCATCACAGCGCCGCCGAGGAACGCCGCATTCGAGAAGCAGTCTAGTCGTGGCGGCGCGACGAGAAGAATGGTTCTGAAGCCGGTTCAAAGGCGGCGGCTGTGTCTCGATGACCCGCGAGAGCGGCACCCGGCCGAAGTGGCGACCGTAGTCCAGATGTAGTCCAGCAATGTCCAAACACCGGGCAAAGCGGTGGTGCTGGACCGACCAGAGACCAGCACGAGACAACACCATCTACAACCCCGTTAAATCTGCAAAACCTCCATCCCCGGTTCAAATCCGGGCGGCGCCTCCAATCCCAAATTGTAGAGTCCTAAGACTCCGCTGACACTCGAGCTCTCGTTTTTGCCATGAGCCGTTCGTACGGCGTCTGTCCATCCAGGGCGCCGTGCGGCCGGTGGTAATTGTAGTAGTCCTCCCACTCGCGAAGCTTTTCATTGAAGAGATGGATGTCGTCGCTGATCCCATCCTTGTCTAGCAACTGGTAAAACTCGCTGTCGTCGACTCGGTGCGAGCGTTCGACTTTTCCATTGAGGTGCGGCGTGCGCGGTCGGATGTAGGCATGCCGGATGTCCAGTCGCTCGAGATGCCAGTGGAATTGTGACTGAAATTCCGCACCGTTATCTGTTTGAATGACATGCACGCGAAACGGTAGCCGCCGCACGACTTCATCGGCGAACCGGATCGCGGTCGTCTGATTGCACGCGTCGTAGACCTTGAGGACGCGAATCCGCGTGCAATCATCAATGGCGGTGAACTGATACAGCCGCTTGCGCGTGCCGGGAATCCGCTCCAGAAACTTCACGTCCATCTGCAGACGATGGCCAGGCGTCGGCTTCTCGTAGCGTTGCCACCGCTTTGCATGCGGCCGGTACTTTTGATTGGCCGGTAAGCGGTGCATCCCGTGCTTGGTCAGGATGCGATGCACCGAGGACGTGGCGATGGCGAGCTGGTGAAAGCGACGGAGATAATCCGAAATCTTGCCCGCGCCGAAGTGGTACTGCTGCCGCAAATACAGAATCTTGCTGACGACTTCAGGCGGCGTCGCCCGCGGCGATCGGTGAGGTGCCCGGGGGCGATCGCACAACCCGGCCTCGCCAAACTCCTCGTATCGTTTCTTCCATTTGTAGAACGCCTGGCGGGATAGTCCGAAATGCCGGCAGGTCCGAGCCACATTGCGTGAGTACTCGCTCGCCCGTCGCAGCACTTTCAGCCGCCAACCTAATAGTCGTGCCTGCTCTGCCTTGGTCATCGGGCCTCCACTCTAGGGTGTTCAAGAGCAGAGAGCTAGAGCTGTCATCTGTGTGTTGAGATTTCACATAAGAAATTCACATGTCTTGGTGAGCGCTTGCCATTGCGGCAGTTTCTTATTGCTCCTAAATTCAGCTCACTGAGACAACGCTGATCGCGTAAACGACTGCATGCTTTTGATTTGCGCGTTCGCAGAACGCGCAAGGAAGGAGGTTCGGAGGACCTCCTCCCGCATCAGCCACCGGGTGGGGGCGTGATGGCATCTTCGCGCCTATTCGTCGGATGTTGCGAAAAGTCCGCGAGAACAGGTGCGTCTCGTAGAAACGCTTGTATCGAACTCAACGTTCGATCGCGGAAGTCTTTCCCGACTCTGAAGCCGCGCCTGTCCAAGAAGCGGCGGCGAGTGGGGCGAGTAGGCGTGAGTGTCAGTTGCGTCCAGACAGCGCTGTCACGAGTGCTGTGCGATAAGTTCGACTGACTCGCAGCGTCGTTCCGTTGGTCAGCGTCAGGCGCTGGTCGCCGGAGCTCAGAGGCTCCACCGCGCGTATCGCGGCGAGTCGCGCGATCGCCGACCGGTGCACGCGCACGAAACCCGCGCCCGACAATTCGGTCACCAACGATCGCAGCGACTCGCGCACCAGCACTGTGCGGTCGCGCAAGTGGATGCGCGCGCAGTAGTCCTCGGCTTCAATCCACACGATGTCGTCATGCCGCACGACGATGGTCCGTGTGCCGTCGCGCACGAGCAGCGTCCGTGCCGGCGGCGGACTGGTGCGTGCCTGCTCCCGCTCTCGCAATCGGCCGCGCAGACGCCGCACCACGTCGGCGAATCGCTCGTCGGTGAACGGCTTCAGCAGGTAGTCGAACGCCTGCGCCTCGAACGCCTGCAAGGCATGCCGTTCGAAAGCCGTGACGAACACGAGCAGCGGCGGCGACACCGGGTCAAGGTGAGGCACCACTGCGAAGCCGTCGATCTCCGGCATGTGAACGTCGAGGAAGACAACGTCCGGCCGGATAGTCCCGATCGCCTCGATGGCGGCCTTCGCGTGTGTGGACTCGCCAGCCAGCAGGAAGTCCGGCTCCCGCGTCAGTAGCAATCGCAGCGTCTGACGCGCCAGCGGCTCGTCGTCCACGATCACCGCCCGCCAGGCCCGGTTCGTCACGACCGCACGAACGGAAGGGTGATCGAGGCGAGCACGCCGCCGTCACGCCTGGCGCTCACCGCCAGAGCGGCCTCACCGCCAAACTCCGCCGCGAGGCGCGAGGCCAGATTGCGCAAGCCAGTCCCGCGGCTGGCCGCCATCGTCCAGCCCTCCGGCAGGCCGACACCATCGTCTTCAACCTCGATGCGGATGCGGCCGTCGCGCACGGACGCGCGCACCGCGAGCGTGCCCGCCTGGATCCGCGGTGTCAGGCCGTGCTTCAGCGCGTTCTCGACGAGCGGCTGTACCACCAGCACGGGCACGCTGGCGCCCGCGGCCTCGGGTGAGAGCGTCAGCGACACGGCGAGGCGGTCGGCGTGCCGGGCCTGTTGAATCTCCAAGTAGCGCTCGACGATCGCGAACTCGTCCGCCAGCCGCGCGGAGGCGCCACCCGAGTCGAGCACGTAGCGAAGGACGTCGCCGAGGCTGCCGGTCAGCCGCACGACCCCTAAGGGGTCGTGCGCCCTCGCCAGCGCCGCGATGCTGTGCAGGCTGTTGAACAGAAAGTGAGGCTCGAGATGGTTGCGCAGCGCCTGCAATCGAGCCTCCGCGAGCTCCGCCTGGAGCGCCGCGGCCGCAGCTTGTCGTTCGCGATAGCGATCGTGCAACGTCATCGCCGCGCCGCCGCCGGCGACGATGATGTACATCAGCAGCGTGAGGTAACCGCGCCCGCGGATCTGCGTCCAGAACGCCTGACTGGGGCTGCCGGGAATCGGCAGCAGCCGCATCGCCACGGCGGTGGTGACCAGTGTCACGACCGCGAGCACGATCGCAAAGATCAGCAGGTGCCGCGCCACGAACCAGCGCCAGGCCCTCCCCGTATCAGGCACCCACCCCGCGGCAACCCGCCAGATCGCGATCGTCGCCGGCACCCAAGCCGCGAAGTACGAAAGTTGCAACGGCAGCTGCGCGCTGAGATTGATCCGCTCGCTCTGCGCCAACCAGAGCCCCTGGGCCATAGAGACGGCGGCGAGGAAGAACCAGAATCCGGTGGCGAGTGCCCAGTGCCATCGTGTAATCGCGATCATGGGCGCGGGTGCTCAGGATACCCGCTTGAACACCAACGTGATCGGTGTCTCCTGGCTGTTCGGACCGATCTGCACAACCTTGATCGTCATGGTCTTGCCGTCGGCGGAGATGCTTCGGACGCCCTTGTTGATCACCCGGCCGCCAAACTTGGCAACGATGCTCACCGAGGAGTCGTCGATGATGGTCTCCGAGTAGGTATACGGCGTCTGAGTGCTGTTCACCTGAAACTCCGCCAGCGGACCGGACTGATATTGCGGGTAGTCCTTGCCGTCGCTTTTGGACACGATCTGGATGAAGTCCGGGCGTCCGTTCGACAGCTTGCGAACCACCAGGTTGGCCAGGTATCCGTCGCTTCGCAGATCGTAGCTGCGGGTTTCGGAGGCCAGCGGAAACCCCGGCGGAATCGAGGAGGCCGCGGGATCGAGTTCCCAAACTCCGAGCACATGCGGGACTTGCGCCCCCGCAGTAGCCGTGAGCAGAGTGAATGAGCACACCAACGAAGCGACGAATGTCTTCACAGTTCTTCTCCTGAAAACGCTGATCGCGATCGTCACCGCAGCTTAGCGTAGGTGTTGACGTGGCCATCCGGCCGCGTGTTCCGATGGCTGCACGCCTGGTGCGGTCCGCTGCATCGCGCTTGAGTGGCCGGCGATGAGCCCCCACCATCGCGGCATGAAACTCACCCTCGCCCTCACCGTCATGTGCACCGCCATCGCCGCCGTCCCCGCTGCGCCGCAGTCGCCGCCTCCCACGGGGCAGAAGTTCACGCTGGCCAACACCATGATCCAAGGCTATACCGCCATACAGCGCGACCTGCTCGAAGCCGCCGAGCTGATGCCCGAAGCGGACTATGCCTTCAAGCCGACACCTGAGACGCGTCCGTTCGGCCAGCTCATCGCACACGTCGCGCTGAGCCAGTTCGGCTTCTGTTCGTTCCTCCAGGGCGGCCCGAGTCCGAAGGCTGCGGAAAAGGAGGAGACGCCCCGCTCGAAGGCTGTGCTGATCGCGCTCCTCAAGGAGTCCACGACCTTTTGCGATCCGCTGGTCAATGCCATGACCGACGAGGGCATGGTGCAGTTGATGAAGGTCGGGCCCAACGAGGGGGCACGCGGAGTGCCGGTCACCGGCCTGGTTGTTCATGGCAATGAGGTGTACGGGACCATTGCGGTCTATCTGCGGTTGAAGGGCATCGTCCCGCCAACCACGGTCCGCCAGAACCCGGCGGCGGCCAGGGGCAAATGATCGAGGCCACAGACTCGATCGCCGTCGCATACATCAGTCCATTCGAAGTGCTTGCGCAGAATCGATCCGTGTGGTCCCCGGCGAAGGTACAAGGTCAACGCACACAGGGTCGTTATATGTTGTCTTGTGCAGAACAAATAGCAAAACGCCGGCTCGACGATCGCAGGTGTCTTGCGCCCGCATGGCAATGCTGCCGGGAGGGCAGCGCGCGACACCTTGGCGGACGTTTGTGCAGGCGCACTGGCCAGCACTCGTCGCCGCCGATTTCTTCACAACGGAGGTGTGGACCACGCGAGGACTCGTGACGTACGACACCGCATTCGTGATCGAATTGCAGTCCCGGCGTGTACAAATCCTGGGCCGACGCCGTATCCGGACGAAGCCTTCGTCATCCAGTGTCTGCGGTCTGTCACGAACGAGTCGGACGCTCTCTTATAAAGAGGGAAGATCTTGGTCTGCGATCGCGATCCGAAGTGGAGTAGAGCGGTGGAGCAGTGGCTCTTGACGGCGGGCGTTCGTGTAGTCCGAACGCCGCCGAGTGCGCCGAACTGCAACGCGCATGCGGAACGGTTTGTCCGCTCGGTGAAGGAGGAGTGCCTGCAACGTGTCGTCCCGCTGGGCGAATCGCACCTTCGTCGGACTCTGCGAGAGTTCGTCGCCCACTACCATCGTGAACGAAACCACCAAGGCCTTGCGAACGAACTGATCGACAGGCCGCCGGCAGAACGACGGACCGGTGCTGTGCGTCGTCGCCAGCGAGTCGGCGGAGTTTGAACTACCACTACAGGTTAGCCGCGTGGAGTGCGATCCATGGTGGGAGAACGGGGACAGAACGGGTAGGCGTTGTTCGAGAAGGTGAGCTTGCCGTCAATGCACAGGCCGCCCAGCGCCGGACTCTGACATGGAATACGCCTCGCAGGACGAGGTACGCATTCTCGCCCTGCGACATCAGAGAGAGATCGGATTCCTGCCCTGATCGCCGGAAGTTCCGGATCATTGCCGTCCGTGGCGATGGTCCGGTTGTGCTTATCGGCTTACGACAATGCTGGTTTGAGTGTCCAACGGGCCAAACTGATCTCTGCCAACGCCCTTGGGGGCGGTCGGGATTACCAGTTTCACCCAGACGGCATCCGGACCCTTGAAATACGAAGTCTCGGTCGCCTTGCGCAGGGCGTCGATGCTGTCCTGCTGCTTCCCGGAGGTCGCGTTGGCGAAACCCGGCAGCTCGAACACGACCCATGAGTCTTTGGCCATTTCACTCAAACTGATAGCAACTTCCGGTCTTTCGGTCTTCACACGGATCTCGGTACCGGCGCGCACCGTGCTCTGGTTGGCCGTGATCTTGAAGTCCTTGCCATTGCGGCTCAGGACGATTGGCTGCTGAGGGGCAGCACCAGCGCCGCCGGCACCACCAGCTCGCGCGCCCGGGCCAGCGGCGCGAGGGGCAGGCGCTTGCACAGGCGCCGCTGACCGCACAGCAACATCTTTTAGCGCAAGACCAGCACCCCTTGTGGGTCCGGCCCTCCTGATGCTGAACTGCATGCGTCCGATATCACCCGCGCACACAGAGGCGTTCCAGGTGGGATGAATCTCGCAGGTGTCGTCCGTGGCGACGCTGTCGTTCTCGCCGTCGTGGATCAGAACATAGGAGTCAGGGATGCCGGTCGTCGAGCCGTCCAGATCGTGGATCGCCAAGGTCCGGTAGGCCGAACCCCCCCTGTTGTCACTATCGAACCTGGGGTCGATTTTCGGGAAGTATACGGGCTTGGCATTGACGAACTTCGCACTCTTGACGGTGTTTTCGGTGGTAACCCCGGCGCCCGTAAACAACAGCCATGAAAGCGCTCCTGATCCGCGCTGTTTGTTGTCCTGGTAGTTCACGAAGGTCGTGTTCACTACGTCATGGCGGTAGTCG
>Ga0310810_10010470_pt1 | contig 10797 bp, 10 predicted proteins | sample NCmetagenome_FD_207641 | JGI IMG/M metagenome (GOLD analysis project Ga0310810, IMG submission 207641) | Soil microbial communities from experimental microcosm in Duke University, North Carolina, United States - NC | ecosystem: Engineered > Artificial ecosystem > Soil microcosm > Unclassified ... | reverse complement strand
CAGCGGGTTCTGCACGTGGTGAAGCAGAACTGGTATGCGAATATTCCTGAGTCGGCGATGCCGCCAATTCTGAAAAAGGGCAAAGTAACAATCGATTTCGCCATCACCAAGACCGGGCAGGTTGCAGGAATGCGTTACGTGTTTGGATCGGGCGATGTAGCGCTCGACCGCGCCGCGTACGGTGGAATAACCGCCTCCAACCCCTTTCCGCCTTTGCCTAATGAGTTCACCGGCCAATACCTCGGCCTGCGCTTCACGTTCTACTACAACCCCGATAAAAGCGAAGCGGACCTGCAGTAAGACCCTGAATTCCTCTGTGGTGTTCCTCCGTGTTACTCCGTGTCCTCTGTGGTTGGTTTTGAACTCAGACCGTGCCGCCACGCAAGTACGCCATGCGCACCAGCGTCCTCTCCGCAAAGGGCACATACAGCAGCGCCGCCGTCGCACCGAACGCCGGCCCAAAGCCGATGATTTCGACGATCAGGAACGGCGCAATCGCCCAGAGCAGGTCCAGAACCAGAACTCCGAGAAAGATTTTCTGGAACTTCACTCCCAGCTGCGGATGGTCAAAACCAACCGACGAGAGTAAGTAGAAGCGCAGCGCGATCCCCACTCCTGCAGTAACCACAACCAACACGGGTACGAATGGCGATCCGACGTTGAAGATTTCGATCCGGTCTAGCGCGCGCCAGTGCAGCAAAGCCTCCACGTAAAAAATGAGATACATGATTTGAAGCAGAGCGAAAAGGCCGCGTACCAGGCCTCGATGTGCATTCACTGCGGCCGGCACTTCGGGCTTGGGGATCTGCGGTTCAGTCTCAGATCGCACTTCAGCCAGAAATCTGTAACCACGCCGCGCAACGGTTTCAACGAATCGCGGACTGCCGGCGGAGTCGCCTAAAACTTCGCGAATCTTGTTCACTGCGGTGTTCAGGCTGTGGTCAAAGTCAACAAAAGTGTCGGCCTGCCAGAGCCTCTGTCGCAATTCTTCTCTCGAAACGATGGCTCCCCGCCGTTCAAGCAACACGGCGAGAACCGCGAACGGCTGGTCCTGCAGGCGCACGCGACGGCCATTTTTGCGGAGTTCACGGGTTTCGAGGTCCGCTTCGAATACTCCGAAGCGCAAGACTAGCGGTGGCTTGGTTGGGTCGGGTACCGGCGCGGACACGGGCGGTAGTCTAGCAGAAGCTCTCGACTCCTCTGTGTTCTCTGTGTCCTCTGTGGTAAAGGTTTTTCTGGATCGATTCAATTCGCTTCATACACGGCCTTGCCACCCACCACTGTCCGCAAAACGCGCGTGCCGAGGAGTTTTTCCGGGGAGACGGCGGTCAGATCGCGATCCAGCACCACGAAGTCGGCAAGCATCCCGGGAGCGAGAGTACCCTTTTGTTTTTCGGCGAACTCAGCAAATGCAGAACCGCTGGTGTAAGCCGCGAGCGCCTGATCCATCGTGATCTTCTGCGCAGGAAAATATTGCTGTTTGCCGTCTTCACTCTTGCGAGTAACGGCTTCATAGAGACCACGAAATGGGCTAACCGACTCAACCGGATAGTCGGTCCCAAACGCAAGCTTCACGCCGTGGCTCAGGAACTCGCTCCAGGCGTAGGAATGTTCGGCACGCTGCTCGCCCAGCCGTGACTCCGCCCAGCGCATGTCGGTTATCAGATGGCATGGCTGCATGGATGCGATCACTTTCAGATCTTTGAAGCGCGCCACCTCCGCACGATTGGTAACCTGCGCGTGCTCAACCCGCAGGCGGTAGTCCTGCGTGCCATCGGCCGCTTTTACACCTTTTTCGCGAGCCGCGTTTTGCGCTTCTGAGAACGCATCGAGCGCCATGAGCACACCCTTATCTCCGATGGCGTGGAAACCCAGTTGGAAGCCGGCCGCCACGCGCTCTGCCGCCATCGCATTCAACTTATCCTGCTCGTACTGAGGCATGCCGGTGTTCTTGGGATCATCCGCGAAGGGCTGCAACATGGCGGCGGTATGCGAGCCGAGCGAACCGTCCATGAAAGCCTTCAGCAATCCGTAATGCAACATGAGATCGGATTGCGGATGTGACGAACGCCGTTCTTTCAGAACCTCCAGCGGCTCACTGAATGGAAGCCATTCGGAAACCCGGACCGTCAGCTTCCCTTCCGACTCGAGTTGCTCGAAGGTCTTGAACGCTTTCCATCCACTCGAAGCGCTGGCGTCAGAGTAGTCCTGCACCGAGGTGATCCCGTTGCGGGCAATGTCCTGCAACGCGGACTCGATGGCCGCACGCAGCTTTTCCGGCGTCGGCGGTGGAATCGCGGACGACACCACGTCCATGGCCGATTCCCTCAGCAAGCCATTGGGCGCGCCGGTTGCGTCGCGAACGATCTGGCCGCCGGATGGGTCCTTGGTGTCGGCGGTAACGCGCGCCATCTTCAGCGCTGCGGTATTCGCCACGGCAACGTGACCGTCAGTGCGTGTGACGAATACCGGATGCTCAGTGGTGACTTCATCGATATCCCATCGCGTGGGCAGGTCTGGAGGGTGCCAGATCGTGTCATCCCAACCGAAGCCTGTGATCCATTCTGTCGGCGCGGCACGTTCGACCTGGGCTCGAATCCGTTCGCGAAATTCTTCAATCGAACGAACGCCAGTCAGGTTGACCGTGAGTTGCTTAAAGCCCGCTTCCACCAGGTGCATGTGCGCGTCATTGAAGCCGGGCATTACGAAGTGGCCCTGAACATCCAGGACCTGAGTGTTCGGCCCTTTGAATTTCAGGACGTCCGCTTCAGAACCGACCGCGAGAATGCGATCACCGCGAACCGCCAGTGCGTTCGCGCGTTCGCCTTCGTGAAACGACGACGCGCCGGCCATTCCGGTGTAGATATTGCCGTGAATGTAGATGGTGTCGGCTTTCGGTGAGGCGGCATTCGTCTGCGACATTATGTTGGTGACGAGACCAATAGTAGAGATCAGGAAACAAATTCTGAGATTCATTTTGAGGCTCCTGCCAGACAGAGCAGGATCAAGAGAATGCGTTCCAGGGCAAGCTCTCTTCCGGTGGTATCGAACCACTCTTGAAGTGTATGCGCTCCCCCGCCACTTCCGCCTGCACCAATGGCGATGGCCTCGCGCCCCATCGAAATAGGAATATTGGCATCGGTTGAGGCACGCTGAACCTGCGCATGGTTGCCCAGATGGCTGTCCACAGCGCGGATAACTTGCAGAATGCGCGCATTCGAATCCAACTCGCCGCCGGGCCGGTCTCCGATGACGATTACCTCTGAACTCAGCTCCAAAGAGCGGTGGGAGTTACGATTGGCGGTACGCGCGCTCTCTTCCTGGATTGCGAGCTCCAAGGCGCGCCGCAGCTCCAGTTCCAACCGTTCGATCTCGGCCGCGGAACTGGAGCGAACATCCACGCGCATGCTGGCAGATTCAGGGATGGAGTTCACCGATGTCCCCCCGCGAATCACGCCTACGTTAAACGTAGTTTTGGGGGATGAGGAAACGCGCGTCTGCGAAAACAGATGAATGGCGCGGCCGAGTACAACAATCGGATTGGGTGCGCCGAAGTCGCTCCAGGAGTGTCCGCCCGGACCGCGGACAGTTACTTCGAAACGCCGGCTGCCCAGAGCTTCGGAGACGATGGTATCGGTCCCAGCCCCATCGAGCACCACGCTGGCCGTAATCGCATCCTTCCATTTGGGATCGGAAAAGATGTGGCGCATGCCGCGCAGATCGCCCTCGCCCTCCTCGCCCACGTTGCCAATGAACAGCAGCGAAGCCGCATGCGGAAAATTGAAGTTAGCGAAGGCCCCGGCGATCGCAAGCAGCGCCGTTACTCCGGAGGCGTTGTCCGATATGCCCGGGCCGTACAGCTTGCCGCCCTGTCGACGGATATTTAGCGTTGTGCTCGCCGGGAAAACAGTATCCAGGTGCGCGCTGACAGAAATTGTCGACGCAGAATCGCCGCGGTCGCTCCCGAAAACATTCCCGATGCTGTCCTTATGTACCTTGAGCAAGCCGAGGGCACGGAAGCGCTCCGCCAGCCAGTCCGACCGCGCTGCCTCGCCGAATGGAGGCGCAGGGATGCGGGCGAGTTCAAGCTGCCAGCGGGTGAACTCCGGCTCCTGATCGCGGAACCACTCGATCGCCGAGATCACATCGGAGTTCTCGGCAAACCGCGCGAGTTCCCGCGCAATCGAAGAGCCTGCTTCAGTGGAGGCGCGGGCAGTCACGGATAAGCGTCATATTACAACCAAACCACTGGAGAAAAATCATGATTAGAGAGACTCAAGGACTAATCGCGGAGGGCACAGAAGGACCCAATGATGCCGCCCTTCCACGAACGCCAGCTTTCGGTTATCGTGTACTGCGGTTTGTGATGACCCGATGATGCGCCAACTCAGCGTTTCACTGCTTGTGATTCTGTCAGCGATCGCCGCCAAAGCCGACGAAGGTACCCTCTCGACCGACCAGCCGAAGGGAACGACTGCGCAGGAAATCATCCAGAAATTTACCGCCAAAGAAAAACAGTTCAAGGAAGCACGCAAACGCTGCACTTATCGCCAGGTCGTCAAAATCGAGGCATTCGACGGCGACAAATCCCAGGGCGAGTATCAGCAGGTCGCGGATGTCACGCTCGATGCAAAGGGCAACAAGGTCAAGAGCGTGGTTTTCGCTCCGCAGCCCACAATGTCAGTCAGTCCTGAAGACCAGTTGGATACGGAAAGCCGCCTGCACTGGACCTTGAGCACAGACGAGCTACCGGAATACAACGTGGCCTACCAAGGCACTCAGCAGGAAGATGACCTGCAGACGTATGTGTTTGACGTAACTCCCAGGCAGATCGAAAAAGGAAAAAGATACTTTCAGGGGCGACTCTGGGTGGATGACCGCGATTTCCAAATCGTGAAGATGCAAGGCAAATCCGTGCCCGACATCCTTCCCAAGAAAAAAGGCAAAAGCGGCGAAAACCTCTTCCCAAAATTTACGACATTCCGCGAGCAGATCGACGGCAAGTACTGGTTTCCAACCTATTCGTTGACCGACGACACGCTGCACTTCAGCCCCACTGACGTCCACATCAAAGGAACCGTCAAAGCGACAGACTACAAGTGCCCGGATTCGGAGGTCGCTCATCGCGAGCAGGACTCGCCCGCCCGGAGGAAATAATGCTCTCTATGTGCAATCTGCTAAAAATCGTCTCTGAGCGCAAGTTCAAAGCACAGTATTTGCCAACTGGACCTCTCATGACGATCGAGTGAAGCCGAACATCAGTAGTTCGATTGCGGGAGCGGACATGGCAGATGTGATCAAGGCACAAAATGTTATTCAGACAATCTTTTTGATTGCCCTTTCGATCGTCAGTGGGTGGATGCTTTACATGGTTCCGTCGTGGTCTGCGCTTGGAGATCCCTTTCTTCTTGGCTCTGTCGCGAGTGCAGTTACCGCTGCTTGCCTTTGGTTGACGCGTCGGATGGGATTGCGGGCAATGAAGTTTGAGCGAGCCTGGCTTGCCGCGTTTCTTGTGGGCATGCCTGTTGTCTATTTGCTGGGCTGGTTAGGCGCACGAAACCGCGCAGCGACTTCGTGGAGTTGGGTAGAGCTTCTGGGCCTGGCGCTGTTTGCTGCTCTGGCTGTACTGGGCCTCAAGAAGTCGCCCTGGTTTCTTGTCATAGGAATCGCTGGCCATGGAATCGCTTGGGATTCATGGCACTACAAAAATTCTGCCTACGTTCCGGATTGGTATGCAGTCGCATGCCTGCTTGTGGACCTGGCGTTGGGTGCCTATGTGGCTGCGCGTGTCCCTATCTACGCGTCGCGCCTGGTACAGAAGAATTAAAGCGCCGACGCCAAGAGGCACTTGTGCTTATTTCGCGAGGCGCATCTGTCTAATCCTTAATGACTGGGCGACTCGACGCAGCATGAACGTCTGCCTTGAAAGCACGCTCAACCAAGCATATGATTCCGGCAACAAAAGCCAGCCTGCAAACTAACTATGGATTTTCAAGTCGCAGCGAGAGAGCACGATCGCATCATTGTGGTCGATGTGGTGGGAAGACTCACGTTGACTGACAGTCGCACTCAACTGCGCGACCTGGTTCATGTCTTTACCAGCAACGGCCACAAAAGGTTCCTCATCAATCTCGCTGGCGTAGATTTCGTTGACAGCAACGGCCTGGGCGAACTGACGCGGTGCTTTTGCAGCGTCAGGCAAGCGGGCGGAGACATGAAACTTGTCCATGTCAGCCCGAGGGTGCAAGCCCTTCTTGAGATGACCAGGATCAACAACCTGTTCGACATCCACACCGAGGAGCACTCCGCTCTCAAAGCATTCGGGTGACCGTCTAACGCTTGGCAGTCAATCAGTGTAATCGCCTGTGGGTGTTGAAAAACCCGCCGTTCACCCCAAATGACCAAAGGTTGTTGATAGAAAATGTCTGCGATCAGAGAAGATCGCTCATAAAGCATCCGTGCGCAATTTTATTTTTGCGAATCTTGATGGAAGAGTTTTTCAACTCCACTCCCCTTGTCACTCATTGACCTTCAGAAAAGGCGAACGGAAAACGCAAAGTTACGATAAACGCCTGATATCAGCAAAAAAGGTGCGAGGCGAGTGAGATAATGCGCTTGAACCTGCCATGCCGACGATCAGGTGCTCGTTCTGCGGAAAGTCTGCCAACGATGTAGGCCGCATTATTTCTGGCCCGAACCGCCAAGACCCAGTTCACATCTGCTATGAATGTGTTGGCGTCTGTGCGTCTATCCTTCACGATGACCGGAGGCCGCGTTCTGGCGAAGAATTCAGAGTCATGCTTCCGAAACGCAACTGGTTGGAGCGGATGTTAATGCCGAAATGGTGGGACTCCTGGCAGACGGAGGCCAGTAGGCGCGTTCGGGTTAGTGAGTGATAAGGGCCCGGTATCAACAATTGAATTGCAGCAGAGAGTCTTCAATTCAGCGAGCAGATTAGTCGATTCAGGTTAGGCGAGAGGTGCGGCGAGGTGTTCCGTTTTTCTGATTGAGCTTGTGTTGCAATTCTCTTGAGAATTCCACGAGTTTGTCAGGATTCCCCTCCTCAGCAGCTTGCTGCGCGACACGCTGCCAAGCTCGTACCGGATCGAACTCTCGATCGACTACGAAAGGCGATATTCTTTGACCAAGGCTGGAATGATTCATGGGTGAATTCGTTCATGTTTTCAGCATTGGTTGTCACTGGCTATGGCACTATCGTGGTACATGATTTCGCGTATTGTCCCGCTAATCGCAGAAGTTCTCTGCGACGTCCCAACAAGGAGGGTCGGCTTAATTACGGGACCGTCCTCAATGAACCGTGAGGAGGCACGGCTGTTGCCAGATAAACACACGTCGGAATTGGGTCCGGTTGATTACGGACGTATCGAGGTGCAGCCTTTTGCGATTGAGCGATCTGGCACGAAGTTCGCGCTTGTTCCACGAGCACCAGAACACGAGGACGATGGTTGGTGGGTCGAACCGCAACCGGTGAACTACGTAGCTTTCCACGAGCCTTGGGACAGCGGAAATCACCGTGGTTGGGTGTCAAGCCTTTTTCGTGAGAGCGGCGCGAATTCGCCTTCTCACGATCGCGTCTTCACCGGGCTGCTACCTGCAGGACCCCGCCACGAGGGTGTTCGTATCCACCGGGATGCCGTGGTTGGGCTTCTGATCAGTATTCGGATGGATGCCATATCATGTTGGAGCAAAGGAGCAGTATCAACTCCCATCTATGTTCACGCGAATCACAGTTAGCCTCCTTCTGGTTCTGATGTCGGCCCAAGGCCTGTCCGCTGTCGATTTTGCTATGAAGGTGACTGACAAGAATTACCTCGATACACAAGGTTTCAGCGTCTTTCTCTACGACAGCACATATCATCCTGTTTTTGTGGACCAAAAAAACACCGCTATGGAGATGATTCTCCACGGCCAGCGCATCGCCACCAACGGCGACGTGCGCCTGATGCCAACGCCGGAGCAGTGGGACCTGGTGGCCACACTTAAAGGCCGTCATGCGGACAACGAGAACAATCGGCTCACCGCCGATCTTGCTTTCCCGACGTTCAACGTCAGTTACACACTAGAGGTGGCGGCCGAGCCGGGCGGTGTGGGAGTAAGCATCAATCTTGACCACCCGCTGCCCGAGAAGCTGGCCGGGCGCGCGGCCTTCAATCTCGAGTTCCTGCCTTCGGTCTACATGGGCAGGGCTTACCTGGTGGACGGCACTAAAGCCGGTATCTTTCCGCGTACGCCGAACGATCCGATGATCAAAGTTTTGCCACTGCCCGATGAACCGAAAAAGGCCTTCTACCTGGAAGACTGGGATAAGGCTAAGGGATACACTCAGCCCCTGCCGTTCGCCGAAGGCAAGAGCATCACCCTGGGCGTCGATGACGCTCTGTCCCGGGTGAGTGTTACATCCGATACCTCGAACCTCATGCTGTTCGATGGGCGCGACCGCGCGCAAAACGGCTGGTTCGTTCTGCGTTCGCTGATCCCTCCAGACAAGACCACCGGTGCCATCGTCTGGCACATCAGGCCGGACGTAATTCCGAACTGGACGCGGCCGCCGGTCATCGCACACAGCCAGGTCGGTTACGCGCCAGAGCTCTCGAAAATGGCGGTACTCGAACTTGATCCCAAGTACAAAGCCCCGAAGACGGCCGCAGTGCTGCGCTTGATGGAAGATGGATCTTACAAGCAGGTGTTCGAAGGGCCGATCACCCCTGCGACGCCGTGGCTGCGCTACGTCTACTCGAAGTTCGACTTTACCGCCGTAAAAGACCCAGGCCTCTATGTCATTCAATACGCAGACCAGCGCACCGCGCCCTTCCCTGTTTCAAAGGACGCGTACGCGAACATCTGGCAGGACAGCCTCGATCATCACATCGCAGCGCAGATGGACCACGTTTCCGTTCGCGAGGGCTATCGCATGTGGCACGGCGCTTCGCACCTGGATGACGGCCGCATGGCGCCCGTAGTGGGGGAGCAATTCGACGGCTGGAATCAGGCCGCGGCAACGGATGGAAAGTACAAGGGCGGCGATCACATCCCGGGCATGAACGTGGGCGGCTGGTACGATGCCGGCGACTTCGATCTCGAAGAACCGGCGCAGTTGAGCGTCATTCAGAGCCTCGCGTTGGCGTATCGCGAGTTCAATCTCAAGTACGACGAGCTTACGGTGGATGAAGCCGCGCGTCAGGTGGAGATGCACCGTCCCGACGGAGTGCCGGACGCGGTGCAGCAAGTCAAGCATGGTGCCCTGCTCATCCTGGCGCAGTTTCATAATATCGGGCACGCCATTCGCGGCACGCATGAGCCAGATCTGCGCCAATACACACAAGTGGGCGATGGAGCGTCAAAGACGGATGGCCGCCTCTACGATCCGAAACTCGGCCCTAACGAAGTGAAAGGCGAATATTCCGGCAAGCCCGATGATCGTTGGATTTTCACGACTAACAATCCGTTTTTCCAGTGGAATGCGATCGCCGCACTGGCCGCGGCGGCGGATACGCTGCGAGGCTGGGACGACGGACTGGCTAAGGACTGTCTGGAAACCGCCATCCAAGCCTGGAACGACACGAAGGCGCACCCAACGGAGTATCCGACCGATCTCGGCCCAGACCGAGGAAGTGCGTCAGCAGGCGGAGTACTGGCAGCGTCTCAGGGTGTGGTTTCCGGCGGTCAATCCACTCATAAGCCAGCCTCCCGTCCGCCCGCGACTTCGGAGACAACTAGCGCACCACCATCCCCGCCGGCCGCTGCACGTGGCGGATTCGGCGTTGGGCTGGACTGGGCTGCGGCGCTGGAATTGACCATCGCCACGAAAGGCGCGGAGCCATATAAATCCCGCGTAAAAGAATTATTTCCTCAGATGATCACGCCTCAGCAGATGGATTTCCGCGGCTGGACGGCACTGCGGGCGTTGCCGTATCTGGACGCAAGCGCGAAGGATCAAATGCGCGGCGCGGTGAAAACATACATGGCGGGCTTGGACAAGCGCTTGGATGAGACCCCGTTCGGCGTGCCGCCAAGCCTTGGCACGTGGGGCGGATCCGGCGCCGTAGTGGACATGGCCATCCGAATGTATTTCCTGCATAAGACGTTTCCCGATCTCGTGAGCTCCGAATACACCCTTCGGGCGGTCAACTACATTCTCGGCACGCACCCGGTATCCAGCACTTCCTATGTAGCCGGAGTCGGCACAGTCTCGAAGACGATGACATACAGCAACAATCGCGCTGACAACTCTTACATTCCGGGGGCTGTCATCCCCGGATACATCATCATCAAACCGGATTTCCCAGAGTGCATCGACAACTTCGGATTTCTATGGTTTGAGGACGAGGCGGTTGTGGCGGGGTCGGCAAGCTGGGTCTTGGCCGGCAACGCTGCGGACGCAATTATTAAGGAGTCGAGGTAAACGCAGTCGTAAAAGCGCCAGATGCACCGAGCAACGTACCACCAGAAGTTTTCGATGGACGCGGTGACGCGTGTTGCGTGGAAACACAGTCCGCCGCCTAGCCATACGCGATATCACCACGCTGAGGCTCCTACCGAGTCAATTCGTGACTACTCCCCATATCAGTCACTGACGTCAAAAAAGGCGAGTGACGACGACACAGCCTGCTAAACCGCATCTACGTTTTCCTCCAATCGGTGCCGTCCTCATTGTGGGGTCGCGATCAAAAGCGGTATCATCCCCGCGGGAGTGAACCCATGGAATCCACACCATCGAAATTACCGTCCGAGGCCATCGAGCTCTATAACGATTTCATTCACGGCGAAATCAGCCGG
>Ga0310810_10010469_pt1 | contig 10797 bp, 7 predicted proteins | sample NCmetagenome_FD_207641 | JGI IMG/M metagenome (GOLD analysis project Ga0310810, IMG submission 207641) | Soil microbial communities from experimental microcosm in Duke University, North Carolina, United States - NC | ecosystem: Engineered > Artificial ecosystem > Soil microcosm > Unclassified ... | reverse complement strand
CGTAGAGCCCGAGGCAGCCGGGCGTGATCCGCCCTTCGGCGCTGACCGCCGTGGCCTCGATCACGAACAGCCCCGCGCCGGACATCAGCATCTGTCCCCAATGGATCAGATGCCAGTCGCTCGCGCGCCCCTCGATCGCCGAGTACTGGCACATCGGCGAGACGACGATGCGGTTGGCGAGCGGAAGCTCGCGCAACCGGATCGGATCGAACAGCTTCAATCCGCGGCGAATGCGGGCTCGCGCAGTCCCGCGGCCTCGCGCAGCGCCTCGACCTTGTCGGTCGCCTCCCACGTGAACTCGGGCTCGTCGCGGCCGAAGTGCCCATAGGCCGCCGTCTTCCGATAGATCGGCCGCAGCAGGTCGAGCATGCGGATGATGCCCTTCGGCCGCAGGTCGAAGTTCGCCTGGACGATCTCGGCGATGCGCGCGTCGGAAATGCGTCCCGTGCCTTCCGTGTACACGGTCACGTTGATCGGCTTCGCGACGCCGATCGCATACGACACCTGCACCTGGCACTGGCGCGCGAGGCCGGCCGCGACGACGTTCTTCGCGACGTAACGCGCGGCGTACGCTGCCGACCGATCGACCTTCGATGGATCCTTGCCGGAGAACGCGCCACCACCGTGCGGCGCCGCGCCGCCATACGTGTCGACGATGATCTTGCGTCCCGTTAGGCCGGCGTCGCCGTGCGGCCCGCCGATCTCGAAGCGGCCGGTCGGGTTCACGAGGAACCGCGTGCCCGCGAGCATCTCCTTCGGGAACACCGGCTTGACGATCTCCTCGATCACCGCCTCGGCGAGTTCCTTCTGGCGCTCGTTCATGCTCGGGTGATGCTGCGTCGACAGCACGACGGTGTCGACGCTGCGCGGCTTGCCCTCGACGTAGCGCACGGTCACCTGCGACTTCGCGTCGGGGCGAAGCCACGGCAGGCGGCCGTCGCGGCGCACCTCGCTTTGCCGCTGCACGACGCGATGCGCGTAGTAGATCGGGAACGGCATCAGCGCGGGCGTCTCGTCGCACGCGTAGCCGAACATCAGGCCCTGGTCGCCCGCGCCCTGGTTCAGGTAATCGTCGGAGGCGCGATCGACGCCCTGCCTGATGTCGGGCGACTGCTTGCCGTAGCACACCATGACGGCGCAGCCGTCGGCGTCGAAGCGCAGTTCAGGATCGTTGTAGCCGATGCGCCGAATCGTGTCGCGTGCGACGCGCCCGTAGTCGATGCTGGCACTCGTGGTGATTTCGCCCGCCATGACGACGAGCCCCGTCGACACCAGCGTCTCGGCCGCGACGCGTCCCGTCGGATCATGCTCTAGAATGGCGTCGAGCACCGCGTCGGAGATCTGGTCCGCGACCTTGTCCGGATGACCTTCCGACACCGACTCCGACGTGAAGAGGAATTCGCTCATTGCCGCTCCGCTTTGCTGATGCAACGACCGCGCACGGGCGCGGAATAAGGCCGTGAATTCTAGCAGACGCGATGCAGCGGACTCGTGCCGCCCGACGGGCGCGCGCGGTGATGCAGTAGTCGTTCCGGCAAATGCGGCCAATGTCGCACGCGCGGCTCAGGTGTTGCGCGACGGCGGGCTCGTCGCTTTCCCCACCGAAACCGTCTACGGCCTTGGCGCCGACGCCGCGAATCCGGCGGCCGTTGCGCGCATCTTCGCCGCGAAGGGCCGCCCCGCCGAGCATCCGGTGATCGTGCACGTCGCCGATGTCGCGGCTGCGCAGCGCTGGGCCGCATCGATGCCATCCGGTGCGCGCGATCTCGCCGACGCGTTCTGGCCCGGCCCGCTCACGCTGATCCTGCCGCGCGCCGACCACGTGTCGGACGTCGTCACCGGTGGCCAGCCGAGCATCGGCTTGCGCGCACCGTCGCATCCAGTCGCGCGCGCATTGCTCGCGGCATTCGGCGGCGGCATCGCGGCGCCGTCGGCCAATCGCTTCGGCCATCTGTCGCCTACGACCGCGCAGCACGTTGCCGACGATCTGGGCGCCGCGGTCGACTTGATCCTCGACGGCGGCGCGTGCAACGTCGGCATCGAGAGCACGATCGTCGCGTTCACGGCCCGCACACCGGCGCTGCTGCGCCCGGGCGCGATCGACGCAAGCGCGGTCGCGCGCGTGCTCGGCAGCATGCCCGCGGCACGCGATGCCGCGGCGCCACGTGCGTCGGGCACGCTGGCGTCGCACTATGCGCCGCGCACGCCGGCGGCGCTCGTGACGGGCGATGCGCTTCGCGCTGAGCTCGCGCAGCTCGAGGAGCGCGACGAGCGCGTCGCGGTGCTCGCGTGGAGCACCGAGCCGCCCGAAGGTTTCGACGGCGTATGGCGCACCGCGCCGCACGATGCGGCCGCATATGCGCACGCGTTGTATGCAAACCTGCGCGCGCTCGACGCGACCGACGTCGACGCGATCCTCATCGAGCAGGTGCCCGACGGCGATGCGTGGGCGGCGATCCGCGATCGCCTCGCGCGCGCCACGTCGGGCGAGGACGACGACCGGGATTAACCCAATCCCATCGCCTCGAGCGACGCCTCTTCGATCACCGCCGTCACGCCGCCTTGCGCGGCGAAATGGCGCACCGACTGCCCGAGCAGCGGATCGTCGACGACGAGCGCATGCACCGGCAGGCCGGTGATGCGTGCAAGCGCCTGCGGCTCCATCGCGACGACGCGCGCTTGCGGCAGCGCATAGAGCTGCGGCGCCTGCAGTGCGTTCGCGAAGAACGCCGCGCTGTGCCCGACGCCCGCGAGCAGGCCCACGAGGCGCGTGCCCCGGGCGCGCAGCAACGCAAGGACCGCGGCGTGATGCGCCAGGAACTGCGACATGAATTGCATTTCGGCAGCGCGCGACACCGCGTGGCCGGCCGAATCCTCGACGAGCACGACCGGCGCACGACTGCCGTCCGTCGCGACATGCGCGAGCAGCGCGCCCGCGAGCGCATGGGCGTCGGCGGGACCGAGCGCCGCGTCGTGATTGGGCCGCGTGAGCCAGCATTCGGCGCGGCGCCACAGGCGCCCCTGGTTGTCGACCGGTGCGGCGCCCTCGAAGCAGGGCAGCAGATCGAAAGGCGGCGCGTGCGAGGTGGCAGCGCCGATGCGCGCCGCCAGGCGCGCGTGCATCGCGGCGACGCTTGCGGCGAAATCGTAATGCTCGCGCGCAGCGCGCGCGATCCATGCACGAACCGCATCGGCGTCGTCGGCGACAAGCTCGGCGACCCCGCTCGCGTTACGCGCCGATGCGCCGAACACCGCGTCGACGTCGCGCGCATCGTCGGCGTCGAGCTCCCATTTGCCGTGCACCGACTCGAGCACCCGCGGCCCCGAGAGGCCGATGCGAGTGCCGGGCAGCAACGCCAGGCGGTCGGCGGCGCTTGCGAGTACCGACGTCCCGCCAAACACGCTCGCGACGCCGATGACCATGACGGGCACGCCTTGCGCGCGCGCGTCGAGCAGCGCCGACAGCGCGCGTGCAAGTGCGAGCTCGGCGGCGTTCGCCTCGTGCAGACGCACGCCTCCCGACGCGGCGAGCAGCACGATGCCCGCTGCGCGCTCGCGCCGCGCGGCTTCGAGCATCGCGTGCAGCGCCTTGCCGTGCATCTCGCCGACGCTGCCGGCGAGATAGTGCTCGTCCTGCGCGGCCACGAGCATCGGCTCGCCGTGCAGGCGCACGCGTGCGATCGCGATGCCGTCGTCGTCGCGCGCGGCGATGCCGAAGCGCCCGACGTGCGGACTCGCGCCCGCGGGCGGAAAGAATTCTGCGCTGCCCGCATCGGCGAGCGCCGTGATGCGCACCTGCGCGGAGGCGGTGCACAACGCGGTGCGCTGCTGCGCAGGTGAGCGCGGGGACGGGCTCATCGTGTGGAATAATGCCTCGACCCCGTAAAGCCTGCTCGCGCGGGTTTACGCGAGGGGCGCGCACGACGCGATGCCGCGATGAACGCCAACCTGTACGCGCTGATCGAGGCGCATTTCCCGCCCGGCGCCGAGCAACCGTTCCTGCTGAATCCCGACGCGCCGGTCGTCCATTACGACGAGCTCGCGCAGGCGTCCGCGCGCATCGCGCACGCGCTGATGCGGACCGGCTGCCGTGCCGGGGACCGCGTGGCCGTGCAGTGCGACAAGCACTGGCACGTGATCGCGCTCTACCTCGCGTGCCTGCGGGCCGGCCTCGTGTACCTGCCGCTCAACACGGCTTATCAGAAGGCGGAGCTTGCGTACTTCTTCGACGACGCGAAGCCGCGCGTCGTCGTGTGCCGGCCCGAAACGCTCGGGATGATCGCAACGATCGGGGGCGACGCGACGGTGCTCACCGTCGATGCGCGCGGTGGCGAGCTCGCGGACCGCGCGCGCGACGAGCCGTCGCGCTTTGCCACCGTGCATTCGGCGCCCGACGATCTCGCCGCGATCCTCTATACGTCGGGCACGACGGGCCGCTCGAAGGGCGCGTCGCTCACGCATCGCAATCTCGCCTCGAACGCGCTGGCGCTCGTCGAAGCGTGGGGCTTCACGCGCGGCGACGTGCTGCTGCACGCGCTGCCGATCTACCACGTGCACGGGTTGTTCGTCGCGCTGCACTGCACGCTGCTGTCCGCGGCACGCATGCTGTGGTTGCCCAGGTTCGACGCCGGCCAGGTCGCGGAGCTGCTGCCCGAGGCGACGGTGATGATGGGCGTGCCGACGTTCTACACGCGCCTGCTCGCGCATCCGGCGTTCACGCGCGATGCGTGCCGCAACGTGCGGCTGTTCGTCTCCGGTTCCGCGCCGCTTCTGCCGGAGACGTTCGAGGCGTTTCGCGAGCGCACCGGGCAGACGATCCTCGAGCGCTACGGCATGACCGAGACGGGAATGATCACGTCGAATCCGCTCGCGGGCGTGCGCGCGGCAGGCACCGTCGGGCGTCCGCTGCCGGGCGTGTCGGTGCGCATCGTCGACGACGCGGGCGACGCGTGCAAACCGGGCGCCATCGGCAACGTGCAGGTGCGCGGGCCCAACGTGTTCGCCGGCTATTGGCAGATGCCCGAGAAGACGCGCCAGGAATTCACCACGGACGGCTGGTTTCGCACCGGCGATGTCGGCGAATGGGTCGCGTCAGGCGAGGCGAGCGGCTACCTGCGCCTCGTCGGGCGCGCCAAGGACATGATCATCAGCGGCGGCCTCAACGTATATCCGAAGGAAGTCGAGGAGCGCATCGATGCGCTGCCCGGTGTCGTCGAGTCGGCGGTCATCGGCGTGCCGGATCCCGATTTCGGCGAGGCCGTCGTCGCCGTCATCGTGGCGCGACCGGGTGCGGCGATCGTCGAGGACGAAGTCGTCGGCGCGCTCAAGCGCGAGATCGCGTCGTACAAGGTGCCGAAGCGCGTGCACGTCGTCGCGGAGCTGCCGCGCAACGCGATGGGCAAAGTGCAGAAGAAGCTGCTGCGCGAACGCTTTGCTTCGGGGTCGGAGCAGTAAGCATTTCGCGCTTTGCTCCGGGGGGTCGGAACAAACCGGGGTCGGAGGAAAATTTCCGTGCGTTCCCCACCCGACGCACAGGTGGCGGAAGTTTTGCTCCGACACACCATCACGCCGGCGCCGGTGCCGACGGCCCCTTCGTGCGCAGCGCGCCGATCAGGCGCGACACCAGCGGCCACACGAGGATCACGAGCGCGAGCGTCACGATCGAGCCGACGAGGCCGTTCGACCAGAACACCTTCAGGCTGCCTCCCGACAAGAGCATCGCCTGTCGGAACGAGCTCTCCGCCATGTCGCCCAGCACCAGCGCGAGCACGAGCGGCGCGAGCGGATACTTGAGCTTCTTGAACAGGTATCCGACGACGCCGAACACGACCATCATGTAGACGTCGAACATGTTGTTGTGGACCGTGTACGCGCCGATCGCGCAGATGACGACGATGATCGGAGCGATGATCGCGAACGGAATGCGCAGGATCGCCGCCCACCACGGCACGGTCGTCAGCACGATGATCAGCCCCGCGATGTTGCCGAGGTACATGCTGGCGATCAGTCCCCACACGAACTCCTTCTTCTCGACGAAGAGCAGCGGCCCCGGCTGCAAGCCCCAGATCAGCAATCCACCGAGGAGCACGGCCGCTGTCGGCGAGCCGGGAATGCCGAGCGTCAGCATCGGCAGCAGCGCGCTGGTCCCCGCGGCATGCGCGGCGGTTTCCGGTGCGACAACGCCTTCGAGCTGGCCTTCGCCGAACTTCGCCCCCTGCTTCGAGAAGCGCTTCGCCATCCCGTAGCTCATGAACGAAGCCGGCGTCGCGCCGCCCGGCGTCACGCCCATCCAGCAGCCGATCAGCACGGCGCGAACCGACGTCGCCCAGTACTGCGGCAGCTTCGCCCACGTCTGCAGCACGATCTTCGGATTGATCTTGCCGCCCTTGCCCTTGAAGGACAGTCCCTCCTCCATCGTAAGCAGGATCTCGCCGAGCCCGAACAGGCCGATGACGGCGATCAGGAAATCGAAACCCTGCAGCAGCGCCGTCGTGCCGAACGTCATGCGCAACTGTCCGGTGACGGTGTCGAGGCCGACAGCCGCGAGCGCGAAGCCGATCATCATCGACGCGATCGTCTTCACGGGCGGCTCGCGGCCCATGCCGACGAAGCTGCAGAACGTCAGCAGCTGGACGGCGAAGAACTCCGGCGGGCCGAAGCGCAGCGCGAACTTCGCGATCAGCGGCGCGAGGAACGTGATCATGATGACGGCGAAGAGCGCGCCGACGAACGACGACGTGAACGCCGCCGTCATCGCCTCGCCCGCGCGGCCCTGCTGCGCCATCGGATAGCCGTCGAATGTCGTCGCGACCGACCACGGCTCGCCCGGTATGTTGAAGAGGATCGACGTGATGGCGCCGCCGAACAGCGCGCCCCAGTAGATGCACGACAGCATGATGATCGCCGACGTCGGCGACATCGAGAACGTGAGCGGGAGCAGGATCGCCACGCCGTTCGCACCGCCGAGGCCCGGCAGCACGCCGATCAGCACGCCGAGCAGGATCCCGACCAGCATGAACAGCAGGTTGTGCCAGGTCAACGCGACCGCGAAGCCCTGCATCAGATTGCCGATGTCTTCCACCCGGACTCCCTGGTTACACGCGCGTTACAGGATTGCCGCGAACCGCGCAGCCGGCGATCCAGAGGCCGTCAATAGCCGATGAGGCGCTCGAGCGGACCCTTCGGCAACGGCACGAGGAACCACAGCTCGAAGACGAGGAACAGCACGACCGGAATCCCGACGCTGATCGCGACCGTCGGCAGGATCCGGTACTTGCCCTGCCACAGCATGAAGCCGCCGATGTACAGGAACGACGCGACGTAGATGCCGAGCCAGCCGACGAGGATCACGAAGGCGATCGTCGGCAGCAGCATCAGGAACACCGGTATCAATTCGGCGCGCGTGACGAACGTGCGATCGGCGAGCTTGCGCCAGTGGAGCAGCGTCTGCAGCGCGACGTAGAAACCGGCGCCGACCAGCAGGCAGCCGATGTAGAACGGGAAATAGCCGGCACGGGGGCCGTCCGGCCCCCATGTGAAGCCGACGCGCACGCTGTCGGCGATGACGATGCCGCCGCCGACCGCGATCAGCAGCGCGACGACCACTTCCATCCAGCGCGTGCCGAGGGCGCCGCGCGCGTTGGCTTCGGGTGCGCTCATTGCCCCCCCACGCTCGCGGCCTTCCCCGCTTCGCTGCCCGCCGAGGGGGCGGAATTCGCGCCCCGCGGCGGCCCTTCGGCGCTCATCATCGCGTTACTTCGCCGCGAGGAATCCGGCCGACTGCATCAGGTCGTGGTGCGTCTTCTCGGCCGTGGTCACCCAGTCGGCGAACTGCTTGCCCGTCATGAACGTCGTGTTGAAGGCCGCGTCCTCGGTGTACTTCTTCCACTCGGGCAGCTCGCGGACCTTCTTGAACACGTCGACGTACCAGTCGACGGCGTCCTGGGGCACGCCGGCCGGCATGAAGATGCCGCGCAGCATCGTGTACTCGACGTCGAGCCCCTGCGACTTGCAGGTCGGGATGTCCTGCCACGACTTGTCGGTCGTCACCTTGTTCGGATAGGGCATCGGCTTGCCGTCGAACACGCACAGCGGCCGCAGGGCTCCCGAACGCCAGTGCGCGACCGCCTCGATCGGGTTGTTCACCGTCGAGTTGACGTGGTTGCCGACCAGTTGCACGGCGACGTCGCCGCCGCCCTTGAACGGCACGTAGGTCATCTTCTTGCCGACGGCCTTCTCGATCGCCACGGTGATGATCTGGTCTTCCTGCTTCGAGCCGGTGCCGGCCATCTTGAACTGGCCGTCCGGTCCCGCCTTGATCGCGGCGATGTATTCCTGCGTCGTCTTGTACGGCTCGGAGCTGTTCACCCAGAGCACGAACTCGTCGAGCGCGAGCATCGCCACCGGCGTCAGGTCCTTCCAGTTGAACGGCACGCCGGTCGCCATCGGCGTGGTGAAGAGGTTCGAGAGCGTGATGACGATCTTGTGCGGATCGCCCTTCGCGCCCTTCACGTCGAGGAAGCCTTCGGCGCCCGCGCCGCCCGACTTGTTGACGACGATGAACGGCTGCTTCGACAGGTTGTGCTTGGCGATCACGCCCTGCAGGAAGCGCGCCATCTGGTCGGCGCCGCCGCCGGTGCCGGCCGGGACGACGAACTCGATGGGCTTGGTCGGCTCCCACGCCGCCGAAGGCGCGGCGTAACCGACGGCAAGTGCGCCGGCGGCAAACGCGGCGCACAGCGCCGCGCGACGATCGATGTGCCTCATGACTCCTCCAATGGAAAGAATTCGACCGCGTGTTGTTCTGACACCCTTACGACGGCGTCGTTTGACCACCCGCTGCGCTACAGGCTCCCGCTTCCACCCTCCTTCGCATCGCGCGGCCGCCCGTTGTGTCAGAGCAGCCCGGCGGCGCGTGCCCACCGGTATTTTGCACCCAGCACGGCCACCGGCATCTCGGTCGTATACGGATACGCCGGCACGCCGTGCGCGAACAGGAATTCCGCCGCCTCCTCGACCTGCACGTCCCCCGCGAGCGACGCGACGATCGGCTTGTGAATGCCCTTCGCCTTCAGCTCGTCGACGACCTCGACGACGAGGTTCGCGAACACCATCGGCGGCGTGATGATCGTGTGCCAGTAGCCGAGGATCAGCGCGTGGATGCGCGTGTCCTCGAGGCCGAGGCGGATGGTGTTCTTGTACGTCGTCGGCGGTTCGCCGCCGGTGATGTCGACCGGGTTGCCCGCGGCGCCGAACGGCGGGATGAACTTGCGGAACGCCGCGTCGAGATCCTGCGGCATCGCCATCAGCGTGAGCTTGTTGTCGGAGACCGCGTCGGACAGCAGCACGCCCGAGCCGCCCGCGCCGGTGATGATGACGACGTTCTCACCCTTTGGCGTGGCGAGCAGCGGCAGCGCGCGCGCGTATTCGAGCATGTCGCGCAGGCCCGGCGCCCGGATCACGCCCGACTGGCGCAGCACGTCGTCGTAGATCTTGTCGTTGCCGGCAAGCGCCGCGGTGTGCGACGCCGCCGCGCGCGCGCCGAGGCTGGTGCGGCCGGCCTTCAGCACGACGATCGGCTTCTTCTTCGACACGCGCTTCGCCACCTCGGCGAACGCGCGGCCGTCCTTCAGGTCCTCGCAGTGCATCGCGATGACGTTCGTGTTGTCGTCCTGCTCGAAGAACTCGAGCAGGTCGTCCTCGTCGAGGTCGGACTTGTTGCCCAGGCCGACGATCGCCGAGACGCCCATCTTCGCCGAGCGCGAGAAGCCGATGATCGCCATGCCGATGCCGCCCGACTGCGAGGAGAGCGCCGTATGGCCCTTGAAGTCGTACGGCGTGCAGAACGTCGCGCACAGGTTCTGCCACGTGTAGTAGAAGCCGTAGATGTTGGGGCCCATCAGCCGCACGCCGTACTTGCGGCCGATCTCCTGGATTTCCTTCTGACCCTCGACGTTGCCGGTCTCGGCGAAGCCCGACGGAATCAGCACGGCGCCGGGAATCTTCTTCTCGCCCACCTCGACGAGCGCGCCGGCGACGAGCTTCGCGGGGATTGCGAACACGGCGACGTCGATGTCGCCCGGCACGTCCTTGACGCTCCTGTACGCCTTGTAACCCAGGATCTCGTCGGCCTTCGGATGAATCGGATAGATCTGCCCCTTGTAGCCGCCGTTGATCAGGTTCTTCATCACCGAGTTGCCGATCTTGCCGGACTCGGCGGACGCGCCGATCACCGCGACGGAATTCGGCTTCATGATGCGGTTCATCGCACGCACGATCTCGTCGTGGCTCGGCCGGTACTTCGGCGCCATCGGAGCGCCGATCACGATGCGCACGTCGGCGGCGATGGCCCCGTGCTCGCTCGCGAACACCGGGTTGAGGTCGAGCTCGGTGATCTCCGGGAAATCAGCGACGAGGTCGGACACGCGCTGGATCATGTGCGCGAGCGCCTCGCGCCTGACCGGCGCTGCGCCGCGCACGCCCTTCAGCACGTCGGCGGCGCCGATGCTGTCGAGCATCGACAGCGCCTCCTCCTGCGTGGTCGGCGCAAGCCGAAACGTTGCGTCCTTCAGCACCTCGACGAGGATGCCGCCCAGGCCGAACGCGACGAGCTTGCCGAACGACGGGTCGGTGACCGCGCCGATGATGACTTCCTGGCCGCCCTGCAGCATCTGTTGCACCTGCACGCCGTGGATCGTCGCGTTCGCGTTGTACTTCTTCGCATTGGTGACGATCGTCTCGTAGCCGCGCTGCACATCGTCGGCGCTCTTCAGGCCGACGAGCACGCCACCCGCCTCG
>Ga0310810_10010468_pt1 | contig 10798 bp, 7 predicted proteins | sample NCmetagenome_FD_207641 | JGI IMG/M metagenome (GOLD analysis project Ga0310810, IMG submission 207641) | Soil microbial communities from experimental microcosm in Duke University, North Carolina, United States - NC | ecosystem: Engineered > Artificial ecosystem > Soil microcosm > Unclassified ... | reverse complement strand
TCGGGTTTGTCGCCTGGCGCGCCATGGCCACATCGATCAGACGGCAACGCGTCGGGGATGTGTGGGCGCACACCATGGTGGTGCGACTCACCGAGCTCGCTCCAGGCACCAGACGCTCCGGCCTGGTCTTCGTGGCCGCCGCACTCGCAGGGACTCTGCTGGACGGAACGGTGATCTTTATCGAGATGATCTCGAGACTGGCCCGATAGCACGGGCGCCGTGACATCGCTTTGGTACGAAGTGTCGGTGGGGCAGGATGACAAATGTAATACCGACTAGGTCAGCGCGATGACCTCGTAGTCGGCGATCTGTGGCACCTCGAACAGCAGACGGCTCCCTTCCACCCTCAGCGACAGATCGCGCCCTGCGCGGAGCGCTCGCGCGTGGTGGATCGTTCGTCCTGCCGGCGCCGCGAAGTCGATTTGCAGTGGTCCCACGGGGTAGAAGCGTCGGAACCATCCTCGCATCATGTTCGGGTTCGTATAGTTGACGAGGTGCAGCGCGATGCCCGGATCGGTTTCCCAGGCGAACGCCTCGACGACACCGTCGCCGTTGATGGTCACGAGCGGCTGTTCGTCGCCGCGCAGCCATCGAACCGTGTTTCCGAGCAGCCGCGACAGATCGGTGTTGGTAGAGCGCCAGAACGTGCGGTCGATGTCACCTCCAAAGTACGCGACGCGTGTGTGGCCCTGCTGTCGAAACATGGCGGCAGGCTCGCTGGTGTTCGACTGACGCGGAAAGACCATCTCCGGCGGAAACGACGGATATCCCGGAACCACGCCAAGCACGAGCGCGCCGGCGTCATCGGCTCGGATCGGCACGCGTTCTGCCGCTCCTGGCAGCAGCGCTGTACCGCCGAATCCGTCAACTACCGGGTGGGCGCCCTCAATTCGCATGTAGCTGTTGTCCTGCGCTGGCAACGCGCGGCCGGTGGCTTTGACACCGAAGAGATCGGCAAGCGCGAATTGGTCGCGCCGGTTGCCCCATTCGTCATAGAGCGATGTTTCGAACGTGGCCAGAACCGATCCACCCCGCGATGCGAATTCCCGGATCTGTTGAACATGACGCTCGCTCAAGTACGCGGCGTTTGGCAGGATCAGCACGCGGTACCGGCGGAGCGTCTCCTCGCCGAGGTCGTCCTCGGCGACGAAGTCGGTCAGCACGCGTGACTCGAGCAGCGCGTAGTAGATCCCCTGCAAGTACTCGGAGGTGCGCGCCCGATCATCCCCTGTCCAGGAATCCAGGCTCGTGCCTGAGCGGTAGAAGGCGATGGTCCGCTGCGGGTAGAGCACCGCAACATCGGCGATGCTCCGGCGGTTGCGGAAGTGTGGCTCGTTGTCGGCCAGCCACCGGAAGAACCCGCGGCCGGCTTCGCGCCACCGCGTGTCTTCGGGGTGTCCACCGAGCCAGTGGAACCACGGCACCATCCCGCTTGCCGTCGTCTGCGCGAGCCACATTGCGATCTCGGCGGGTGATTTGGCGGTGTGTCGCCAGAGCGGCTGTGTGTTCGCGTACGCACCGGTGACGTTGGTGGCCGTCCCACCTTTCATGATCGCCGCTGCGACACGTCCTTGCAGGGAGCAGTCCCAGATTGGCGTGTTGCCCGAGCGTCCCTGGTGGTCCGCGTTGAACCATCCGGCCGTCCGTCCGATGCGCCACATGTCCTTGACCGTGCGGATCCCCCCGCCAAGATTGCCGACGTAGACCGCCTCGCTCGAGGCTTCCCTTGCGATGCCCTCCCACTGCTTCCAAATCTCGACCACGCGGTCCATGAAGGCCTCGTAATACTTGCGATACAGCGGGTTCGTCGCGTCGGTCTCCTGCGGTGGGATGCCGCCGACCTGTGTCCTGTAGACGTCACGGCAGGCATCGCAGTAACAGACGGTCAACGGCCCGGTCCCCGGCCACCCGTTTGTGAAGAAGCCATCCACACGATAGCGGTGATTGATCTCGCGGTAGATCGCGGGCATCTGCTCACTGAAATATGGACTGAACATGCACGTCTTGAAGAGCCAGGTCGACTCGCCGTGAGGACGCAGCGCGCCATTCTCGTCACGTTCGAACCACTCAGGATGAGCCTTGGCCGCCGGTTCGTACGCGTAGTTACAGTCCATCCGCGCCACGACGCGGATGCCTGTCGCCCGTGCGGCCGTCGTGAGCTCGCCGAACAGATCCCGCGAGCCCAGGAACTCGCTGCGGTGGTGATAGGGAACCTCGGTCGGGTAGTAGGCGACGATGCCCCCTCCGTTGAGAAGCAGAGCGTCGACGCGCAGCGACGCCCAGTAGTCGATCCAGCCCATGACATCCAGATCAAGCGGGTCGCGCTCGTTGATGTTGATCTGCCCGCATCGGCGCATCGTCGCGTACCACGGACGACCGCTGGACACGCCCTTCGTCGGACCTTGTACGTGTGCGGCGATTCTGGCCGCAACGGGCAATGCGGGGACGGCGAGGAATTCTCTACGCGTGATCATCCCATCCACTGGGGGTTGCGCGCGGTCCCGTCGAACATCGCGGTGGTCTTGAACGGCTCGAACTGGCCGGTTGCCGCAGGCGACTTCGTCTTCTGGAGGAGCGCCTCCACCGCCGCCTGGCTCATCGGTCGAAACGTGCGCGCGGCCTCGAGTGCCTGATCCAGGCGCTCCATGCTTTCGCAGCCCGTGATGACGACCGACGTCGGGAGATTGAGCGCGTAGTGCAGGCACTCGATCGGTGTGACCGCGCCGCTCTTGAGCACGAACCCATCGCCCATCGGCTTCATGCCGAGAACGCCGACGCCCTCCTTGACCAGCCGCGGCACGACCTCGCGTCCAAAACTCCGAAAATGCGCGTCCATGACGTTGAGCGGCATCTGGCAGGCGTCGAAATGAAATCCGTGCGAGGCCGCGACGTCCAGCATCCTCAGGTGCACCGCAGGGTCCTTGTGGCCGGTGAAACCGATGTAACGGATCTTGCCGGCCTTCTTTGCCTCGAGGAGCGCTTCGACCGGGCCCCCCGGCGCGAAAAAGCGATCCGGATCCTCCATGCGGATGTTCTCGTGGTATTGCATGAGGTCGATCGAGTCCGTCTGCAGCCTCTTGAGTGAGTCGTCGATCTGGCTGGCCGTGGAGGCCTTTGTCCGGCCGTCGAACTTGGTCATCAGGAAGACGCGCTTGCGGTATCCGTCGCGCAACGCGTCGCCCATGCGCCGCTCGCTCTCGCCGTCGTGATAGTCCCAGCAGTTGTCGAGGAACGTGACGCCCCGGTCAATGGCGCTTCTGATGATGCGAATGCCTTCGGCCGCATCCCTGGGCCGGCCGATGTGATGGCCGCCGAGGCCGACGGCGGATACTTTCTCGCCGGTGCGGCCCAGCACCCGATAGACCATCTCGCCTGATTTCGAGGCACTTGCCCGGCCGGCCGCGGCCTCGCGAGCGGCCCCCGTCAACGCAATCGCCGCAACCGCCTTCAGTGCATCCCTGCGGTCCATGACACCCTCCCGGTTCGACAATCGTGAATCTCGATTACCTTCTCACGGCCGCGGGAAAATCGCCTACTGAGCCGGTCCCACGCCCGTGGAACAAGTAGTAGACGTTCTACGTCTATAGCCGTAGACTGTCTACGGCTATGCCCAAGACTCCAGACGATGCCCGGCTCGAGCTCCTCCAGGGGACGCTCGACATGCTCATCCTGCGAACGCTCCAGTGGGGGCCCCAGCACGGCCATGGCATCGGCCAGGCCATCCGCACGCAATCCGACGAGCTGCTGAAAGTCGAGACCGGCTCGCTCTATCCGGCGCTTCATCGTCTCGAGAAGCGCGGCTGGTTGAAGGCCGAGTGGGCCGTCAGCGAGGCCAACCAGCGAGCGAAGTACTACCGCCTGACGGCCGCCGGCAAGGCGCAGCTCTCACGTGAGCAGGACCGCTGGTCGCAGCTCGTGCACGCGATCGGCCGGATCATGAACCCGACGCCGGCAAGCGAGGAGTGACCATGCGTCCCGACGAGCGCGACCTCGACGAGGAAATCCGCGGCCATCTGGCGCTCAGCGTGAAGGAACGGATCGAGCGGGGCGAGGACCCCGAAACCGCGCGGCTCGCGGCCCTCCGGGAGTTCGGCTACGTGCCGGCGATCCGCGACTCGATGCGACGGGTCTGGTATGCCCGCTGGCTCGACGCCGCCGCCGCCCTCTGGCAGGACCTCCGCATTGGACTGCGATCGCTCCTGCGCGCGAAGGGATTGGCCGCCACCATTGTGGTCACGCTCGCGCTCGGCATCGGGGCGAACGCCGCCATCTTCAGCGTCGTCAGGGGCGTGCTCCTGCGTCCACTGGTCAATCGCGACGAAGACCGGCTGATCTACATCCGGCAGAGCGCACCGGGCCTCGGCGCTGACAACATCAACTTCTCGGTGCCCGAGCTGAGCGACTTCAAGGCGCGCGCCAAGACCATCACCGCCTTCGGCGACTTCTCGACGGTGGAATTCACGCTGATCGGCCTGGGCACCGAGCCTCGCGTGATCAAGGCCGGGGTCGTCGGCGGATCCTACTTCGACGTCATGGGCCTTCGGCCGGTGCTGGGACGCCTGCTGAATGCGCAGGACGACGGTCCGAAGGCCGCGGGGGCGGCGGTACTGACGTACCGATTCTGGACCGCAGCGCTCAACAGCGACCCGACGGTGATCGGCCGAACGATTCGTCTCGGACCGCGCAACGCGACCGTGGTCGGCGTGCTCGAGCCGTCAGTCCCGTATCCGGCCGATACCGAGATCATCGCGAACGTGGTCACCAGCCCGCATCACCTCGGGGCGACGATGGTCACGAACCGCACGCATCGGATGACGGAGCTGTTCGGCCGGCTGGCGCCGGGCACTTCACTCGACGCGGCGCGCGCCGAGCTGACGGCGATCCACGCCGCCATGGTCAAGGAGCACCCCGAGGGCTATCTGCCGACGGCGCACGTGCAGGTCACGGCCACGCGGCTGCGCGATCAGATCGCGTCGCCGGCCCGAACGATTCTGCTGGTGCTGCTCGCCGCGGCGGCGGTCGTGTTCGTCATCGCGTGCTCCAACGTGGCAAACCTGATCCTGGCCCGATCCGTGCGCCGCGAGGGCGAGCTGGCCGTGCGTGCCGCGCTCGGCGCCGGTCAGGGCGCGCTGCGCCGCACCCTGCTGGCCGAGAGCCTCGTGCTCTGCGGTGCGGGCGCCGTTCTCGGCGTACTGCTGGCGCGTCCGTTCCTTGCGATGGTCACGCGCTACGCGGCGCGCTTTTCGATCCGCGCGCTGGACGTCACCGTTGACGCCAGCGTCCTGTGGGTTGGCGCGGGCCTGGCGATGGCGGCGGCCGTGCTGCTCGCGTTCGTGCCACGCCTGCCCTCGCCACATGCGAGCGCCGGGCTCGGGCTCACGAGCGGCAGCCTCAGGATCACGCCGGGCACCAACCGGCGCCTGAGGGCCTTTGCGACGACCCAGATCGCCTTGTCGTTCGTGCTGCTCGCCGGCGCGGCGATGCTCCTCACGGCGCTCGTCAGCCTGCAGACGGCGGAAACCGGCTACGACATGCGCCACGTGCTCGCCTTCGACATCCCGCCCTCGGCCACGGGCGTCGCGGGCCCGAGCGCCGTCGACTTCTATCAGGAGGCGACACGGCGCATCCGCCAGCTTCCCGGCGTCGAGGCTGTCGCCGTGGGGAGCTTCGTGCCCTGGCGCGACGCCGGCTTGTTCGGCCCGGGGGTCAGCTTCGCCGTCGAGGGCTACACACGTGCGGAGGGTGAGGGAGATCCTACGGCACGGGTGCGGCTCATCGCGCCGGGGCTGTTCGATGTGCTTGGGATGCGACGACTCTCCGGCCGCGACTTCACAGACGACGACGGGGCGGAGGCCGAGCCCGTCACGATCGTCAGCCAGAGTGTGGCACAGCGCTTGTTCCCGAACGGGGATGCGCTGAACCGGCACATGTGGTGGACCGATCCCTATTTCGGCAGCGTGCCCGTCCACCGGCGCATCGTCGGCGTGGTGGCGGACGTGGACGACGAGAGCGTGCGGCGGGAAGCGGCGATGACGATCTACATGCCGGTTCGGCAAGTGGGCTTCGGTGGCCGCCTGTTCGTCCGCGCCTCCGGCGACCCCTACGCGCTGGTCCCGGCCGTCACGCGCGCGATTCGCGCGATCGCGCCGGAGCAGGCCGTTGAGCGCGCGGCGACACTCGAAGACGTGCGCGCGGCCGTGCTCTCGCCCGAGCGGGTCAACGCATTCGTGTTCTCGGGATTTGCCGGCATCGCGCTGCTCATCGCCGTCGTCGGTGTCGCTGGTGTGCTGGCATTCTCGGTCAGCGCGCGCACGCGGGAGTTCGGCGTCCGGCTGGCCGTCGGATCGGCGCCGAGGCAACTGCTGGCTCGTGTGCTGTCGGAAGGCCTGGTCATCGCTGTCGTCGGCATTGTTGTCGGCGCGGCGGGCGGCTACGCCCTCGCCCGGCTCGCCGCGAAGGTCTTCTTCGCCGTGCCGCTGCCTGGCGTCCTTCCGGTGGCCGGCGCGTCTGCCGTGCTGATCGTTGCTGCCGTCGTCGCGTCGCTGATTCCAGCGGCGCGCGCGTCGCACGTGGACGTCATGCAGGCGCTGCGATCGGAGTAGATCCAGCGGACCGACAACGCCGCCGGAGTCGCCACGGCGTTGTCGGTCGCTGGTCCGTCGAGCGTGTGAGCTATTCGCAGCGCTCCGCAAGGTTGCGAACCGAGATGACGCGGAACTGCGGCAAGTCGCTTTCGGTCTTCACCTCTTCCTTCCTCTGGGTGTCGCCATCAACCTTCGTGGTGGTCTTGACTGACATGTCGCCCTTGGGCACCAGCATGCCGGTCACCTCCACTTTGTGACCAACGTACTCGGTGATTTGGACGGTGTCGCCCGGTACCAGCGCATAAGTGGTCGTCGTCGTGGCGCTCGAAACCCCTGAGGAATCGGTCGTCGTCTCTGTCGTCTGTCCGACAGGCATGACCTTGCTCAGCACGAACGTTCGGGTCTGCGCTCCTGTCTGCACGCACCCTGTGTACGTCACGGTCTGCGCGTCGTCGCCCTTTACCTTCGTCTTGACGCTCGTATCCTGGCCGATTGCCGAGCTCGTGAATGTAAACCCGAGAACGATTGCGGTTGCGGCTATAACGTTCCTCATCTGTGCCTCCTTCTCAAGCGTTCGATCGCTGCATGGGAGAGGCCATCGGCTCGAGCCACTCTATTTCAGCTGACAACCGCAGACCGGACAGCGACTTGGGGCCGACGCCGTAGAGTTGGGTCGCGTTGCTCGAGCATGCGACGCGGACTGTTGTCCGTGAATGGAATACACGCAAACGCCGCCTGAGGCAGAAGCACAGGTATCGTGCTCGAGGGCGCTTACGGCAGCCTCATGATCCCCAGCGTCACCAGCAGCGGAATCACCACAGCGACCAGCGCCTCCCCGGCGATGAGGCCCGACGCGATCGGAATCGAATACCGTTCGTGAGTCTCCGGGGAGACCTTCTGCCAGATCCGGTCGGCGGCTGCCCCGACGAAGATCACCGCGACCGCGCTGAACGGAATCAGCATCGCGATGCCCATTCCCGTCGGCGAGGGAATCCACGACGTCCATTGCTTCCTCTGCTCGAGCATTGTCAACACGACACCCACGAGCGCGCCGACGGCAAACGAGGCCTGCATCCACCACAACCGGGCCTGCGCCGCCTCGCTCATCGGCCCCGTCCCCGACATCTCGCGAGTCACGACCTTCGCGAACCCGACCCATCGCTGCGACGTGGGGCTCAGCAGCTGCGCGTGCTCACCGATGATCCCGTAAGTGTCGCGCAGGAGCGGATACATGAAGGCCAGCGCGAGCGCGCCCACCGGCACGGCGATCAGCTGCATGTAGGTGAGGATCCTGGGCGTTGAGTTGATCATCTGGCCGGCGCGGAAGTCCTGCATCAGGCCCTCGGACTCCGCCGCCACCGCGCCGGTGATGCCACTCGAGACCATGCTCGCGCGCAGGTCGCCCGGGGCAATGGCGCCGAAAAGTGCCTGCACGAGGTTCACCATCGTGCTGATCGGCCCCCAGTTCGTCTCGCCCAGAACCCGGAGCGCGACCAGCCCGAGCGGCATCGCGAGCGCAATCGCGATCGCCGAGTGCCAGTACGGCGTGCCGAAGAACACGTGGTTGATGACCGCGAGGGACAAAGCGGACCCGCCGCCGCCCAGCCAGACCCATTTGAGCGGCAGATCCAGCGACGTCCCCGTCGCGGCGAGTCCCTGGAAGCTCTTGATCAGCACGCGCCATCGGAGCGCGAGCCCGGTGATGCCGCCGGCAATCAGCATCCCCACGGCGAACCACATGGTGGTCAGCAGAATGTCGACGCGCCTGGCGTCTGGCGCGATCCAGCCGTACTGCTGGAGCAGCGGCGGCGCCAGCACCCATCCGATGAGGCCGCCGATGAGCATGCTGGCGCTGATGCGCAGCCCGATGATGATCCCCGACCCGATGTTGAGCAGCGACACGCCGAAGCCCACGCCGGTGCGCGCCGAGAACGCGTTGACGATCACCGGAATGGTGTCCCTGATCCAGGCGAGCTGCGTGGCGAGGAACAGCAAGCCCGACGCGGCGAGCGAACTCACCATCGCGTACGCCGACTTGCGGGCCTGGGGCCCGCGGGAGTCGAGCATGATCAAGGTTTCGCCAGCCGCGACGCCATCTGGAAAGGGGAGCTTCTCGTCCTCGATGAAGTGCTTCCGCAGCGGCACCGCCATGAAGACGCCGAGCAGCCCCGAGGCCGACAGCCAGATCCACGTCTGCAGTCGCGTCAGCCTGACGTCGAACCCGCTCCCCGGCTCGGAGGCCAGGATGTCGAAGGCGGCGAGCAGCCAGCACAGGAACGCGATCTGACCTGCCGTCGTCCCGGCCGTCTGCACGACGTTGTTCTCCCAGCGGTTGTAGCTCTTGGAGAACAACCCGAGCGCCAGGAAGCCGAAGAACGCCGAGACGACCGAGATGTTTGGACCGAATCCGAACTTGAGGACGACATAGGGATACGACGCGCCGATGATCAGCGCGACGAGCAGGCCGACGGCGATCGATCGCGGGGAGAACTCGCGGACGTCAGGCGGCTTCTGCTGGGATGATGCGGGCATCGGGCGCTCCCGCGGTCATTCTAACGGTCCCAAGCTCGACCGCGGCGTTACCAGGATCGAATAGCATCACCGAACCGGCCGGTCAGACTTCCCACCGTCAAGGAGCTTGCGTCGTGAATTGTGCCCCTCTTCTCACGGCTCTGTGGCTGTTGAGCGTCGGTCCAGGCGCCTCGCCGGCACCTACCCACACGGCTCGCGCGTGGACCATGTTGGACGAAGGTGTGGCGAGCGCCAGCGAAGAAACGAGAGCAAGAGCCGTGGAATCGCTCGGCCTGCTCGTGAAGAACGATCGCGCGCGGAAACTCGCCGAGTCGACGCTGAAGGACCAGGACCCATCGGTGCGCGCGGCGGCCGCCACCGCGCTGGGCCAGATTGGACTGAAGGCGGCAACGGCTGCGCTGACCAGTGCGCTGCACGACACGGAAGCCGGGGTCGTGTTCGCCAGCGCCAGCTCGTTGCTGCAACTCGGCGATGCAACCGCGTATCGCGTCTACTACGCCGTGCTCACCGGCGAGCGCAAGACCGGAGAACCACTCCTCGAGTCGCAGCTCAAGATGCTGAAGGACCCCGAGGCCCTCGCCCGCATCGGCTTCGAGCAGGGCATCGGATTCATTCCGTTCGGCGGGATTGGGCTCACGGTCTTCAAGTCATTTCGTGCGGACAACGTATCGCCCGTCCGCGCTGCCGCGGCGCAGCGACTGGCAAAGGATCCGGATCCCGCGAGCGGCCGCGCGCTGGCGACCGCGACAACCGACGAGAAGTGGCTCGTGCGCGCGTCGGCGGTGAGCGCGGTCGCGGCTCGCGGCGATCGCGCGCTCGTGTCCGCGGTGGTCCCACGGCTCGACGATGAGAACGAGACAGTGCGGTTCAACGCGGCAGCCGCGATCGTGCGGCTCGAAAGCGGGCCGCCTCGATAAGTAGTGTCCGCTCGGGTCGGGTGTATGTGGGAGAGCGATCATGCCACAGCGATTCTGCCAGTTGCGCAAGCGTCATGTTGTTCTGGCTGTTGTGCTGGTCGGCATTCTTCAGTCGGCCGGATCGGCGATTGCGAGATCGGCGGCCGAGGAGCCCCTGGCCTCGTGGAACGAGGTGGCCTCGAAGCACGCGATTCTCGAGTTCGTGAAGCGCGTCGCGTCCGAGGGTAGTCCCGATTTCGTACCCGTGGCCGAGCGGATCGCCGTCTTCGACAACGACGGCACCCTGTGGTCCGAGCAGCCGGTGTACTTTCAGCTCGCCTTTGCGCTCGATCGGGTGAAGGCGCTGGCGCCGAAGCATCCCGAGTGGAAGACGACACAACCCTTCAAAGGGGTCCTCGAAGGTGACATGAAAGCGGCGCTCGCGGGCGGAGAGCGATCGCTCATGGCCATCATCGCTGCCACCCACGCGGGCATGACGACCGACGAGTTCTCGGCGGCGGTCACCGACTGGCTCAAGACCTCGCAGCATCCGCGCTTCAAGCGACCGTATTCCGATCTCATCTTCCAGCCAATGCTCGAAGTGCTCGACTACCTGCGCGCGAATGGCTTCAAGACCTACATCGCGTCCGGAGGCGGCGCGGAAATGATCCGCGCGTTCGCCGAACGTGTCTATGGCATCCCGCCGGAGCACGTGATTGGCAGCCGGATCAAGATGGAGTACCAGGAGCGCGGCGGCCATCCCGTCATCGCACGCCTGCCGGGCAT
>Ga0310810_10010467_pt1 | contig 10798 bp, 10 predicted proteins | sample NCmetagenome_FD_207641 | JGI IMG/M metagenome (GOLD analysis project Ga0310810, IMG submission 207641) | Soil microbial communities from experimental microcosm in Duke University, North Carolina, United States - NC | ecosystem: Engineered > Artificial ecosystem > Soil microcosm > Unclassified ... | reverse complement strand
AAGGGGGAACGCAACGTGCCTACTGGTAGCGCGTCGTTCCTCCTTCCGCGAAGATGGCGCGCCGGGGCCACCCGGCGCGTCATCGTTTCCGAGGTCCATGCATGAACCTGTTCTCTGCTGTGGCGAGCGAGATGGCGATCGATCTGGGCACCGCGAACACGTGCGTGTACGCGCGCGGCCGCGGCATCGTGCTGAACGAACCGTCGATCGTCGCGTTCAACACCGCAAACGGGCAGATTGAAGCCGTGGGCACCGAAGCGCAGCAGATGCTCGGCCGCACCCCGCCGAACATCAAAGCGGTCCGCCCGCTCAAGGACGGCGTCATCGCCGACTTCGAAGCCGCCGAGAAGATGCTGATGCACTTCGTCAAGAAGGCGCACGGCCGCCGCCCGGTGCTGCGCCCGCGTCTCATCATCGGGGTGCCGCCGGAGATTACGCAGGTCGAACGGCGCGCCGTGAAGGACAGCGGCTTCCGCGTCAAGGCGAGTGAAGTGCACCTCGTCGACGAACCGATGGCGGCCGCGATCGGCTCAGGGCTGCCGGTCACCGATCCGGCGGGGAACATGATCGTGGACATCGGCGGCGGGACGACCGACATCGCGGTCATCTCGATGGCGGGCACGGTGTACGGCCGATCGCTGCGCGTCGCGGGGAACGCGTTCGACGAAGCGATCATGCTCTACATGCGCAAGAGCTTCAATCTCCTGATTGGCGAGCGCACCGCGGAACAGATCAAGTTCGAGCTCGCGTCGGCGGCACCGCTCGACGAGCCGCTCTCGATGGAAGTGCGCGGGCGCCACCTCCTCGAAGGTGTGCCGAAGATCGTTTCGATCAGCGACGGCGACGTGCGGGAGGCGCTCGCCGAGCCGCTCCGGCTGATCGTGCAGGCGGTCCGGGACGCGCTCGAGAAGGTTCCGCCGGAACTCTCGGCGGACATCTACGATCGCGGCATCGTGCTCACCGGCGGCGGGGCGCTGCTGCGCAACCTCGACAAGCGTCTGCGCGACGAGACCGGCCTCCCGGTGCTCGTTGCCGAAAATCCGCTGACGTCGGTGGTGGTCGGGGCGGGCAAGATCCTGACGGACCTGCCGCTGCTGCGGAAAGTGACGGGCGAATAGGGTTCGAATCGAGTCAACTCCCAACGCCCGGATTTGGAATTGCGCTCGTCACGCGAGCGTCTGATCACACGCCTCACGTCCCGCCGAATCCAACGGTGACCTCGTCGGCATCGACGATGACGGGCACATCGCGGCGCCCGCCGGTGTAGCGCAGCATACGGCCCATCGCTTCCGCGCTTTGCGTTACGTTCACGTACTCGAACGCAATCCCGCGCTCCTCGTAGTCGCTACGCGCCGCACGCGTGTATGGGCACGAATCCTTGCCGAAAATGGTGACCATGCCTCAATGGTACCCGGCGAGAGTCGCAAATTGGGAGTTGGGAATTGGGAGTTGGGCGTTTTTGTCAAACCCAGTCCAGCGTCCTCTCGAGCGCCTTTTTCCATCCTGCATAGCCCGATTCCCGCTGATCGACCGACCACTGCGGCTCCCAGCGTCGATCGGCGCGCCAGTTCTCGCGCAAATCGTCGAGGTCGGTCCAGAAGCCGACCGCAAGACCCGCTGCGTACGCCGCCCCCAGCGCCGTCGTCTCGGGCACCGTCGGACGTACGACGGGGACGCCGAGGGTGTCGGCCTGCAATTGCATCAGCGTGTCGTTCACCGTCGCGCCGCCGTCGACCTTCAGCACGTCCAGCGAGACGCCGGAGTCCACGGTCATCGCATCCAGCACGGCGCGTGTCTGATAACAGATCGCCTCGAGCGTGGCGCGCGCGATGTGCGCTTTGGTGTTGAACCGCGAGAGCCCGACGATCGCGCCGCGCGCGTCGGAGCGCCAGTACGGCGCGAAGAGGCCGGAGAACGCCGGGACGAAATAGATGCCGCCGTTGTCGGGAACCGTATTCGCGAGCGCCTCGACGTCTGCCGCCGCGTTGATGATCCCGAGCTGATCGCGCAGCCACTGCACGGCGGACCCGGTGACGGCGATCGATCCTTCGAGCGCGTACACCGTGTCGCCCGTCAGCCGATACGCCGCCGTCGTGAGCAGCCCGGCCTTCGAGGGGACGGCGGTGCGTCCCGTATTCAGCAGCATGAAGTTGCCGGTGCCGTAGGTGTTCTTGGCTTCGCCAGGACGAAAACACACCTGGCCGACCGTCGCGGCCTGTTGATCCCCGAGGTCGCCGCTGATCGGCACGACGCCGCCGAGCGGGCCGTCAGGCCGCGTCCGGCCGAAGCCCGTGCGCTCCGAAGACCCGCAGATCTGCGGGAGCATCGCGCGCGGAATTCCGAAGATCGCGAGCAGTTCGTCGTCCCACTCGCCGGTCCGCAGATCCATGAGCATCGTCCGGCTCGCGTTGGTGACGTCGGTCGCGTGCACGCCTCCGCGGGACCCGCCCGTGAGGTGCCAGATCAGCCACGTATCGATGTTGCCGAAGATGGCTTCGCCGCGCTCCGCCGCCTCGCGAACGCCAGGAACGTTGTCGAGGATCCACTGCAGCTTGGTCGCGGAGAAATACGTCGCCGGTGGCAGGCCCGTGCGGGTCCGGATCAGGTCGGCCGCCGACGGCGGCAGCGCGTTGACGATCGCATCCGTCCGTGTGTCCTGCCAGACGATCGCGTTGTACCAGGGGTGACCGGTCGTCGGATTCCACACGACCGTCGTCTCACGCTGGTTCGTGATCCCGATTGCGGCGAGGTCGTCCGCGCTGATGTTCGCGTTCCGCATCGCGCGCGCAATCACTTCGTCGGTGCGCGCGGCGATCTCGATCGGATCGTGCTCCACCCATCCGGGCCTGAGCATGATTTGCTGATGTTCGAGCTGATGGCGCGCGATCTCGATCCCACCGTGATCGAAGATCATGAAGCGCGTGCTGGTCGTCCCCTGGTCGAGCGCGCCGACGTATCGGGCCATCGCACACCTCAGAAACCGATATAGGCGTAGAGCGCGGCGCCGGCGATGCCGCCGATGATCGGCCCCACGACCGGGATCCAACCATACTCCCAATCGGAGCCGCCCTTGCCCGGAATGGGCAGGATCGCGTGGGCTATGCGCGGACCGAGATCACGCGCCGGATTGATGGCGTAGCCGGTCGGCCCGCCGAGCGACAGCCCGATGCCGAGCACGAGCACGCCGACGAGCAGCGGCTGCAGCCCGCGGCTGAACACGAACGACAGGTCGACGTCTCCCGGTTTCGAGAGCGCTTGCGCGTTGGCGGCAATCGCGAGGATGCCGAAGAGCAGCACGAACGTGCCGATGATCTCCGCGATCAGGTTCGGCCCGCTCGTGCGGATCGCCGGCCCTGTGCTGAAGACGCCAAGTTTCGACGCCTGGTCCTCGGTTACCCGCCAGTGGGGCAGATACATCGCCCACACCAGGATGGCGCCCAGAATCGCCCCCGCCATCTGCGCCGCGATGTAGCCGGGCACCTGTGCCCATGGAAAGCTGCCGATCACTGCCAGCGCGATCGTCACGGCGGGATTGATGTGCGCGCCGCTGATGCGTCCGACGGCGTACACGGCAATGGCCACTGCCACGCCCCACCCGGTCGTGATCACGATCCACCCGGAGTTCTGCCCCTTGGTCCGGTTCAGCACAACGTTGGCGACGACGCCATCACCGAGCAGTACCAGAATCATCGTGCCGATCATTTCAGCCAGCAGTGATTGCATGAAGCGGGACAGTAAGCGCGGGGCGCTCGGCGAGTCAAGGCTATACTGCGGAATCGGCACCCGGTGAAGGGACGTCACAGGCGCCCCAAAAAGGGGCGCCCTACACAATCGATGATGAAATCGTGGCGGCTGCCCGTATGCGCAGCCATCTGCATGCTCGCGGCGGCCACCGCTTCCGCGCAAACAGTCTTCGTGCGGCACGCGCCTGCGGGCCGTACCATTGCTGTCGTCGTCGGCCGTGCCGACGCCGGCAAAGCGACCGCGGACGCGGATGGTGATGCGCAGGTGCCCATCAACCTGCAATCGGCCGTCGGCAAACCGGAGATGGACGCGAACGTGTTCGTCGACGTCTGCAAGGACCTCACACGCGTGCTCGTCGAAGCGGGAGGTTCGGTGCCGCCCGCCCCCGACGTCGGTTGCGAGCGCCGCGACGTCCAGGGGCTGTACGCCGTCAAGGCCGAGTCGACGCTGGTCGTGAACGTCGGCAGCACCGTGCCTTCGATGCTCCTGATTCAGGGGACCTACAAACCTCCGAAGCCGGAAGAGGAGCGGCCCGAAGGCTCTGAAGAGCGGCCGCACCGGCCGGCGTCGACCGGACTGGCCCTGTACGGCGCCGGCTCGTTCACCACGATCCGCGACGCCGCCGTCAACGCCTGCGGCAACGTCGCCGACTGCACGACGGACGGCCGTGGCTTCGGCTACACCGTCGGCGGCGTCGTCTGGCTGTCGAAGTGGCTGGGCGCCGAGGCAGGCTATCTGCGGCCGGCACAAATCCGCGCGACGGACACGACGGATCCGCTCCATTTCGACCTGAAGATGAAGACCGACATCATCATCGTCGCCGGCAAGGTCGCGATCCCTGCGGGACCTGTCCGTATCTACGGCACCTTCGGCGCGGATTATCACCAGGCGACGCAGGACACCTCGGAGACGCTGCAGTCCCGCACCGTGACCGCGGCCGACGGCAGTTCCGTCACGCTACCCGGCGGCACACAGGCGCTGCACCTCGAGACCAAGGGCTGGAGCTATGTGGTCGGCGGCGGCGGCGAAGTCTGGGTCACGCGTCCGCTGGCGCTCTTCGGCGAATTGAACATCATCAATCTCAAAGGCAAGCCGGTCGGCGGTGGGGAAGGAGCGCTCCGTGACAGGCTCACGAGCCTGAATTTCGGCATCCGAATCCGGATCGGCGGGAATGCGAAGCCGACTACGTAAAGTGAATTGCAGATTCCCTTCAATCTGCAATCCCCAATCTGCAATTTCCAGTCGCTACTGAATCGAGAGCAGTTCCACTTCGAAGACGAGGGCGGTGTTCGGCGGGATGGCGTTGTTGCGGACGTCGCCGTAGGCGAGCGACGGCGGGACGACGAGCTGACGGATGCCGCCGACTCGAAGGCCGACGAGGCCGTCGTCCCATCCTTTGATCACGGTCCCGGCGCCGAGGGTGAACGTAAACGGGCCGCTCGCGGCGGTGCTGTCGAACTGAATGCCCTTGAAATCCGTTTTCGTCGGATCGTAGAGCCATCCGGTATAGTTCACGGTGAGCGTATTGCCCGATGCCGCGGCGGCGCCGGTGCCGAGGCGGAGATCCGTCTGCGAGAACGCCACCGACGACGGGCTGGTTGGGTTGTTGCTGCCGCAGGCCGCCAGGCCGAGACAGACGAAGACGACGAGCAGACGCGTCAACCGCACGACGTTCATTTTACCCCGCGCTTACTCCGCGCGCAGCGCGATGAGCGGATCGACGCGCGTCGCGCGGCGGGCCGGCAGCAGGCACGCGGCAATCGCGACGACCGAAAGAAAAACGGTGATGCTGATGAACGTCAGCGGGTCGGTCGGCGAGACCTGGACCAGCAGCGCCTGAATGACGCGGCTGAGGCCGACCGCGCCGGCAAGTCCCAGCGTCAATCCGAGCGCGAGCTGGACGAGGCCGCGGCGGAGGATCATCCACGACACGCGCCGTCCGTCAGCGCCGAGCGCCATCCGCACCCCGATCTCCGCCGTGCGCTGGACGACGGAGTACGCCATCACGGCGTAGAGGCCCACGGTGGCCATCACGAGCGCAATCCCGGCAAAGATTGCGAACACCGCACCGAACACGCGATAGGGCCACGTCTGCTGCGCGAGCATCTCGTCCATCGTCCGTACGGTGAAAACGGGCTGGTCGGCATCGATGGCCTGCACCTCGCTCTGCACGGACTTGAGCACGACGCGCGGCTCCGTGTAGCTGCGGACGAGCATGGTCATGTTCGCGGGCGCATCCTGACGATACGGCGTGTAGATGGCCGGAACCGGATCGGCCTCCTGAAAGCTCGAATGCCGCAGCGTCGGACTGACGCCGACGATCGTGCGCCAGGGCTGGGGTGCCGATGGCGCGCCCGGCCTCGCAGGGGCGGCGGCAAGCCGCACGCGGCGTCCGATGGGGTCCTCGCCCTTCAGGAACAGCGACGCGAAGCGCTCGTTGACGATCACGTTGTCGGCGCCCGGAGCGCCGTCATTCTGCGTGAACAGGCGCCCGCGGCGAAGCTGCACGCCGGCGGCACCGAAGAAATCGGGTGAGATCGTGACGACCGCGGCCTGGGCGGATTGCATGGCCGTCGCATCCGCCACGTGGCCCTCGATCTCGAATCGCCGCCGGGCCGCGTTGAACGGAGGGACGCTCGTCGTGAGCGCGACCGACTGCGCGCCAGGGGTTGCCGCCACGCGCGGGGCCAGCCGGTCGAAGAACGCGCGGCGCGCCTCCGGCGTCGGATACTTCGTCGCGGGGAGCCGGATGTCCATCGCGAGCAGGTGGTCCGGATTGATGCCGCCGTCCAGTGTGTAGAGCTTCAGGAAGCTCCGCACCATTAGCCCGGCACCGACGAGGAGCACCAGCGTCAGCGCGAGCTCCAGGACGACCATCATGCCGGTGATCCAGCTTGCGCGGCGCGCGCCGGCATTGCCGCGCCCGCCCTCTTTCAGGACGTCGTGCACGTTTGCTTTGGTGACCTGGAGCGCGGGCGCCAGCCCGAAGAGGATGCCGGTGACGAGGCAGATGATGGCCAGAAACCCGAAGACCGTGTAATCCATCGAGAAGACGATCCAGTAGGGCTTCCCGGTATTTGCCGTCGCGTTGTCGAAGAGGCGAACCCCGACGACCGCGAGCCCGAGGCCGACCGCGCCGCCCATGAACCCGAGCAGCACGCTCTCGATGAGCAACTGGCGCATCACGCGCCATCGTGTGGCGCCCAGTGCGATCCGAACGGCGATTTCGCGCGTGCGCTTGACCGACCGGGACAGCAGCAGGTTTGCGACGTTCGCGCACGCGATGAGGAGCACGAACCCGACCGCGCCCATCATCGACAGGAACACCGGCCGCACCTGATCCCCGTTGAATCGCTGCTGGAACGTTTCGATGTGGACCTTGGAGTAATCCTTGTTGGTGTCGGGATACGCCGACGCCAGCCGCGCGGCGACGCCGTTCATCTCCGTCTGCGCCTGCGAGATGCTCACCTCCGGCCGCAGCCGCGCGATCACGGCGAGCGACCGGATGTTGCGCGGCGCCACATCCGCGGTGCGAACCGCCGGCAGCCAGACTTCGGTATTGGACGGGAACTCCATCCCGTGCGGCATCACGCCGACGACGGTGTACGGCTGCGCGTTGATGCGAATCGACCGCCCCAGAATCGACAGTTCGCCGGCGTACCGGGTCTGCCACAGCGTGTAGCCGATCAAGGCCACGGGCGCCGCGCCTGCGCGATCATCGCCGGGCGCGAAATCGCGGCCGGCGAGCGGCTGCTGGCCGACGAGCGAAAACATGTTCGACGTGATGGACGCGCTGCGTACCTGCTGCGGAAGCGCCATCTCGTCGCTGAGATTCGCGGTGGCGACGTTGAATCCTGCAAGACCGGTGAACGATCGCGTTTGCGTGCGCCAGTCGTCGAGGTCCGCAAACGAAACGCCGGTGGCGACGCCCTGGAGATCGGAGCTGAGCACGAACAGCCGCCCTGCGTCGGGAAACGGCAGGCTGCGAATCAGCACCGCGTTGACGAGCGTGAACACGGTCGCGTTCACGCCCGTACCGAGCGCGAGCGCGATGATCGCGACGGCCGAGTACCAGCGATCCTTGGCAATGAGGTGCAGAGCGAACCGGAGGTCCCGCAGCATGCCCGTCTTCCTGTGAGAGTGGAAACCGGCCCCTATCATCGCACCGAGCGGCGCTCCCGCGACAAACAAAATCGCGGCGCGGCGGACCGATTGCACCCGCTGTCGCGATCCCGTGGGAAATCGTGGGAAAGGAGCGTCGAAGATGCAGATTCTGCGTACTCTGAGCGTGGCGGCGGTGGCAGTCCTTCAACTCTCCGCGGGCAATCGGACGGGGCCGGTCCTCGTCACGGGCGCGGCGAGCGCAAGGGCGATCGTCGTGCCCGGCACGGGACGCGTCACGCTGCTGGGCATCCGGACGCCGCCGACCGCGCGCACGTGGACAGGCGGATCGATTGCGCTGGACGCGCGCGAACGCCTGAACGGTCTCGTCGCGCACCGGTTCGTGCGGCTGGAATATCCCCATCCGATCGAGACGGGCACGGTCCCGCGAGGGGCGGCGTACGTGTTCCTGGAGGATGGAACGTTCGTCAATCGCGTCCTGGTGCGTGAAGGGCTGGCGCGCGCGAGCGGCGGCCGGTCGGGCGCGCACGCGGCGGCGCTGCAGGAGGCTGAAGCAGACGCGCGCGCGGAAAGGAGGGGTATGTGGGCGCGCCAGTCCAACTACACAACTCCGCAACTACCAACTACTCAAGGCGATAACTCCCAAGATAAGACGCCTTGAGTAGTTGGAAGTTGTGAAGTTGCGGAGTTACCTACGCCTTCATCACTTGCCTGTGGCGCGCGATGGATGCGGCGGCGCGGGCGCGCTCGGTGTTGACGGCGCCGTTGAATTTCGCGCCGTCTTCGAGCGCGAACTGCTTGGTCAGCAGATGTGCCGTCACGAACGCGCCAGGAAGCAGTTCGATGAAGTCCGCGGTGACGTGCCCGTCGAGACGGCCGTTCACCGAGACCTCCGCGGCGCTGACGGCCGCATTCACGAGCGAGGCCTTACCGAGCGTCAGGCGATAGCCAGGAATGTCGATCGTCCCCTCGAAGACGCCGTCGATCGTGAGATCCTCGCGCGCCATCAGTTCACCCTTGATGTTGAGGCCTCGAACGACTGTTCCCGACGTCTGCGCCATTCCTGTTACTGTCCAACAGTCGGGCTTACAGTTGCAAGCTGTGCCGTACCTTCGCCGACCGCTCGAATCGGAAGAACCACGGTGAAAACGGCGCCCGCTCCAGGTCCGGCGCTCGCCGCCGAGACGGTGCCGCCGTGCAGTTCGACGAGGTGCCGCACGATCGAGAGGCCGAGGCCCAGCCCTCCGTACTGCCGGCGGGTGCCGGCATCCTGCTGGCGGAACCGCTCGAAGACATGCGGAAGGAATTCGGGCGCGATGCCCACGCCTGAATCCCGCACGGCGATTTCAATCTGCTCACCCGTTCGTTCGGCGTCGAGGTGCACGGTGCCGCCATCGGCCGTGAACTTGATGGCGTTCGAGAGCAGGTTCCAGACGACCTGCTGGAGGCGATCCGGATCGGCGAACAGGATCCCGAGATCAGGGGCGACGTTCGTCTGGAACTGGATCCGCTTTGCGCGGATCGCGGGGGTGAGCGTTTCCGCAGCGGCCGCCAGCACCTCGCCGATCGAAATCGCCCGCGCATCGATGCGCAATCTGCCGCTCATCGCGCGGGACACATCGAGCAGATCGTCGATGAGCTTTGCCTGCGCGCGGGCATTGCGTTCGACGGCTTCGACCGCGCGCTCCCGTTGATCGTCCGGCAAGGGACCGGCCGACAGCACGCGCGCCCAGCCGTAGATTGCCGTGAGCGGCGTCCGAAGCTCGTGAGACACCGTCATCAGGAACTGGTCCTTCAGATAATTCGCCTGCTCGGATTCCTGCCGGGCGCGCTGCTCGGCTTCGAGCGCCGCGCCAAGCCGCTCATTCGATTCCCGAAGCCGCTGCGACTCGGCACGCTGCACCTCGGCCAATTCGCGTTCGATCCGCGATCGCGCCTCCATCTGGCTGAAGAGCGCGATCATGATTCCGGCGAGCGTCAGGGCGAGCACGCCGATCGTAAAGATCGATGAGCGCACCTGGTGATGCCAGTAGGCGAGCGCTTCCTGGGTGCTGTACGAGACGGCGACGATGAGCGGCGGCGTGTCGGTCCGCGCAAACGCCGTGTAATACGACGGTCCCCCGGCGTCGATTGGACCAATGAGCGATCCGGTTCCGCCCGATCGCATCGCCGCCTGGAACACCGGATTGCCTCCCGCCGGCGCATTCATCGACGCCGCGGTGGACGGCTGGCGAAAGATCACCTTGCCGCTCGGATGGAACACCCAGATCACGCCCTCCTCGCCGACATCGAGCGTCTTGAAGAAGTCGCGGAAGGTGTCGGGCATGACGGACGCCACGACCGCGCCGGCAAATCGGCCGCGGGAATCGATCAGCCGCCGCCCGAGCGGCAGCACGTATCGCGCCGGCGATACTGGCGTGAGAAACGGGAGATCGACCACGAGTTCGTCGTGGTCGGCGCCGGCAAGCGTCCTGACGACGAAGTCGTCCCGTCGCGACTGGCCGACGATCGCGTGTTGTGTGCTGTGCGTCACGATCCCGTCAGCGTCGACGACGGAGATGGAGCCGCTGCCGGCGAGGCTTGCCTTGGCCGCGGCGAGGATGGGGTCCCATTCGTCCGACGGCGCGCCGGCACCCCCCACGCGCCCCGCGTGAATCACGAGCTGCCGCAGCGACGTGTCCGCGAGCGCGAAACTATCGCGAACATACGTGGAGACGACGTAGGCGAGGTTGCGGGTGCGGGCCTCGATCATCGATCATCGATCATCGATCATCGAGCATCGAGCATCGACCATCGACCATCGTGCATCGATCATCGACCATCGTCGCGAAACGGCGGTACACTGCTGGTACCCCCAGTTGTTAAGGACAGGCATGCTCAGGCCGATTGGCCTGTTTCTCGGGCTCCTCGCGCTGGCGTCTTCCGCATTCGC
>Ga0310810_10010466_pt1 | contig 10798 bp, 7 predicted proteins | sample NCmetagenome_FD_207641 | JGI IMG/M metagenome (GOLD analysis project Ga0310810, IMG submission 207641) | Soil microbial communities from experimental microcosm in Duke University, North Carolina, United States - NC | ecosystem: Engineered > Artificial ecosystem > Soil microcosm > Unclassified ... | reverse complement strand
GATGCCTTCGCGGTCGTACGCGAAATGGCAGGTCGTGAAATCGGCGAGCGTCACTACGACGTACAGTTGATGGGCGCGATGGTACTACATGATGGCAACGTCGCAGAGCTCAAGACCGGTGAAGGTAAAACCCTGATGTCGACCGCAGCGGTCTATCTAAACGCGCTTGAAGGCAAGGGTGTGCACGTGGTGACCGTCAACGATTATCTGGCGCAACGTGACGCCGGCTGGATGGGACAGATTTATGCCGCACTCGGTCTTAGTACCGGTGTGATTATCAACGACGCATCGTTTGTCTATGATGCCAAGTTTGAAAACGAAGCGCACGATGACCCACGCATGAAGAAACTCCGACCTGTCACGCGCAAAGAAGCCTACGCGGCAGATATTACCTACGGAACAAACAATGAATTCGGTTTCGATTACCTGCGTGACAACATGGTCAACGAAGCGGAGCTGCTGCGTCAGCGAGATCTGCACTTTGCTATCGTCGACGAGGTTGACTCGATTCTTATCGACGAAGCGCGTACACCGCTTATCATCAGTGCACCTGCTGCCGAAAACCCAGATGCGTATTATCAATTCGCCCGTATCGCAGCCAAGCTGACCGCAGATGATTACGTCCTTGACGAAAAACGCCGAAGTGTCGCATTGACTGACGACGGTGTCGAAAAAGTTCAAAAAATGCTCGGTATCAAAAATCTCTACACGCCGGAATATGTCCGTAGCGTGTACCACATGGACCAAGCCCTGCGAGCACAGACGTTGTTTAAGCGCGACAAAGACTACGTCGTTACGAATGAAGGCGAAGTCATTATCGTCGACGAGCACACCGGCCGACTGAAGCAGGGTAACCGCTACAACGAAGGTTTGCACCAGGCTATCGAAGCAAAAGAGGGTGTACCTGTATTGCAAGAATCGATGACGCTTGCGACGATTTCGTTCCAGAACTATTTCCGTCTTTACAAGAAACTTTCAGGTATGACCGGTACCGCACTGACCGAACAAGAGGAATTCCACCAGATTTACGAACTTGACGTCGTCGCCGTTCCACCGAACCGCCCGATCTCACGTGTTGATCACCCTGATCTGATCTTCAAGACCGAAAAGGGTAAACTCAAGGCTGTCGCTGAAGCCGTCAAGGAATATCACAAACAGGGTCGCCCTGTCTTGGTCGGTTCTGGTAGTATTTCGAAAAACGAACTGATTGCTGCGTGGCTCGATAAAGAAGGCATCAAATACGAGCTTCTGAACGCCAAGAACAACGAACGCGAAGCACAGATTATCGAAAAGGCTGGCCAAAAAGGCGCAATCACCCTTGCGACGAACATTGCTGGTCGTGGTACGGACATCAAGCTTGGTGAGGGCGTGCGCGAGTCTGGCGGACTTGTCGTTATTGGCTCTGAGCGACACGAATCTCGTCGTATCGACAACCAGCTTCGTGGTCGTGGTGGCCGTCAGGGTGATCCTGGCGACAGCCAATTCTACGTTAGTACCGAAGATGATCTGATGCGTATTTTCCAGGGTGATCGAATCGCCGCACTGATGGACCGCCTTGGTGTCGACGAAGAGACGCCGATTCAAAACCGTGCCGTTTCCAAAACACTTGAAGCTGCGCAAAAGCGCGTCGAAGGCTACAACTTCGATACTCGAAAACAGGTCGTTGAATACGACAACGTCATCAACCGCCACCGTAAGGTCGTCTACACGATGCGTCGCAAGATTCTCGACGGTGGCAACATCAAGCCGGAGATTCAGCGCTTAATTGACAATAAGGTCCGTGACCTTGCTGTATTGCCATTCAAGAATAATCCGAAATTCGTCGAAGAATTCGAATCGGTATTTCCACTTGAGCGCAGTGAAATTGAAGCTTTCGGTGCGATCAAGAAAGACAAAGAGCGCCGCGAAAAGGCACTCGAGGCAGTCAAGAATCGTTATGCCGAAAAAGAAGAAGAGCTTGGCGAAGAAGCGATTCGTGGTGTTGAGCGCGAAGTGTACTTGCAGATTCTCGATACGCTCTGGATGCAGCACCTTGAGAACATGCAACACCTTCGCGAGGGCATTCACTGGCGCAGCGTCGGTCAACGCGACCCACTCGTCGAATATCGTTCTGAATCACAAAAGCTGTTTGATAGCCTGCAGGAGACGCTTACCGAAGAAGTTCTGCGTGCGGTATTCCACGTTCACAAGACCGATGCCATCGTAAACGAAGCTGCCGACGAAGAATACGACACCGAGCTTACCAAGCTTGCTGAACGATCTGTCGAGCATGGCGTCAATGAAGTTACGGGCGGAGAGCTAAACCGTGATGGTGATTTCAAGGTTACGAAAGCAACTGCCGTATCAGATGCGAACCACAAAAAGAACGAGGCTCGCAAAGCCAAGAAAAAACAACGCCAAAATCGCAAAAAAGGACGGTAATGAAGCACACTGTTCACGAAGTTAAGCTCAAAAACGGAGCACGTGGGCTTTTGATCGACGTGCCTGGCGCTACCGTCATGAGTTTCCAGTTCCACTTCCGCGCCGGAAACCGCTACGTGCTATCCAAGGATATTTACGAAACCGCTCACTTGATGGAACACATGGCATTCGGCGCTAATGCTCAGTTCAAGACGGAGCACGCTTATGAGGCCGAATTTACGAAAAACGGCGCCTACCACAACGCGTGGACCAGTGACTCGGCCATGTGCTACGTGGCTGACTGCGCTGATTTTGAATGGCAGCGAATCCTCGAACTACAGCGCGTTGCGATATGCCAGCCACGCTTTAACAATGCCGAGCTCGAAGCCGAGAAGGGCAACGTGAAAAGCGAGCTAACAGGCTATCTAAACAACCACAACCGAGTACTTTGGCCGAAGATTCAGCAACTGCTCGGTGAAGACATCTATAGTTATTGGCAGCGACTACAAACTATCGGCACCGTTAAACTCAAAGATATCAAGGAGCACCACGCTCGCACCCATACCAGCGAGAACCTTCGCTTCGTCATCGCCGGCAAGCTCGATGGCCGACGTAAGCAAATCCAAGAACTACTCGATGAGTGGGAGCTTCCTCGCGGAGAGCGATTCGACCTTCCGCGTGATGAGCTACGTAGTGGCGGTCCAGCGCTGATACGTCGTAAAGAGGCCTCGAACCTTACCTTCGGTTGGTCACTTGTTTTGCCACGTGAGCTGACTGACGAAGAAGACGACGCCATGGGCGTACTGAACCATTTGTTAACCGGCACAATGCATTCGCGAATTTACGGTGCGGCACGCAAAAAAGGCTTGGCTTACGGCGTATTTAGCGACACGAGCGTCGGTTTGTATGACAGTAGCTGGGACTTTGGCGGTCAGGTAAACCTTGAAACATCGGAGAAATTATTCGATATCATCGTTAAAGAAATGGAAGCTGTCAATCGCGGCGACATTACTCCAGAAGAGCTCGAAGCGGCAAAAAGCTACGCGCTAGGACGACACCAAATGGGTGCCCAGACCGTCGCACAAATCAGCAATTTTTATGCCGGACGGTATTTCTCAGATGATGTCGTGCGTGACTATGACCGCTCACCAGAGGCAATCAAAGGCATTACGCGCGAACGTATGATCGCCACTGCCCGAGAGTTCATCGCGCACAATGCATGGGCATTCGCCGGCGTGAGCTGTGGCGAAAAAGAGGACCTTGTGCGCCTCAATGACAAACTCGCCACTATATTTGAACTAAAAAAAGGGTAAGGCATGAAGGTAGCGATCGCTGGGTATGGCATAGAAGGTAAATCAAATTACGCCTACTGGAATACACCAGACAACGAGCTGACGATCGTCGATGAGCGTACCGCTATCGATGATTTGCCTGGCGATGCGAAGACACTCCTGGGACCAGGGGTCTTTAGGCAACTTGCCGAATTCGATCTCGTGGTTCGCACCGCCAGTCTCGACCCTAAAAAGATCCACACCAACGGGACCGTCACATCTGCCAGTAATGAATTTTTAGAACGTTGTCCGGTATCAGTCATAGGTGTCACCGGTACAAAAGGTAAGGGCACGACCTGCAGCCTAATCACGAGTATGCTGCGTGCCGCAGGTAAACAAGTGCACTTGGTGGGTAATATCGGCGTGCCGGCGCTCGAGGTACTGCCGCACATCCAACCAGATGACATCGTGGTCTATGAACTATCGAGTTTTCAACTCTGGGATATTCGCCATTCGCCGCACGTTGCCGTGGTCTTACCAATCGAGCCGGATCATCTTGATATTCACGCGACGCTCGAAGAATATGTCGCGGCAAAGGCGAATATCGTACGCTATCAGTCGCGTGACGACATCGTCATTTATCATGAACATAACCAGTATTCCAATCAGATCGGGCAATCGTCTATGGCGGCGACAAAACTCCCGTATCCACGCGATATCGGTCAGCTTGCCGATGCGCTCGTGCTACCTGGCGCACACAATGTCGAGAATGCTTCTGCTGCCGTACTGGCCGTATCGGAATATAACCTAGACCCGAGCACGCTCGCCGAAGGCCTGCATACATTCGACGGCTTACCACACCGACTTAAGCTTGTCGCTGAAAAAAGTTCCATACGATTTTACGATGACAGTATCTCGACCACCCCTGGTAGCTCGATTGCGGCGCTCGCAAGCTTTGAAGAACCGAAAGTAATCATCCTTGGTGGCTCAGACAAAGGCGCAGATTATGAAAGTATCGTGCAGGAGTGTAAAACACGTGACGCGATTGTCGTCGTACTCGGTAAGACGGGTCAGAAAATCGCCGAACTATGTCATGCGTATGATGTGCCGTGTCATGATGGCGGTACGACGATTGAATCAGTCGTTCAGACGGCGTTCGATGTCGCTTCGCCAGGTGGAGTTGTTCTACTAAGCCCGGCAAGCGCAAGTTTTGACATGTTCAAGAACTACGGCGATCGCGGTGATAAATTTACGCGTGCGGCTCAGAACTTGTAAGTAGTTCAATCTGGCGCGCCACCGCGTCGGTCGGTTCGAGTATCGGTACGCCAAATGCCTCTAGGCGCTCGAGTAGGGCGATGTAGTGTGTGCAGCCGACGACGATGACGTCACTTCCGTGCGCGACGCTTTTCGCCACCTCGCTTAAGTCAATCGCATCAGGTTCGCCGGCATCGATACTGCGTGCCCAGTCGAGCGTATTCGGCGTGATAATTGAAATGCCATCGGCATACTCGCGGATCAGTTGGTTCGTGCGGCTCGCGTGAGCAGTAGCTCGAGTTGCCAGTAGAGTAATCGTCGCATTGTCGCTCAGCAGAGCAGCTGGTTTTATCATCGGTTCAAAGCCGACAAACAGTGTCTCGGGATATGTTTTGCGCAGCGAGTCAATCGCAGCAGCCGTGGCAGTATTGCAGGCAATCACGATCAACGGACACGTCTCGACGAGCGGCACTATAGCCGCGTGGGTGAGCGCACGAATCTCGGCGTAGCTTCGTTCGCCATATGGTGCATGCTCGGGATCGCTGACGACCTCGTAGGTGTGCTGCGGCAAAAGCGCTTCAAGTTTACTCGCGACGAATCGACCACCTCGACCCGAATCAAAGATACCGATATTCATACTCTTTAGTATAGCTTGTTATAATGGTATATATGCAACCATTACGTAAGCGCGCCGAAGCGCTTCAGCAATCTATCTCTGATGCCTACGAACGACTGAAGCTCGATGCAAAATCGACCGAGTTGCTTCATATCGACGAACAGCTCGCGGACAGCCAGGTGTGGTCAAATGTTGAACGTGCGCAGTCACTAAGTAAACAGTCGGCGGCACTACGCGCCCAAATCGAACCGTGGCAAACCTTGCGCGCCCAGGCAAGCGATATAGTCGAGCTTATGAAAATTGGCGATAGCTCCATGGTCGAAGAATTTGACCAACAAATCTCAGCGATGGAGCAGACGTACGCCGCGCTGAAACGCGAGCTGCTCTTTAATGGTGAGTATGATGATCATAATGCGATCGTGCGAATCACGGCCGGTGTCGGTGGTACCGATGCCCAGGATTGGGCTGAAATGCTCGAGCGAATGTATTTACGTTGGGCTGAAAAAGCGCAGCTCGAAACGCACATAATCGAACGCTCAACAGGTGAAGAAGCCGGCATCAAAACCAGCGTCATAGAAGTCAGTGGTGCTTATGCGTATGGAAAGCTCCGAAGCGAAAACGGCGTGCACCGGCTCGTAAGGCTCAGTCCGTTCAATAGCGATAATTTGCGCCAAACTAGTTTTGCACTTGTCGAAGTGCTTCCAGAAATTGCTGCCGCCGAAGAGGTGAGTATTGACGATAAGGACCTTAAAATCGATGTATATCGCAGCGGTGGCCACGGTGGTCAGAGTGTGAACACCACGGATTCTGCCGTACGCGTCACGCACTTGCCGACGAACATCGTCGTGGCGATTCAAAACGAACGAAGCCAGATACAAAATCGCGAAACTGCCATGAAAATTCTGCGTTCGAAGCTAGCTCAGCTACAGCTTGAACAGCGCGCCGCAACCATCAGCGACCTGCAAGCCGGGGAATCCGCTAGCTGGGGTGCGCAAATCCGAAATTATGTGCTGCATCCATATCAGATGGTCAAAGATACTCGCACTAAACACGAAGACCGTGATGCCTCTGGTGTGCTTGATGGCAAGCTCGACGACTTCATGATCGCATATCTCGAACAATAGCCCGAATCTGACGCCACCAACCTAAGCATGGTATAATGGGCAGAACAATGATTCTGTTAGATAGGGTAACGAAATCATACGGCAAAAATGCCTCCAAGCCGGCCGTAAACCGGGTTAGTTTGCACATTGAGCCGGGTGAATTCGTCATTTTGGTGGGTACGAGCGGGGCTGGAAAGTCGACGCTCTTGAAGTTGCTCACCCGCGAAGAGAAGCCGACCAGTGGCAAGATTGTCGTCGGCGGTATCGACTACGATACGCTTAAAGACAAGCACATTCCGCTTCTACGGCGCAAAATCGGCGTGGTGTTCCAGGACTTTAAACTTCTGCCACAGCGTACTGTCTATGAAAACATCGCATTCGCGCTCGAAATTGCCGGTATGACAAATCGTGAGATCAAAAATACCGTTCCGAAGGTTATCGACCTAGTCGGACTTGCCGGTAAAGAAAAAGATTTTCCGAGCCAACTTTCTGGTGGTGAACGCCAACGCGTGGCGATTGCCCGTGCGGTCGTACGCCAGCCGAAGATTCTGATCGCTGACGAACCGACCGGAAACCTTGACCCCAAACACAGTTGGGACATCGTTCGACTGCTCGAAAAGATCAACCAATACGGCACGACGGTACTCTTAACGACGCACAACGTCGACATCGTCAACCGATTGAAGCGCCGCGTCATCACGATTGAACATGGCAAAATTACCAGTGACCAAGCGCAGGGGAGTTACCGACAATGAGCAACGCCAAGCCGAGTACCAAAGCACTCCAGCAAAAGCGACGAAAGCGACGCCAATGGCTGACATTTCTTCGTATGGTGCGCTACGGCACCAACAACTTTACGCGTAATGCATGGCTGACGATTGCCGCGACCGCCGTCATGACGATCACGCTGCTCATCATCTTCATGAGTGCGGCAGCGCAAAATATCCTGAATGAATCTGTCGATGCGATTGCAGAAAAGGTCGATATGTCGATCTATCTCAAAACAGGCACGACAGAAGAGCAGGCGCAGCCGATCATATCCGATCTTCATGGCCTGAGTAATGTAAAAGACGTATCGTTTATCAGTTCAGAAACGGCGCGTCAAAAAGCCGCCGAAGACAACAAGTCAGATTCTAAAGTACTCGACGCGATTACCGAGGCAACAAACAAGCTGCCTGCGACACTTCGTATTCAGCTGTTTGACATTAACGACACATCGCAGCTTGATTCATTCGTGAAGGACAACCAAAACCTCAAAGAGTTTATCAATCCCGATCGGCCGCCGTCATTTTCAGGCGATCGTCGCCAAGCAATTAAACAGATTTCAAGCTGGACAGTCATGGCACAACGCATCGGTCTGATCGCGAGTATTATCTTCGTCGCTATCTCATCACTCATCATCTTCAACACCATTCGCATGGCTATATTTAGCCGCAAAGAAGAAATCCAGATGATGAAACTTATCGGTGCTGACAAGCACTTTATCCGTGGACCGTTCGTCGTCGAGGCGGTCGTGTATGGTTTTATTGCCGCGCTCGTCGCCACCGGTGTCGGATTCATGCTTTTGAGTCTTATGCACGATAAACTGAGCAAGTTTGGTATCGACGTGCAGACCACGCTAAGCTGGCTCATGATATACCTGCCACTCGTGCTGCTCGTCATGATAGCACTAGGTGCTCTCATCGGTACGGTCTCGTCATTACTCGCAACAAGAAGGTATTTGAAAATATAGATGCATTTTCGATGTGGAAAAGACACCAGTATCGTTGACAAAGTGGTTATGTTTATGGTAGTATATCTGCATAAATCTATGAAAATAAACAGCACCACCACACCGGTACCGTTGACCACTAAAAAACCAGTCAAAGCACTGGTCACAAAATCTGTGCTCGTCGCTGCCGCTGTGTTGATGGCGGTTGCTGTGCCGATGCAAATGACTCACAGTACTCCTGCGTACGCAGACCGTTTCGACGAAATGATCGCCGCGATTCAACGCGAGCGTGACCAATACGACTCGAAGGCCGCTCAACTGGCACAAAAAGCCGACACGTTGAACAACAAGAAGGCGATTCTGCAAAACCAGCAGGCATCGATTCAGCGTCAAATCGAATTGACGGAAGCCAAGTACAAGAAGCTCAAGCGTGACATTGCCGCAAACGAGAAAAAGATTACCGAAAACAAAGACGCGCTAGGTCAGACTATCGCAGACATGTATGTTGACGATAAAGTTTCACCACTTGAAATGCTTGCGAGCAGTGACAACATCGCCGACTACGTCGACAAGCAAGAATACCGCTCAACGATTCGCGACAACCTTTCCCAGACAATTGACACGATTAAGAAACTCAAAGCTGAGCTTGAAAAGCAGCGTGACCAAGTCGTTAAATTGCTTGCCGATCAAAAGGCACAACGCGAACAGCTGGCTGCCAAAGTTTCTGAGTACAACGCACTTGTATCTGAAACCCGTAACCAGCAATCAGCTTACCAGCAACTTTCTGCCAAGGGCGCAGCCAAGCAGCAGGCTCTGCGCGAACAGCAACAAGCTGCCATCGCAGCCGCACTTGCCGCAGCCGGTGCAAGCGGTAGCGCAGTTGCCGGTGATGCAGGTCGCGGGGGTTACCCGAATAACTTAGCAAATGCAGCGCAAGACTCTGTCGTCGACCCTTGGGGCATGCTCAACCGCGAATGTGTCAGCTATGTCGCCTGGAAGGTATACCAAAAAAATGGTTACATGCCGTACTGGGGTGGACGTGGTAACGCCAATCAATGGCCGTCGAATGCACAATCAGCTGGTATCGCTACTGGCTCAACACCACGAGTGGGCTCTGCCGGTGTCATTTACGCCGGTCCATACGGACACATCGTCTGGGTTAACAGTATCAACGCGAACGGTACCATCAACATCAGCCAGTACAACTACAACTACGGCTCGGGCCCTGGCCAGTACTCTGAAATGTACAACGTCAGCCCATCGGCCTACAACGTCTACATTTACTTCTAGTTAGTAGCAGGAAATACCGCTCTAGGTTATACTTGATAGAGAACCTAGAGCTATTTTTTTGGAGAAATATATACGTGAATCACGAACACCTACCACGCCCGCTTGATACTGACCAAAAACACCCACGCAAGGCTGCAGATCGCGGCGTTTCGCTTGCGACGCTCATTATGGTGAGTACGTTAGTGCTGGTGGTTGGCTTCGTACTTGGCACGCGTAGCGACGGTTTGATAAGCACGATTAACCGAACGTTCGGTACGTCGATTAAAAGTAGCGCGCGCATAGAGCTATCTCAGGCGCAAGAAGCCTACCAGACGCTGCGTGATCACTACGACGGCAATGTCGACACCGCTAAACTACAAGACGGTGCAGCACACGGTCTAACTGCCGGCCTCGGCGATCCGCACACGGTCTATTTCAACAGCAAAGAGGCGGCTGAGTATCAGAACGAGCTTAGCGGTAGCCTGACAGGAATCGGTGCGGAAATCGGCCTTCGTAACGACCAGCCGACCATCCTGCGTATTCTAGCGAATTCACCGGCTGAAAAAGCCGATATCAAGAAAGGCGACGTTATCGCCGCCGTCAATGATAAAAGCGTTAAAGGATTTAGCGCCTATGACACCGCGACCTTGATACGCGGCAAAGAGGGAACCGACGTAAAACTAACGCTGCTGCGTAATAACGTGCCACAGCGCCTGACGCTGACGCGCGCCCAGGTGACCGACCCGAGCGTCGCCTCACGACTCGATGGCACCACGGGTATCATCACGATCCGCCGTTTCGATAGTGACACCGGGGCGCTGGCTCGCATGCAAGCCCGTAAACTCCTCGAGCAAGGCGCCGAGACGTTCATACTCGATTTACGAGACAATGGGGGCGGCTATTTGAATCAGGCCCAATCAGTCGCGGGATTGTGGCTGAGCGATCAGGTGGTGGTTTCTGAGCGCCACGCGAATGTCCAGACCGACAAGCTCTACAGTACGGGCGACGCAGTGCTACGCGGACGCAAGACCGTCGTACTCATAAACGGCAGCAGTGCGAGTGCGAGCGAAGTTGTCGCTGGCGCACTCAAGGACCACAAGGTTGCGACGTTGCTCGGTGAAAAGTCGTTTGGCAAGGGAACCGTGCAGCAGATCTTTGACCTTTCTGACGGCAA
>Ga0310810_10010464_pt1 | contig 10800 bp, 9 predicted proteins | sample NCmetagenome_FD_207641 | JGI IMG/M metagenome (GOLD analysis project Ga0310810, IMG submission 207641) | Soil microbial communities from experimental microcosm in Duke University, North Carolina, United States - NC | ecosystem: Engineered > Artificial ecosystem > Soil microcosm > Unclassified ... | reverse complement strand
ACAGGCACACCCAATGAGTGAGCGCTGGAGCCGCATACAAGAACTGTAGCAGAACCGTCCGACGGTGCGAAGGGAATCCTGACTTGCCGAAGGGACGGCTTTGGGGTCGAATTCCTGAAGTCATGTCTCCGCGAGTACCTGTGCCTTTGTTTATTGGTTTGGTTTGTGTCAGTTCAGTCATCCTGGCGATCGGTCAGGAAAAGCATTCTTCTGAGGTTGATCCCTATAGTGACGCAGCAATTGCTGCGGCCGAAAGTAATCGCCCGCCAGTCGTCATTTACGCGAGCAGCAACCCGCCCGGCGTTGTGAGATTATCCGATTTGCCGCTGAAGCGGACCGTTTCGGAGTATGGAATCACATGGACATTCGAGAAACCGGCGCACGTAGGGCGATTTGTAAATGGCAACTGGTACGTGGTGGGGCCAACCACCATTACGGCGATCGATCCCAAACCGCTCTATGCGCTGGAAATTCCCGAGAACGAGTTGGACCACATGGACAAAGAGCGCCCAGTCGAACAGCGTGTGCGCAACGGTTTCATGCGGAATCCACCGGCTCAAATGAAGGTGTCTTACGACAGTGGGGTCCGTAACTGGTTTGATCCGGGATTGAACCAAAAGTTGCCGATTACCCTGGAGCCGGGTGACTCACTGGTATCCACGATTAGCCTGCCCAAGGGGCTGGTTTTGCATGCGCAACTGCGCAATAACATCGAGCGGGGGGTGGAGGACAGCAGCCCAATCCGAACCGCCGCCATTCTTACCTGCCTGAACGAACCACAGCCGCCCGATGCATTCCGGCCGGGGTTTTGCGACCGCAGCCAAAAAATCTATTTGGCACGTGATCTGAAACGGAACCTTCTCCCAGCGTCAACTCGGACAAAGAGTCTGCCGCACGTCGAGAGGTACATTCGATTCACGCAACGTCCTTGGGTTGGAACTTGTTTTTTCGGCTTCGAAGAACCGGTCGAGAATATGCCGCAATACGGCCTGGAATACGGTCGGGTCGCCGGCATTTCAGCGTTGTTGCTCTGCACAGATTTGGCACCTGAGGAAAAGGAACCGCTGCTGGTGAATTATGTGCAGGTGGGGATTGATCTCGGGAGCATGGTCCGCGGAGGCCATCCGGGCTGGACCTGTTGGGGCGGACACGGCAGCGGGCGCAAACTTCCAATCGTCTTTGCGGGCCTGCTGCTCGGAGATGCGGAATTGGCAAACATCAACCAATCCTTTCCCAAGGTGAGCTTTGGCGAAGACGAGCAGACCGCTTATGGCGAAGCGTGGACCGGTGCAAAGGTTGTTTTCACAGGCCACTCAGGAATCGACACCGCAACAGGAGTTAGACGTGATCGGGGCAATGGCTGGGGACCTTACGAGCACACGCCTCCAGCGGAATGGAAGGAGGGCCAGAACACCAGCGAAGCGTATCGGCGCTGTTGCACGAGCGTGGGTTGGGTCGCACAAGCGCTTGCATTGCACTTAATGCACGCGGAGAAAGCGTGGAACCACGATGCCTTCTTTGATTATGTCGACCGTTGGATGTATGAGAACGACGAGACTTTCGTGAAAAGGATTAAAGAAGCCACCGGTCGCGATCACGATCATGACTGGTCGCGACAAGGTCAGGCGTGGGACCCATTCGTCAATGAGATGTGGGCCAAACACCGGCCTGAATTGACGGCGTCTACCAATGGGTGGCAGCGACCGCATGATGACAGCTATTATCGGAAAGTGGTTCTGGATCGGAAGTAGGAGGGGATAGAACGCGGCACCGCGACGGTTATGATCCACTGCCCAATTGAAAGCGGCAGGCGACTGCCGCACTCCAAAACGCTGGCGCGCCATCGTGTGCCAAGAGGCAATTGCCTAGACACCTGCTGGGGTTTGGGCTAACCAATCGCCATGAACCATCTCAGAATTTTGACCTACCTAGTGGTTTCATTTGCCGCACTAACGACGGTCAAATCGGAAGAAATCAGCCTCTTCGATGGCATGAGCTTCAAAGACTGGAGCGGTGACACAAACGGCACATGGCGGATCGAGAACGGAGCGTTTGTGGGTGGCTCTCTAATCAAAACTGTTCCGCGCAACGAATTTCTTTGCACCGAAAAGGCATATACGAATTTCGTCCTGCGTCTCAAATTCAAGCTGACGGGGAAGTCGGGTTTTATCAACGGGGGAATCCAGATTCGCAGCCAACGAGCCATTAATCCGCCGAACGAGATGGTCGGCTACCAGGCGGACCTGGGCGACCCTCAGTATTGGGGGAGCCTGTACGATGAGTCGCGCCGCAACAAGACGCTTGCCGCCGCGAATATGGCCGAGGTTAACAAGGTGCTGAAGCGGGATGACTGGAACGATTACCAGATTCGTTGTGAGGGCAAGCGGATTCGGCTCTGGGTCAACGGACTCCAGACCGTCGATTATACCGAGTCTGACGACAACATTCCGCAGTATGGTTTGATTGGGCTGCAGATTCACGGAGGCGCTGTGGCGGAAGCGTCTTACAAGGACATTACCATCCAGAAATTGCCGTAGCTCAAACGCTTCGTTTTCATGCCTCGCATCCTGGTCATCGGCAGTTCGAACACGGACATGGTGATCAAACTCGATCGCATTCCGCGGCCGGGAGAGACGATATTGGGCGGGGAGTTTATAACGGCAGCCGGCGGCAAGGGGGCGAACCAGGCGGTGAGCGCTGCGCGTGCCGGCGGCAGGGTCACATTTATCGCGCGCATTGGGGAGGACGTTTTGGGCGACCAGGCGCTTGCCGGTTTTCGTAAGGATCGAATTGAGACGAATTACATTAGGCGCGACGCGGACGCGCCCTCGGGCGTCGCATTGATTTTTGTCGGCAAAGACGGCCAGAACAGCATTGCTGTGGCGGGCGGCGCCAACGCGCGGCTCTCGCCCGCTGATGTGCGGAAGGCGAGCAAGGCATTCAACAATGCAGACACCGTGCTGATGCAACTTGAATCGCCTTTGGAAACAATCATTGAAGCCGCGAGGATGTCCGCCAAAGCGCGTTTACGCGTCATTCTCAATCCTGCCCCCGCTCGTCGTTTGCCGGGGGAATTGCTGAGGCTGACCTCCATTCTCACGCCGAACGAGAGTGAAGCCGAAATCCTGAGCGGAGTGCGCGTGTCAAATCAGAGCTCCGCAGCGCGGGCAGCCGATCGCCTGCTGTCGCGCGGGGTGCGGACCGTGATCATCACGCTTGGTGCACACGGGGCATTGGTTGCCACAAACGAATCGAAGCAGCTTGTGCGAGGGATAAAGGTGAAAGCGGTCGATTGCACAGCCGCCGGAGATGTCTTTAATGGAGCTTTAGCCGTGGCAATAAGTGAGGGAAGATCGCTATTGGACGCAGTTCGATTTGCGAATGCGGCCGCCGCGATTTCAGTCACCCGGCGAGGTGCCCAACCTTCCGCACCGTATCGCGAAGAAATCGAATGCCTGCTGAAGAAGGTACGAAACACCTAACGCAGTTCTAATCTGCAGAAACAACGCGAAACGGCAGAAAAGCAGGTTGAAAACTGCGATACAGCAGAGTGAACCTCTGCGTTACGTTTAACGGGTTTTGGGCTTGTTCGGCCCTTTGAACCAGAGATCGATGGGGCGCTTGACGCCTTTTGGCCGGAACGGCAACTTCACGAGCGCGCCCTGGCCCGCGGATTGGTAACCGGCGTAAAGGACTTCCTGGACAAAACGGCCGTCCTCGCCGGTCGCTTGCGGTGAATCTTTGCCGCGGACGCAACGGGCAAAGTGATGCATCTCCTGCGGAAAACCGTAGTTCCATAACTCCTCGAACACGGGCCAGCTCCAACCTTTTGTGGTCGGTGCCTTCTCAACCGCATAGCCGTAGCCATATTCGCTGTAGGTGGGCAGCGCGTTACCCATGTGCAAATCCGCATAGGTAAGGCCGCCTTCACCGTAGACTTCGATGCGGTCTTCCATCCCGCCACGTCGAGCCCAGCTATCCTCGACGACGCCTTTGGCGCCATTCTCAAAATCGAGTATGCAGAGGCATTCGTCATCTCCCTTGGTCTTGTCCGCATGCACATAGGTCCCCATGTGACACAGGACGCTCTTGAGCTTGGGCCGCCCCAGAAACCACCAGCAAAAGGCAATGCCGTGACAGCCCATATCCATAAACACGCCGCCGCCGGAGCGTGTGACATCCCAAAACCACGGCGCGTGAGGTCCGGAATGTTTCTCGGTTTGCTTCACTAAATAGACTTTTCCAAAGGCACCCTCGTCGGCCATTTGTTTGGCCTTCACATATTTCGGAGTGAAGTAAAGCTCCTCGGCGTACATGAGGAGGACGCCTTGCCTCTTGCAGGTGGCGATCATCAGGTCAGCCTCCTCGAGCGTCATGCAGAGGGGTTTTTCGCACACGACGTGTTTGCCGACCTTGGCAGCGTCTATGGTCATTTGGGCGTGCAAAGTATTCGGCGCGGCGATCGTCACCATCTCGATATCGGGTTCGGCTAACATTTGCCGATAATCGGTGAAAACGCGCGGGATTTTATGCTTTTTGGCGAAGCGTTCGGCGTTGCCTGGAGTGGGGGAAGCAACGGCAACGACCTCCGCTTCATCCGGCATGATGCGGAAGGAATCCGCGTGAATATCCGCCTCGAATTGAGAGCCGATGATCCCGACTTTAACTCGTCCTTTGTTGGCCATAGGTTGCCCTCTCTGATAACCGGTTTGGGGACCAGACACAATCCGTTTTGCAGTCTCGGAGAATACCTTTCCATGAACCGTGGACTGCATCGTCCTCGTGCTCGTCGTCGTCGTCCCTCGTCCTCGAAAAATCCAGGAAAGATCAAGGGCGATGAGGAACGAGAACGAGGGCCGAGGGAATGCGCGGGTTTATGGGTTCAATGCGCGAAGGCACCTCCTAAAGCAGAGGGGCTGTGCCAGGCGCCGGGGGAAGGACGGACTGTTCCGTCTTATTCAAACGACCAGTAGTGGACCGCATAAGGCTCGAAGCGCAGCTTCAGCGACTGGTCGCCTTTACTCAGGTTGGCGAATGGATCGGGCCTAAGCCGGGCGTTTTCATCGCTGCTCGATGCGGCGGCATCCAGCATGATGTGCCGGTAGCGCCTGTTTCGCTCGAACCCTTTTAAGGAAAGTTCAACATCTACGGCACTCCCAGAGAAGTTCCAAAGCACCAGATTTTCCATGCGCAACTGAGGGTCGTGACTGGCGAAGCCGTGGACGGAAGAGGTATCGCTAGTCAGTCGCAGTTTTTCGCCTCGTAAGCGAGAGAGCAGCTTAAAGGCGAAATAGGCAGGGCGGATCTGATTTTGATAATCGAACAAACCGTCAAATTGAGGCATGCGATTCCACCAGCGAGTCATGAAAGCGGTTCCCTGCTCGGACATAAACGGGGCAAACTGATCGAAGGAAACGTACCAGTCGCGGATGTGATAATAACAGGAATAATCCAGACCCGCTTCTTTCATTTGCCAGATTACCTCTGCGAGATAGCACGGTTGAAAACCCGGCTCGAGCGGTGGATTGGTTAGATCCATGTTCCACTCGTCCAGGAAAGTTTCGGGTTTCAATTGGGGATATTCTTGCAACAAACCACGAACGTACTCGATTGTGCCGCGGACGGCTTTGGGGTCGCTGCTGTAAATATGCCAGGAGACGAAATGCAGCGGAGTTCCGTTGGTTTGGCAGTAACTCAATAAGGCGGGCAGGATCGGGGAGTGGCATGAGGCCAACGCCGGGCCCCCTACGCGCGCCTCGGGGTCTGCGCGCAAGATTGCACTGACGGTGTGCTGGTAGTAACGAGTATAATTCTCAGGTTTGAAACGATACGGGCAGCCGCCGTCTTCGCCAATATCCGGTTCGTTGGCAATTTCCCAATACCGAATACCGGCTCGCAGGTCCCGGTAATGTTTAACCAGCTCGAAAATCAGCCGTTCCCAATCGTCGTAATTAGTTGGTTCAACGATGTCCTGATTGATTTGGGGGAAAAACAGGCGTGGCTTAAAGCAGATGCACATGAGCGGGCTGGCCCCGGTTTGTCGAATTGTATCGACCGACTTATCTAGTGTCTGAAAGTGATAATCGTTAGGACTGGGCAGCAAGTTGAAATACTCTTGAACGAAAAGCCGAATGATTTTGGGATGCAATGCGGCTATTTCGGAGACCCGATTACTCCACATCGGTTGGTCGGACAAGCCTCCCTGGCCAAGGGCCATGCGATCAATGTCCAAATCACCCAGTTTCTCGGAAAATACGACTTCGACATGAACGATTTGGCTGTAACCGTTATTCGAAAAGCATAGCAGTAATGCAGCGAGCAACATCAGCAAGGCCGTGGAGCGCCTTCCGCCTCGCGATGTAGCGACAGGCGTCTCGCCTGCCGTAAAGGGCGGCATCTTGCCGCCCGGTTTTGTGCCGTAGCCGTTCCGCCGAGGCGACCCACCGGGCGGGACGCCCGGTTCTACGGCAGGCGAGACGCCTGCCGCTACGAAGGAGGAGGTCCTCATCACAGGAGGCCCTGGTATGCCAACCACAACGCGCGATAATATTTCATCACGCGAATTGGATCGGTGCTGGCCGGAATCTCTGCTAGACAGAAGCCACGAAACGGAATTTGATTGAGGCCATTTAACAGTTTCCTAAAAGGGTACTCCTGCTGAAACAAGTCGGTCATGTGCACCGAAAGAATTTTGTTCTTCAGCAGGTCGAAATTATGATCCCAACCCTCACCGTCGAGATCGGTCGCATTGCAATTCCAACAGGCCCCGACGTTGGGATGATTTGCAGTATCCAGGATGGTGCGGATATGAGGCGGGAACGAACTGCCCGGGCCATGCACCTCGAGTCGGATCACCTGGCCGTGAACCCGTGCAAAATCACCGAGTTCGCGTAACGCATGGCCGATTTGTTCGAGGGTTTTCTCGATGGGAACTTCTTTCGGCAAACCGTTGGGACGAACTTTCACGCCGGTGGCGCCGACATCCTGGGCCAGGATGATGTACTCCTTGGTGGCTTCGATATCCTTGCGCAACTTGGCTTGGTCCGGCGTGTGATAATCAAAAATGCTGCCCAGGCCCATCAATTGAACCTTGGAATCGGCGAATCGTTTTTTGACTTCCTTGCGCTCTTCCTTGGATAAATTGACTTCCACCTTGTGCGCATGAGTCGTGCGCAATTCGACGCCCTCGAATCTGGTCGCCTCGCAATTCTTGATGATGGTCGCGATGTCCCAGTCTTGCGCCAGATTATAGGTGACGAGTCCAAGGTGCATGGTGGGAGTTCCACGCTGGAAACTGCCGCCTTTTGCATCCTCGGCGCTGTTTGACACCTCCACCTGCAGGCCCAGGGCACCGATTCCGAATCCCGCAGCCGTGAGGAACCGCCGGCGATCGATTTTCATGGCGCAGCTTGTAACAAAAGCGCGGCGCCATTCAATGTCTTTTCCGCGGCGTTCATTCCCTTTTAACTGCGGTTCGTGACAAATCACTGGTCCAGGTTGCGTGATTTGTGGCTTTGTTGTGCCGCAAAACGCATTCTTATGAAACGACGTTATGACCTCGATTGGCTCCGGGTTCTGGTTATCCTTACCGTCTTTATTTTTCATTGCGGACGGTTTTTCGATACTGGCGGGTGGCATGTAAAAAATCCTACGCGCCACGAGGCGGTGCAGGTCTGGACCACCTTTCTGGCTTGCTGGATGATGCCAATCATTTTCGTTATCTCCGGTGCCAGCACGTTCTACGCGTTAGGCTCCCGTACGGTCGGAAAATTCGTCAGGGACCGCGCCGCTCGTTTGTTGGTCCCGCTGGCAGTTGGGTGTTTCACGCACATAGCACTCCAGGTCTATTTCGAGCGGGTGAGTTTTTCCGGTTTCAAGGGTTCGTTTTTCGATTTCTATCCGCAATATTTCAAGGGGTTTTACGGATTTGGCGGAAATTTTGCCTGGATGGGTTTGCACCTCTGGTATTTGGAAGCCCTGTTTCTGGTTAGTATGCTTTGTCTCCCCTTGCTGCTGTTCCTGCAGGGACAAGCCGGGGAGAAAACTATCAATGCCATCAATCATTTCGGATCAAAGTCCGGTGCGATTTATTTGCTGGCATTGGCACCGATGGCACTGATGGCTTTACTTAATCCCAACTCACAGTGGGGCCAGCGCAGTTACGGGGGCTGGCCGTTGATCATATATGTGTTCTACTTCATGTACGGTTTCCTTATCGTCGGCTGCGAGCAGGTGGAAAAACGAATCGAAAGGCTGCGCTGGGTGTCATTGAGCAGCGCGCTGGGCATTTTCCTGGCGCTTCTGGTGCTTTGGAAATCCGCCGGAGACCCGAAGTTTGGAACGCCCCGATATGCCTTTCTATTGTCACTCTTCGCGCTGAGTTCCTGGTGTTTTATTCTCGGATTTCTGGGTCTGTGCAAGCGATACCTCAGTTTTACGACAAGCTTTGTGAAGTACAGCAACGAAGCCGTTTTGCCCTTTTACGTTCTTCACCAAACCATCATTCTGGTCGTTGGTTTTTTTGTCGTGCGCTGGCTCATTCCTGATATTCTTAAATTCGTCGTCATCAGCGCCGTTTCGTTTGTGTTGATCGTCGCAACTTACGAATTTGCGATCCGTCGAAACAACTGGCTCCGTTTTCTGTTCGGAATGAAAGCAAGGGTGCTGGGCCCATCATTAGAAACGCCCGCCTCTACGCGGTTGAGTTCGCCGTGTTCGCAACTTCAAGAGATTCCAGGAGGCCGGTGAAATAAAAGCCTGAGCGGTGATGAATGCTTATAGCGCGAAGTCTGACAGTGAGCGGCTGGAGACAACGCCATCGCTTCCGGGGCGTCCCGCTGCGTCGTCGGGTGCAGAACGTCGCTATTGGATTCAGCTTTCGGACATCAATTGGTGGATTGTCCTTTTTGTCTACACGATCGGCGCGGTTTTAACCGCAGGGACAGTGTACACCTCGGGGCTGGCACAAGGCAGCAACATGCCCTACGGCTATCCTCTGCTTTGGGAGTTCACGGGACATTATACGATATTTGCGCTCGTCCCGCTAATGGTGCTGGGGTTTAGCCGGCTGCCCATCCGGCGTCAAAATTGGTACTGGACCGTTCCTGCGCACCTGCTGATCTCGGTGATTTTTGGCGTCATCCATACGCTGTTGATGTTGCTTACTCGCCGTGGCGTTTACTCGTTGTTGGGGCTGGGTGTCTATGACTACGGGCAGATGGGCTACCGGTTCCTGATGGAATACCATAAACAGTTCATCCATTACTGGCTGGTTTACGCGGTTTTGCGGGTCATGGCACATTATCGTGAAAGCCGGGAACAGGAGCGGCGAGCAGCGGCCCTCGAGCTGAAAACGTCAGAATTGCAGCGTGAACTTGCCCAGGTACAGTTGCAGGCGTTGCGTTCACAACTCAATCCGCATTTCCTGTTTAATACGCTCAATATGGTGTCTTCGGTGATGTATGAAGACGTCGATCGCGCGGATCATATGCTCTCGGCGCTAAGCCGGATGCTGCGCATGAGTTTGGAGAAAGACCTGGCGACGAGTGTCAGCCTGCGCCGGGAACTGGAGTTCGTCCGCTGTGCGATGGAACTGATCAAAGCACGATTTGGCGAGCGAGTTTTATTTGATATTGAGTGTTCGAACGCGGACGAGGACGTTATGGTCCCGAGCCTGATCTTGCATACATTGATCGAGAATGCGATCAAGCATCATGATCTGGAACGAGAACCGGTGATTCGGGTCCAGGCGCGGATTGTGAGGAAGGAGTCGATGCTGACGCTGGACGTGTTGGATAATGGGCCGGGTATTGAGGATGTGAGCAGCGCGATGAATAGCGGCGTGGGCCTCAGCAACACCCGTCAGCGTTTGCACGCGCTGTATGGCGAGGAGTACCAGTTCGAAATCAAGAACCGGCCTGAAGGGGGATTGCATGTGCATTTGGGCATTCCTTTGACCGCGGAGCCACCGCTCGTCGCACTATGATCGTCCGCGCCTTGATTGCCGATGACGAACCGCCGGCGCGAAGCAAAGTTCGCAAATTCCTCCAGGCGCGCAACGACATCGAGGTAGTCGCCGAAACAGGTGACGGCATCGAGACTATTGAGAAAACGCTTGAACTGCGCCCGGACCTGTTGCTGTTGGATATTCAGATGCCACGGGGAGACGGCTTCGACGTGTTGCGAGAGGTTTATCGTCAGGAGAAACCGATAGTCATCTTCACGACTGCCTACGACGAATACGCGATTCGGGCGTTCGAAGTCGAAGCGCTCGACTACCTGCTAAAACCATTCACGTCAGAGCGCTTGAATGCGGCGGTCGACCGGGCTATCCGAAGTCTCGAAAAAGGCAAGGAATCGACGGAGCAAGTCGCCCGGTTGTTGGACGGTTTGCGCGCCAGTAATCGGATCCAACGGCTCCTCGTGCGCGCCGACGGACGCATTTTTTTCGTGAAAACATCTGACATTGAATGGATCGAAGCGGAGGAAAAGTATGTCTTCCTGCACACCCGTTCGCAGCGGCATATGATCCGGCAGTCGATTTCCGCCTTGGAAGCTCAGCTGGCGCCGGCCTCGTTCGTGCGCATCCATCGTTGCCATTTGATTAACCTGGAGGCGCTGCAGGAAATTGTGCCGTGGGCTCATGGCGACTACCTGGCGATATTGAAGTCCGGTGTGCGCTTAAACGTCGGTCGCAACTTTAAGGACAACCTGCTGCGCTCAGTCGCCGGAGAGCAGCCCTCCGTTTAGATGATATTGAAACGTCGTTAGTTATTCTGCCACGTTTCCGAATGCGGGGCA
>Ga0310810_10010463_pt1 | contig 10800 bp, 14 predicted proteins | sample NCmetagenome_FD_207641 | JGI IMG/M metagenome (GOLD analysis project Ga0310810, IMG submission 207641) | Soil microbial communities from experimental microcosm in Duke University, North Carolina, United States - NC | ecosystem: Engineered > Artificial ecosystem > Soil microcosm > Unclassified ... | reverse complement strand
CTCGGCAATGCTCACAGATCGGCTTAACGCTGCTGCGAACTTTCACAGGGCGCTCCACTCAAAACAAAGAAAATTTCGGCCAAGACACTCAGATTAACGGGCTTAGGCCCGTCATGCAAGGGACGAACCTTGCCTGCTTTTCCTACACGGCGACAGACGTCAGCTCGCCTAGGACCTGATCCATCGCCTCACGCGGGTCGGGTGCCGCGGTCACCGCCCGCCCCACGACGATGTACCGGGCGCCGGCAGCCGATGCCTCCCAGGGAGTCACGACCCGCCGCTGATCGTGAACGGCACTGCCGGCCATGCGGATCCCGGGCACCAGAATCGCGAGCGCTCCCGCGAACCTCGATCGAACGGTCGCCGCTTCCGCTCCAGCGCACACAATGCCGTGCGCGCGAGCTCGCGCCGCAAGCTCGGCGAGCCTCGCCACTTCATCACTCGCAGTCACGTCGGGCCTCCCGGTCGCTTCCCGCAGCGAGTCGTCGTCGAACGACGTCAGTACAGTCACCGCGAGGATGGAGGTCGCCTGGCCCCCGCCCTCGACCGCTGCTTCGATCATCTGCACGCCCCCTGCCGCGTGCACGGTCAGCAGCCGGACGCCCAGACGCGCGGCGGATCGCGCGGCGCCGAGCACCGTGTTCGGGATGTCGTGCAGCTTGAGATCGAGAAAAACGTCGCAGCCGGCGTCGCGAACCCGGGTCACGATGTCTGGCCCCGCGGCCGTGAACAGCTCGCTGCCGATCTTGTAGAATCGGCATCGGTCGCCGAGCGACTCGAGAATGCGGACGGCCGCGTCGGCGGACGGTACGTCGAGCGCGACGATTGGCGTAGTTCTCATGAAGGCCACTCCAACGTACCGGTGAGCTCGGAGATTGCGCCGACCTGGTGATCGCGACACCACGCGTCGAGCTCCTTCACGAGGCGCTCGGGCAGACGTGGATCGCGAAGCGCACCCGTCCCGATCGCAACGAGCGACGCTCCGGCGATGAGATATTGCAGGACGGCGTCGACGCTGCCGATCCCGCCGATGCCGATGATCGGAACGTCGGTCGCCTTCCGGACCTTCCACGTCGCCAACACACCGACAGGCAGAAGCCCCGGTCCACTCACGCCGCCGGTTCCATAACCAAGCGCCGGGCGCCGACGCTCGACGTCGATGGCGAGGCCCGGGAGCGTGTTCACGACGCTGATGGCGTCGGCCCCAGCCTCGACGGCGGTCCGGGCCGCGCCGCCTATGTCGGTCAGCGTCGGCGACAGCTTCACGATCAGGGGCCGTTCCGTCACTGACCGGGCGCCCGCGACGACCTCGCGAAGCGCGCAGGGGTCGGCGCCGAACTCGGTGCCGCCGGCCTTGGTGTTCGGACAGCTGACGTTCAGCTCGAAGCCGTGAACCGGTGAGCCATCGAGCTGTTCGATGACGCGTGGGAACTCGTCCGTCTGGAACCCGATCACGTTCACGATCGTGCGCGCGTTAGGCAGTGCGCGGCCCAGCCACGGGAGGTGACGCTCCCGCACCTCGGCCACCCCGGGATTCGCCAGCCCCACGGCGTTGATCATGCCGCCATCGAACTCGGCGACCCGCGGGGAGGGCGCGCCGAATCTCGGCGCGAGACTCACCGCCTTCGTGATCACGCCGCCGAGCCGATCGAGCTTCACGACCTCGTCCAGCTCCTCGCCATACGCCGCCGTGCCGGCGGCGAGCAGAATGGGGTTCTGGAACCGCACGCCGCAAAAATCCACGCCGAGGGGGTCGCGCGACGCTCGCGGGACGGACTCGCTCACTGGCTCGCGGCGTTCGCTCGCCGCTGGTAGCCCGCGAGATACTGCATGGTCGCATCGGCGATGGAGACGGCGATCTCGCGTTGTCGTCGCGGATCGCGAAGGTATCGCGCCTCGGCGGGGTTCGTACCGAAACCGATCTCGACGAGCACCGCCGGCATGAACGCCGTCACCAGCACCCGAAAGCCGGCCTGCTTCACGCCACGGTCCGGGCCGGGATGCATCTTCGCGAGCGAACGCTGCACGGTTGCAGCGAGCTCACTCGATTCGCGGAGATGCTGGTTCTGTTCCATGTCGTGCACGATGAAGCTGAGCGGATCGTCGGCGGCGACGTCGTGGGAGATCTCGTATTTCACGACTTCGTTCTCCATCGCCTCCACGCGGCGTGCGTCCTCGGTCCTGGCCTCGGACAAAAAGTAGGTCTCGAAGCCACGCGCCGCACCGGGCTGCTTCCAGTTCGGATTGGCAGCGTTCACGTGGATCGACAGGAATACGTCCCCTTTCTTCGCGTTCGCGATCCGGCCTCGATCGCTCAGCGCGATCAGCGTGTCCGTCGATCGCGTCATCACGACTGCGACGCCACGCTCTTGCAGCGCATCGCGAAGTGCCAGCGAAACGTCGAGCGTGATGTCCTTCTCGCGTATCTCCCAGTCCGCCCCAATCGGTCCGCGCATCCCGCGATCCGGACCTCCGTGCCCGGCATCCACCACGACCGTAAGAAGGCCGCGCGACTTCGCGGCCGATCGCGTCGTCGTTGTCGCGAGCTGATGCTGCAGCACGCCACGTCGTGTGTCGAACGTGACGCCAGTGGCTACCCGCGGCAAGAAGTCGCTGACGAACGAGTACGGCAGATAGAGCGTTCCGCCACGCACCACAGGCTCGGCCGCGAGCGGCAACGTCTGGTCTCCGACACGCACGAATGGCACCCCCGCCGTGACCGTCACGCGTACCCCCGCGACCGCAACGACGTACTCGTCGTGCGAGCGGATCTCGATTTCGCCGGCCAGCGCCGCGGCGAGGGCGTCGGCCGGCACGACCGGGCCACGATCGATGAGCGACACCGAGACCGTTGTCGCCTTGTCCCCATTTCGGACGGTCACACTCGACAACGGCTGGCCGACAGCCTGCTGCAGCAGCAGGGCGACTGCGACGATCATCGGACCCGAGCCACGCGCGCCATCTCGCGCTCGTCGGTTCGCTTGCGGTCGTCTGCCCGCTTGTCGTGCAGCTTCTTCCCCTTGCCTAACGCGATGCTCACCTTTGCGACGCCCCCGCGGAAGTACAGCTCGAGCGGGATGAGTGTGAGACCCTGGCGCTCTACCGCGCCGATCAAGCGGCGGATCTCCTTCCGGTGCAGGAGCAACTTTCGCGTTCGGGTTGGCTCGTGGTTGAACTGATTGCCCTTCTCATACGGCGAGATGTGCAGGTTCAGCAGAAACACCTCACCGCCCTTCACGACCGCGTACGCGTCGGCCATCGTCGCCTTGCCGTCGCGGAGCGACTTGACCTCGGTGCCGGTGAGGACGAGCCCGGCCTCCCAGCTGTCGAGAATGTGATAGTCGTGGCGCGCGCGCTTGTTCCGCGCGACGATGTGCCGGTCGTCCTGTTTGTCTGTCTGAGCCATCTGCTCTGTTCGTTGCCGCAAGCCCGTGGGCCCGACTCGCGATCCGTCTCCGGTCGCCCGAACCAAGAATAGGAGCGCCGATCGCGTGGGCAAAGTGCCGCAGCGCACGCTCGTAGCAGCGTTGCCTTTCCCCAGGGGCTCCGATACGTTTCGGCTCCTTCGCCGAAGTGGTGGAACTGGTAGACGCGCTGCATTCAGGGTGCAGTGGGCGATAGCCCGTGGGGGTTCGAGTCCCCCCTTCGGCACTGCGAAAGGTCGCCGAAAGTCGGCAGCCTCGAGGGGGTCAGCGTCATGATCGCGTTCGATCGGGACGCTGACCCCTTCCTTTCGTTATCGGCGCGGCGGCGGACTCCCTGTCTGTATCGCGGACGGAGGTACGTTCTCCGGCAACGTCGCGGTGCCGAACGCCTTCCGGAGCGCCTCGTTCGCCTGCTCGAGATAGCGGGCAACGATCGCCCCAGCTCGCTCAATGTCGGGTTTAGTCGGGAAAGACAGGCCGGCAACGAACAGCAGCGCCTTGCCCAGGCGAGCACTCGTCGGTTCCGGCGACGAGCGGGCGTTGATCGCCTGCCCGAGTGTTCTCAGCCGAGCGTTGAATTGTTGTTCCGCGGCGTGTCGCATGTCGGCCGCAATGTTCGGATCCTTGGACCAGCTCTCGCCGAGCTCGCGAGCCACGGCCGATGCGGTGCGATCATCGAGCGCGTCTCGCTCCGCGGAGAGAAGCCCCGCGGCGCGCCGCGCGTAACGGAGCTCCCATCGAGCGCGATCAGAATCCCCGCGAGTCGCGGCGTCGCTCAGCCAGGACACGTCGCCCTCGTCCGGGTCGATGAGCAGTGTGCGCACATACGACGCGGCGCTTCTCCGCAGGCGACGCTGCTCTCGCCACGCCGCAAGAAACGGAGGGGCCATGGCGGACGGGACGCGGTGACGTTAGACCGTGAGAACCGGAAGCCCGACGCGCTGCCGCACCGTACGCTCATCGACGAGCAGGTCGCCGAGATGAACGCTCTCGAGCACATCGTCGATTTTCCGTTGCAGCAGCATCCACACCGGCCGAATGCTACAGCTCTGCGCCTCGGAGCACCGCTCTTCACCGACGGGGTGGCTTACGCAGTGCAGGTCGAATGTCGCGAGCTCCGACGCCGCGATCACTTCGCGGACCGAGATGTCTTCCGGCGCCTTGGAGAGCATGTAGCCGCCACGCGCGCCACGCGTGCTGTTCACGAGGCCCGCCCGCCGCAGCCGAAGCAGAATCTGCTCGACATAATCAGCCGGCAGCCGCTCACGGGCGGCGATGTCGCGCCCGGTAATCGGCCCTTCGCCCGCGCGCTTCGCGAGATGGAGGGCGCAGATCAGCCCGTATTCTGCCCACGTGGTAATGCGCACGGCGTAAAGCTACAACTCATGCGCTCCGAGTGTGAGGGCGGGATCGAAGGGTCAGAGTCGTTTGAATTCACGCGGTTCGGCCATGCCGAGATCTCGAATTCAAGCGACTCTGACCCTTTTTTGATCCTATCCTCCGGCACTCACGCTGTGCGCTCCACCGGGAACTCCGATCTCGGTCATCTTCCGCAGATCCAACACGTCGTCGATCTGGTCATCCGGAAGGATTTTGTCCCGCTTGACCAGGTCACGTATGAGAATCCCTTCCTTCACCGACTGCTTGCTGATTTCCGCCGCGCGGGCGTAGCCGATGTGCGGCATGAGGGCGGTCGCGAGCGCGGCCGACCGCTCGACCCAATACGAGCACATCTCCTCGTTGGCCGTGATGCCCCTCACGGTCCGCTCGGCGAACACGCGCGCCGCGTTGGTCAGGATGGTCATCGCGAGCAGGATGTTATGCCCGATCACCGGCATCATCACGTTGAGCTCGAGCTGGCCGTGCTCGGCGGCGATGGCGACGGTGGTATCGCACCCGATGACCTGGAAGCAGACCTGGTTGACCATCTCCGGAATCGACGGGTTGATCTTCCCGGGCATGATCGACGAGCCGGGCTGCACGGAGGGGAGCGTTATCTCATTGATGCCGGTTCGCGGGCCCATGACCATCAGCCGAAGGTCGCTGGCGATCTTGCTCAGATCGATCGCGAGGCCGCGCAACGTGGCGCTGAAGGCGGCCGGGTCGCCCATGCTCTGCATCAACTGAATGCGATCCTCGCCAACGCGGAGATCGAGTCCCGTGATTTGCTCGAGATACTTGTTCATGAGCCCCGGGTATTCCTTCTCGACCGTCACCCCCGTTCCGACCGCGCTTCCCCCAATCCCCAGGTCGCGGAGGTAGTCGGCCGCCTCCCGCGCTCTACGAATTGCGCGGCCGATCGAGCCCGCGTACGCCGTGAACTCCTGGCCGAGCCGGATCGGCATCGCGTCCTGGAGGTGCGTTCGCCCAGCCTTCACGATGTGGTCGAACTCGCGTCCCTTGTCCGCGAGCGCATCGCGCAGCGTCTCGAACGCGCTGACGAGCGCCGGCAATTCGGCCAGAATCGAGAGCCGGATGTTGGTGGGAATCGTGTCGTTCGTGGACTGCGCCATGTTCACGTGATCGTTCGGGTGCACGGGCGTGTACTCGCCGCGCTTGCCGCCGAGAATCTCGTTCGCGCGATTCGCGAGCACCTCGTTCACGTTCATGTTGAGCGATGTGCCGGCACCGGCCTGATATGGATCGACGATGAACTGCGCGTCGTGCTTTCGATCGAGAGCCTCATCCGCCGCCCGAACGATCGCGTCGGCCGACTGCGCGTCGAGCCGCCCGGTTTCCTTGTGTGTGAGGGCCGCAGCCTTCTTGATCCAGATCTGCGATCGCATGAGCGGCCAAAGCGGCCGGAGTCCGCTGACCGGAAAGTTCTGGACCGCACGAACGGTCTGAACACCGTAGAGCGCATCGTTCGGAACCGGAAGCGGGCCGAGGGGATCCTTCTCGGTTCGCGTGTCGTTCGTCATGACCGTTTCCTCAGTGAGACCAGAATCAGGGTGGTGACGGCAGCGACCATCGCGAGGCCGAGCCAGGCGACGCTCGCAGCGTGGAGGCGGCCGAACGCAGCGCGCCGAGGATCGCCGAGCGGAAGCTGCTCCACTGGCCCGCCGATCTCCCTGCGTACGCGCTCGATGCGGGGTGCCACGGCGAATTGCGCCGCGGCGCACGACACCGCAGCGACGACGAGCATCGCGCGCCTAACGCGAATTGCCCGTCCGCGGTCTCCGCTGTCGAGCCAGAGGGAGGCCAGCGCGACAACCAGACCAGCGATGAACACAACCGGAAGCACCCGCCCCACCAGTGCGCCAGCCAGCGTGCGTGAGGGGAGTACGGCGAACGCGGCTGGAGCAATCACCGTCGCGACGAGCACGGCCGCGCCCAACCACGCCGACAGCAGTATCGAGACGATGCCGGCGCGGCTCACGCGCCGACGATCCGCGCTGCACCCGTGAGGAACGGGTTGGTCGCCGCCTCGGCGCCGATCGTCGTGACGGGCCCGTGACCGGGATACACCACCGTATCATCCGGCAGCGCCACGATGCGATCGAGCGACGCCGCCAGGTCCCGCGGGTTCGACATGGGCAGGTCGGTTCGCCCGATGGATCCGGCGAACAGGCAGTCACCAACCAGCGCAACACCGTGCCCGTGGAAGACGACGTGGCCCGGCGCATGCCCCGGAGCGTGCATCACGGTCATGCGAAGGCCCGCGAGCTCGAGGACGTCGCCGTCGCCTAACGTGCGATCCGCCGGATCGGGCTGCTCGAACGGCACGCCGTACAGCGCCGCCTGACGCGCGGCCATGGCATACAGGCGCTCGTCGAGCGGATGCAGGTACACAGGAATGTCCCATCGACGGCGAAGCCCCGAAATGCCACCGACGTGGTCCAGATGCGCGTGCGTCAGCCAGATCGCCGCCGGTTCGGCTCCCGAACGCTCGATCGCCTCGATGATACGCTCGGGCTCCGCGCCAGGGTCGATGATCGCGCACTGCGCCCCACCGGGCTCCATCAGGAGATAACAATTTTCCTGAAACGCGCCGACGGTGAGACCGGTGACCGAGACGCTCACGACGCTTTCCACTCCTGCGTCAGGTTCACAGGCGCCTCCGCGGTCTCGAGCACCGGCGACTCACCGAGCCCGAGGTGCGCGAGCCACCGCTCGGCTTCGAGCGCCGCCATGCACCCCGTGCCCGCAGCCGTGATCGCCTGGCGGTAATAGTCGTCCATCACGTCGCCGGCGGCGAACACGCCGTCAACACTCGTTGCCGTCCGCCAGGCCTTGGGTGTCTTGATATACCCGTGCCGCGTGAGCTGGAGCTGGCCATTGAGAAACGCCGTGTTAGGCGTGTGGCCGATCGCAACGAACAGTCCGCCCACCGCCATGTCGGACTTTTCTCCGGTCACGGTGTTCTCCAGACGGACACCCGCGATCGCGTCATAGCCGAGGACCTCGACGACGCGCGCGTTCCAGACCGGCTTGATCTTGGGATGTTTGAGCACGCGGTCGGCCATGATCCTCGAGGCGCGGAGCTCGTCGCGCCGATGAATCAGCCGAACCTCGTTGGCGAACTTCGTGAGGTAGAGCGCCTCCTCCATCGCCGAATCGCCGCCACCCACGACGGCGAGCACCTTGTCGCGAAATGCCGGGAGGGCGCCGTCGCAGACGGCACAGGCCGAGACGCCGCCACCCATCTGGGCGAGCCGCTCTTCGTTAGGCACGCCCAGCCAGTTCGCGCGCGCGCCCGTCGCGACGATGACCGTCAACGCCTCGATCTCGTCGCTGTACGACGGCTTCAGGCGGAAGGGATGCTGGCCGAACTCGACCGACGCGATGTTCTCCTGCTCTACCCGCGTGCCAAACCGTATGGCCTGCTCGCGCAGCTTCTCCATGAGTTCCGGCCCGGTGACACCACCGACGAACCCGGGGTAGTTCTCCACGTCGGTCGTGTACATCAACTGACCGCCCGGAATCATCTCGCGCGATGGCTCACCCTCGTACACCAACGGGCGCAGATTCGCGCGAGCCGCGTAAATCGCTGCCGTCCACGCCGACGGTCCAGAGCCAATGATGACGAGCGTTTCGGGAAGGCGCGTGTCCACGGAAGTCACGGGTTCGGGTTGTTCACGAATTCTACCATCCGGCGCCAGACCACCACTCAGCGACGAACGTGTCGTCCACCGTCCACGACAATCGTCTCGCCGGTCACGTAGTCGGCTTCCAGCAGATAAATCACGGCACCAGCAACATCGTTCGCCGAGCCCAGGCGCTTGAGCGGGGTCGTCTGGCGCAGGCGCTCGCCGACGTCCTGCTGCCATCCCTCGGGCAGCATGATCACCCCTGGCGCGACGGCGTTCACCCGTACCGCGGGCGCAAGCGTTTTCGCGAGGGACCGGGTCATCTGCACCACGACCGTTTTCGACAAGCCATGCGGGATGTACGCAGGCCACGTCTCGAGGGCGGCCAGGTCGGCGATATTCACGATAGCCCCGCCCTTCGCGGCCATGTGCCGATATGCGGCGATCGCGGCAAAGAACGGTGCCCTCGAGTTGACGGCAAACGTCGCGTCCCACTCGGCCGGCGTCACCGACTCGATGGGCGTTCGCTGCATGATCGCCGCCGAGTTCACCAACACGTCGAGCCCGCCCAGTGTCCGAGCGACTTCATCGACCACCGCGGCGGGCGCTGACGGTGCACTGAGATCGGACTGGAACAGCGTTGCCTTGCCCCCAAGCCGCTGAATCTCTTCGGCCGTTTCCCGCGCGCCCTCGGCCGAGCCGTTGTAGTGCACGGCGACGTGCATTCCGCGCGCGCCGAGCGCTGTCGCAATCGCGCGACCCACTCGGCGTCCGGCGCCCGTGACGAGCCCGATCCGATTCGCGAGATCCATCTGCCGGATCGCTAGGCCAACGTGCCGGCGCTGCGACGCGCATCCACGCGGGCGTCCTGCTGCTCCAGCCACGCGAGGGGCACGCGCATGATGCCGAGCACTCGCGGTCCGTCCACCGCCCCATGCCAGTCGGAGCCGCCGCTGGGCACGAGCCCGAAGAACTCTGCGAGCGCGGCGAGCCTATTCGTGTCTTCGCCGGTATGACCGGGGTGGCGAACCTCCACGCCATCGAGTCCAACGGCAACGAAGCGTTCGATCGTGTCGCGACGACCTTCCGGACCCGGGTGTGCGAGGACGGCGAGGCCGCCGCCAGCATGAACGAGCGCGATCGCGTCAGCCACGGACAGGCGGTGCTTGGGGACAAATGCCGGCCGGCCCGCGCCGAGGTACCGATCGAAGGCGTCGCGCGAGTCACGTGCCCAGCCGCCGTCGATGAGCACGCGGGCGAGGTGGGGACGACCGATCGCGGCATCAGCGGCGCGTGCCAGCACATCCTCGAAGGTGATCGAAACGCCGAGTGCATTGAGCTTCGCGACGATCTGCATGGCGCGCGCGTGGCGGCGGTCGCGAAACTCACGCAGCGACTCCTCGATCGCCGTCGGCCGCTGAATGTGCAGGCCGAGCAGGTGGACTTCGCGCTGATCGTCGGTTGCGCTCAGCTCGACGCCCGGAACGACACGAATGCCAAACGTGTTCGCGGCGGCGACCGCCTCGGCAACACCGTCCATCGTGTCGTGGTCGGTGAGCGCGATCGCGGTGAGCCCCGCCGCCTTCGCCGCTGCCACTAGCGCGGTCGGCGATTTGGACCCATCGGACGCCGTCGAGTGGGCATGCAGGTCGACATGCGGCCCTTCGGGCCCGCCAACGCGGGCCGCTGCTCCGCTCACTTCGTGTAGCCGGCTTCTGGCGACGTGAAGCTCGGCTGGGACTCGCCTAACAAGCGCATCAACTCGTTGTCCGACAACTCGGCGAGCGACTGCTCGCGCGACCGGGCGCCCTGCGGCGAGTAGCGCGTCACACGCACCTCGCGTTTGTCGCCCGTACCGGCAATGAACATGATCCCGAACTCGTCATGCTCGTTCTGCGTCACGTAGCCGGAAGGAAACACGCGCCATTCCTTTCCGTCGGCGCTGATGGTCCGTGTTGGCATGATCAGGAAAGCTCCACTTCGGTCAGGATGGGCGCGTCGAGGCGGGAATTGGACACGACGACTCGTGCAGCCGCGAGCGTGCCGACGTCGCGCGCTTCGGTGAACTCCACGAAGAGATCGGGCTCCGACGGGTCTTCGTACACCCAGAAGTTACACGACGCTGCGCGCAGCCGGTCCCGACGATCGCGGAGACCAGCGAAATACGCGTCGCGTTCGTGGCGCGAGACTTTCGCTCGCTCGATCGTGAGCGCCCTCGCCATGGATCGGCGGTTCAGCCGACGGTTTCCGGATACGACTCGAGCGCTTTCTTCACCGTCGCGAGGAACTGATCCGCGACCGCTCCGTCGATCACACGGTGGTCGAAGGACAACGAGAAGTACGCG
>Ga0310810_10010462_pt1 | contig 10800 bp, 8 predicted proteins | sample NCmetagenome_FD_207641 | JGI IMG/M metagenome (GOLD analysis project Ga0310810, IMG submission 207641) | Soil microbial communities from experimental microcosm in Duke University, North Carolina, United States - NC | ecosystem: Engineered > Artificial ecosystem > Soil microcosm > Unclassified ... | reverse complement strand
GCCGTCGTCGCCGGCGCGGCGGCCGGGCGGGCGGGCGCGGCAGAGGCGGGCGCCGGGCGGACGGCGAAGGCGACAGCGAGGAGAACGGGAACGGCGAAGCGCATGCGGCCTTTCCGGCTGCGGATCGCGGTTCGCGTCAATGGACCCCCCTCGACCAGGCGGTGCGCGTTCCCAGAGTCGGGGCGGCCTCGAACGGTCCGGGAAGCCGCCCACGCTACGGCGAAGCTATGCGGTGCGTCGGGCCCAAGTCAACGAAATAGCCACCACTGCTTCAGCCCGCGATCAACTCGACGTTGGCCCGCGGCACCGTGGCGCGCGAATGATCGTCCGCGAATTCGACGACGAGCACGCGCACCATGGCTTCGCTCTCCAGCTTGTGCAGCTCGGCCGGAAGCCCGACGACCTGCCCGATGCGGCCGAAGTACGGCTGGCGGATGACGCGGAGCAGAGACCCGATCTCGAGTCCATGTTCCTCGCCGCCCGCCGACGACTCGGCCCGGCCATGCGCGATCAGGATCTCGGGGCGCATGACGCCGGCGCGGATCTGCGTCGCGCCGCTCACCGAGGCGGCCTGGCCCTGGTGGCGCTGGAGCAGCGTCCAACTGCGCTCCGCCATCGGGATGCGCCCGAAGCCCTCGGTCAGCACCAGCGTGATGCCGAGATCCTCGGAGCCGGTGATGGCCACGCCCAGGTCGCGGCCCAGCAGCTGGCGCAGGTCGCGATCGTCGAAGCCGCCGACCACGACCGCGGTGGCGCCCACTTCGCGCGCGCGCATGAGCGCGGCGTGCGACACGTACGCGCCGCCCACGACGACCTTGCCGCGATGCTGCGGGCCGAGGTGCGCTTCGGTCAGGTCCTCGCCCGCGGCGCCCACCGCGATCGCGATCTCGCCGAACGTCTCGCCGCCGACGCCGAAGATGCCCTGCAGGAACGCGGCGCGCGTCTCGACGACGACGCCCTCGTCCGCGATCACCTCGACGACGACGCCGTCCACGAACGCGTTCACTTCGACCGGCAGCGGCGGCTCGCGCAGGATCAGCTGCCCGGTGATGCTCGAGACGTTCTCGATGACGCCGTCGGTCGGCGCCGTGACGCGGTTCGTCATGAGGCCGAACAGCGCCTTCGCCTCCGCGATCACCTCGCCGCGGCGCACCGCCTCGCCGACGGCGCGGCGCAGCGTGCCCGTGACCTGCGCCGCGTCGACGGACAGGCGCGACGCGATGTTCAACGTCTGCACGTTGCCCGGCAGCTCGCAGCGCGCCACGATGTCGGCGGCCTCCACGCGATCGCCCTTGGCGACGCGCACCGTGCCCTTGAGCGGCAGGCGGCGCTCGCGGCGCAGCGTCGCGGAATCCGTGACCCTCAGCCCCGGCGTATACGCGTGCGCCACGTCACACCTCCCGCGCGTACAGGCCGAGCGCGCGATTCCACGCGCGCAGGCGTTCGATGCGCTGGCGCGGATCGTGCGGCAGCTCGAACGGCTGCCGCCCGCGCGTGTCGACGATGAGGCCGACGACGCCGCCCAGCACGTCGGTCGTGAACGTGCGGCCGCGACCCTCGCCGAGATCGAACGAACGCTCCGGGATCGCGGTGAGGTGCGCCGTGCCGTCCGCGGGCAGCGGCAGCACGACGATCTCGCCGAACGGTACGCGCTGGGTGATCGGCGGGCGGCCCTTCGCGGTCAGCTCGATCGTGAGGCACGGCTGGCCGGGCTTGCCCGAGCCGAGCGGGGCCAGGACGCCGCCGAGCCGGATCAGGCAGTCGCGCTCGAACACCTGGGTCGCGGCCTGTTCGTGCACGGTCGACAGCACGCCGAGCTGTGGCGCCATGAAGATGCTGTCCACCGCCAGGTTCGTGAAGCCCTCCGGCAGGAACGCGTCGATCATCATGAGCGCCGACTGCACGCGGCGCGGCGCGTGCGACAGCACGCCGCCCGAGCCGACGAGCAGCCCGAGATCCTGCAGGTTCACGAGCGTCGAGCCGCTCTGCGATTGCGTCACGATGTCCGAGATGTCGCGCGACGTCTGGATGCCCTTGAGACCCACCGCCAGCGACTTGTGCTGCTCGAACGCCAGGCGCAGCGCCTCGCGCGCGATGGCCTGCTCGATGACCAGGTCCTCGAGATCCTGCGGGATGGTCGTCGGGCGAATCATCTTGTTCTTGATGCGATTGCGCAGCTCGACTTCGTCGACCTCGAACGGCACCCAGCGCAGGATGTTCTCGATGCCGGCCTCGGCCATCACGTTCGAGACCGAATAGCTCATGCCCAGGTTCGCGGACACCGTGCGATTGAAGATGCTCTGGAACACCGAGAACACGTCCGTCGTGGCGCCGCCGATGTCCACGCCGACCACGGCCATGGCGTCGCGCTTCGCGACCTTCTCGATGATGAGCCCGACCGCGCCCGGCGTCGGCATGATGGGCACGGGCGACCAGGTCATGAGCTTCTTGTAGCCGGGGGCGTGGGCCATCACGTGTTCCATGAACAGTTCGTGAATGGCGTCGCGCGCCGGGCCCAGGTTCTCGTGCTCGAGCGAGGGCCGCAGGTTCGGCACCACGGACAGCGCGGTGCGCGATTCGAGGCAGTCGCGCACGATCTGCGCGGCGTCCTTGTTGCCGGCGTAGATGACGGGCAGCTCGTACCCTGCGCCGAGCCGTGCCTTGGGGTCGGCGGCCACCAGGATCTCGGCCATCTCGGCGACGCGCTTGATGTCGCCGCCGTCCGTGCCGCCCGACAGCAGGATCATGTCGGGGCGCAGCTGGCGCAGCCGCTTGATCTTCTCGTGCGGCCGCCGTCCGTCGTTGAGGGCGATCACGTCCATCACGATGGCGCCGGCGCCGAGCGCGGCGCGCTGCGCGCTCTCGCCCGTCATCTGCAGCACGAGCCCCGAGACCATCATCTGCAGACCGCCGCCCGCGCTGGACGTGCTCACGTACAGGTCGACGCCTTCGTCGCCGTTCTGCGGCGTCAGGATGCGGTCGCCGTCCAGCATGCGCCGGCCGGCCAGCTCCTCGACTTCCTTGACGGCGTTCAGCACGCCGCGCGTCACGTCCTCGAACGGCGCTTCCACGGTCGTCGGCGCCTCGCCGCGCACGATCAGCCGATATTCCCCGTCGCGCTTCTCGATGAGGATGGCCTTCGTCGTCGTGGAGCCGCAGTCGGTGGCGAGGATGGAACGGATGTTCTCGGGTCGAATCTCCATGATCTCCGAAAGGGCCGGCCGGGCTACGAGGAGCGAGGAGGGGTTCCGCTCTCCGCGCGCGGCTTGGCGCGACGCGACTCGGAGCGGGCCTCGATGGACTGGATGAGCGCCTCGACCGCGTCGCGGCGCTCGATCAGCAGCGCGAACTTGCGGTAGTCGGCGAGCGGCAAGAGCGCGAGCACGATGGGCTCGAAGAACACGAGCATCTGGCTGGCGACGAGCGACAGCGGCTTGCCGCCTTCGAGCGTCAGAATCGCCGGGATCTCCAGGTGCAGCTCGACGAGACGCTGGGCGATGCGATCGAGCAGCGCGCGCTCGTCTTCGGCGAGGGGCCGCGCGTCAGAGGCCACGGCGATCCAGGTGCCGGCGCAGGGTCTCGACGATCTCGGCGCGCCCGTCCCGCGGCAGCGGCAGCACGAGCCCGCGATACGTGTCGAGCCAGTGCGCGGTCGCGTACGGGGACAGCAGCACGGCGCGGGCTCCGACCGTGGCGCGGCGCAGCTCGCTCCACTGGCGGCGCTGCCAGCCGAACGGCCCGCGGCGCGCCACGCCGTCGTCGTCGACGCGGCAGCGGCTCGGCGACAGCAGCGGCGCGAGCGCGCCGACCGCGGCCAGGGACAGCGCCAGGGTCAGCACCGCGCCGGCCTGGAAGCGCGCGACCGCCGTGCACAGCGCGAGCGCGGCGATGGCCGCCACCCACGACTCGCGCGCGCGTTCGCGCCAGGGGTTCACCGTCCACTCGACCGCGTCGGCAGCCGCGGCCTCGGGCGACGACGGCGACATCGGCTCGGCCTCGATCGCCGACGCCGCGCTCATCGCGCCACCGGCTCGGCGTTCGCCTTGGGCGTCGTGTGCGCCGCCCCGCCCCAGCGCAGCTTCAGCTCGCGCGCCGCGCGGCCTTCGTCCAGGCGCCGCACCGGCGTCGTGTGCGGCGCGTCGTGCAGGCGCTCGGCGTCCGTGCGCGCTTCCTCGGCGATTTGCTCCATGGCCTCGGCGAAATGCTCGAGGCGATCCAGCGTCTCGGTTTCGGTGGGCTCGATCATGAGCGCCTCCTCGACGATCAGCGGGAAGTACACGGTCGGCGCGTGCACGCCGAAATCCAGCAGCCGCTTCGCCACGTCCAGCGTCTTGACGCCGTACTTGCGCAAGCCGCGTCCGCTGAGGACGAACTCGTGCATGCACGCTTCCGGGTATGGGAGATCGTACGTCCTGGCCAGACGGCGCATCAGCCAGTTCGCGTTCAGGATCGCGGTGCGGCTCACCTGGCGCAGGCCCTCCGGCCCGAGGCCGAGGATGTACGTGAGCGCGCGCACCAGGATGCCGAAGTTGCCGTGGAACGAATGCACGCGACCGACGCTGTGCGGCCGGTCCGACGTGAGGCTCAAGCGCCCGCCCTTGTCTTCGACGATTGGCACGGGCAGGAACGGCACGAGGTGCGCGGCCACCGCGACCGGCCCCGCGCCCGGCCCACCGCCGCCGTGCGGCGTCGAGAACGTCTTGTGCACGTTGATGTGCATGAGATCGAAGCCGAGGTCGCCGGGCCGCACGAGCCCGACGAGCGCGTTCAGGTTCGCGCCGTCCATGTACACCTGCGCGCCGGCTTCGTGCGCGATGCGCGTGACGTCGAGGATCGACGGCTCGAACAGGCCGAGCGTGTTCGGCACGGTGAGCATCACCGCGGCCGTGCGCTCGTCGAGCGCTGCCCGCAGCGCGTCCACGCTGACGGTCCCACGCTCGCCGGAGGCGATCGTCACCGTCTCGTAGCCGACGAGGTGCACGCTCGCCGGGTTCGTGCCGTGCGCGGAGTCGGGCACGATGACGCGCGTGCGTTTCGCGCCCTCGCCGCGCGAGCGGTGCCATGCGCGGATCATCAGCAGACCGGTCATCTCGCCCTGCGCGCCGGCCGCCGGCTGCGTGGTGACGGCGGCGAATCCGGTGATCTCGGCCAGGATCTTCTGCAGCTCCCACATCACGCGCAGCGCGCCCTGGCTGTCCTCGTCGGCGGCCAGCGGATGGGCCTGCGCGAAGCCGGGCAGCGCGGCGATTTCATCATTGATCTTGGGATTGTGCTTCATCGTGCACGAGCCGAGCGGATAGAAACCCCGGTCGATGTGATGATTCAGCGTGCTCAGCTCGATGAAATGACGCACGACTTCCGGCTCGCTGACCTGCGGGAACGCGAGCGTGTCGCGCAGCGACGCGGCGCCGAGCAGCTCGGCGAGCGGGCGCACCGGCACGTCGCACGCGGGCAGCGACGGTCCGCGATGTCCGGGCCCGCCCTGCTCGTTCAACAGCCGGCGTTCGAGGTTCATCGCGCCACCTTCGTCCCGTCGCTCGCGCGGGCCGCGTTCGGCGCGGCGGCCGCGCGCAGCGCGTCCAGCCAGCGCTCGATCTCCTCGCGGCTCCTCTGCTCCGTGACCGTCACCAGCAGCCAGCGCTCCCATTCCTTCTTGAAGCGACCGAGATCGACGCCGGCCAGCACGCCCTTCGCGCGTCCGGCGGCGATCACGTCGCGCGCCGGCACCGGGCACTCGAGCGCGAACTCGCGGAAGAATTTCGCGGCGTGCGCGAGGCGATAGCCGGGCAGCTTCGCGGCTTCGGCCGCGGCCCAGTGCGTCTTCTGCACGCACAGCGTCGCGACGTCGCGCAGTCCTTCCTTGCCCATCAGCCCCATGTACACGGTGGCGCGCAGCGCGAGCAGGCCCTGGTTCGTGCAGATGTTCGACGTGGCCTTCTCGCGCCGGATGTGTTGCTCGCGCGTCTGCAGCGTGAGCACGAAGCCGCGTTTTCCGTCGCGATCCACGGTCTCGGCGGTCAGGCGGCCCGGCATGCGGCGCACGAGCGACTGGCGGCACGCGAAGAAGCCGAGCGCGGGCCCGCCGAAGCTCGGGTAGTTGCCGAGCGGCTGCCCCTCGCCCACCGCCATGTCGGCGCCGCTCGAGCCCGGCGGCTCGAGCAGGGCGAGCGCGATCGGATCGCACGCCGCGATGGCCAGCGCGCCCGCGGCGTGCGCCGCCTCGTGCAGCGCGGCCGGCGACTCGATCAGGCCGAAGAAGTTCGGGTACTGGTACACGACGCACGCCACGTCCGGCCCGAGCGTGGCGCGCACGTCGTCGACGGACGCGACGCCGCCGCGATCCGCGACCACGGTGAGTCCCTGGCCGTCCAGGTACGTGCGCAGCACCTCGATCGTGTGCGGATGCAGCGCGCCGGCCACCACCACGCCCGAGCGCCCCGTCTGCGTGCGCGCCAGCAGCACGGCTTCGACGACCGCGGTCGCGCCGTCATAGAGCGACGCGTTCGCGACGTCCATGCCGGTCAGCTCGGCGATCATACTCTGGAACTCGAAGATCGCGGTCAGCGAGCCCTGCGCGACTTCGGGCTGGTACGGCGTGTACGCGGTCGCGAACTCGGAGCGCATGGCGATGGCGTTGACCGCGGCCGGCACGAAGTGGTCGTAGGCGCCCGCGCCCATGAACGACACCGCGCGCGCGGCCGTGTTCTCGGCGGCCCACGCGCCGAAGGTCCGGCGCTGTTCGATCTCGGAGAGCGGCCCGGGCACGGCGAGCGGACGCTCGAGCCGCGCCTTCTTCGGCAGCGCGCCCAGCAGCTCGTCGAACGACGCCACGCCGATGTCCTTCAGCATCCGGGTTTCTTCTTCGGGACCGAGACCGACGAAGCTCATGCGTGCTGTTCCTCGACGAGCTTCTCGTAGTCCACGTGGCTGAGCAGCGCGTCCATCGACTTGGGATCGGACGGCTTGATGCGGATCATCCAACCCTCGCCGAACGGCTCCTGGTTCACGAGCGCGGGATTGTCGGACAGCGCGGCGTTGACTTCGATGACCTCGCCCGAGACCGGGGCGTACAGGTCGCTCACCGTCTTGACCGCCTCGACGACGCCGAACGGCTTCCCGGCTTCGACCTTGCGGCCGCTCTCGGGCAACTCGACGAACACGACGTCGCCCAGCTGCTCGGTCGCGTAGCTCGTGATGCCGACCGTGACCACGCCCTTCTCGAGGCGCGCCCATTCGTGCTGATCGGTGTAGCGCACGTCATCCGGAAAGCCCACGTCATCCTCCCTGCGCGTTTCGGCTCTGGCGGCGCGGGCGAGAGCCCGGCGCCGGCCCCGGCCGTCCAGGCCCGGAGCGATCGTTGGATCGTGTGCTGCGCCTAGCGGTGCGAACCCTTCGTGAAGAATGGCCGGGGCACGACGCGCGCCTTGAGGCGCGCCTCGCCGGCGCAGATGTCGAGCGCGGTGTCGTTCGCCGCGAACGCGCTCTCGACGTAGCCCATGCCGATCGGGCGTTCCAGGCTCGGGCTGAACGTGCCGCTCGTCACCACGCCGATCGTCTTGCCGCCGACCTCGATCGGCATGTCGTGGCGCGGCACGCGGCGCCCTTCCAGCAGGAAGCCGACGAGCTTGCGCCCGAGTCCCGCCGCCTTCTGCGCGACGAGCGTGTCGCGACCCACGAACTCCGGCTTCTTCAGCTTCACCGTCCAACCGAGGCCCGCTTCCAGCGGCGACGTCGTGTCGGTGATGTCGTTGCCGTAGAGCATGTACGCCATCTCGAGCCGCAGCGTGTCGCGCGCGCCCAAGCCCACGGGCTCCAGGCCATGCGGCTTGCCCGCGGACATCAGTCCGTTCCACACGCGCGCCGCGTGCTCGGGCGCGAAGTACAGCTCGAAGCCGTCCTCGCCCGTGTAGCCGGTGCGCGAGACGATGGCCGGGACGCCGAACAGGTTGCCTTCGGTGAACCGGTAGAAGCCGAGGTCCAACGCGGCGTCGGGCACGTGGCCCTTGAGGACGTCGGCGGCCTTCGGGCCCTGGACCGCGAGCAATGCCGTCTGCTCGGAGCGGTCCTCCAGCGTCACGCCCTTCGGGCAGTGCTGGGTCAACCAGGCGAAGTCCTTCGCGATGTTCGAGGCGTTGACCACGACCATGTAGTGGTCCTTCGCGCGGTACACGAGCAGGTCGTCGACGATGCCGCCGTCCGGGCGGCACAGCGGCGAGTACAGCGCCTGGCCGACCTCGAGCGCGCGCACGTCGTTCGTGACCATGGAATCGAGGAACGCGGCCGCCTCGCCGCCCGTCACCCGGAACTCGCCCATGTGCGAGATGTCGAACAGACCGACCGCGTTGCGCACGCACAGGTGCTCGCGCACGTCGCCGGTATAGCGGACGGGCATCTCGAAGCCCGCGAAATCGACCATCCGGCCGCCCGCGGCGACGTGGAACTCGTAGAACGGCGTGCGAATCGGGGCGCTGGTGCGTTGCACGAAGAGCTCCTGGGTGGGCGAAACGCACGCACGTTATCGAATGCCCCGCGGAGGGTCAAGCCAGGCGGGGTGCGCGCGCGGAAAGACGAACGGCCGGCGCCCCGTGGGGGGGCACCGGCCGTCGTCGATGGATCGGTTGCGACTAGCGGATCACCGTCGCCTTGTTCGTGACGACGCGACCGCCCTGCGACAGACGCACCACGTACACGCCGATCGGGAGCGAACGCTCCTGGCCGATCGGGAGCACGTGGAAGCCCGCGCCCATCGAGCCGACTTCACGCTCGAACACGCGACGACCGCCCAGGTCCACGATCTCGAGTCGCGCCGGCGCGCTGCTGGCCAGCGAGAACGAGAGCGTCAGGCGACCGAACGACGGGTTGGGACGCGCGCCGTACATCGCGAACTCGGCCGTCAACGGCACGTTCACCGAGACTTCGCCGGCAGGCATTTCGCCGCCCGGCTGCACGATGCCGAGGCGGTACCAGTAGCGCGCACCGCGCGTCACCGTGCCGTCCTCGTAGCTGACGCGCTGCGAGCCGTCCGGAACCAGCATGTTGATGAAGCTCCACGCCGTGCCGTCCGTCGACCGATAGAGGCGAACCTCGCCGGTCGTCGCCATCTGCCAGCTCAGCTTGACCACGCCGCCGTCCGCCGACGCGTCGATCAGCGACGCGAGCGTCGCCGTCGCCGGGTTCAGCACGTGCAGCGTGGCGCAGCACGTCTGCGAGCACGCACCACCCGCCCACGAGACCGTGAAGCAGAAGCGCACGTCGCCCGTCGCCGCGGTGTCCGGGATGTTCAACGAGAACGGCACCGCGATCTGCGACAGCGAGGGCACCGTGCCCACGCCGCCTGAGACCGGCACGCCCGGCCAGTTGCGATCGGCCGAGACGCTGACGATGGCATCGTTCGGGAACATCTGGTTCGGGTTCGTGATGTTGAACGTCGTGTTGTACGTCGTGTTCGCCAGCACCGTCGTGTCGTTCAAGCACAGCACGATCGGCTTGCAGTCGATCTTCGCCGCGAACACGTCGGCATCGCCGAGACGACCGTCGGCGAACGCGAGACCGACCGCGTCACCGCCGTACATGCCGTTGTAGTCGCCCTGGTTCGGCGCGATGTTGCTGATGACCTGCGTCCAGTTCGGCGTGGGCGCCGTGGTCGCGACCTGGCTCGCGCTCCACGTGGCGCCGCCGTTCGTCGAGCGCGACACGTAGATGTTCGAGCCGCCGAAGCACGAGGCCGCGGCGTCACGCCAGTCGAACCACATGATGTACGGGTTGCCGTCGCAAGGCACCGCGACTTCCGGGAGCCAGTTGTCGTACAGCGCCAGATCGTCGTTCACGATCTTGCGCGGAGCCCAGCCGGTCTGCCCGTCCGCCGACGAGGTCATCACGACGTCCCGCGTATCGCGGGCGACGTCCGACCCCACAGGAATGTGGGTGCCGCTGATGATCCGGTACGGGTTCGCGCCCGCGCCGACCGTCACCGGGATCATGCGCAGGAAGTACGTGTTCGTCGTCGGCGCGGTCCACACGATCAGCGAGTGGGAATTCAGCGCGCTGGTGTTCGACTGCGCGCCGCTGAAAGCGATGCGTGAAAGGACCGTCGTGTCGTTCGGGCAGTACAAGCGCATCGTGTAACGCAGGCCGCTCGTACGGAGCGAGTCCACGAAGAAGATGTACGTGGTGCCCTGCGTCGCCGGGAACTTGAACCAGTCCTGATCCGTCGCGGCAGAGATCGACCCGCGCAGCGTCTGGCCGACCGTAAACGGCGTCGCGTTCGCGAAGCCGCCGTTGTTCTCGACTTCCGAGATGCCCGAGTTGATGAACAGCGGATCGCCGTAGAAGTTCACGCAATCGTGGATCGTCAGGTACACGCGCCCGCGGTTCGGGCCCGTGCTGCGGTCCACCGCGATCGACGGGAACGTCACGGCACGCGGACGATTGAAGCCCGGAGCGCCGTCGAAGAAGTTGTCGTAGATCGTCGTGGCCACGATGGAGGGGTCGAACGACGTGCCGCCGTTCGTCGACTTCGCCACCTTGATCGAGTCGGCATCGACTGGGCCGATCGCGCTGTAGGTCACGTAGACTTCGCCGTTCGGCCCGACCTGCGGGCGTGAACCCGAGACCCGGCCGTTCTCCCACGATCCGCTGATCTGGATGGGCGGGCCCCACGACGCGCCGTTATCGGTCGAGCGCGAGAAGAAGATCGCGTCGCCGCCCGGCACGAACAGGGTCCACGTCACGTAGAGATTGCCGTTCAACGAATCGGCGGCCATCCACTGCTTGTCGAAGAACTGGCTCGAGCTCGGGCCG
>Ga0310810_10010461_pt1 | contig 10801 bp, 10 predicted proteins | sample NCmetagenome_FD_207641 | JGI IMG/M metagenome (GOLD analysis project Ga0310810, IMG submission 207641) | Soil microbial communities from experimental microcosm in Duke University, North Carolina, United States - NC | ecosystem: Engineered > Artificial ecosystem > Soil microcosm > Unclassified ... | reverse complement strand
GACCCGGACGCGCTGCCGGCGACGCGCGCGACGCTCGATCTGATCGGGGGGCTCGACGTCCGTCACGTGATTCCCGGCCATGGCGAGCCGTTCACAGGGTTGGACGACGCGCTCGCGCGTGCGTACCGGCGCACCGAAGCCTTCGAAGCCGATCCGCTGCGGCTTGCGCGCCACGCGCTCAAGGTCGTGCTCGTGTTCGCGCTGCTCGACCGCGAGCGGCTCCCGCTCGCCGGCATGCCGGACTACGTCGAGCGCGTCGAGATGTTCCGCGAGTTCAACGCGCGCTACTACAGGCTGCCGCCCGCGACGCTCGCGGAGGAGCTCGTCGGCGAGCTCGAGCGCGCCGGGGCCGTGCGCCGCGAGGAGGGCTACCTCCTCCCGCGCTAACTCTGCGGTTGATCGAGGTACGCCTCGACGGGAAGCGTCAGCTTGATCTCGTCTCCCGGATTGCCGATGTTGAGTGCGTTCGTCATGTCGAAGTCGGACCGCTTGATCGTCGCCGTCGCTTCCGCGCCGCACATCGGCTTCTTGTTGAACGTCTGCTGGCCGCACTTGAAGCCGGTGACCGTGAGCACGACCGGCTTCGTCACGCCGTGCATCGTGAGCTCGCCATTCGCGCCGACCACCTGATCGCCGTCGAAGCGGACGTCGGTCGACTTGAACGTGATCGTCGGGTATTTTTCGACGTCGAAGTACCGATCGCTCTTCACGATCGCGTCGAGCCGCGGATCGTAGGTCCTGATCGACGCGGCGTCGATCGTGACGTCGATCGTTCCCTTCTTCGCGTCGCGGTCGAGCGTCACCTTGCCGGTGGCCTTGCCGAAATTGCCGTGCTGCTTCGAGAAGCCGATGTGCGTCGCCTCCCATTGCGGCTGCGAATGCACCGGATCGATCGTGTAGCTTTCGGGAGCGGCGAAGGCCAGCGCGGGCAGCGCGGCCGCGATTGCGACGACGAGACGACTCTTCACGATGATGCCTCCTTGGTGAGCGTGCGCTGCGAAAGCGCGCATGCCGGAAATGAACGGATGGGTTGCCGGTGCACGGGGTCTCAGGACGACGGCGCGAGCGCCATCCGGACGTTGACGACGATGTCGTTGTCGACCGTTCCCGTGTCGGCCCACTCGCCCTCGCCGATCCTGTAGTCGAGACGGTGGATCGAGAACGATCCCTGCGCGATGCGATTGCCCGATGCGTCGGTCGCCACGCTGATCGGCACGACGCAATCGCGCGTGATGCCCTTGATCGTCAGCTTGCCGGCGACTTCGTAGCGGTCGTTGCCGGCATCACGGATCGACGTCGACGCGAAGTGCGCGGTCGGAAACTTCGCCGTGTCGAACCAAAGCGGTCCCTTCGCCTCCGCTTCCGAATCGTCGCTCGCGAGATCGACGCTGCCGAGGTCGATGTCGAGGACCGCCTTCGACGACGCGAGCGATTTCGGCGTGAAGACGACGTCAGCCGTCCACTTGCGGAAGCGGCCGTCGAACTTGACGCCCATCTGCTTGATCGTGAAACCGATGTCGCTTTTCGCTGCGACGACGCCTTCGGCGTGAACGGGAACAGCCGCGACGAGCGCGAACGACACGATCAGGAGGCGTTTTCGGATCATGAGCGAAGCGGCGGGTTCGGCTTGACGAACGGGAGCATGCGTGCGAGCACGCGATCGCGGTCGACGACGTGATGGCGCACCGCGGCCGCGACGTGCAGTAAGACGACGGCGACGAGCAGCGTGTTCAATCCGACGTGCACGAGGCGCAGCGCGTCCCCGAGCGCGCGGTTCCTCGCAACGAGATCCGGCAGCGGGACGAGACCGAGATAAAGCACCTGCACCCCCGTTGCCGAGCTGTAGAGCCAGCCGCTCACGGGTATCGCGAAGAGCAGCGCGTACAGCAGTGCGTGCGAGGCCACGGCGGCGCGACGCTGCCAGGCCGGCATCGCGACCGGAGCCGGGTGCGGCCGCAGCGCACGCCACGCGAGGCGCAGCGACGTGAGCAGGAAGATCGTGATGCCGATCGACTTGTGCACGACGTACCACGACAGCTTGCGCGGCGAGATCGGCAGCCCGACCATCGACACGCCGAGCACCAGGTTGGCGACGATCAGCGCCGCCGTGATCCAGTGCAGCGCGATCGCGCCGCGATTGTACGTTTCGGTCAATCGATTTTTGCGGGAAACGGATTCAAAGGTAACAGGCGCCTGCGCCAGCCTATTCCAGCGGCCCGTCAGCCGCCGTGCGCGACGGTCTCGACGAAGTTGCGCAGCCCGTCGAGCAGCATTTGCACGGCGAGCGCGGTGAGGACGAGCCCCATCAGCCGCTCGACGGCGATCATGCCGCGTTCGCCGAGAACGCGCTGCAGCCGGTACGCGGCGAGCAGGACGAGCGTGGCAACGGCCATCGCGGCTGTCAGCGCAAGGAGCCATGCCAGGCGGTGCGGCGGGTCGCGCGAGACCATCAGCATCACGGTCGCGAGCGCCGACGGCCCGGCGATCGACGGTATCGCGAGCGGGACGAGAAACGGCTCGTCGCCGGGCGGGTCGCCGAACACGCCTTCCGGATGGCGGAACACCATGCGCAGCGCGATCAGGAACAGGATGATGCCGCCGGCGATCGCGAGCGACACCTCGGATAGCTGCAGCCATTGCAGGAACGCCTGGCCGCCGAACATGAACGCGACGAGGATCACATAGGCGGCGAAGCATTCGCGCAACACGACGCGCGCCCGGCGCGACGGCGGCACGTTCGCGAGGGCCGACACGACGATCGGCACGTTGCCGAACGGATCGATGACGAGGAGCAGCAGCACGGCAGCGGAAAAGATTTCGGCGGCCGGCATCCAGTCCATCGCGCTAACGCCTCGTCATGAGTTCTAATCGCCGAGCACGACGCCTTCGCGTCGCGGATCGGCGCCACCGATGAAGCCGCGCGGCGTCCGGACGATCGTCTGCACGCCGCTCGTCTCCTCGACGACGCTCACGCGATGGCCGAGCGCGGTCAGCTTCGGCGCGAGCGCGGCGACCGCCGTATCCTTCTCGAGCTCGGTCGGTCCGTTGCGGCTCCCGAAATTCGGTAGCGCCGCGGCAGCCTGCGGGTCGAGCTTCCAGTCGATCGATGCAAGCAGCGTCTTGACGACGTAGTCGATGATCGCGCTGCTGCCGGGGGAGCCCGTCACGATCGCGACGCGGCCCGCCCGGTCGTAGGCGATCGTCGGCGCCATCGACGAACGCGGGCGCTTGCCCGGCTCGACGCGATTCGCGACCGGCTTGCCGCGTTCCTCCGGCACGAACGAGAAGTCCGTGAGCTCGTTGTTCAAAAGGAATCCGCCCTCCGTCATCAGCCGGCTGCCGAACGCGTACTCGATCGTCGTCGTCATCGACAGCGCGTTGCCGTCCGCATCGACGATCGAGATCTGCGACGTCGACGGCAGATCGGTTGCGTGATCGCGGCCCCACCCAACGGCCGTCGCCACTGCGCGTGCGTGAGCGGGATCGCCGGGTTCGGCGATGCCGAGGCTTCGCGTCGTCGTGATCATCAGCGAGCGCTCGTGCAGGTACTTCGCGTCGAGGAGTCCCGGTGGCGGCACGGAGAACGCAGGGTCCGCCATGTAGACGCTGCGATCGGCGAAGGCCAGTCGTTCGGCCTCGCTCGTAAAGTGAACGCTCCAGAACGAGGCCGCGCCCATCGATGCGATGTCGTACGGCGCGAGCATCGCCAGCGTTTGCAGCACGCAAATCCCGCCCGACGAGGGCAGCGGCATCCCGCAGACGCGATATCCGCGATAGCCGCCGCACACCGGCGCGCGCACCTTCACCGCGTAATGCGACAGATCGGCGCGCGTCAGGTCTCCCGGTTGCCGCGGCGCGCTCGCGACGGTGCGCACGATGTCGTCGGCGATCGGTCCGTCGTAGAACGCCTTCGCGCCCTCGCTCGCGAGCCGGCGCAGCGTTTGAACATACGCCGGGTTGCGCAGCAGCGCGCCTTCTGGAATCGGTGCACCGTCGGCCGCGTGAAAATAGTCGTGCGCGCGCGTTTGCGGCCAGACCGGCTGCGACGCGATCTCGTTGTGAAGACGGCGCGACACGGGGAACCCGCGCTCGGCGAGTGCGATCGCGGACGCGAAGAGGTGCTGCCAGGGCAGGCGACCGTGCGCGCGATGCATCGTCTCGAGAAGCCGGACGGTCCCCGGCACGCCGACTGCAAGGCCCCCGGCCACCGCGTCGAAAAATCCCAGCGGCTTGCCGTCGCTGCCGAGAAACCGGTCCGGCTTCGCGGCCGCCGGCGCCGTTTCGCGACCGTCGTACGCGGTGAGCGTGTTCGTCCGGGCGTCGTGGAAGAGCGCGAATGCGCCGCCGCCGAGTCCCGACGATTGCGGCTCGACGAGACCCAGCACCAGTTGCACGGCGATCGCTGCGTCGACGGCATTGCCGCCCGCGCGCAGGATCTCGTAGCCGGCGCGCGCGGCGAGCGGATTCGCGGCCGCCACCATGAAGCGTCGGCTTTCGACGGGCGCCTTGTCGATCCAGCCCGATGGATGCTCGGGCGGAAGCGGTTGCGCCCAGGACGCGACCGAAAGCGTCGCGGCCAGCGCGAGACAGCAGGCGCTCCGGTTCAGGCTACTTGCCCGTCACCGTTGTCGCCGGCGCCGTCACGGGGCTCGCACCCGGCGCAGGCGCCGTCGCGACGCTTGCCGCGGGCGCGCTGTCTGCACGCGCCGGTGCGTGCAGCGCGAGCAGCGGCACGATCATCAGCGCGACGATGTTGATGATCTTGATCAGCGGATTCACTGCGGGTCCCGCAGTGTCCTTGTACGGATCGCCCACGGTGTCGCCGGTGACCGCCGCCTTGTGCGCGTCGGACCCCTTGCCGCCGAAGTTGCCGTCCTCGATGTACTTCTTGGCGTTGTCCCAGGCGCCGCCGCCGGTCGTCATCGAGATCGCGACGAAGAGGCCGGTGACGATCGTGCCCATCAGAAGGCCGCCGAGCGCCGTCGGCCCGAGCACGAGCCCGACGATCACCGGCACCAGCACCGGCAAGAGCGACGGCACGATCATTTCGCGGATCGCCGCGCGCGTCAGCATGTCGACGGCGACGCCGTACTCGGGCTTCGCCGTGCCCTGCATGATGCCCTTGATCTCGCGGAACTGCCGGCGCACCTCGACGACGACGGCGCCCGCGGCGCGCCCCACGGCCTCCATCGCCATCGCGCCGAACAGGTACGGAATGAGGCCGCCCAGGAAGAGGCCGATGATCACCATGTGGTTCGACAGGTCGAACGACGTCGACAGCCCTGCGGTTTCGAGCGCGTGCGTGTAGTCGGCGAAGAGCACGAGCGCCGCGAGTCCCGCCGAGCCGATCGCGTAGCCCTTCGTCACGGCCTTCGTCGTGTTGCCGACCGCGTCGAGCGGATCGGTGATCGCGCGGACCGAAGCGGGCAGATCCGACATCTCCGCGATGCCGCCCGCGTTGTCGGTGATCGGGCCGTACGCGTCGAGCGCGACGATGATGCCGGCCATCGACAGCATCGCAGTCGCCGCGATCGCGATGCCGTAGAGTTCGGCGCACAGGTACGAGACGAGGATCGCGACGCAGACCGCAATCACCGGCCACGCGGTCGCCTTCATCGACACGCCGAGGCCGGCAATGATGTTCGTCGCATGACCGGTCGTCGACGCGGCCGCGACGTGTCTGACCGGCTTGAACTCGGTGCCGGTGTAGTACTCGGTGATGACGACCATCGCCGCCGTCAGCACGAGGCCGACCAGCGACGCGCCCCAGATGCGCAGCGGCGACAGCGTCGGGTTCACGCTGCCGATCGCGGCCATCATGTGCTGCGTGATGAAGTAGAAGCCGATCGCTGAGATGACGCCGGCGACGATCAGGCCGCGATAGAGCGCGTTCATGATCTTGCCGCCCGTCCTCGCCTTCACGAAGTAGCAGCCGACGATCGACGCGAGGATCGAGAAGCCGCCGAGCACGAGCGGATACGTGACGGCCGCCGTCGCCATCGTCGGCAGCAGCAGCGCGCCGAGCAGCATCGTCGCGACGATCGTCACCGCGTAGGTTTCGAAGAGGTCCGCCGCCATGCCCGCGCAGTCGCCGACGTTGTCGCCGACGTTGTCGGCGATGACCGCGGGATTGCGTGGATCGTCCTCGGGGATGCCCGCCTCGACCTTGCCGACGAGATCGGCGCCGACGTCGGCGCCCTTGGTGAAGATGCCGCCGCCGAGACGCGCGAAGATCGAGATCAGCGAGCCGCCGAACGCGAGGCCGACGAGCGGCTCGATCGCGCCGTGCAACCCTTCGTTCTCGAGGTTCGGCGCGTAGTGCGCCGACGAGACGAGGAACCAGTAGAAGCCGGCGACGCCGAGAAGGCCCAGGCCGACGACGAGCATGCCGGTGATCGCGCCGCCGCGGAACGCGACGCCGAGCGCCTCGTTCAGCCCCGTGCGCGCCGCCTCGGCCGTGCGCACGTTCGAGCGCACCGACACGTTCATGCCGATGTAGCCGGCGAGGCCGGACAGGATTGCGCCGACCGCGAAGCCGCCCGCGGTGCGCCACGAAAGAAAGATGCCGATCAGCACGAACAGGATCACGCCGACGATCGCGATCGTCGTGTACTGGCGGTTGAGGTACGCCTTCGCGCCGGCTTGTATCGCCGCTGCGATTTCCTGCATCCGCGGATTGCCCGCGGGCTTGGCGAGGATCCAGCGAATCGATACCACGCCGTAGACGATCGCCGCTATCGCGCAGACGAGCGCGAAGATGAGCGAGTTGGACATTGACGACTCCCTTGAGCGTTCGTGATGTTCGAAACGGCTTTCGTCGCGCCGTTCTCGCGGGCGCTTGCGCGCGGCCTCTCGGCCCCGGCCGCCCCGGTGGCGCGGCCATGCCGTTCCTCTGTGCGGTTGGGCCCTCCGGAGGGCCCGGGCCGCGAAAACGCGCTATTTTGCCAGTTCGCGGTCGAGGAAGTCGAGCCGGTCCTGTCCCCAGAACATCTCGCCGCCCGCGACGTACGTGGGCGCGCCGAAGATGCCGCGGTCGATCGCTTCCTGCGTCAGCATCGCGTAACGGGTGGCGATGTCGGGCGCGTTCGCGCGCTCGTCGAGCGCCGCGACGTCCAGGCCATGCGCGGTCGCGATCGCGGCGAGCGTATCGCGCTCGGCGATGTTGCGCTCCTCGGCCCATACGGCGCGGCCGAACGCAAGCGCGAGATCGAGCGCCGCGTCGGTGCCCTGCTCGACCGCGGCGAGGATCCAGCGCGAAGCGAGTTCCGCGCGCACCGGGAAGTGCGCAGGATGCAGGTTGAGCGCAATGCCCAGGTATTTCGACCAGCGCGCGAGCTCGACGAGCCGGTAGGACCGCCGCTGCGGCGCGCGATCCTTGAGCGCAAGACCGCCCGACACCGGAAACACGCGTCCGAGATCGATCGGCTTCACGGCGACCGCGGCGCGATGACGGCGTGCGATCTCGACGAAGCGCGCGTGGCCGAGGTAGGTCCACGGCGATACCGGCGTGAAGTAATAGTCAACGGACTTCATTGTTCCCCCCACGCTCGCGGCTTCGCCGCTGCGCTGCCCCCCCGTGCGGGGACGCAGTTCGCGTCTCGGGACGGCCCTTCGGCGCTCATGGATTCATCGGCTCAGACCGCGAACGACGCCGCCAGCTTCTTCGGCACGTCGACGTTCTTCAAGCGGATATATTGCGGGAGCCCGTCACGATACGGCGGCGGCGCCTCGCCCCTGATCAGCGGCGCCAGGTACGCGCGCGCCTTGTCGGTGATGCCGAAGCCGTCGCGCGTGATGAAGTCACGCGGCAGCATCTTCTCCCTGTTCGCGATCTCGGCAAGCGGCGCAACGCCGATCTTCCAGCGGTACGGGCGATCGGACACGCGCACGATTGCCGGCATCACGGCATTCTGGCCGCGCAGCGCGAGCTCGACGGCGGCCTTGCCGACCGCGTACGACTGATCGAGATCGGTCTTCGACGCGAGATGCCGCGCCGCGCGCTGCAGGTAATCGGCGACGGCCCAGTGGAACTTGTAGCGCAAGCGGTCGCGCACGAGCGCGGCGATCTGGGGGCCGACGCCGCCGAGTTGCGCGTGGCCGAACGCGTCTTTCGTTCCGGCCTCGCCCATGAGCTTGCCCTCGGCGTTGCGAAGACCCTCCGAGACGCCGACGCAACAATAGCCGAACCGTTTCGTGCGCTCGTCGACGAGCGCCAGGAATTTCGCCTCGTCGAATGGAACCTCGGGGAACAGCAGCACGAGCGGGATGGGTGTCTCCGCGTCGTCGGCGAGGCCGACCGCGGCCGTGATCCACCCCGCGTGGCGGCCCATCACTTCGAGCACGAAGACTTTCGTCGACGTCTTCGCCATCGAGGCGACGTCGAACGCCGCTTCGCGCATCGACGTCGCGACGTATTTCGCGACGGACCCGAAGCCCGGACAGTTGTCGGTGACCGCGAGGTCGTTGTCGACGGTTTTCGGCACGTGCACGGCGATCAGCGGATAGTCGAGCGCCTGCGCGATCTGCGACACCTTGAGGCACGTGTCGGCCGAGTCGTTGCCGCCGTTGTAGAAGAAATAGCCGATGTCGTGCGCGCGGAAGACGTCGATCAGCCGCTCGTACTGCGCGCGGTTCTCGTCGAGCGACTTCAACTTGTAGCGGCACGAGCCGAACGCGCCGCCCGGCGTGTGCTTGAGCGCCGCGATCGCGCGCGCCGGTTCGCGGCTCGTGTCGATCAGGTCTTCGGTCAGCGCGCCGATGATGCCGTTGCGCCCGGCATAGACGCGGCCGATCCGGTCGCGATGCGCGCGCGCCGTTTCGATGACGCCGGCGGCGCTCGCGTTGATGACCGCGGTCACGCCGCCCGACTGGGCGTAGAACGCGTTGCGTTTTCGCATCTCGGTGTCCTCCTCGCGTTATCGCCTGCGCGCGAGCGCCGCCTGCAGCAGCGCGAGATTATGCGCGAGCGACGTGTCGTCCGGCCGCACGGCGCAGGCAAGGCGCTGCGTCGCGATCGCATCGTCGAGCCGTCCCGCCGAGCGCTGGAGCATCGCGAGCAGGTTGAGCGCGAACGGGTCGTTCTGGCTCCGCGCAAGCACGTCGCGACAGATCGCCTCGGCGCCGGCGAGGTCGCCGCGCTTCGCCGCATCGTTCGCGTCGGCGAGGCGCGCCGCGACGTCGTCGACGAGCGCGTCGTATTGCGCCTCCCACTTGGCGTAGATGCGGTCGCGGAACTTCGCGAACCGCACCTCGTTCTGGTTGGCCCCTCCTCCGGCGCCCGACGTGCCGACGTCCGCTCGCCACTCGAACGTCCGCCGCGGCTCGAAGTGGAAGCGCGTGTGCTGCGCGCACTGGATGAAGAAGTCCCAGTCCTGCAGGATCTCGAGCGTCTCGTCGAAGCGGCAGCCGCGGGCGACGAGCTCTCGCGCGACGATCGCCATCGACAGGTGGATGAAGTTGCGCTGGTAGAGCTCGATCGGCGCGAACGGCTGCCCGACCGACTCTACGCGGCCGTCGGCGAAGCGCGCGCGGGCGAGCGTATGGACGACGAGGCAGTCGCCGGCGTTGCGCTGCGCCTCGATCAGGCCGCTGACGTGCGAGGGGAGCAGCACGTCGTCGTCGTCGAGAAACGTGATCCACTCGCCCTGCGCCGAATCGAGGCCGGCATTCGCCGCCTGCGGCCGCGTCAGCGGCGCATCGCCTTCGACGAAGCGCACGCGATGGGGACCGGCCGTCGCCGGCGGCCGCGGATGCGTCGCGCCGCACGCGGAAACGACGAGCGCCTCGATGTGCGCGTAGTCCTGCGCGGCGATCGAGGCGAGCGCGTCGGCAAGCGAGGCGCGCGCCATGCTGCGAACGACGATGCTGACGAGCGGCGCCGTCGTCGGCACGGCCCGCCCGAGCGTCAGCTGCGAAGCGCCGTCAGGCACGCATCGCGGATGCCTTCGACGGTGCCGATGCCGTTCACCTTCCGGTACCGCGGCGCTTTCGGATCGCCGCTCGCTTCCCACTGCTGGTAGTAGGTGACGAGCGGCTCGGTCTGCGCGTGGTAGACGGCGAGGCGGTTGCGGACGGTCTCCTCCGTATCGTCCTCGCGCTGGATCAGCGCGTCGCCCGTGACGTCATCGCGGCCGGTCGCTTTCGGCGGATTGAACTTGACGTGATACGTCCGGCCCGACGCGACGTGCACACGCCGTCCGCTCATCCGCTCGATGATCGCCGCGTCGGGCACGTCGATCTCGATCACGTAATCGAGCGGCACGCCGGCGTTCCGCAGCGCGTCCGCCTGTGGAATCGTGCGCGGGAAGCCATCGAACAGATAGCCCTGCGCGCAGTCGCGCTCACGGAGCCGTTCCTTGACGAGGCCGATGATGATGTCGTCGGACACCAGCGTGCCGCTGTCGATCACCTGCTTCGCGGCGAGGCCGAGCGGCGTGCCCGCGTTGACCGCCGCGCGCAGCATGTCGCCGGTGGAGATCTGCGGGATGCCGTACGCCTCGCGGATGAACGCGGCCTGCGTACCCTTGCCTGCGCCCGGGGGGCCGAGCAGGATCAGTCGCATCGCTGGTTGTCGAATCGGATCGTCGATCGGGGATTCGGTGGCTAGGATCTCGGATCTGGCTGGCGCGGTCAATCGGTGTGCGCGGCGAATTCGGGCAGAAGGCGCACGCGCGCGAGATCCTCCGGCGTGTCGATGCCCGGGGCCGGCGTGCCGTCGGCGACATCGACGACGATCCGGTAACCGTGATGGAGCGCGCGCAGTTGCTCGAGCGCCTCGAACGCTTCGGTCGGCGCCGCGGCC
>Ga0310810_10010460_pt1 | contig 10801 bp, 9 predicted proteins | sample NCmetagenome_FD_207641 | JGI IMG/M metagenome (GOLD analysis project Ga0310810, IMG submission 207641) | Soil microbial communities from experimental microcosm in Duke University, North Carolina, United States - NC | ecosystem: Engineered > Artificial ecosystem > Soil microcosm > Unclassified ... | reverse complement strand
CGTCTGCAGATTCGACGGCGGGCAGGTCGATGACCACGCGCGTGCCCTGGCCGTCATCGGCCTCGATCTGCAACGCACCGCCGAGGAGTCGCACCGTATGCGCGACGGCCGCAAGCGTCAACTGGGTGCCGTGTTCCTTGCGCAGTGACTCGGCCCCGAGCACGCGATGCCGCGTCGCCGAGGGCATGCCGGTACTCGAATCGGCGACGGTCAATCGCACGTACGATTTCGCGCGCACGTACGGCAGCCGCAATCCGGGCGGCACCTCCTTCACGGCGGCGGTGCGAATCGTCAACGTACCGCCGTCGGGCATCGCCTGCCGGCTGTTCACCGCAAGGTTCAACAGGATCCGTTCGATTTCCTCGGGCTCCGCCAGCACGTACTTCGCCGTCCGCGCAAGGTCGAAAGTCACACGAATCTGATCGCCCACGGCGAGAGCGACAATCTCGCGGAAGCTCGTGACCACGACGTCAACATCGAGTGGACGCGGTGCCCGCCACGACAGCGTATCGCCGCTCGTCAGGCGTTGCGCGATGCGATCCGCGCGCAGCCACGCGTCGGGGCATTCGCCACCCGACCCGAGCAACACCGTGAGGATGTTGCGAAGGTCTTCACCGAGCACGACCAGGTCGTCGGAATCGATGACGTGCTCGTCGTGGCGGCGCGGCGCCGCCTGCGTCCTTGTTCGAGGCCAGGGCGCTGCGAGCAGGCTCTTCAATCTGGAAATCAACGGTTGGACCTATCGTAGGGTGGCGCCCCTGTCGGTGCATTGATCGGGATCAAGCGCAGCGTTCGGCGCCCGCCGCGGCTAGCCTGGATCGGCGAGGGCGTGCAGCCGTGTGCGGTCGAGGATGCGTAGATGATGGCGGTCTGACGTCTCGATGATCCCTTGCCGCTTCATGCGTGCGACCGCGCGGCTGAGCGTCTCGGCGGTGAGACCAAGATAGTTCGCCACATCCATGCGGCTCATCGGTAGCCACACGGCCCCGTTGCCATCCTCACGCAGCGAGCTGTTGCCTTGCATCATTTCGAGGAACACCGCGACCTTGCAGAGCGCTCCGTGGTGCGCCATGGAAATCAGGCGAGCCTGCGCTTCCCGCAGTTCATGCGTCACCTTGCAGAGAAACTGAAAGTGCAGCGCGAAGTCGCGGCGGAACGAGGCCTTCAACGCTTCGACAGTCACCGCATACATCGCGGCGGCGGTAACCGCTTGCACGCTGTTCACGTAGCGGCCGCTCTCGGCGAGGCCGACAACGTCCGCCGGAAACCAGAATGCGAGCACCCGCTGCGTGCCGTTCCGGTTCGCATGAAAGGTCTTCAGCACGCCGCGCGAAACGATGAAGATGGCGTCTGCTGGCGCGCCTTGATGGAACACGAGTCCACCAGGCCGAAACGTTCGTACAGTTGCAATCTCAGCGAGATGCTGGCGTTGCCCCTCGGTCAACAGCTCCGTGGCAATGCCCTGCGGCCAGGAGCGCTCGAAGGGGATAGCACGGAGCGAAGGACCGAGCGCAGTAAATGCCATCGACGCGATGAACGGGCAACTTTCAGTCCATCGCTCGCCGAAGAAATGAACGCGTGTTGTGCGGAAGGCCGCTGCGCGGCTCACGATATGCCGTGAGCCGCGCCAATGCCGCGGTCTAGTTCGTGGAGCGCGGCCGCCCCGCAGCCTCGAGGACCTCGGTGTACGGGCTGCTGCCGCCATGGATTTGCACCACGCGCGTAACGTCCAGCTTCAAGCGCGAGATGTTATCCACCAGATTCGTGGTGTACGGGCTCGGCATGGGCAGCGGCGGCGCGCCGGGCCGAGGAATGTACGCATCCGCCTGAATCAGCAGCTTCGGTTTCGGCAGATACATCATCAGCAGCCCTTCGGCGTGCGGCTGATCCTTCATCAGATAGATTTCGAGGGTCTGATTGCCGTCGGTGATCACCCGCTTGTCCTTGACAAACTCCAACATCGGCGCGCGCGGCATCCGCGCCAGGCGATCGGGGTTGATGGTGTGTGGATTCTTGAAGATCTGCTCTTCGTAATACTTCTTGTGCGATTCGTGCGTGATGATCGGAATCCCTTCCGCAACATACGCCCGCATTCCGCCCGCGTGGTCGGCATGGTGATGCGAGTTGACGACGTACTTGACCGGCTTGCCGGGCGCGAGCCGCTGCGCGGCGGCAATTGAGGCGGCCGTCACCGCGTCGCTGCCCGGCGCCTCCACCATGACGACGTAATCCTTGAACTCGACGAGGATGCTCCCCTCGCCGTTCGGAACCAGCTGCCAGACGCCATCGGCGAGTTTGACCGGTTGTGGCGGCGCGGCCGGCGCAGCCGGCGCCGCGGCAGCCGGTGCCGCCGCGCGCTGCACCACGTCGATCGCCGCCTGCGCGTTCGGGCTCACCTGCGCCACATTAATTTCGAGCACCGGCCACCCGCCTTCACGCATCAGGATGTGCATCGGGAAGCGGATGCCGTCGAGATCGCGGTAGTTCGTGTAGGCGCCGTCGAGCACGGTGTCGCCCGTGAACGGGATGTCCACCAGCGCCTCGACTTTTTCAATCAGGTTGGCGTTGTCGATTGTGGCCGTCAACGGGAATTTCCCGAACGCGGTGAAGGTCAGCGTCTTCTTGCCGCGTACCGTCGCCGTCTTCGCCGACGCCATGTTCGCGGCGATGCCCTTCAGGAAGCCGTGCGGCGTCAGCCAGAACTGGATCGCGGCGTTCTGATTGTTGCGCGCGTCGATCGTGGTGTTCATGATGATGTCGCCGGGAATCGGACGGATGCCGCCCTGGAACGTCTGCGGGTTGTAGCCGCCTGCCCCGCCGCCGCGCGGCACCTTCGCATCATCAATACGAATCAGCTCCTGCCGCATGACGGGCAGCGAATAGTCGACCGACATCGTGTACTTCGTGACGGTATAGCGCGGCCACGCGCCGCCAGTCGTGTACGCCTGACCCGTCATATTGATCGAGCCGGTGCCGGTGTACTGCACCGAGCGCAGACGCGCCGTGCCCATCGCGGCGGTCACTGCTTTAATGACACTGTCAGCGTCCGGGGTGGATTGCTGCGCGGCGGCGTGAATCGAGAACAGCGTGGCGGCCGCGACGACGACGATGAACATCCTGCGCATAGCGACCTCTCTGGAAATTCCAAATTCGAAGCTTGGAACTTGGAGCTTGGAGCTTGGATTTATCTCTGCGGCTGTCCCTGACCGCCCTGATTGTGACCGGGCTCGGGATACAGACCCAGTCCATAAATTTCGTTCACGTAAATCTGCTGATACCGAATCCCGTTGCCCTGCTTGTCCACCCAGCCGAGCGACTGGAAGAACAGACCCGGCTCCGGATACCCCTTCGCCACTGTGCCCTCGAGCATGTACAGCCGGTTCTCGCGCATGGCGATGAACGCCATCGTCCGCGACTGGTCCGCATGGTTGGTGAGGTGCAACTCGTGGCCTTCCACCAGGTCCTCCCAGTTCCACAGGTAATGCGTGATCGTTGCGTCACGTTTGATGAACTGAAACGAGGCATACACGAGCGCGCCGCGGATGTCCTGCACGGAGTAGCCTGGTCCGATCGGACTGCCCTCGCGTCCACCCTGACACGGCTCTGCGCCTGCGGGACAATTCGCGCGTCGCTCCAGGCCCAGCTTCTGGATGCCGGTGTAATCAACGACGGTCATCGAGTAGTGCTCTTTGCCCTTGTCGACCGAGTACACGCGCGCGGGCAGCATGTAGCCGTATTCGGATTTCCAGGTCGTCTCGGCGACCTTCGGCTGACCGGGGAAGTCGACCTTGAAACCGTCCTGCGTGCTGACGAACTGCTCCCATTCTTGCGCCAGTGCCGAGCTCGCCATCAACAGCGCCGCCGCGAATAGAGCTGCGGTCGCGCGCATGACTAGCGGCCTTGCGCTGGCGGCGCTGGCGGCTGGAATCCCCCGCCCGCAACAGGCGACGGATACACACCCATGCCGTGGTACGCGTTCGAGTACACGACGCCCTGATAGCGGATGCCGTTGCCGTTGGCGTCGACCCAGCCGACAGACTGCTGGAAGAGACCCGGCTCCGGATAGCCCTTCGGCACCGTGCCTTCGAAGATATACAGCTTGTTATCGCGCGCTGCGACGTACGCGAACGTGCGCGACTGATCCGTGTTGTTGGTCAGCTGGATGAAGTTGCCTTCCACCATGTCCTGCCATTCCCACGCAAGGCTGGTGAGCTTCGCATCGCGCTGGAGCAGCTTGAACGTGGCGTACATCACGGCGCCGCGCTCGTCGTGTTTCCAGTAGCCAGGCCCCATGATGCCGGCGTTCTGGCGGCACTGCTGGTTGCCTTCCTCGCAGGTCTTCGCGCGCTCGATCCCCTGCTGCTCGATCGGCCGGTAATCGACGACCGTCACCGAATACTTTTCCTTCCCTTTCTCCACCGTGTAGACACGGCCGGGAAGGATGTAATCGAGCTGCGACTTCCAGGTGATCGTCGACACTTTCGGCTGACCCGGAAAGTCCACCTTGAAGCCATCGTCCTTACTGACAAACTCGTCCCATTCCTGGGCGGATGCGGTCGCGGCCACCGACAGCACCATCGCGACCACCATTGCAACTGCGCGCATCAACCTGTCCCCCTTGCGGCGGTAATACTAACCCCTAAACCCTAGTCCCTTCCCCCTAGGGTGTGGGCGTGGAAAAACTCGGCGATTTTCGAGGACGTCGGCCGGGGATACTCGTGCCCACCTTGATGGATCCACGTCATCACCGGCGCGGCGGTATCGCCGCCGTACAACGTGCAGCCATCGCCGCACGATTTGGTGTTGCCCTCGACGCCGTTCAGGCGAACGGCGATGCCCATAGCGGCGCGTTGATCCGGAAACGCGACCTGCGCATCGCGCGCGCCGCCGATGATGATGATCGGCCGCGGCTGCCTGGGCATCGCGGATGGCCGGATGCGTCCCGCGACCGGCGCAAACGCCGCAAACACCTGCGGACGAGTGGCCCACAGCAGGTAGGTGAAATGCGCGCCGTTGGAGAACCCGGTCGCGTAGATGCGGTTTTCGTCAACGGTGTACTTCTTCTTCAGCGCGGCAAGCGCGACATCGACCATCTTCAGATCGCGATCGCCGTACTCACCCGGCTCGACCTGCCACCCGCGGTAACCGTCGTTGCTCGGTAGTCCCTGAAAATAGACGACAATCGCGTCGGGCCAGACGTTCTGGAAGCCCACGTACTGAAAGTTGTCCATGTCGTCGCCGTGGCCGTGGAATGACAGGATCAGCGGCAGCTTTCCCGATGTCGTCTTCGGCGTGTAGACGATCGCTTCGCGCTTGACGCCGTCGACCATCCACGAGGCAACTTCCGCATCCGCGGCGACGGCAAGCCGCGCGCTGAACACCAGAAGCGTCGTTATGAGCGCAAGTCGTGTCATATCAAAACTTGTATTGTGCGAGAAGGTACCAACCGTTGCGGCGGGTAACACCGAAGTCACGATCGATGTCAATTGTGCCACCGACCCGATCGCCGATTCGCAGCGTTTTCAGATCCTGAGTCCACGCCGTCATCCAGCCTCCGCCGAGCGCGATATCACCGGAGCCGGCGCCGAAGAGCCGAAGGCCACCGCCCGCGAGCAATCCCGGAGCATCAGGAGACGTGGAGAGTCCCGCCTGTAGCATAGGTGTCACAAAGGGCCCGGTGTCGCACAGGCAGGTGAGATTCGCGACGACCACAGGCGCAAAAGAAACTTTACCTGGAGGTAGCCGCGCCACAACGGTTTGTCCCTGGGCGTTGCTGCTCGTACCGTACTTCGGCCGGACAATCGAGCTCACAGTCGTCCCCACGCCAAATTCACGGACGAATCGGGACGTTCGCCGAAGTTCGATCGTCATGCTCGTTCGCGTGTTCGTCGCCTCGATATCCGCGACGTCCACGGCCAACACCATGCGAATGGCATCGCCGCTCTCGGTCGCTGCCTGTCGGACGATGTAGTCTCCGCCGCCCTGCCACCGGGCGGTCGCCGCTTCCATGTACTGCGCCGACAACGCATCGCCGAATTCGGCGACAGCGGCTGCGAGTGCGAGCAGCTGCTGCATCCGGGCGCGTGGGTTTGTCAGCCTGGCTGCGCGAGACATGCTCGCTACCGCAATCTGGCAGGCGTTTCCGCTGGAGGCATCCTGTACGCCGCCTTCGAGCCTGAGGACAACGGGCCGGACGGAATCGACCGCGCGCGTGATGTCGCGCACAAGTCCCTTCATCCGATCGATCACTGGCCCGATCGCGTCCGGCCCACTGCGCCCGGCCGCCAACGCGGCGTCAACGGTCGTGCGCCACTCTTTGAAAATTGCTCCGAACGTTACCGCAGTATCGTCGCCGTAGATCGAACGAGCGATGAGATCGGCATCGGCGATAGCGGCGTCGAGCTCCGGACAAGCCCCAGCCGCAACCGGCGAAGTTCCCGCCGACACAGGTAAACGTGGAATCGCAATCGCCCAGGCGGAGGCAAACCCATCGAGAACCCCGGCAGGCCGTTCAACGACGCCGCCTGTCGGAACACTGTCAGCGGCCGTGACGCGTACCCGAAGCGGATTCAGCTCGGCGTAGGTAAGGGCCACAGATCCGCCGACCCGAAACAGCGGTTTCGCAGGCAGCAGCCGGAAGACCTGTTCATCGTCTATAGCGTAGGAAATCTCGTGGGTGGACGGATCCGTTTTGAAGCGGATTCGCGACTGTGCCAGCCGTGCATCGAGCAGCTCACGTGTCTGTGCCGCCAGGCCCGTCGGCACTGTGATCATCAGCAGCAGGACGGCGACGGTACGGGCCGTCATACGCGACGGCCGAGCTTGTTGATGTAGGTCTGCAGCGTAAAGACCAGCGAGTCGCGCGGAACGCTGGTGACAAACGGTCGCACCATCCATCCGATGCCGAGCGGGAGATCGCGCGATAAGGAAAGCGATTCGAACTCGACGTAGACGCCACCATCGCGCTGGACGAATCGACAATAAGTGTTCATTCGCCAGAGGTAGCCGTGTCCCTCACCGGGCGGAAGGATGCGCTCGGTCGGCGAAAAGGCATCTTCAATTTCGGAGATGCGGGTCGCGTACACGCGCGCCTCAGTTCGCGACGCGTCGAGGCCTGCGAAACGTGCTTCGGACTCGACATCGGTGACGACCGTGATGATGCGCTTCTGAACGAATCGGAAGACCACCCGAAAGGTGTTGCCGTTGCGCGCCAAAAGCCGGGAACGTGCGACCGCCGGCTGAAACAGCTCGGCGTGATGGTCGTAATCCTGGGCGAACGCAACGGTCTGCGCCAGCGTCGCGCCGGGAATGAACGCGTCCGAAACCCAGTGGTGAACCATACCGGACGGAACGTCGATGTCTCGGCCTCTGTCCTTCGTCTCCAGCTTCTCGACGATCACTTCTCCGCGTGCGAGTTGCCGCACGATTTCGGTGCGCCGATTGGCCGCGAGGCGATCGAGCCAGAGAAACCGCTCGCCTCGTTCCGAGTCGATGCGAGCTTCGGTCAGCCGGACGTAGCGCTCGAAGGCCTGCAGCGTGGCGGGATGCAGCTCCGCAGCCGCCAAACAGACAGTCGCCCAGACGAGGACGAGCAGGCCCAGCCCGACCGAGGATGAACCGCGACGCGCGACCGGATTTTTTCTGGCACGAACACCTGATGAGCGACGCGAAAAGGCCTTACGCGTTGTCGCTGGTTCGATGACGAGAAACCCATACGCGAACATGATCGCGAACGCGGCAACGGTTGCAGCGACGAGCTGGTGAGCGCCGATAAGCAGCGTCGTGGACGCGGCAAAGAGCAGCGTGAACAACCAGTCGGCAACCCTGATGAACACGCCGATGCGCGCGACCTCATCGGACAGTCTCGGCGGCTGCGTGCGCTCGACGAACAACAGGTGCATGCGCGCGCTTCCGCCGGCCGCCGCCGCGCACGCGGCTGCCGCAAAGATCAACGGCGAGCCGAGCAGGCCGTTCGCGGTCGCACGCCACGCCGCAATGGCGATGATCGCGTACACCACGGTAAGGGCGAACTGATGGATGCGCCACCAGTGCCGCTGTTGGACCGGAGCGGTCGGCGCTGTCGGCTCGCCAGGCCGTGATGTTGCCGCCTTCTCGAGGTCGGGCAGAAGCTCACTCGCCGATTGATAACGGTCTGACGGCTGCTTCGCGAGACATTTGCGGACAATCGACTCGAATCGCGCGGGCACCCGTGCGATGGCCGCGAGCGACTTCGGCTCGTGGATGAGAATGCGGGCGGCAGTGTCGGTCGCATCGCCGGTCTCGAACGGATGGATGCCCGACACCAGCTCATACAACATCGTGCCGAGCGCAAACAGATCCGTGCGCGGATCGAGCGAGGCGCCTTTCAGCTGCTCGGGAGCCATGTAGGCAGGGGTCCCGACAACAACTCCAGGTCGTGTGACACCCGTGGACCATGGATGATTCGCCCCGCTCGAGACGACGTCGACATTCTTGGCGAGGCCGAAGTCGAGGACTTTCACACGGCCATCGGAGCCGATCATCACGTTCTCGGGCTTCAGGTCTCGATGCACGATGCCGCGTGTCCCCGCCGACGCAAGCACCTCGGCAATTCTTGTTGCTATGCGGACGGCCTCCTGTACACTCAACGGCCCCGCAGCCAGCCGCGTCCGCAGGTTGATGCCGTCGATGTATTCGGACGCGATGCACAGCAGGCCATCGAACTCGTGGAACTGAAAGACGGTCACAATGCCAGGATGCGAGAGGCTTCGAACGATCTGCGCCTCGCGCAGGAACCGCGCACGCTGATCCTCGTCCCACGCCGTTTCGCCGTGCATCACTTTCAGCGCCACCGGCGAGTTCAGCGCGACGTCGTTGGCAAGGTACACCACGCCCATGCCGCCGCGGCCAATTTCGCGAACAACTTCGTACGATCCAATCCGCTGTCCCGGTGCCATCACTCGTGGAGGATCGCGTGGCGGCTCGAAGACGGGCGGAGGACTCTCGTCAGATCTGATGTAACGGAGCAGCTCGCGAACCTCGTCGCGCATTGCCGCGTCAGGACATTCCTTTTCCAGAAACGCGTCGCGCTCCGATTCGGGGAGCAGAGAGGCGCGGTACGCAAGGTCGCACAGACGCTGGTATCGCTCGTCGCTCACGCGGAACCCTGGAGCTCTTTTCTGAGGAATGCAGACGCGACGACCCAATCGCGCTTCACCGTACCGGTGGACACCTCCAACGCCGCCGCGGTCTCTTCGTTCGTCATACCGCCGAAACAGCGCAGTTCGACGACTTTCGCCTGGCGTTGGTCGAGCGCAGCAAGCTTCTTCAGAGCACGATCGATTGCGAGCACGTCTACCGAGGCCGGCGCCTGCCTGCCGATGTCGTCGCCGAAGGTTACCCGTATCTCCTGCCCGCCGCGTTTGAGCGCCTTGTATTCGCGGGCGCGATCGATCAGCACCTGACGCATCGCCCGTGCGGCGATGGCGAAGAAGTGGGGGCGGTTCTGGGGGCGATGGCCGGAGACGCCTTCCTGCAATCGCAGCCACGCCTCGTGGACCAGGCCCGTGGCCTGCAGGCTTTCGCCGTAACGCTCGGCTCGGATTCGCCGTCCGGCAACTCGGCGAAGTTCCGCGTACAGCATCGGCATCAGCTCGTTAACCGCCTGGCGATCGCCGACGCTCACCCGCTGAAGCAGCAGCGTCACGTCGTGCTTCGACGCCGCCGTTGTTGGTTTGGGCACGGTACAGCCGCGCGGATTATGGCCCTCCCACCGGGCCTCCGCAACCGCCGTTTTCCCGATGATCCACTTTTCCCGGCCCCTGCGCCTCTCCGGGCGTATGGCGGAGAGAGTTAACAAAACGACAGCCGACACATCGCGATCGCGAGTCGCTCACCGACGGCTTTCGCCCGGTCTCCGCCCGGATTCCGCGCCGTCACGCGGACCACCCGGAGGCGGCCATGTTCTCCACCTCAAAGCTCACCACGCTGGTTTTCATCCTTGCCATCACCCTTCCCACCGCAGCAGCGTTCGCGAAATCGCGCCCGCAGTTTCCATCCTTCGAGGTCGTGCAGACGGAGGAGCGCTGGAGCGACCTGGCGAGGATCCTGAGCAACTCCGGAATCGGCGTCGCGGAGTGGGAGGCGTTGTCAGACGAACAGAAGGCGGGCCTTCTGAACATCTACGCCAAACTGCAGAACACGATCGTCGACGGTGAGCCGGCCGTGAAGTCCGTGGAAAGCGTATCGACGATCCATCCCGAGCGGATCTACACGGTCGTGCGCGCGGACCTGTTGGATCGCGTCAGCCAGGACCAAGCGACGTTTCACGAGGCGTGCCCGCTGCTTCATACCGGCGAGGCCGGCTGGAAGATGATCAACAGCTACAAAACGAGGGATCCGATGGGCAACCTCGAGCTGACGTTTGCTCGCGATGCGCAGGGACACCTCGTCGCCGACATCGACATCGACAATCACCTTGGATTCCTGCACGGCTTCGACGTCATCAAGCACGTGGTCAGCGGCCAGGAGACGAATCCCTACGAGATTCGTCAGATCCTCGTCAGCAAGCAGTCGATCGATCCAGGCTACGAGATGCAGTGAGCCGGCGAATTAACGTCCCCGTCCGGCCGGTGGCGCCGCAGGCCCCACAGGACTCGGCCGGACCGGCGGGACAATCGGCGCCTGGGGACCGAGCACTTTCTCGAGCGCTGCGTGTCCGCACTCTTCGTCCCCGCCTGATGCTCCACCGACTCCAAGAGCGCCAATCATCATGTCCTCGACGATGATCGGGTAACCGCCTTCCACGAGATACAGATTCAAC
>Ga0310810_10010459_pt1 | contig 10801 bp, 11 predicted proteins | sample NCmetagenome_FD_207641 | JGI IMG/M metagenome (GOLD analysis project Ga0310810, IMG submission 207641) | Soil microbial communities from experimental microcosm in Duke University, North Carolina, United States - NC | ecosystem: Engineered > Artificial ecosystem > Soil microcosm > Unclassified ... | reverse complement strand
CAACGCGCGCTCGATCGCCGCCATCGACGCGGTTCGGTCGGGCAGCGCGCCGGTCGCGGCGCTCTCGTCTTCATCGGCGCGCCGCGCGAGCACGCGGGCGGCGAGGCGGGCGTAGCGCGGGCTCTCGTCCGGAATCTTCATCCTTCCCCTTCTCTCCCTTCGAGCGCGGCGGCCAGCTCGGGATCGCCGGCCAGCCGACCATGAAGCTCCTTGCGTCCCCGAACGAGCCGGCTCTGCGCGGCGGCGGCGCTGACGCCCATGATCTGCGCGACCTCGCGAATGTCGTGTCCGTGCACGTCGTGCAGCAGGAACGCCCAGGCGCGCCCCGGCTCGAGTCCGGCGAGGTGGACGCCCACGCGATCGATCGTCGAGCGGAGCACCGCGCGCAGCGCGGGCTGATCGGACGCGACGGGCTCGAACGGCAGCGCGTCGGCGATCACGCGACGTTCGACCTTGCGGTGCCGGATGTGTTTGTAAACGACGTGCGCGGCCAGCGTGGCGATCCAGGCGTCCAGCGGGCAATCACCGCGGTAGCGATCGACGGCGCGGACGATCTCGACCATCGTCTGCTGGAAAAGATCCTGGTGCTCGGGGTCGGTCCGTCCCAGCAGCCGCCGCAGCGTCCGATCGACGACAGGTCGGCTTCGCTCGTAAAGCGCCGACGCGGCAGCGGCGTCTCCCGCACGAAGAGCGGAGAGCAGCTGGATGTCGTCCATCTCGGCGGGAGGGGGCGCGTCCCGCCGGCCGGGGATCAACCTGAGCTTGGGCGCAGTGACAGCCACTGGATCTAGAGTACCGCGAGGGCCCCGCGGACAGGCAGCGTCCGTTTCAGAAGCGCGCAACCAGGCCGGCCTGGGCCAGTACGCGCAACGGCGCAAGATCAGCGACTTTTTGCTGGTGTACGAAGATGTCGGTCCGCCCGAAGGCCACCTCCACGCCACCCGCGATCGCGAGCGCCAGCGTCGGGCTGAGGGCCCAATGGAGCTCGACGAGGCCGAGCCCACCCGGCAGGAACCGCCCTTCCCGGATCCGCGCGCTGTCGTCCTCGGAAAGGTGCGAGAGCGATTCGTACAGCAAGAGGCCCTCGATCCGGAGCGCCAGCGCGAGGTGTCGATCGTCGGCGGGCGCGACGGCGAACAGCACGATCCCGGCCGCCGCCGCCAGATCGAGCGCGGTCGCCTGGGCGCGCGCGACTTCGCCGAAGCGGCCCTGCGCGCCCACGCGCAGGCCGAGGCGCCGCGTCGGGTGCCAGCGCAACCCGAGCGCACCGCCCACGCCGGAGCCTGCGCCTGCGATCGCCCACCCGCACTCAGCAGCGGCGTCGAGCGCGAAGCGACGTACCGGCGTCGGAGCCGGCGTCGGAACGGCGGCGACCGCCACCGTCGCGCGCGGGGCGCGTACGGTCGGCGCAGATTCGGCCAGTTTCTGGCGCTCGGGCGCAACCAACGCGGCGAGCACGAGGCCGATCGCGCGTCCCCGCTCCGGCAGCGGATCGGCGGCGTCGAACACGACGGTCGAGGTTCGAGAGAACGATCCGTCGACGGCGACCACGTCGAGCCGCGCGTGAACGTGCTGGTCATCCAGCCAGAGCAAGTGCGCGGCGATCGCCGCGTGGCCGGCGCGGCCTGCGTCGACCAGCGCGGCAGCGGGCGCGTCGTCAGCCAACGGGCGTGTCGACACCGCAACCTGCGCGCCGAGCGCCTCCTCGGCCGCGCGCGCGAGCGTGTCCGGCAACGGCGTGGCCGCATCGTGCGCGTCCACGAAGACGAGGATGAGAAAAGGAAGCACAGCCGGCGGTGCGATGCCTGATTCGGCGGGGGTCGCGGTACCTGACCGAGCATGACACGAAAGCCCCTCGCGATCGCGCGCGCGATGCGGACGGCGACCGCGATTTTCTTGGGCATGGCCGCCTTTCCCGGCTGCGTCGGCGAGATCGGCGCCAGGCCGGACGGCACCTCGGCGCCGCCGGGATCGGCGGGGACGACCGGAACGACGGAAACGGCGGGAACGATGGGGACGGGAACGACGGGAACTGCGGGAACTGCGGGAACTGCGGGAACTACAAGTACGCCGGTGGCGACGGATCTTCCGTGCGACGTCTCAGCCGTACTGTCGAATCGTTGCTGGTCGTGTCACGGCGCAACGCCCGCCGCGGGCGCGCCGCCGCTGACCAGCGTGGCGGCGTTCATGGCGACGTCGCGGATCAATCCGTCGCAGACGGTCGGCGCCGTCGCCGTGACGCGGATGCAGTCGACGACGATGCCGATGCCGCCGCCGCCCACCACGCTCGCGCCCGCCGCCGACGTCGCCACGATCTCGAACTGGGTCACGGCCGGCTATCCGGCCGGCGCGTCCTGTGGTGCGCCGCCGACGACGCCGGTCTGTACGAGCATGAAGACCTGGACGCTTGGCAACCGGGGCGCGCCCGAGATGAACCCGGGGCGAGCGTGCATCGACTGCCACGCGCGCGGCGAGGGGCCGCGCTTCACGATCGCGGGCACAGTCTACCCGACGGTGAACGAGCCCGACCTCTGCTACGGCGCAGCTTCGTCGAGCGGCGCGCAGATCGTGATCACCGGGGCCGACGGGCAGACGCTGACGTTGTCGCCGAACGCGGCCGGGAACTTCTACTCGGCGGTCGCGGTCGCGCTGCCGTTCAGCGCGAAGGTCGTGAGCGCCGCCGGCACGCGCGCGATGATGGCGACGCAGACATCGGGCGATTGCAACAGCTGCCACACGCAGATGGGTGCGAACAGCGCGCCCGGCCGGATCATGCTGCCGTGAAAGTCGATCGAATGGCGGATGACATCGCTTTCTCCGAATGGGACTGCTTGCTGATACGCAGGCATCGAAGCCGCGTGGCCATGCCGGGGGTTGTGGTACCGGAAACGCTCGTCCTGATCGTCGACGACGACGCGGAAGCACGAGAGGACATGGCGGTCGCTCTCGTCGCCGAGGGATACGTCGTGCAGTCGGTCGCGAACGCTGACGCCGCCCTGGCGCAGCTCGCAGGCGGCGTTCGTCCTGCTCTGGTGATCGTGAACCCGGGCATCGGCAGCGGAGACTTCATTCGCGATCTCCGTGCGACGGCCAACGCCAAGGTGCCCGTGCTCCTGATTTCCGGCGCACGACTCGAGCACATCGAGCTGGACGCCAACGCTTGCCTGCGGAAGCCCACCACGTTGACAGCCCTCGTACGCGGCGTCGAGCAGCTGACCTGCAACGTTGACCTTTAGCTGAAGTGGGCTTCTAATTTCCGGCACCGACGAAGGGTGGTGGCTCATGGTTGAAGGTTCAGCAGCAGGCGGTGGCACGGTAACTGGCGTGGCTTCTGGCTTCAGGCGCACGGTCGCGACCTTGGCACTGGTGCTCGGCGCTTCGACAGGCGCGTGCGTTTCGTCCGATCCCTTCGCGCCCCTCTCTACAGCCGACGTTCAAACGTTGCGCGCAAGTGAGTTAGATGCCCCGCGTGACGGCGACATCGTGACCGTCACGGGCACCCGCTCGCGAAGCGGTTGGAACTCCGCCGAGCGCAAGCTCTCACCGAGCGCGGTCGCGCAGCAGGGCCTGACGCGGCAATGGCAGTCGCCAGTGCTCGACTCGTTCACGGCGACGAACGCCGACGGCACGACGACCACGTATCCGCCGACCGCGTGGGCATCGCCGCTGATCGTCAAGAACGTCGCGATGCCCGGCGTCGCCAAGAAGTTCACGGTGATCGTCACCGCGACCGGCAACGGCTTCATCTACGCGATCAGCGCGCCGTCCTCGAACGACGCGGGCGCGCCCGCGCCCGGCACCATCCTCTGGAAGACGCAGCTCACCACGCCGGCTGTCGTCAGAGGCACCGGTAGCGCGGTCAATCCGTTCTTTCCGATCGGCGTGCTCAGCACCCCGATCATCGACGTGCATGGGAAGTCGCCGCGGATTTACGTCACGTCCGCGGACGCGACGGCGGGTTGGCAGGTCTTCGCGGTCAGCCTGCTCGACGGCAGCGTCCTGCCCGGTTGGCCGGTCACCATCAACGACGCGGTGCTGGAGCCCGTCAACCAGAACGGGCCGGGCAGCTTCACATTCGACGCCGCCGGCCGCGCCGTGCAGCGCAGCGCGCTCAACTTGAGCCCCGACAGATCGCTTCTTTACGTCCCGTTCGGCGGACTGCGCGATCTCGCGGCCGGCTGGATGGTCGTGGTCGACACGAACACGGCGGCGGTCGTGAGCTCGTTCTCCGGCGCGGCGCAGACGAGGCAGATCGCGAACGCCGGCATGTGGGGCCAGTTCGGGGCCGCCGTCGACGACGACGGAACGATGTTCATGACCACCGGAAACAGCCCGGTCGGCCTGGGCCCCACGCCGCATGTGTACGGCGAGTCGCTCCTCAAGTTCGCCCCCGGCAGCACCTTGGGGCTCACAGGGCTGTATGCGCCGTTCAACTATTGCGACATGGAAGCGCAGGACACCGACCTCAGCGGCGCCGCCCCCGTGCTCATCACGCTGGATCCCGCCACGACCAGCACGCCGCGATTGGCGGTACTGGGGTCGAAGCAAGGCAACGTGTACCTCGTCGATCGAGCGCACTTGTCGGCGGCCGTCTCCGCGCGCCAGGACTGCAGCACGGACGCGACGACCGATCAGTCGCTGCTCGGGCCGAACCCGCAGGCGCAGTTCAACACCGTCGGCCCGCTGAACGTATTCGGCCCGTACCAGGCGGCGGCGTCGAAGGTCGTGTCGCGCATGCACACGACGCCCGCGTTCTTCACCGACTCGGTCAACAACTTCGTCTACGTCACAGGGAACACGAAGAACAACGTCGCGGGAACGTTCGACGTGCCGCCGGACATCTTCCGCCTCAAGATCAACATCACACCCGGCCAGCCCGCGTATCTCACGCCGGACGCCGAGGAGACCACGCTCGCGCTCCTGAACCCGAGCTCGCCGGTCGTCACGAGCGACGGCTCATCGAACCCGATGCTGTGGGTGATCGACGCGGAGGGCTCATTGGCCGAAATGATTCGAGACGGCGTCAACATCGCACACCCGATCCTCTACGCGGTCGACGGGACGACGATGACCGTGCTGTGGCAAACGGGCGTCGACGAGCTCGGGCAGGGCGCGAAGTTCATCACGCCCACGATCAACGACGGTCAGGTCTTCGTGGCCACCGACCGAGTCCTCGCCTACGGCTTGGCCGGCCGGTAAGCGCCCGGCGCTGATCTCGCCGCTTTTCGCGATCAGCGCCGTTCGCGCCCGAGCGTCCAGGCGGGTGCATCGCTTGCAGGGAAGCTCTCGTCGCCAGTCTCGTCGACGCTGACGCCGGGCGCGAGCCGTGACTCGATCGACATCTTGCCCAGCAGCGTGCGCGACACCGGACAGCGATCGGCCGCCGAGAGCAGCAGCGCCCGCTGTTCGTCGGTGAGCGGGCCGTCGAGGCTGATGGAACCGCGGAACAGGTGCCCCTCGGCGGTTCGAGACTGCGTCAATCGGACTTCCACCCCGCGCAGGGGAAGCCGGTGCTTCGCCGCGGCCCATTTCACGGTCTGCGCCGTGCAGGCGCCGAGCGCGCTCAGCAACAGGTCGTGCGGATTCGGTCCACCATCGCTGCCCCCCTCGTCCACCGGCAGATCCGCGTTCAGCTCGTGCGGCCCGATCTCGAGCGCGACCCGGAACGGCTCGCCCGTGCTCAGCACGCTCACCTCGCGATAGGCGTGTTGGATGCGCGCTGTCTCGCGGCGCGCCCGCTCGATTGCCCCTCCCAACGTGTCGGGCGAATCGTCCAGGCGGACGCCGTTGACGAAGAACGTGGGCGTCGACCGCACGTGGCTGTGCCAGCCCGAGATCTCCTGGCGGTGCACGGCGTCCCGATGGATGCCCGCGCGCAGCTCTCGCTCGAAGCGCGCTTCGTCCAGACCGAGCGTGCGCGCGTGCCCGAAAACCTCCGCGTCCGAAAGCGTCGCCTGGTTCCGAAACAGGAGATCGTGCATCTCCCAGTACTTGCCCTGGGCCCCGGCCGCCTCCGCGGCCTCGGCGGCCATCTCGGCATGCGGGAACACATGCGCGCGCGGGTTGGCACGAAAAACGAAGCGCAAGTCGTCGCCGAAGCGCTTTAGCACATCGAGCACCAGACCGTGCGCGGCCGCGCAGTAGGGGCAGGCGAAGTCGCCGTACTCCACGACGGTCACCGCCGCCGTGACCGGGCCTCGCACATGGTCGTCAGCAGTGACCGGTTCGGCGAGGAGGGTTGGGTGTTCTGAATCGAAGTAGGCCATCGCGCGAGCTCCGTTCAGGGCTTGGCGGGCGTCGCCCAATCACCCTCGAGTGGAAGGCCGGCCTCCTCCCAATCGATGAGGCCTCCGACGTAGTGACCAACGTGCGTGTAGCCATGGTCCTGCAGCGCGCGGATGGCGGCGGTGCTGGCGCGGCAGTCGAGGTTGGAGCAGTAGACGACGATGTCCTCGTCCTTACCGAGGGCCGCAAACATCTCCGCAGCCTTGTCGAAGTGAAGCGAGCCGGGGATGTGCTTGGCGCGAAAGGCCCAGGCGCTGATGGCCATGACCAGCTTGAAGCGGTCGCCGCGCGCCAGCTTCTCTTGCAGCTGTTGGCGGCTGACGTCCACGACAGGCGGGCGTGGTCCAGGTGCGGCATCCGTATGCTGGTTCATGACTGGCGCCACTTGCGGCAGCGACAGCGTAGCACCTTGCGGGGACGTCCATCCCACTCGGCTGCTGACGACGCCTGTCGGCTCGCCGTCGTGCTTGTGCACGCGCGAAATAGTGCACGCGCGAAATAGTGAGCCGCACGAATCGCCAGACCTTGATCTGTCACTCGAACGGCACCACCGGCGCCTCTGGATCGCCTCCGTCGTCTTTGAAAGGTGGGTAGTCCGCCACCGCTCGCCGCATCTTGCCGAAGTCCTGCGTCTGGGGGAACAGTCGTGCGGCAGCGAATGGAGTACGAGCTGAAGTTCGGCGCGGGGTTCTGAGCGGCTTGTTTCTCGACGACCGTCGGTCATTACCTGATCGCGTCGCCGCAGGCCGGATTGGTGTTGTCTTGTTCGCCGTCGCAGCACAAGAATCACGTCACCATGTCGCTGGTCGCAAGCGGAACGGTCGTCCTGGTCGTCGACGACGATTCGGATCTCAGGGACTGCATCGCGGACGTTCTGATGATGGAAGGCTACGACGCACGTCCGTTACGATCGGCAGACTCAGCGTGGACGGAGGTGGTCGCCGGGACGCAGCCAGCCGCAATCATCCTGGACCAGTGGATCGCGGGAATGAGCAGCCGCGAGTTCGTCCGGCGGCTGCGCGCCTCGCCGTTTGCGGACGTCCCGGTATTGATGCTCTCGGGATCGCCTGCCGCTCGGAACTTCGGAACGGATCTCGATGCCGTCTTACGAAAGCCGGTCGAGAGTACGACGCTGGTGCGCGCGGTCGACAAATTGATTGGACCCAAGCGAAGCGCGCGAACGTTCGCCGAGACAGCAGATTTTCCGATGCGACAGGTCGCCTAGCCGGTCGGCGGCGACGGGTGCCGGGCGAGCATCGCGTTGCTTTCGTTGGTGACCCAGGATCGCCGCAATTTGGGCGAACCGCCGGTTGTCCTGCACAATCCCGATGATGTCGATCGTCCTTCGTCCTATCAGCGCCGCTTCGGGCGAGGCGCTCCGTGCCGGTCAAATCCCCGAAGACGTACGCGTGGCCGCGGACTATCCAACCGAGTTCTCCGCCGGCGTCGGCCAGCACGCGGGAGGAGACGGCGCGCTCGGTCCGTTCTTCATGCATCGCACGGAGGACGACATGGTCGTCGGCGAGATCGGCGGCGGTTTCATCAAGCCGGGCATTGTCGAGATTGGCTACGCCGTCGTGACGTCCTGCTGGGGCTGCGGCTACGCGACCGAGGCCGTACGCGCCTTTCTCGACCGCGCGCGTGCGGTTCCCGGCATCGATCGCGTCATCGGCCACACACCACTCGATCGGCCCGCGAGTGGACGTGTTCTCGAAAAAGCGGGCTTCAACAAGGTCGGCGAGGAGGAAGACGAACACGACGGCAAGCGCATCCGCGTCAGTCGCTGGGAGTTCACACCGCACCAGTGAGTTACCGCATGACGAAGCACCCGCGCGTCGAGCCCCGGCCGGCCGCCTGCTATCGTTCGCCGCCGTGGTCCCGCTCTCCGTCCTCGATCTCGCGCCCATCGTCGAAGGGGGTGACGCCGCGCGCGCGCTCGCAAACTCCGTCGATCTCGCGCGGCACGCGGAGCGCTGGGGCTACCGCCGCTTCTGGCTCGCCGAGCACCACAACATGCCGGGCATCGCCAGCGCCGCGACGTCGGTCGCGATCGCTCACGTCGCAGCCGGCACGTCGACGATCCGCGTGGGCGCGGGCGGGATCATGCTCCCCAACCATGCGCCGCTGGTCATCGCCGAGCAGTTCGGCACGCTCGACGCGCTTCACCCCGGGCGGATCGACCTCGGGCTGGGGCGCGCGCCCGGGACGGATGGGGCCACCGCCCACGCCCTCCGCCGCACGCTCGTGGGCGACGTCGACCGCTTCCCCGAGGATGTCGTCGAGCTGCTGGGCTACTTCCGCGAGCCGGAGCCGGGTCAGCGGGTGCGCGCCTTCCCGGGCGCCGGCGCCGCAGTCGAGGTCTGGATCCTCGGGTCCAGCTTGTTTGGCGCCGAGCTCGCCGCCGCCCTGGGCCTTCCCTTCGCGTTCGCCTCGCACTTCGCGCCCGCTTTGTTGATGGAGGCGATCGACGTCTACCGCCGCGGCTTTCGCCCCTCGGATCACCTCGATCGCTCGCGGCTCATGCTCGGGGTCAACACGGTCTGCGCAGGCACCGACGACGAGGCAGAGCTCCTTCTCACCTCGCTGCAGCAGGCGTTCGTCAATCTGCGCAGCGGCCAACCGAGCCGTCTCCCGCCGCCCGTCCCCGGCTACGCGCAGCGCCTCGCACCCCACCACGCCGCGATGCTCGACGGCATCCTCGCTTGCGCGGCCGTCGGCGCGCCCGACACCGTACGCGCTCGGCTCGAGGAGCTGGTGGCGCGCACGGGCGCCGACGAGTTGATCCTGACGTCGCAAATCCACGACCACCGCGCCCGGCTCCGCTCGTACGAGATCGTCGCTGGACTCTCGTGACCACTCCCTCGACGACCGGGCCGGCGCGCACAGTTCACCACGGCGACGCGCTGCCGTGGCTGCGCGCCGCGGGCACGCTGGTCGGCGCCAGCGTCGTCACGTCGCTGCCTGACCTGTCGGAGTTGCCGGCGCTGGGGATCGACGGCTGGCGGCGCTGGTTCGAGGAGGCTGCGCTGCTGACCATGCAGGCCGTGCCCGACGAGGGCGTGGCGATCTTCTTCCAGAGTGATGTGAGGCGCGCCGGGCTCTGGATCGACAAAGGGTCGCTGGTGGCGCGCGCCGCGGAGCGCGCCGGGATGGGGCTTCTCTTTCACAAGATCGTTTGTCGCAAACCACCCGGGACGCTCACGCGCGGCCGCGCCAGTTACTCTCACTTACTCGGTTTCGCGCGCGTCCTCCGCCCGACGCTCCGGAACGCCACGCCCGACGTGCTGCCCGACGGCGGCATGCAACCGGGCGTGAAGTCGATGGGCGTGCTCGCCTGCGTCGACGCGTGCCGGTTCATCATCGGGGAGACGACAACCCGCACCGTGATCGATCCGTTCTGTGGTTGGGGAACCGTCCTGGCGGTAGCGAACGCGCTCGGCCTCGACGCGATCGGCGTCGACGTCTCGGCGCGCATGTGCAAGCGCGCCCGGAGTCTCACAGTCGAGCTTCGCGGCTAAGCCCGTACGGACGCGCCCACTTAATGGCTCACGCTAAAGCAGACCGTCGAGAATCCGATTCGTGGAAGCGTGGGGAGATGTCCATGAGACGCATCCTGTGTGTGCCGGTAGCACCAGCTACCACCGACGCACGTCCCGGTTGAGGATCCAGTGCGGGGCAGGTCAGACACGCCCAGCCCGCTCGGCGTCGCCACCGTAACAGACGTCGGGCTTTCTTCCGGTCGAACCGCGGGCGGTGATCTGTTTCCGTCCGAATCGGTGCCCGATCCATATATCGGGCGCACGCTGGATCGACGCTATGAAATCGTAGAACGCCTGGGGGCCGGCGGGGTCGGGTTCATCTACCGGGCCAAGCACGCACAGCTCGGTCGACTCGTCGCGATCAAGGTCCTCCAGCAGTACGCGGCGACCGACCCCGATTGGCGGCGACGCTTCGCGCGGGAAGCGAAGGCCCTGTCCGCCCTCTCTCACCCGAACGTCGTCACGGTGACCGATTCGGGGATCGACGATGACGTGCCGTACCTGGTCATGGAGCTTCTCGAGGGAAAGACTCTCTCCGAGTTGATCAAGGAGGGGCCGATGCCTCCTGCGAGGGCGCTTCACATCACGCGCCAGGTGCTGCGCGGGCTGGCATTCGCGCACGGCAAAGGCATCGTCCACCGTGACCTGAAGCCCGCCAACGTGTTCCTTCAAGCGCTGCCCGATCAAACCGATCACGTGAGGCTTCTGGACTTCGGAATGGTGAAGTTTCTCGAGGGGTCGGGGTCCCGCAGCGTCCTCGATAGCTTCACGAGAGCGGGGTTGGTTTGCGGAACGCCGGCCTACATCTCTCCTGAGCAAGGGAAGGCCGAGCCCGTCGACTCGAGAACTGACGTCTATTCGGCGGGCGTGATGCTGTTCGAGCTCCTGACCGGCCGCCAACCATTCGGGGGCGACTCGATGCTCGACGTCCTGCATTCGCATCTCGTCGACCCGATCCCGTCGCTGGCCGACACACG
>Ga0310810_10010458_pt1 | contig 10802 bp, 9 predicted proteins | sample NCmetagenome_FD_207641 | JGI IMG/M metagenome (GOLD analysis project Ga0310810, IMG submission 207641) | Soil microbial communities from experimental microcosm in Duke University, North Carolina, United States - NC | ecosystem: Engineered > Artificial ecosystem > Soil microcosm > Unclassified ... | reverse complement strand
AAGACGCTGACCACCGCCGAGAGCATCGAGCTCGCGGACAAGGGCATCGGCGCGCTGCAGAAGGCATCCGAGCTCCAGCCCAAGAACCCCAAGCTGTTCGGGCTGATGGGCTCGATCTTCAACTTCCGTTCGCTCGCCCAGGGCGTGTCCTGGGCGGCCGGCCTCGACCGCGCAAGTGCGCAAGATCTTCAGATCCAGTCGCGCGTTCTAAGCGATGAGGCGAAGAAGGCTCAAGGTCTGCCCGTCACCCCGCCACCGGCCGCGCCTGCGGCGCCGGCGGCTCCCGCTCAACCTTCCCCACCATCCGGCGCAAGCGCCGGTGGGGCAAAGACCCGCGGCTGATTCGCCCAGAAGGAGAGTAGCCGCCGATGTTCGCAAACTACGCCGCCGCGAAGAATCGCAAGATGCCGAAGTGGGCCGTCCCACTGATCGGTGCTGCGGTCATTTTCCACATCGCCCTGTTCCTGACGATGTGGATCAAGACGATCTGGGAGATCGAGCAGCTCGAGCGTCCGAAGACGAGCATCGATCTCGCGGTCGCGCCTCCGCCTCCTCCGCCGCCTCCGCCGCCACCCGGTGGCGCGAAGCCGCAGGAAGTCCAGATCACGCCGAAGAAGATCAAGGTCAAGGACATCGTCCAGCCGGTCAAGATCGAGAAGCAGCAGGTCCAGAAGGTCGAAGACACCGGTGATCCGAACGGCGTCGAAGGTGGCGTCGAGGGCGGTGTCGCCGGTGGTGTCGTCGGTGGCGATCTCAACGGTGTGATGGGCGCGCCGCCGCCGCCGCCTCCTCCGCCGCCGCCTGCGCCGCCGCAGAACGTTCCGCCCACGCTGCTCGAAGGCTCGCGCATCGCCGGCGAGAAGATGATCAGCCCCGACGACGTGACCAAGACCGAGATCCAGCGCTCGGGCAAGGACCGCATCATCGGCAGCTTCAAGCTCTGCTTGACGAACACCGGCGCGATCAGCTCGGTGAACATGCTCAAGTCGACGAGCTTCCCGGCGTACGACGCCAAGATCCAGAACAAGATGCGCTCGGAATGGCGCTACAAGCCGTACATGGTCAACGGCAAGGCCGTTCCCGTGTGCACTGCCGTCACGTTCATCTATTCGCAGAAGTAAACGTTCAACCAGGAAAGTGCTATGGGACTCGACCTTGTAGAGCTGTGGGAACACATGAGCATCGTGGTGAAGATCATCACGGTGCTGATGATCCTCATGTCGGTGTTCATGTTCTACATCATCACCGAGAGGCTGCTGACCTTCCGGTCGGCGAGCGATCAATCGATTCGCTACGTGCAAGCGCTGGGTGAGTACCTGCGCCAGCACAAGGTGAACGAGGCGCTCACCGCCGCGAAGGGCGCGAGCAAGAGCCCCGTCGCCAAGGTCATGGAGTCCGGCCTCGCCGCGCTCCTGCAGGGTCGCGAAGCGCTGACCACGCAGGGACCGGCCGACGTCGGTGACTTCGATCTCGTCGACTCCGTCAATCGCGCCCTCGAGCGCGTGAAGGAGCGCGAGACGAGCAACCTGCGCCGCGGCCTCGCGTTCCTCGGCACGACCGCATCGGCGACGCCGTTCATCGGCCTCCTCGGTACGGTCGTCGGCATCCTCGGTACGTTCCAGATGCTCAAGGGCGGTACCGTGACGATCAACGAGATCGGCCCGAAGATCTCCGAAGCGCTCGTCTCGACGGCGCTCGGCCTCGGCGTCGCGATCATCGCCGCGATGGCGTTCAACTTCTTCACGTCGCGCGTGGAGCAGTTCGTCATCGACATGAACGACGTGTCGAGCGAGTTCATCGACTACGTGCTGCGCGAGGGCCGGAGCTAAGTCCGTGGCCTCGGCGTCCCAAAAGAACAGCGGGCATGCGGGTCATCCGCATCGCCGCTGGCGTCTGTCGGACAAGAAGAAGCACCACGCGGATACCGTTCGCAACGATATCAACGTGACGCCGCTCGTCGACGTCATGCTCGTGCTGCTCATCATCTTCATGCTGATGACGCTCATCATGGGTCGCGGCCACGACGTCGATCTGCCGAAGGCGGCGAACTACTCGCAGGAGAAGGACAAGATGCAGCCCGTGGTCACCGTTGACCTCGAGGGCAACTTGTTCGTCGAGAAGACCAAGCTCGGCCCCGTGAACGAGTCGACGCTCAAGGAGATGGCCAACCAGATCCAGGCGTCGTGGGCTGCGCCCAAGAACCCGGACGGCGTCGGCCGCATCTATATCAAGGCCGACAGCAAGGTCGCCTACGGCAAGGTCTACCCCGTGCTGATGTACCTCAACCGAGAGCTCCAGCTGCAGCAGATCGACCTGGCGATCGCGCGGGATGCCAAGGAAGGGGGCGACTAGCCATGGGAATGTCATCCGGCGGAGGCGACAAAAAAGCCGTCTCCAGCGACATCAACGTCACGCCCCTGATCGACGTCTTGCTCGTGCTCCTCATCATCTTCCTCGTCGTCATGCCGATCATGATGAAGATGGAGACGCTGCAGGTGCCGCGTAAGCTCGACGATCAGAACGAGATGCCCGATCCGAACGCGAGCCAGCTGACCATCAAGGTCGCCAACGACCTCACCGTCTCGTTCAACGACGGCAGCTCGGAGAACTACACGCCGATCAAGGCGGTCGACATCGCAAACACGCTCCGTCCCAAGCTGGAGGCGATGCAGGCCAACCAAGAGAAGGTGGTGTTCGTCGAGTTCGAGGAAGGCGTGCCCTGGGAGCAGGTCGTCACGACGATGGACACGGTGCGCAGCCTCGCTGCCGACGTGAACCACGACGAGATCAAGGTCGCGCTCAAGGTCAAAGAAGACCAGCCCAAGCAGTAGTCGCGCGAAGGCTCTGTCAGACGCCGCCTCCGGGCGGCGTTGTCGTTTTCGGGGGGCGCCTGCGACTGCGACAGCGCCGCCGGTCGCGCACTGCTACGCGGCTTGAGCGCGCGCTGTTAGGAGCCGCCGATCGGCGGTGATACCGACGAGGCATGGGCCTTTCGCAAAACCGCGGTGCCGCGATCAATGTCACGCCGCTGATCGACGTCTTGCTCGTCCTGCTGGTCATCTTCCTCATCGTGATGCCCAGCATCACGACGTTCGAGGAGGTCCACACGCCGCCGCCGCCCGACGCGCAGGGCCAGCCCGGCGACATTTCGCCGCACCTGGTCGTCCGCGTTCGGGCCGATCTCTCCGTCGTCCTCGTCGATGATGACCAGCAGATCGAGGTGCCTGCCCTCGAGATGTCGCGCGCGCTGCGGGCGCACCTGCGCGAGACGACACACGTCGTGTTCATCGAGCTCGACGAGGCCGTGCCGTGGAACGAAGTCGTCTCGACGGTCGACACCATCCACGGCATCGCACCGTCGACGCAGGTCGCACTGATGACTGGTGACCGCTGATGCGTGTCGCAGCCCGTGCAACCGCGGTGAGGGTGGGGCGTTCTTGCCCTGAGGTCCGGCGTCCGAGGTCGGAGGCCTTCGATGGGGTGCGACACCGGGTGCGATGCGCATTCGACGCCGTCGTTTTCGCTGTCACGGCCGGTGATCAGAAGTCCGGTTCAGCGAGCGATCCGGCTCTGATACAAGCTCTGAACCGCCTTGACACCCGTATTCCTCGTTCAGTACAAGCGGGCGACTTTTGCGCCGTTGTGCACCCGCGATGAAGGGGAGCAGTGAGTCTATGACTTCGAGTCGATTTGGTTTCCTTGTGGTTGCGCTGATGGGGAGTGCTGCATGCACGGACCTCGAGAGCGCGACCAACCTCCACCCTGAAGGACCGCCGATGGTCGAGCAGGTCCGCATGAGCGAGCGGTACACCGATGCAACCGGTGGCCTGAACACGCGCGGTCCCCTGTTCGCGTTCGGCACGCACCCGACGGTGACGTCGCCGGATCAGGCGCACGCGGTGACCTCGGCGCTTGCCACGCGCAACAACCTCCGCATCATCATGGACGAGCTGCTCGTCGGTAACTACCTCGAGCAGATCAAGTGCCGCGCACCGGTCAGCCTCGACGGCCAGTACGACACGGTGCCGCTCGGCGCGACGCCCGACGATGTCGCGAAGTGCGCCGTCGCGAAGGACGCGCTCAAGGCGTCGTGCGTGGGCGACCACACGATGTGCCTCTGCCAGATCGATGGCGGCTGCGGCGACGTCATGAAGGGCGAGCCGGTCGGCGTGCTCGACGTCAACCAGGACGGCGCTGCCGACGACACGCGCTTCATGCAGGGCGCCGTCGGCATCAAGTGCGGCAGCATCGACGTGCCGATCGATCTCGACATGAGCTACTGGAACCCGTCGGGCAACCAGCAGGTGCCCGCGATGGGTGGCTTCGATGCGCTCGGTCCCGCGATCGTGCTGGTGGCGAAGCCGCCGGCCGCGTGCGGTGCGGCGTGCGCCGACCCGACGTTCCCGACGAACCTCACCTGCGGCCTGACGTTCGCGCCGAACGTCATCGACAAGCAGAACAACCAGGTGTGCGCGCCGCCCGACGGCGACATCAACAAGAACTGCAACCCGGGCGATGTCACCGCGTTCACGTTCAAGACCGAGCCGCTCTCGATCCTGCAGACGAGCCCGATCAACCCCGGCGATACCGGCGTCAGCCGCACCTCGACGGTCGACCTGATCTTCAACGCGCCGCTGCAGCCGAGCACGCTCGGCGCGGTGACGGTGACCGAGGGTTCGACGCCGTACACGCAGTTCACGGTCAGCCAGCCCAACGTCTCGCTGATCCGCCTCACCTGGACGAACGCGACGGGTCTGGCGGCGAACACGATGTACACGATCACGGTGGGCACCGGCTTGACCGACTACTACGGCCAGCCGATTCCGGCGCCGGCCACCATCAGCTTCACGACGGGCATGTGAGCCATGAACTCCAAGCAGCTCCTCATCGCATTCCTCGGCTCTGCGAGCCTGTTCACGGCGTCGAGCCTGCTCGAGCCGTCCGTCGCGCGTGCGCAGAGCTCGACGACAGGCGGTATCCAGGGCGTCGTCACCGACGGCAAGACCGGTGACAAGCTCGCCGGCGTCACGGTCATCGTGACGTCGCCGGCGCTCGCGCAGACGCAGACCTCGATCACGGACGAGAACGGCGCGTACAGCGTCACCGACATCCCGCCCGGCGATTACCTGGTCACGTTCTACTACGCCGACATCACCGTCGAGCGCAGTGGTATCCGCGTCGGCGTCGGCAAGACCACGCCGGTGTTCCAGAAGATCAACATGGCGGCGGCAGGTGGCGAGACCATCAAGGTCCAGGACACCGCGCCGACGATCGATCCGACGTCCACCACGCAGGGCATCACGATCGACAAGAACTACCTCAAGAACATCCCGGTGCCGGGCCGCACGTTCGAGTCGGCACTCGGTGCCGCGGCCGGTTCGCAGAACGACGGCGTCGGCGTGTCGTTCTCCGGTAGCTCGTCGCTCGAGAACCAGTACATCGTCGACGGCGTCAACACGACGGGCCTCACGCTCGGCACGGTCGGCTCGCCGGTGATCAACGACTTCATCGAGGAGATCGAGGTCATCACCGGTGGCTACAACGCCGAGTACGGCCGCGCGACGGGTGGCGTCGTCAACGTCGTCACCAAGAGCGGTAGCAACGAGTTCAAGGGCTCGGTGTTCGGCTACTGGCAGCCGGGCGTGTTGACCGCAGCGGCGCGCACGACGCCGATCAACGCGGCGTCGATCGACGTCAAGCGCGACCTCGCCTACAACGCCGACTTCGGCTTCGAGCTCGGCGGCCCGATCATCAAAGACAAGATGTGGTTCTACATCGGGTTCGCGCCGGCGTTCGCGCAGGTCGACTCGACGCGCACGACGAAGCGCCGCACGGACTGCCGCAAGATCGCCGACCCGATGAACGGCATCCCGCAGGGCGGGATCCCCGGCCTGTCGGACTGCGTCGCGAAGGGCCCGGACGGCATCGCGAACGGTCTCGACGACTACTCCGATACCGAGCCGGATATCGATCCGAAGACGGGCTTCTACATCACGGACACGCTCGACAGCGAGGTTCGCAGCGCCCGCAGCCAGATCTACAACACGCTCGCGAAGATCAACTACGCGGCGACGCCGGAGCATCAGGGTCAGATCGCACTGCAGGCGCAGCCCGGTACGGGCCGCTCGCCGCGCATCTACGGTCAGGCCGGCATGGGTACGGACACGTCGCAGCTGGTCACCGACCTGTCCGCGAAGTGGACGTCGAAGTTCAACGACAACAAGACCGAGGTCGAAGGCGTCGTCGGCTGGCACCGCGAGCAGTACAAGGTCGACGCGATCGATCCCACGGTCGAGCAGACCCCGTATCAGGAGCTGTGGCTCGGCAACCTGAGCAAGTGGGGCCCGGCGTTCGGCGAGACGATGGCGACCAACACCGGCTGCCATGACGATCCCGCGGGCGGCACGGATCCGTATCCCGGCATCACGAACTGCTCGATGGACTCGCGTCCGTACATCATCGGCGGCCCCGGCTTCATCGACCGCGAGGTCACGCAGCGCCGCGCCGCGAAGCTCGGTGTCACCCAGCGCGTCAAGGCGGGCGGCAACCACGAGATCAAGGGCGGTATCGACGTCGAGGACAACCTGAGCAACACGCCGCGCCTCTACTCGGGCGGCGGTTACATCGTCAACTTCCTGCCGCCGACCGGCTCGCAGACGATCATCGTCGATCGCTACGTCCAGCTGGCCGCGCCGAACGAGACCGACCCGCGCTTCGACAACTCGTGCGTGGCGCCGGATCCGACGAGCGCGACGATGCAGAACAAGTCGTACAAGTGCGACTACCTGTCGGGCGTGCCCGGCTCGCCCGGCACCGACGTCAATGGCCAGACGGTCAACTGGGCCGCGTACCTGCGCGACTCGTGGCAGATCCGTCCGAACCTGACGCTCAACGCCGGCCTGCGCTACGAGGAGCAGCGCCTGCGCTTCTCGGAGAACCTGCGCAACAAGCAGGATCCGCTGACGCTCGAGCAGCACGGCACGAACGCGATGACGCTGACGGGCAACATCTCGCCGCGTATCGGCCTCCTCTACGACTGGACGAAGGAAGGTCGCTCGAAGATCTACGGTCACTGGGGCCGCTTCTACGAGTCGATCCCGATGGACATCAACACCCGCTCGTTCGGCGGCGAGGTGTTCTATCGCCAGTACTTCACGGGTAACGCGTGCAGCAAGACCGTCGATCCGAGCATCGGTGGCTTCAACGGCAACGACTGCATCAACACGATGGCGCAGGCCGGCACGAACCAGCTGTTCGGCGCCAGCGGCGTCCTCGTCGCGCCGGGCACGCAGGCGCAGTACATGGACGAGATCATCAGCGGCTTCGAGTACGAGGTCATGGACGACCTCAAGATCGGCGCCTCGTTCCAGAACCGCCGCCTCGGCCGCGTGATCGAGGACGTGTCGACGGACGGCGCCAACACGTACATGATCGCGAACCCGGGCGAGTGGTCGTCCGCCGAGGAGCAGAAGCTCGAGCAGAAGATCATGGCGACGGATGATCCCGTCCTCAAGGGTCACCTGCAGGGCCAGCTCAAGATGTTCCAGGGCATCCGGATGTTCGACAAGCCGCGCCGCGACTACAACGCGCTGCAGTTCACGATCACCCGCCGCTTCTCGAAGGCGCTGTACGTCCAGGGCAGCTACACGTACTCGCGTACGCTCGGCAACTACCCGGGCCTCGTGTCGTACGACAACGGCCAGCTCGACCCGAACATCTCGTCGCAGTACGACCTCATCGAGCTGCTGTCGAACCACATCGGCCCGCTGCGCACCGACCGGCCGCACTACATCAAGATCGACGGCTACTACAACTGGGACCTCCACAAGGCCGGCCAGCTGACCACGGGTATTCGCTACCGCGCGCTCTCGGGTATCCCGACGAACGCGCTGGCGGCGCACTACCTCTACGGACCGAACGAGTCGTTCCTGCTGCCGCGCGGTCAGCTCGGTCGCACCGAGTTCGACCACGGCCTCGACCTGCACATCGGCTATCGCCGCCACCTGACGAAGGGCATCGACATGGAGGTGTTCGCGGACATCTACAATGTCTACAACCGCCAGGGCACGTTCGAGATCGACGAGACCTACGCCCCGTCGGTCACGCTCGACGGCATCGCGCAGAACGCGAACCCGGTCTCGGGCGGCACGTACGAGGACCTGATCTGGGTCAAGCAGATCAACAACTCGGGTCAGGAGAGCTCGGCTCCGATCGGCCGCAACCCGAACTTCCGCAACACGACGAGCCGCTACGGCCCAGCCTACGGCCGCCTCGGCGCGCGTCTGACCTTCTAGACGTCCGCTGCGTGTGTGGATGACGCCGGGCCCCGCGCCCGGCGTTTCGTTTTTTCTGAGCCGGCGCCCGCGGCCGTGCTTCGCACGGCCCGCCGCCTTCGGCGTCGTCGGCGCTGCGCGCCGCGCGGGCTTGGCTCAGACCCACGCGGGGAACGCGCCTTCGGCGCTTCCCGCGGGGTTCGGCGTGTCAGCCAGGCGTGCTAAGCAGGCAACGTGGAACGCGTAGGTCTCAACCCCGAGCAGCGCGCCGCGGTCGAGCACGGCGATGGGCCGCTGATGGTCCTCGCGGGTGCGGGCACCGGCAAGACGCGCGTGCTCGTCCATCGCATCGCACGGCTGGTCGAGACCGGCATCGAGCCGTGGGCGATCCTCGCGGTCACGTTCACGAACAAGGCGGCGGGCGAGATGCGCCATCGCCTGCGCGGGCTGCTCGGTGCACGGGCCGACGCGATGTGGATCGGCACGTTCCACGCCACGTGCGCGCGGTTGCTCCGCAAGCACGGGGCCGCGGTCGGGCTCACGAAGTCGTTCGTGATCTTCGACGACGACGATCAGATGAAGCTGGTCGAGAAGCTGCTCAAGGAGCGCGGCCTCGACGAGCAAGTCGGCGCGCGCACGATCCTGTCGCGCTTCGATCGCGCGAAGAACCGCGGCGTCGATCCGCGCGCGGTGAAGACCGGCGCGTTCGATGACGTCGTCGAGCAGATCTATCCGCTGTACCAGGCGCAGCTCGCAAAGGAGAACGCGGTCGACTTCAACGACCTGATCCTCAAGACGCTCGATCTGTTCAAGCACGAGGAGACAGCGCGCTCGCTGCGCGTCCGCTTCCGCCACGTGCTGGTCGACGAGTTCCAGGACACCAACCGCGTCCAGTACGACCTGGTCAGCAAGTTCGCGGAGGCCACGCGCAACCTCACCGTCGTCGGCGACGACGACCAGTCGATCTATGCCTGGCGCGGCGCCGAGCCGAAGAACCTGCTCGAGTTCGATCGCGACTTCCCGGACGCCACGGTCGTCAAGCTCGAGCAGAACTACCGCTCGACGCAGATGATCCTCGACGCCGCGAACGGCGTGATCCGCCACAACCGCGACCGTCACGAGAAGTCGCTGTGGACCGATCACCAGGGCGGCGATCAGATCGAGGTCTACCAGGCCGGCGATGAACGCGGCGAGGCCTACTTCGTCGCGCAGTCGATCCGCAGGCTGCTCGACGAGGGCCCGGCATCGCCGAGCGACATCGCGATCCTCTACCGCACGAACGCGCAGTCGCGCGTGCTCGAGGAGCACCTGCGCGCCGCGCGCGTGCCGGCCAAGGTCGTCGGTGCGGTGTCGTTCTTCGAGCGCAAGGAGGTCAAGGACGTCATCGGCTACCTGCGCCTGCTCGGCAACCCGTCGGCGGACTCGGCGTTCGAGCGCATCGTCAACGTGCCGGCGCGCGGCATCGGCGACGCCACGGTCGATCGGCTGCGCGCCGCCGCGCGCGCCGGCTTGCCCGGCCTGCTCGAGGCGGCCCGGCTCGCCGCGCGCGGCGAGGTCGCAGGCCTGGGGCCGGCGCCGCGCAAGAAGCTGCAGGCGTTCGTCGAGCTCCTCGACGGCCTCAAGGACGTGATCGCCCAGGGCGCCTCGGTCGCCGAGACGATCATCCAGGTCGTCGATCGCAGCGGCCTGCGCGCCAAGCTCGAGGCCGACGAGAGCAGCGAGTCGCGCGACCGCCTCGACAACCTGGCCGAGCTCGTCACGATCGCGTCGGACTTCGACGAGGAATCCGAAGAACCCCAGTCGATCGAAGGCTTCCTCGAGCGCATCGCGCTGACCGCGCCGGCCGATCAGGCCGCGCCGCAGGAAGCAGTCGTGCTGATGACGATCCACATCGCCAAGGGCCTCGAGTGGCCGGTCGTCTTCCTGACCGGCATGGAGGACGGCCTGTTCCCCTCGCTGCGCGAGCGCGAGGGCGTCAACGAGGACGCCGCCCTCGAGGAGGAGCGCCGGCTCGCGTACGTCGCGATCACGCGCGCGCGCCACCGGCTCGTGCTCACGCACGCGCGCACGCGCCGGGTGTGGGGCGAGATCCGCCTGCAGGGCCCATCGCGCTTCCTCGACGACATCCCGCCGGCCTGCCTCGCCGCTCCGGCGCGGCCGCGGGTGATCACGCCGCGCGCGCCGGCGATCGTCGACGGCGCCGCCCGCGGGCGTCGGTCGACGAGTTCGACCAGCGGCGGCCCGACGACGACGAACCGGTCTTCCGCGTCGACGACGATCTCGAGGAGCCGGCGGTCTTCCGCACCGGCGATCAGGTCGCCCACCAGCTGCTCGGCATCGGCCGGGTGATCGCGATGAGCGACGGCAAGGTGATCGTCGAGTTCCCGGGCGCCGGACGCAAGACCGTGCTGCCGCGGTTCCTCGCACTCGCGCCCGACGACGGCTTGAACTGACGCGGCCGCGTGCGTGCTCGGTCACACCGGTTGGCACGGTCCAGCGCGTATGCTGTCGACGATGAGATCGTTCGGC